>MDTG01338451.1_pt1 | contig 26385 bp, 25 predicted proteins | sample 811421 | NCBI WGS metagenome assembly MDTG01 (sample SAMN05326645, study PRJNA326480) | marine metagenome | isolation source: seawater | place: Pacific Ocean: South East | collected 2011
TAACCATTAGAAGATTGGATTCTAATAAACAAGAAAATATGGAATTAGATAAATTTTTAAAAACATTTTCTGCTTTAAATAAAGCGTCTTCAAATTAAGTGGCAGATTTTAAACAAAATTATTTTCAGAGAAGAACAAAAGATCGAGGCCCAAGATCTAATAATAGAATTTCATCTCCAGAGGTTCAGGTTATTACAAGTGAGGGTGAAAACTTAGGCACTATAAACACTAATGAAGCTATCTCGATGGCTAAAAACCAAGGTCTTGATTTAATAGAGATAGCTCCTAATGCTAATCCACCTGTATGTAAAATAATGGATATGGGTAAATATAAATATGATGCCCAAAAAAAAGCCAATCTTGCAAAAAAGAAACAGAAAATAATTGCTTTAAAAGAGATAAAAATGAGACCAGTCACCGAAACGCATGATTATGAATTTAAAGTTAAAAATGCAAAAAAATTTATTGCTAAAGGTGATAAAGTAAAATTTACAATCAGATTTAAAGGACGTGAACTTCAACATTCCCATTTAGGAAATGAGCTGATGACCAAAATAAAGGAAGATATGAAAGATATTGGTAAGGTAGAATTACACCCTAAATTTGATGGTAAGCAAATGATTATGGTTATTCAACCTTTATAAGCTTTAATATTTGTTGTAAATTTCTATCATTCTTTGTATAACCTCGCAGAATTATGCCAAAATTAAAAACTAAAAGCTCCGCAAAAAAAAGATTTAAAATATCAGCAAGAGGCAAAGTAATAATGGCTCAAGCTGGAAAGAGACATGGTATGATTAAGAGAACTAATTCTCAAATAAGAAAACTTAGAGGCACAACTACAATGTCTAAACAAGATGGAAAAATTGTAAAATCGTATATGCCCTACAGCTTAAGAGGTTAATATGGCAAGAGTTAAAAGAGGTGTAACAAGTCGAGCTAAACATAAAAAAGTTTTAAAAGCGGTCAAAGGTCAGTGGGGCAGAAGAAAAAACACGATAAGAGTTGCTAGGCAAGCTATGGAAAAAGCTATGCAATATGCTTATAGAGATAGAAGAAACAAAAAAAGAGACTTTAAATCGCTTTGGATACAAAGAATAAATGCAGGTGTCAGAGCCGAAGGTATGACTTATTCTAGGTTTATAAATGGACTTAATAAATGTGGAATTAAAATCGATAGGAAAATTTTAGCCGAAATTGCTTACGATAGCCCCGAAGCCTTTAAAACCATTGTTCAAAGGGCACAATCTGCTTTAAATTAATCTTCACTATTGTTTTATTTCTCTGAAGAAATAATCTGTAAGAATGTCTGATCTAAAAAAAATAAAAGATAATTTTGTCTTAAAGCTAAAAGATAAACTTAATCTTGAAGAGATAAATCAAATAAAATCTAATCTCTTTGGTAAAAATGGAGAAATAACATCTCAATTCAAAAATATTTCGGCAATCCCTGAAATTAACAGAAGAAATTTTGCCTCAGAGCTAAATTCTATTAAAGACGAATTACAAAATTTGATAAATTTAAAGATAAATGAAGTTGAAAGTTTGGAAATAAATGAAAAACTAAAAAAGGAGAAAATAGACATAACTTTACCCGAAAGAAATTTCTTAAGAGGTAAAATTCATCCAGTCTCACAAACTATTGATGAAATATCGTCAATTTTTTCTGAAATAGGATTCAGTGTTGAGGAAGGTCCCGATGTTGAAAACGAGTATAATAATTTTACAGCTCTAAACACTCCAGATAATCACCCAGCGAGAGACATGCATGACACGTTTTATCTTGATAACAAAAAAGAGAAATTATTACGAACTCATACTTCGCCTGTTCAAATCAGAACTATGATAAGAGACAAACCACCATTTAAAATAATTGCACCTGGTAGAACTTATAGATCAGATAGTGACCAAACACATGCTCCAATGTTTCACCAAGTAGAGGGTTTACATATAGATAGAAATATTAATATGGGTCATTTAAAAGGTTGTTTAAATTATTTTGTGAAAGAATTTTTTGAGATTGATAAAATTAAAATGAGGTTTAGACCTAGTCATTTCCCTTTTACAGAACCTTCGGCTGAAGTTGATATTGGATATGAGATAAAAGATGGGAAAATAGTTATCGGTGAAGGTGATAAATGGCTAGAAATTTTAGGCTGTGGAATGGTACACCCAAACGTTTTAAAAAATGTAAAAGTAAATCCTGAAAAGTATCAAGGATATGCTTTTGGCATCGGTATAGATAGACTGGCAATGTTAAAATATGGAATTAATGATTTAAGATCCTTTTTTGAATGTGATTATAGGTGGTTAAATCATTTTGGTTTTGATCCACTTGATGTTCCAACAAATTATAGAGGTTTGAGTCGATGAAAATTACTTATGATTGGTTAAAGCATCATCTTCAAACTAAAAATTCAGAAAATCAACTTTTAAATAAGCTTACTGATATAGGTCTAGAAGTAGAGGGCACAGAAAGTCTTTCTTCAGGTTTAGACAATTTTAAAATAGCAAAAATAGTAAAGGCTATAAAACACCCTAACGCTGATAGGTTAAAAGTTTGTGATGTCGATATTGGTGAAGAGAATTTAATAAAAGTTGTTTGTGGGGCAAGAAATGCCAAAGATGGACTTTTAACAGTTTATGCTCCACCTGGGGCAGTCATACCAAAAAATAAAATGAAACTTATTGTAACTGAAATTAGAGGAGTTAAGTCACATGGGATGCTTTGTTCTGAGTCTGAGTTAAATTTATCAGATGAAAGTGATGGTATTTGTGAACTTAAAAATAGCAAATATAAGAACAATATAGGAAAAGAATATTTTGAAAAAAAAAATTCTAGTTTAATTGATTTATCAATTACTCCAAATAGACCTGATTGTTTAGGCGTAAGAGGAATAGCGCGAGATTTAGCAGCAGCTGGATTTGGAAAATTGAAAAAAATTCAAACCAGTGAATTAAAGCACAATAAAGTTAATCAGAAAATTAAAGTTAGAATATCAAAAGAAAAAAATCAAGGCTGCATTAGTTTTGGAAGCTGTTTAATTACAAATGTAAGAAATACATCAAGCCCAAAATGGTTAAAAGATATATTAATTTCTGTTGGTCAAAAACCAATTTCTGCAATTGTTGATATAACAAATTATATAATGCTCGATTTAAATAGACCATTACATGCTTATGATGCCGATAAAATTAGTAAGGGAATTATTGTAAGAAATTCTAAAAAAGGGGAGAGCTTTACTGCATTAGACAATAAAGAATATAAACTTGAAAAAGATATGTGTGTTATTTCGGATAACTCAGGAGTTTTAGGTTTAGGAGGAATAATTGGTGGAACAAGTACGGGTACAGAATTAAACACAAAAAATGTACTAATCGAATCTGCTTACTTTGATCCAAAATCTATAAGAAGAACATCAAAGAAGTTAAATATTGATACAGATGCAAAATTTAGATTTGAACGAGGTATTGACCCATTATCAATTGAAGAAGGTTTAGTAAAAGCCGCTTCTTTAATCAAACAGATTTGTGGTGGTGAAATAAGCAAAATAGATTTACAAAATGTTAAAAAATTTAAAAAAAGGTCCATTAAATTTGAGTCAAAACTTTTTCAAAAAATCTCAGGTTTTAAAATTTCTGATCGAGAAATTTCAAAAATTTTAAAAAGTCTAGGATTTATTATAAAGGTAAATAAAGGAACTTTTAAACTAACAGTTCCCTCTTGGAGACCAGATATTGAACAACCTATTGATGTAGTTGAGGAATTAGTAAGAATAAGTGGATATGAAAAAATTCACTTGGTAGAACCTATCAAAAATAGATTAAAAGCAACTTTAAATAAAACCCAAAAATTATTTCATTTTTTACAAAGATCTGTTGCCATAAAGGGCTATCGAGAGGCAATAACTTGGTCATTCACTGACTCGAAGATAAATGATTTATTTAAATCGAATATGAAAAGTGTAGAAATTGTTAACCCAATAAGCTCTGATTTGAATGTTTTAAGAAATTCTATTTTTTCAAATCTTATAATGTATTTAAATAAAAATTTAGATAGAGACATTAGGGACATTTCACTTTTTGAAATTGGTCCAATATTTCACGGTTCAAGTCCAGGTGATCAACAAACTGTTATCGGAGCTTTACGATCTGGAAAGGCTTCAAGGCTGTCATGGATAGAAAAAGATAGAAATATAGATGTTTTTGATATTAAAAGAGATGTAATTCAAACTTTAGTTGAAGCAGGTTATACACATTCTAAATTTTTTATTGATGATAAAACACCGAATTATTATCATCCAGGAAAATCTGGTAGAGTTTTTTTGAATGATAAAAAAGATAAGGTAGCAGCTTATTTCGGTGAAATTCATCCTCATGTACTTAAAAAGATCGATATTAAGACTGAGGCTTTAATGGGTTTTGAAATATTTCTAGACAATTTAAAAAAGACCAAAAGATCTCTTAAAGATCAAAAAAAGACTTTTGTAGTGTCTGATTTTCAAAAATCTGAAAGAGACTTTGCCTTTGTAATTAATAAGAATTTTAAATCTCAAGAATTAGTTGAAATAATATCAAATATTAACAAAGATCTTATAAAAGATGTATTTATTTTTGATGTTTATGAGGGTGAAAATATTCCAAGAGATATGAAATCAATTGCTTTAAATGTAACTATTCAATCAATGCACAAAACTTTGAATGAACAAGATTTGGAAAAAATAAACAAATTAATTATAGATACCGTAGAAAAAAAAACTGGTGCTAAAATTAGATCTTAAATAAATGAGCACTATTGATAATATAAGAAATTTTGCAATCATTGCACATATTGACCACGGTAAATCAACTATAGCTGATAGAATTATTCATTATTGTGGCGGCCTGACAGATAGAGAAATGAAAGCGCAGGTTTTAGACTCGATGGATATTGAAAGAGAAAGAGGAATTACTATTAAAGCACAAACAGTAAAATTAAACTATAAAGCTAAAAATGGAAAAGATTATATTTTAAATATTATCGATACCCCTGGGCATGTTGATTTTAGTTATGAAGTAAGTAGATCTCTCTACGCTTGTGAAGGCTCTATATTAATAGTAGATAGTACTCAAGGAGTAGAGGCTCAAACTTTAGCTAATGTTTATCAAGCTCTTGATATAAATCATGAGATTATTCCAGTTTTAAATAAGATAGATTTACCTGCAGCAGATCTAGACAGAACTAAAAAACAAATTGAGGATGTTATTGGCATCGATACAGAAAATGCTGTGCCATGCTCAGGAAAAACTGGCGAAGGTGTTAATCTAATCTTAGAACAAATTGTAAATCAACTTCCTGCACCAAAAGGTAATCTAAATAAGGATCTAAAATGTTTACTTGTTGATAGTTGGTACGATACTTATTTGGGTGTGGTAATTTTAGTTAGAGTTATTGATGGAAAGATTACTAAAAATATGAAAATAAAGATGCTTTCCACTAATCAAGATTATATAATTGAAAAAGTTGGAGTCTTTACTCCTAAACCAAAGGATATAGACCAATTAAATTCTGGTGAAATAGGTTTTATAATAACAGGTATAAAAATTTTATCAGAAACGAAGGTTGGAGACACAATTTGTGATGCATCTAGGCCAGTCGTTGAAGCCTTACCTGGATTTAAACCAAGCAAGCCCGTTGTTTTTTGTGGATTGTTTCCAGTGGATAGCTCTGAATATCAAAAATTAAAAGATGGATTAGCTAAATTGCAATTAAATGATGCAAGTTTTTCATTTGAAGCAGAATCTTCTTCTGCTCTAGGTTTAGGTTTTAGATGTGGTTTTCTTGGACTACTGCATCTTGAAATAATTACTGAAAGACTAGAGAGAGAATTCGACGTCAATTTACTCACAACGACGCCAGGTGTTGTTTACAAAGTAAATTTAAATAATGGAAAAATAATTGATTTACAAAATCCATCTAGTCTTCCTGACCCAACTATGATCAAATTAATTGAAGAGCCATGGATAAAGGCAACCATTATTACCCCTGACGAATATTTAGGGTCAATAATAAAGCTTTGTCAGGATAAGAGAGGTATACAAAATAATTTATCTTACTCAGGAAATAGGGCTGTACTTACTTACGAGCTTCCATTGAATGAGGTAGTTTTTGATTTTAACGACCGTATTAAGTCGATGACAAGCGGTTATGCCAGTTTTGATTATGAGATAATAGGCCATAAAGAGGGAGATTTAGTAAAACTTGGTATATTAGTTAATGGAGAACCAGTTGATGCCTTAGCAATGATGATACACAAAGATTTCGCTCAAAGGACTGGAAGAGATGTTTGTGAAAAACTTAAAGATTTGATACCAAGACACAATTTTATGATACCTGTTCAAGCAGCTATAGGGGGAAAAATTATTGCTAGAGAAACTATTAAAGGATTTAAAAAAGATGTCCTTACAAAAATTCATGGAGGAGGCGCAACCGACAGAAAAAGGAAACTTTTAGAGAAACAGAAAAAAGGAAAAGCAAGATCAAAACAATTTGGAAGAGTAGAAATTCCACAAGAGGCTTTTATAGGAGTTTTAAAAATTAATAAGGAAAAATAATGAAAATATATGATTGTTTCTCATATCTTGATGAAGACCTCCTTTTAGACTTAAGGTTAAATATTTTAAATGAGTATGTTGACCATTTTGTGATTGTAGAAGGTAACAAAACTTGGCAAAATAATGAAAAAAAACTTAATTTTGATATAAATAATTTTAAAAAATTTAAGGACAAAATAATCTATTTATCAGTTACAAATTTGCCAAGTGGTGACAATCCATATCTCAGAGAAAATTTTCAAAGAAACGCAATAAGTCGTGCATTAACAAACGCTAACGATGAAGATCTAATTATTATTTCTGATTTAGATGAAATACCAAATCCAAAAAAGATAAAATTTTTCAAAAAAGAAATGAGATTTGCAGTTTTTAAGCAATTACATTTTTATTATAAATTAAATCTTCAAAGTCAAAGGAAGCCATATTGGTATGGAAGTAGAATTTGTTTAAAAAAATATTTAAGATCTCCGCAGTGGTTGAGAGATCTTAAATTTAAGAAAAGGCCTTTTTGGAGAATAGATAAAAAAAGGCTAAATAATATTATTGAGAATGGAGGTTGGCATTTTTGTAATCTTAAGAATCCTGAAAAACTTTTATATAAATATAGAAACCTATGCGAAACAAATGATCCTTATGTTTTCAAAGAAAAAATTGATGAAAAGTTTTTAGATATTAGTGAGATTAAAAAAAGAATAGATAATGGATTAGATATTATTGGAAGAGATGAAAATTACTTACCTATAAAATTAGATGAAAAATTTCCTGAATATATTTTAGATAAAAAAAAAGAATTAGATGAATGGATTATTAATTAGAAAATTTCATTTCTATTTTTTTGTCTTTGGGGCAACAAAAAATATTTTCCTCAATCTTAAATAGTATAAAATCATTTTCTTTAAGAAGTTTTAAAGTTGATTTTAAAACATCATTTTTTATGTGAATATACTCAAAAAAAATAAAAGGTTTAATTTTAGATTTCTGTAAAAAATCACTTACTATGTGACCATCATATCCCTCTGTATCTATCAAAAGTAAATCAAAATTTTTTATAGAATGCTTATTTAATAAACCCTCTATTGAAATTGTTTCAACAGTTTCTTTTTCTATATGATTTTCTTTAACACCATGTTTTAAAAGATGGTTTTTATCGAAAGATGTTATTCCAAATATATGGTCATCATATAAATGAATTTTATCATCTTTTACCTTGTATAATTGATTTATCTCATCATTTACAGAAATAGCTAAATTTTCAAAAGTTAAATTTTTATCATCTGAATAATTTTTTTTTAAGTCATTAAAATTTGACTTAATAGGTTCAACAAAGATTGTCTTAGGTGTATATTTTTTAATAAAAGTATTTAGACTATCGAATCTTTTACCATCGTTTGAGCCCACTTGAATTACAGAATTTATATATTTTAATTCAAATAAATTTTCTAAAGTTTTTTTTACTGTAAGATTAGTGTAATCTGATATTAATCTTTCATTTTTAATTAGATTTTTATCAACAATCTTATAACCAATAGCACCAATTATTTTTTTTAAGAATTTATAAAGCATAATAAATAGGTTATATAATTTAATATTCATATTAATAACAAAAAGTTTAAATAATTGATAAAATAAATTTTAAATTTTAATAAATGAAAAAAATTGTTGTTACAGGCGGTTCAGGGAGATTTGGAGAAATTTTAAGAAAATTTAAAACAAAAGATAAATTATTTTTTCCATCAAAAAAACAACTAGATATTTTAAGTGTTAGAAAAATTGAGAACTATCTTAAAAAAACAAAACCAAATATTTTAATTCATTTAGCTGGCTTATCTAGACCTATGAAAATTCATGAAAAGAACTTAGAGAAAAGTATTGATTTAAATATTATCGGTACAGCAAACATTACAAAAGTATGCTCAAAAAAAAATATAAAGTTAATATATTTTTCTACAAACTATGTTTATCCTGGCACTAAAGGAAATTACAAAGAGAAAAGTCCCTTGTTGCCTGTAAATAATTATGCCTGGTCTAAATTAGGTGGAGAAGCATCAGTCAAGCTTTATAAGAATTCCTTAATATTAAGAGTTTGCATGACAGAGAAGCCTTTTGTTCATAAAAGTGCATTCTCAAATGTTAAAACTAGTTTCATATATCATGAAAAAGTTCCCCCAATGTTATTTAAATTGTTAGACCAATTTGGAATAATAAATCTAGGAGGAAAATCTCAATCAATTTTTAATTTTGTAAAAAAGGACAATAAAAAAATCAAAAAAGTATATTTAAAGAAAAAAAACTTAAAAGGGATGCCTTTTAATTCATCTATTAATTTAAGTAAATTAAATCTTATTCTAAAGAAAAAATCTATAAATAATAAGAAAAAATAAAAGTGGCAAATTTATATTTATGTTCGTTTGCAAGCCCAGATCTTAAAAATAGTAGTATTAGATTTTTAGACCAATCAAACAAAATGAATTTTTATAAAGGAATAAAAATATTTAGTTGGAAAGATTTGTCATTTGAAAAAAAAAAAACAAATTCAGAATTTTTTTAAAAAAAATAAAAGACTCTATGGATATGCTTGCTGGAAGCCTGAAATAATTTTAAATTATCTTAATGAATTATCAGATGGATCAATATTGCAATATTCTGATATTGGATGTCATTTTAATGTTAATGGATTAGAAAGATTAAAAGATTATATAAGAATGATGGAAAACAATAATATTCTTGCTTTTAAATATAATGAACCAAGTATTAAAGTTGATAAAAAATTAAAATATCAAATTTATTATGAAAATGAGTATACAAAAAATGATTTATTTGATTTTTTAAATATACCAACTAATTCAAGTATTAAGGAAACTGAGCAAATTTGGTCTGGTACAATCTTTTTTAAAAAGAATATCGAGACTAAAAATTTTCTTAAGAAATGGATAGAAATTTGTAATCAAAGTAATTTAATAGATGATAGTCCTTCTTTAACAAAGAATCACGAAAAGTTTATTGAACATAGACATGATCAAAGTGCATTCTCAATATTATGTAAACTACATAATGTAATTTGTTTATCAGCTTCTGAATGTGAATGGGCTGAGGACGAAAATGGAAGATATTGGGAACATTTAAAAGATTATCCAATACTCGCAAAAAGAGATAAAAAGTTTAATTTTATAAAAAGATTTTTTTTAAGACAACTTAAAAATATTAAAAGAATTTTTAGTAAATGAATAACTTAGATATTTATTGTGTAACTGATAAAAAACTTGATTTCCTAGAGAAAACATCACTTAAATTAGTCGGTGTTGGAAAGGAGAATTTTTCAGATAAATACTTAAAATGTGATAATAAAGATAATATTTTTTATAAAGAAAAGTATTATTCTGAATTAACTTTCCATTATTGGTATTGGAAAAATATTTTACCTAGGGAAAATCAAAAGTGGGTTGGATTTTGTCAAAAAAGAAGGTTTTGGATTAAATCTAATGAAAAAAAAGGTGTTATCTCTAAGGACAATCTCAACGAATTCTTATTAAATAATATAGAAGAAAAGCACGATAAATATGAGAGTTTCATTTGTAATTCGATTAAAATTTCTGGTGCAAAGAAAATAAAGATTATAAAAAGAGGCTGGAGAAATCTTATTGATGATCCATCAATTATCTTTAAACCACATAAAGAAACAATTTCATTACATTTTGATATGCACCATGGATACAAAAATTTAGAGAAAGCAATACAGCTTTTAAATCGTGATGATAAAGACGATTTTTACCATTATGTAAATAATAGAGACTATTACAATCCACATATTATGTGTATTGCAAGACCAGCGATATTAAATGATTGGTTTAAATGTTTATTCTCTTGGCTTGAAAAATGTGAAGAAATTTTTGGATACGATAATTTAGAGGGCTATGATACTCAAAGATTATATGCATATCTTGCTGAAAGATATTTATCATTTTGGTTCAAAAAGCATACAAAGTATAAGGAATTGCCATGGACTATAGTACAGGTTTAATATTGGAGAGGTGGCCGAGTGGTTGAAGGCGCACGCTTGGAAAGCGTGTAAAGGGGAAACTCTTTCATGGGTTCGAATCCCATTCTCTCCGCCACAGATTAAGCCTAATTTTCTTAAGTTTATTTTATGTTTTTTTACTTAATAAATAATTAAAAATAAGGAATTTTTTAGAAAAAAGTGATAGAATTATTTTTTCCAAAAATTTAAAAATGGCAAATAAAAATACATATCAGGCAGACTCCATTAAAGTTCTTAAAGGTCTTGAAGCAGTAAGAAAAAGACCTGGCATGTATATAGGTGATACTGATGATGGAACCGGTTTACATCATATGGTTTACGAGGTCGTAGATAACTCAATCGATGAAGCGCTAGCTGGATATTGTAAACATATAGAGGTAATAATTAACTCTGATGGAACAATAACAGTTTCTGATGATGGTAGAGGAATTCCAGTAGATATTCATAAAGGAGAAAAAAAATCAGCTGCTGAAGTAATAATGACACAATTACATGCAGGTGGTAAATTTGACCATGACTCATACAAAGTTTCGGGTGGTTTGCATGGTGTAGGTGTTTCAGTAGTAAATGCTTTATCTGAAAATTTAAAACTTACAATAAATCGAGATGGAAAAAAATATTTTATTGAGTTTAAAAATGGAGAGGCCAAAGCGCCTCTTAAAGTAGTTGGAAAATCAAAAAATTCTGGAACTGAAATAACATTCTTACCATCAAAAGAGATTTTTTCTTCAATTAAATTTAGTGCGAATATATTAATAAAGAGAATGCGAGAATTAGCATTTCTTAATAAAGGAATAAAAATTATTTTTATTGATAAGAGTCAAAAAAAAGAAAAGATTAATGAATTTAAATTCGAGGGTGGTGTTTTAGAATTTGTAGAATATCTAGATGAAAATAGAGAAAAGTTACAAAATAAAAATGGTAATGACTTGTTTAAAAAACCAATCTATTTTGAGGGAAAAAAAGATAATATTGAAATAGAATGTTCTTTAAAATGGAACAGTGCATATTCTGAGGATATATATCCTTACACAAATAATATTTATCAAAAGGATGGTGGAACACATTTATTAGGTTTTAGAAGTGCATTGACAAGAGTAGTTAATAAGTATGCTACCGAGCATAATTTACTAAAAAAAAATAAATTAGCCATATCTGGCGATGATATTAAAGAAGGCTTAACATGCGTATTATCTACTAAAATTCCAGATCCTAAATTTTCTTCACAAACGAAAGATAAACTAGTCTCATCAGAGGTAAGAATGATAGTTGAAACTATGGTTAATGAAAAGTTATCGATATGGTTTGACCAAAATCCATCGGTTTCTAAAGTTGTTTTAGCAAAAATTATTCAAGCCGCTTTAGCGAGAGATGTAGCTAGAAAAGCACGAGAGAGTGTAAGAAGAAAAGGTGCTTTAGAATTGAGCGGTTTACCGGGAAAATTAGCAGATTGTCAAATTGGAAAACAAGAAGGAACTGAATTATTTATAGTAGAGGGTGATTCAGCTGGTGGCTCAGCAAAACAGGGAAGAAACAGATCTAATCAGGCAGTTTTGCCTTTACGAGGTAAAATTTTAAATACTTATGTTGAGGAGCTCCATTCAAAAAAGAACGGTAATGGCAAAAATAATGGCTCTGATCAAAGAACAAAAGCACTCGCAAAAATGATTTCATCTAATGAAATTTTAACACTTATTAATGCTTTAGGTTTAGATCCAAAGACTCAAGAAATAGATCTTAAAGATCTTAGATATGGAAAAATAATTATTATGACAGATGCTGATGTTGATGGGTCGCATATTAGAGCATTACTTTTAACTTTTTTTAACAATAAACCCTTTAATAAATTAATAGAGCATGGCCATATTTATTTAGCTCAACCCCCACTTTTTAAGATTAATAAAGGTTCAAAAGGAATTTATATTAAAGATGAGAAGGAATTGGAAAATTACATTCTAAATAACAATAAAAATCTAAAAAAAATGAAAAAAGGATCTAAAGAATTTTCAAGAGAGCTTGATATTGAAAAATCTAAAATGAATATTCAAAGATTTAAGGGTTTAGGAGAAATGAATCCTGAAGAATTGTGGAACACAACACTAGATCCTGAAACGAGAAATTTGTTACAAGTAAAATACTCTAAAAATGCTGAAAAAGACCAAAATTTAATTCATACATTGATGGGAAATGATGTTGGATTGAGAAAAGATTTCATTATTTCTAATGCTATCAATGTTCAAAATTTAGATGTTTAAATAATGAAGTTCTTTGAAACTTCTAAGCAGTATTCTTTAAAAAAATCAACTTATATAAATCTCAGATGGATTGGGATAATAGGACAATTAATATCTATTTATCTAGTATATTTTTTTTTTAATTTTAACTTCAATTTTATTTATGCAAATACAATTATTTTTATTGGAGTTATAAGTAATCTTTATTTAATTTTTCTTTATAAAAAAACTCAACTTACTGACAGGTCTGCATTTATATATTTATTTATAGATATAATACAGTTAAGTGGATTAATTTATTTGACAGGCGGTATAATCAATCCGTTTGTAATTTTTTTGATAATTCCTAGTGTTTTTGCTTCATCCAACTTAAGTTTTAAAACTAATTTATTACTTGTGATATTAACATCAATGAGCATCATATTTTTAACTTTTTATTCAGAGGAATTACCCGAACCTTTAAACAATCACTTCCATGTGAGCCCATATTATTACTATGCAATACCTTTAGCTCTAATAATTGCTTTGCTTTTTTTAAATTATTTTGCACTTAATTTTGGAAAAGAATCAAGGCTAAGGAAAGATGCTTTGAATAAGATGGAGGAAATCATGGCAAAGGAGCATGAAATGTTATCTTTAGGAGGTCAAGCGGCAGCTGCTGCACACTCTCTTGGGACACCTCTATCAACAATAAAAATAATCACACAAGAGCTTTCTAAACAATTAAAAAACCAAAAAGAAGTTATTCAAGATATAGAGCTATTATCAAGTCAAGTTGAACGGTGCAATAATATATTAAAAAAACTGTCTCTTAATCCAAACGAAGAAGATGATTTTATTGATGAGGATTTATCGATGAAAGATTATCTAAAAGAAATAATTTTATCCTTTAAAGAAACTAGTAAAAAAGATTTTGTCCTTAATTTAGATCAAGACTTAAATTCAAAAAAAATTACAAAATCTATAGAGATTGTTTACGGGTTAAGAAATTTCATTGGCAATGCTAATAAGTTTAGTAAAAGTAAAATTTTTATAAATTTGAAAAGTAACAATCTTTATACAGAAGTTGTTATTGAGGATGATGGAAACGGTTTTCCAAACGATATTTTATCAAAAATTGGTGAACCATATTTAAAGTCAAGCAAATCTTCATCTAAAGATAATACTGGGCTAGGCTTAGGAGTATTCATTGGTAAAACTTTATTAGAAAAAAATTTTGCATCAGTAAATTGCTGGAATTCTGAAACTAGATCTGGAGCCGAAGTAATAATTAAATGGAAAAACAAAGATTTATTTAATCTTTAATGTAGATTTTTTTTATTTTTAAATAATTCGCTTAATTGAGATATCATAACATCTCCTAACTCATTCACATCAGTTATTTTTATAGCTCTATCATAATACCTAGATACATCATGACCAATTCCAATTGCCAAAATTTCTGTCTCAGTCTTGTCTTCAATAAATTTTACAATCTTCTTTAAATGTTTTTCTAAAAAATCTCCTGAATTGACAGATAAAGTGGAGTCATCCACTGGCGCTCCATCAGAAATTACCATAAGTATTTTTCTTTCTTCTCTTCTTTTTTTTAATCTATTAAACGCCCATGAAATTGCTTCGCCATCAATATTCTCTTTTAACAAACCTTCTTTAAGCATTAAGCCAAGATTATTTTTACATTGTCTCCAATGTGTATCTGCGCTTTTATATATAATATGTCTTAAATCATTTAGTCTTCCAGGCATTTTTGGTTTTCCCTCTTTATTCCAGAATTCTCTGCTTTGTCCACCCTTCCAATTTTTTGTTGTGAAACCTAAAATCTCAACTTTTACAGAGCATCTCTCTAATGTTCTGGATAAAATATCAGCACATATAGCAGCAATCGTTATTGGTCTTCCTCTCATCGAACCAGAATTATCAATTAACAAAGTTACAACCGTATCTTTAAAATCAAGATCTTTCTCCTTTTTAAAAGATAATGAATTGTAAGGATCCATAATTATTCTTGGTAATTTTGAGCTATCTAATAATCCTTCCTCTAAATCAAATTCCCAGGCTCTATTTTGTTTAGCAAGTAATTGTCTTTGAAGTTTGTTGGCAAGTTTTGTAATTACATCTTGAAAACCAATTAATTGCTGATCAAGCGTTTTTCTTAATTTTGAGGCTTCCTCAAAATTTTCTAAATTTTCTGCTTTAATAATTTCATCAAACTGGTTGGTGAAAACTTTGTAATCTAAGTCGAGTTCATTTATATTTGCTCGCTGTATAACCTCTTCGTTACTTTGCTTGTCTGTTTCCACATCTACCTGTTGCTCATCAAGCTTATATTCATCTATGTCATAATCAGCATCTAAACTTGCTTCTGCATCATCTTCTTTATTTTGATCTTTTTTATCCTCGGAGTTATTATTTGGATCATCATTTGAAGGGTTGTCTTCCCCCTCGTTTTGATTTTCCTCCCTACTTTCTTCATTTTCATCATTTTGAAATATCTCCATTTCTTGCAATATTTCAGAGAATTTTGAAGAATATTCATTTTGAAACTCTAAATTATTTTTTAAAAATTCAATATGTTTCTCGATAACTTCATCAAAATCTTTTTCCCAAAATTGTAACATTTTAGCTGACAATGTATTTAACTCGAGATTATGAAATTTTTTAAGCATATATAATTCAAATGCTTCGTTTACTGTTACATCTTCTTTAGTTTTTAATTGATCCTTTCTTTTTGAATTAATTATTTGATAATAGTTTTCCTTTAAGTTTTTTTCTATTCCTTTTAATATTTTAAATCCTAAGGACTCATATCTAATTTTTTCAGCAATAGAGTATAGAGATTTACATGATGAATTGGATGGAAGATTTTCTTTAAATATTTTGTCATTAGAAAACTTTTTCTTCAATGCTGATGAATCTGACTCAGCTCGTGCTTTAATAAAGTCTTTTTTGGATGTAAAATTTTCTAAATCAAAAAAATCATTATTTTTTGAACTTTTATTTTTTTCAACATTATCTTTTGGAACAAAATCACCTGAAATTACTTTTGCTGTAGAAGTTAAAGCTTGTTTTAGTTTTTCTTTAAAGACTTCACTCTTGTTATTATTTTTCATTTAAATTTGAATATTTGCAAGAGACTCTGGCAGCTCTTCTCCAAAACATCTTTGATAATATTCAGCAATTGTATTTTTTTCAATTTCATCACATTTATTCAAAAATGTGACTCTAAATGCATAGCCTGTATCTTTAAAAATTTCAGCATTTTCTGCCCAATGTAAAACGGTTCTTGGACTCATTACAGTAGATATATCTCCAGCCACAAACCCTTTTCTTGTAAGACTTGCAACTTTAATCATATTTGAGACTTTTTCTTTACCTTTTTGATTATTAAGATTTTTATTTTTTGCTAAAATTATTTCCATTTCCTTGTCTAAACTCAAATAATTTAATGTTGTTACAATATTCCATCTATCCATTTGACCTTGATTTATTTGTTGAGTTCCATGGTACAACCCAGTTGTATCGCCCAGACCAACAGTATTTGAAGTTGCGAATAGTCTAAAAAATTTATTTTGTTTTATCACTTTGTTTTTATCGAGCAGTGTAAAATTTCCTTCTGCCTCTAGAACTCTTTGGATTACAAACATCACGTCAGGTCTTCCGGCATCATATTCATCAAAAACTAAAGCAACTGGATTTTGAATAGACCAAGGCAAAATACCCTCATTAAATTCTGTTACCTGTTTTCCCTCTTTTAATACAATCGCATCTTTACCTATCAGATCAATTCTACTTATGTGGCTATCAAGATTAACCCTTATGCATGGCCAATTTAATCTTGCAGCTATTTGCTCAATGTGAGTAGATTTTCCAGTTCCGTGATATCCTTGAACCAATACTCTTTTATTAAAAGCAAATCCTGAAATAATTGCTAATGTAGTGTCTCTATCAAATTTATAATTTTTATCTATTTCAGGAACGTATTCACTTTTTTTTGAAAAAGCATTTACTTCCATTTCTGAGTCAATTCCAAAAGTTTGTTTCAGTGAAACTTTAATATCAGGTTGGTTATTTATGTTATCTGTCAATTTTATCCCTATAAGTGTTTTTTAATTGTGTATATGCCAAAGTAATTAATTTAAGTTTTTCCTCGTATTTTTTGTTTCCAGAATTCATATCAGGGTGAAATTTTTTGACAAGCTTTTTGAATTTTTCCTGAATTTTCTGCCATTTAATACCAACTGAAATTCCTAAAATACCAAATGCTTTAATGTCTTTGTGATCAAATTTAAATTGACGCATCTGATCATAATCACTATTAAATTTATTTTTGTCTAATTCATCCTTAAGAGTATTATTCCATAAAACTTTAAAAAAATTATCAGAGGAACTGAAGCTTTGAGTAGGTTTATGCCAAATCATATCAGATTTTAAAAAAGTTATTACTTGTTCATCGTTCATACCGGCAAAATAGTTCCAATTTTTGTTAAATTCTTTTACATGCTCTAAGCACAATAATCTAAATTTTTTACTATTATCTTTTTCGACTGGAGCTCTGTATTCTCCAATTTCTTGACAATTATTCCAGTCACAAATATTTTTCATGATATATTATTTTTTATTATATATGAATATTATTGATTTAATTTCAATTATTAAAAAAAAACTTTCTAGTAATATAGATATTGAAAGTCTAAAAATAGAGGATAAATCTTTTCTTCATAAAAATCACTCTGGAAATCAATTAGGTAAATTTCATATAAAACTCACAATTAAGTCAAAAGATCTAAAACAAATGAATAAAATTCAAAGTAACAAAAAAATATACAAAATTTTAGATGACGAAATGAAACATTACATTCACTCCCTACAAATATTAATTAGTTAGTTCATTTTTTAAGAATAACTTTAATTTTGATTTATTATAATATTTATCAAAAATTGGATTACCAATTTTTCTTAATAAAACTAAATTAATTTTTTCATTATTATTTTTTTTATCTTTAGACATAAAAGAAATTATTTTATTTAAGTCTTTTAATGAAAAATATTCTCTCAGATTATAAGGTAAAGAAGAATTGTGAATATGTTTTAAAATTAAAAAATATTCATTTTTATTAAGAATTTTATTTTTGTTGCTAAATTTTAATGCAGTCGAAATTCCCAACAAAACAGCTTCACCATGATTAAGTTTTTTGGAGTAGCCGAAAGAGGCTTCATAAGCATGTGCAAAGGTATGGCCAAAATTTAAAATTTTCCTAAGGCCTTTTTCTTTTTCATCTTTTTCAACAACAATTTTTTTTATTTTACAACTTTCAAATATTGTTTTCTCAATAAATGGGGATTTAAGATTTAAAATATCTAAAATATTTTTATCAAGGTATTTAAAAAATTTTTTGTTAGCTATTAATGAATGTTTGAAGATTTCTCCATAACCACACACTATTTCTCTTTTAGGAAGTGTTTTTAAAAAAATACTGTCGCTAATTACCAACTTTGGTTGATAAAAACTTCCTACAAGATTTTTACCATGTTTTGTGTTTACCCCAGTTTTTCCACCTACTGAAGAATCTACTTGAGCAAGTAGTGTAGTAGGAATGTTTATAAACTGAAGCCCTCTTTTGAAAAGACTGGCAGCAAAACCTCCTATATCTCCAGTTATACCACCACCAACAGTGATAAGACAATCCTGTCTAGAAAAATTCAAATTAAGTAAAAAGTCTAAAATTTTATTGACTGTTTTTTGACTTTTGTTTTTTTCATTTGCTACTAAATTTTGAAAGTAAACTTCTTTGTTTTTAAAAGTTTTTTTAATTTCATTTATAAATTTATTTGGAACATTTTGATCAATTACAAATAAACATTTGTTAAATTTTAAAAAATTTTTTTTCAAAATTAATGGAATATTTCTAATTAGGTTTGATCCTATAATTATAGGATATTTGCCCTCATTTGTTTTTATTATCAATTTAATTGGTTTCATGAATGTTTAAAATTCTTTTGATTATTTCTGTTTTTGTTAATCCCATACAATCTATCTTATATAATGCTTTTGCATATATGTATGATCGTTTTTTTATTAATTTAGTTAATTCTTGTGATGTCATATTATGAGCTATTGGTCTTTTTGTACTTTTTTTAATTCTGTTGATTGTTGTCTCTGTATCTAGATTTAACCAAATAGATGTGTGATTTGCCAATATTTCTTTTCTAATATTTTTATTTAAAAAAGCTCCTCCACCTAATGAAATAATAACACTTTTTTTTTTAAGTATCTCTAAAGTTATTTTTTCCTCATAATCTCTAAAAAATTTTTCACCTTTGAGTAAAAATATTTTAGATATTTGTTTTTTAAGGTTTTTTTCTATTAATTGATCTATGTCAAAAAAATCAAGTTTAAGTTTCTGCGAAATTAATTTACCAATTGATGACTTCCCAGAGCCCATCATGCCTAAAAAAACAATATTTCCTCTTGATTTCATAAGTTTCTTTATTGAAAAAACACAAATATGTCTTAATTTGAAATTAACTAAAACTATATGCAATTTATAAAAAAAACAAGTTCGAGGACAAATTTTATTGGGATAATAATTAAATTATCCATTGCTTTAGTTATAGTTCTAGGAATTGTTTTTTTGCTAAACAAGATAGACTTCCCAGCACCAAAAAAAGAGATAGAAAAAATAATTCCTAATGAAAATTTCAAAATTGTTAAATAAAATAAATTTTTCAATTATTTTTATTCTGTTTTTGCACTGTATTTCAAACGCAGAGGAAAAACCTGTTGATATTTGGAATCTTGAAAAAGAAAAATTAGATGAGAAAATTTCAGAAATTGAAAAACAAATTAAAGAAAATACGAAAAGTTATTCAAATTCAGATTCTAGCATTTATAAAATGCAATCACAAAAAAGTAACACCGATATAGAATTAGATGAAAATTTAAACATCAAAGAATTGGAAATATTCGGATTATACGATCCAGAAGATAATGGATTAGATATAAATATGTGGGCTAATTCAGACGGCAATCAATTAAAAAATATTTTGACGAAACTAAACAAAATGACCCTTTCGAAAGATGCATCTGAAATAATGAAAATTTCTTTATTGACTAACGCTTATTTACCAAAAAAAAATATATCACAAAATGATTTTTTTAAATTTAAATCTGATTGGTTGATTAAGAATTCAGATTTAGATCTAATAGAAGAATATTTAATTAAGAACCAAATTATAAATTTTCATCCAGAATTAACAAAATTTTTAGTTGATCAATACTTATCTGAAGCTGAAGTAGAAAAATCTTGTAAAATTTTTTTAAAAAATACTAAACCCATAACTGACGAATATCTCTCTAAATTTAATATATTTTGTTTAATTAATTCAGGAAAATTAGAAGAGGCACAGCTCTTTTATGATCTTAAACAAGAGATGGGACTAAAAGATAAATATTTTGAAAAAAAAATAAGTTTTTTGTTAGGATATACTGAAAAAAATGATGACGACATATCCCAAAAATCTATCCTTGATTTTTATCTCGCACATCAAACAAATCCAAATTTTATCTTTGAGCCTAGTGAAAACACTAGTAAAATAATCTGGAAGTATTTATCGTCATCAAATTTAATTAATTCTTTCAAACAAATCGAAATTTCTGAAATTGACAGAATTTCAACTCTCGAGAAGGCAACTCATAATAAAAATTATCCTGAAAAAGATTTATTTGAAATATATAAGCGTTTTCAATTTAACTTAAATCAACTATTAAACGTTGAAAAATCCTATAAATCCCTAACCAATATTGAAGCGCGAGCGTTAATTTATCAGAAAGTTCTTTTAGAGTCAGAGACTGTTGAAAAATTAAAGTTATTAAAAATTTTAAAAAAACTATTCAAGAATGACAATTTAGAGGATGCTTTTGATGTTGAGCTAAAAAAGTTTTTAGAAAAAATGGATCCATCAATTATACCTGATAACCTTACAAGTTTTTATTACACAAATATTAATTTAAAAGATGATAAAGAAGTGAAAATTAAATTTAATAATGACATATTGCACCAATCAAAACTTGTCAATTATTTTAATGGAGATTATTCAAAATCGAAAATTGAAAAAGATTTAGAGAGCTTTCTAAAAAAAATTAAAAAAAATAAAAAATATTTTTTTTCAAGGAAAGACCAAATTTTCTTGGAATCTTTAAAATTTGATGGAATTAAAATTTCAAAAAAATTTGATGATTTATTTGAGGAAAATGAAGCCGAAATTCCAACAGATATTCAGGTAATGATTAATAATAACGAAAAGGGTGCTGCTTTACTTAGAATTGTTGAAGTAATAGGCCAGGACAAACTAGAAAGAATAGACGAGGATACCATTTATTTCATAATTAGAACACTAAACCATTTAAATATTGATCAAATAAGAAATAAAATATTACTTCAAGTTCTTCCTTTAAAAGTTTAAAAATTAGTTTATCTATTTATTTCATGACCATTAAAGATATAATAACAGTTCCTGATGAAACACTTAAAAAAGTATCAGATCCAATAGAGAACGTTGACACAAGTGTAAGAAAATTAATCAATGATCTTTTAGAAACAATGTACCATTCTAATGGGATTGGATTAGCAGCTGTACAAGTAGGAATACTAAAAAGAGTTATTGTAATTGACGTATCATCAAAAGATGAAAAAAAAACCCCTATGAGTTTTATAAATCCAGTTATCAAGAAAATAAGTGACAAAACTTCAATATATGAGGAAGGTTGTTTGTCAATACCAGATACATTTATTGAAATTGAAAGACCCGAAAGCTGTGAAGTTGAATATATTGATTTAGATGGAAAACCAAAAATTATAAAATGTGACGGACTATTATCAACTTGTATTCAACATGAAATTAATCATTTAGACGGAAAGTTGATTGTTGATCATTTGTCAAAATTAAAACGTGATTTTATAATTAAAAAAATTTCTAAGATAAAATCAAATAGGGTAGTGGTTTAATTAATGAAAAGAATTTTAATAATTGGATGTGGTTTATTAGGTTCTTCATTAGTTAAAAGTATATACAAAAAAAAAATTTCAAAAAAAATTTTAGTTTACGAAAAATCAAAAATAAATAGATATAAAATTAAAAAAATTAAATTACCCTGCACTTTAGTTACACATTTAGGGGATGCTGTATCTAAATCAGATTTAATTATTTTCTGTACACCGATGAGTGAATATAAAAAATTAATTCTTATGATAAATGATTACCTCAAACCAAGACATATAATAACTGATATAGGCTCATCTAAATTACAGTCATTAAGCATTATTGAAAATAATCTTAAAAAAAAAATTTTTTGGACCTCAAGCCATCCAATCGCAGGTTCAGAGGTGAGTGGTCCTGTACACGGTAAAAATGATCTTTTTCAGAATAAATGGTGTGTTCTTGTTAAAGGCGAAAGAACTAATTTAAAACATTTATATTTTTTAAAACTATTTTGGAAAAAGCTAGGTTCAAAAACTATAATCATGACTCCTGATAAACACGACAAAATTTTTTCTATTACAAGTCATTTGCCACATCTTGTTGCTTACAACCTAATTAAATCAGCTCAAGATTTTGAAAAAAAGCAGAAATTTAGTTTAATAAAATATAGTGCTGGTGGATTAAGAGATTTTTCAAGAATAGCAGCTTCCAACGAAACAATGTGGAGAGATATTTTTTTTGATAATAAAGATAATGTTTTGAAAGCGATAGATTTATTTATCAAAAATTTAAATTTATTTAAAAAAGATATAAAATTCAAAAAAAATAAATCTATTCTCAAAAAGTTAATTCAGACTAAAAGAGTAAGATCAAAAATTATAAAATTAAAACAAGATATAAATAAACCAGACTTTGGAAGAAATTAATGTTTTTTTATATTACTTATTTTCGTAATTGACAGGTTAGCTGTTTTTTTTATTAAATTTATTGTAAATTTTGTAGGCATAAGCAATACTTTTTTTCTTGGTCCATAAGCATGAATAAATTTGTTTGGACCAACACATACTCCCACATGACCTTTCCAAAAAATAATATCGCCTTTTAATAATTTTTTACTAATTTTCTTTTTGCAAAATTTTGACTGATCCTTTGAGTCCCTGGGAAAAAAAACCTGGTTATAATAAAAATATATTTGTATTAATGCTGAACAATCAATTCCATTTATAGTTTTTCCTCCCCATAGATATTTAGTATTTAAAAACGATTTAAAGATTTTTGAAAAGTTTTTTTCAATATGATTAATTTTTTTTGTATCTTTTACCTTGATCCATTTATTTTCACTAAATTTAACAAAATCTCTTTCTTTTTTTTTAAATTCTAATTTTGAACCAAAAAAAAGAAAATTATTTGTTTTAGAGAATCTATTTTTTTCTTTTTTGTAAATTATTGATTTAATCGCACATATTTTATTTCTTGGTTTAAAATGATGAATAAATTTTCTTTTTTTAATATATCCTATATAATTGTCATATTCAGTTTTTATTTTACACCAATTTTTTTTTTTTAATAAAATCTTAAATTTTTCTCCATATAAAATTTGTGAAATTACCTCTGAGTTAGAAGAAGGTTTTGAATAGATATTCGCTACAGAATAATTAAAATAATTATTTTTCACTAAGCTTAAGCTTATTTTTCATTATCCATAATATAATTAAAGATGGAATTACCATTAAGGCAGTTATAATAAAAAAAATACCCCAGTCACCATTTAACCAATCCACTAATGCCCCAGAAGATGATGCTAATGTCGTTCTGCCAGCTGTACCTATTGATGCTAAAAGAGCATATTGAGTTGCAGTGTATGCTCTATCAACTAACAACGAAATAAAAGCAACAAAAGCTACAGTAGCAAAAGCTGCTGCAATATCATCAAATATAACGGCTATTACAAACAAAAGTTCAGATTTGTCACTCCAAGCTAAAACACTGAATAAAAGGTTCGTACTAGCCATCACTATTCCAGCTAAAAACATTGCTTTCAAAACTCCAGACCTTATTACAAACAAACCGCCTAAAAGAGTAAAAACTACTGTCGTAATCCACCCAAGAGTTTTAGAATAAATTGCAATATCGGATTTGCTAAAACCAATCTCTTTATAAAATATAATTGACATTCTGCCTAAAAAGGCCTCACCAACTTTGAATAAGAATACAAAACCTAGAATTCCAATCGCAATATTAAAACCATTTTTCTTAAAGAAACTTATAATAGGACCGCTTATAGTTCCTCCAATCCAAGTAACAAATTTAGTGAAGAAATTTACATTTTTAAATTTATTGGATATAAATTGATCATTTTCTATTTGCCTGATATGCCTTTCAGAGTTAATTGCCTCATTTATAAACATCAAACCAATGTTCATTAAAATTACTAAAACACCAAGGATTAAAAATGTTAATTGCCAATAATTTGTAAAACCTGCATTTTGTAAAAGTTCAGCTGAAAATAAAGATAACACACCACCTAATTTGTACCCAGTCCACCAACCTACTACCGCCATCGCCGCTCCTGCAGCCATTGACTTATCCTCATTTTCACCAATTTGTTCAATCCTTAAGGCATCTACAGTTATATCTTGAGTTGCTGAAGCCACAGCTATTATTAAACCAACAGTTATCACTAAAGCCAAATTTTCTGATGGATTGATCATACTCCACAAAACAAGAGAAAATAAAATACAAATTTGCATTAATACAATCCAACCTCTTCTATGACCAATTCTTTTTGTCAGAAAAGGTATTTGGATTCTATCTATTAATGGCGCCCACAAATAGTTAAACGCATATACTCCAAAAATTAAACCAGCCCATCCAATCGTTGATCTACTGAGTCCATCCTCTTTTAACCATAAGCTTAAACTACTTCCAATTAATACCCATGGAAAACCAGAAATAGCTCCGAGCAATAAAATTTTTAACATTCTTTTGTCAAGATAAATGTTGAACATTTCTGAAAAAGATTGTTTTTTAAGTTCTATCATTTTAGTTTTTCCAAAAAGAAGGTAAGAATAATACTAATATAGCGAATAGTTCAAGTCTACCTAAAATCATACCTAATGTTAATATCCATTTTGATGTATCTGGTAATGATGAAAAATTTCCATTCGGCCCAATAACAGATCCTAATCCAGGACCTACATTTGATATTGACGTTGCTGCTCCTGAAATTGAAGTTATAAAATCAAGACCAGTGAGAGAAAGTAAAGCAGTAATTAAAAAAAAAATTATAAAATACATGAATATAAATGAGATAATTGAAGAAATTAATTTATTCTCAACTGGATTTTGATCATACTTTAATATGAACACTCCTTTGGGATAAGTAAATTTTTTAAGCTGATTTAAAATAAATGAATATAAGATTTGAACTCTAAAAATTTTTATTCCACAAGTTGTTGAGCCTGCGCACCCGCCAATAAACATTAATATCAAAAAAAGAATAATCGGAAAACCTCCCCAATTATCAAATTGAGCGTTCACATAACCAGTTCCTGTTAAAATAGAAATTACATTAAAAAAAATAGACCTTAAATTAATTTGATTTGAATTGTCTACACTGAGATATATTATTAAAATTAAAATACTTCCCAGTATAATTTTTAATAAACTCTTAATTTGAGCATCTGAAAAGAAAATTTTCTTATTTCCATTTAAAAATTTCAGATATGCTATAAAAGGTATACTTCCCAAAATAATAAATATCATAGCTGAAACTTCGATTGAAATACTATCAAAGAATCCTATAGAATCATTATAATTAGAAAATCCTCCTGTGGCGATTGTTGTCATAGAATGAGTTATGCTGTCAAAAGTATTCATTCCTAAAAATTTATAGGAAAGTGCACATAAAGCTGTCAAACCTGAGTATATATATATTAATCTTAAAGCTATTTCTTTTGATTTTGGAAGTATCTTTTCAGAGGAGTCATTATTTGAAATTTTGAATAATTGCATACCACCGACATTCATTATAGGCATCAGAGTAATTGCCATTACGATTATACCTATACCTCCTAACCATTGTAAAATAGCTCTCCAAAATAGAATACCTTTTGGTATATTTTCTAAATCTGAGATAATTGTTGAGCCAGTTGTTGTAATTCCAGACATGCTCTCAAAAAAGGCATTAGTAAATGAAAATCTGATATCTGAAAAAACAAAAGGTAATGATCCAAAAATTGCAATACTTAACCATGATAATGCGGTTAACAAAAAAGCTTGTTGTAAATTTAATTTTTTATCATGATCTAAGTTTGATAAAAAAAATAATGTTCCAAAAATAATTGTTACTATTGAGGCACCTAAAAAAGAAGAATCTATCTTATTATAAAAAAATTGTACAATTATTGGAATCAACATAAAAATTCCCAAGATTATTTGAAGTATTCCGAGAGTAAAAAAAACAGTTTTATAATTTGACATTTTGAAAGAACATTATTTTATGGTAAATAAATTTCAACTCTATATGAATTACTTAATTCA
>MDTG01444854.1_pt1 | contig 26385 bp, 27 predicted proteins | sample 811421 | NCBI WGS metagenome assembly MDTG01 (sample SAMN05326645, study PRJNA326480) | marine metagenome | isolation source: seawater | place: Pacific Ocean: South East | collected 2011
GAATAATATAATTAATAACTTTTATATTGCGATAACTAATAAGAAATCTTTTTCTGTAGCACTCACTCTTGCAGTCTTTCAATCGATTCTAGAATTACTTGGTATAATAGCCCTTGCGACACTTTTAGTGACTTTTGCATCTGGTAGTGATCTAAACAATATACAGCTATTAATGTCATTGGAAAAATTCCTCGGCTTAAGTTTAACCACATTATCGATTGTTGAGTTACAAATTGTTCTCGTTATATTTTTAATTGCTAAGTATATGTATCAGATTGTTGCTACATATATAATTTTTTACCTTATGTACAAAATCAGACTTGATTTATCAAATAAATTGGTCGTAAATCAATTCAAATCATCTGCAGAAAGGCCTCTAGACGAAAAAAGTGAGAGTTCATTTATACGTAATATTACATATGGTGTCGACGCTGTCGCTGATAATGGGTTTATTGGTCTTTTAAATACTCTAAAAGACATTCTGTCAGCACTTCTGATACTAATGTATTTGATTATATTTGGCTGGGATGACTATAATTATTTTATGTTAATCATTCTACTGTTACTACCAGTAGGATACGTTTCTTCATCTTATGTTAAAAAACTTGGACGTATCATCAAAGACAGGACTCTAGATGTGGTAAATCATGTCCAAGATATATCAAAGTTATCATATTATTATGTTATTTCTAAAAAAAATGACTATTTTGCAGAACAATTTCATAAAACTAGAACGCAACAAGTCAGTCGAATGATTAGATATGCCTCAATTACCCAATCTTTACAACCAATAATCGAACTCATAATAATGATCATAATCTTATTTTTTTTAGTATCGAGCGGTTACACAGGATCATCAACATCTTTTGAGTCAATTTCCTTGGCTATTGTAGCTATAATTCGATTAATACCTCTGACAACAAGAGCGTTGACTTCAATAAATAGCGTTTATTACTCATTGCCGTATCTTGAGAATTTAGTTATAGAAATAGAAAAAAAACCACTCAATGAAGTAAAAATGAATATCCAAAAGAATAGATCTAAAATTGATATTGATATAGAGTTTTTGAAAATTCAAGATAGAACTTTGTTAGACACACACTCAAAGATCTCTATTGAATCTAATATAATAACTGAGTTACGTGGAAATAGCGGCACAGGTAAAACGACCATCTTAAATCTTTTAGGGATTCAACTGCTCGCACAAAATATAAAAGTTGGATACGTAGAGCAATTTCCTAGTTTTTTCATGGGTAGTATAGAGCAAAATATTAAATTAGATGATCAGCGTGCTGATAGAGTATTAATTGAGTCGTTATGTAGTAGAGTTAATCTTAGTAATAGCTTCGATAAGTCAATAGATGAAATTCTTTCAATGACTATAAGGGATAATGGAAAGTCTCTATCAGGCGGACAAAGAAAAAAAATTGCATTAATTAGAGAGCTCTATAAAAATCCGGAAATATTGTTACTTGATGAACCAACCGCTGGTATAGACCATAATGGTTCTATAGAGATATCTAAAATTATCTCAAGACTCAAATGTGATATTCCAATATTAATAACTTCACATGAATCGATAATGAAAGACATGGTAGATAATGTGTTTTATTTAGAAAAGAGACACATAAAGAGGGCATGAAGAAGACTTCGTTAATTTTTGATGTATATGTAACAGATACGCCATTATTTCCAAACCAAGATTATGATAACTTTTCAAGATCTCTTTTAGATAAAAGTAATAATGCTAGCTATAAATATGCATCTAGAGGGGATATAACGCTTTATACTCTATATTCGTATAGTCATCTTTCATTTGAGAATATATACATATTCATAGAATTTGATGAAGATATAAAATCGAGTCAATATATTAGTGAAATAAAAAAAATATATCCAAATGCACATATAATTAATAAGAGAAATTCTTGTCCAAAAGACTATTCTGATCTTTTACAAATTTTATCCACTGATAAGTCTGAGTATTATTTTTATTCACCCAACAATGATCATCCATACATATCGAATTCTGTTGATAATCTGAGTGACTACGAGAACATCCTTTGTGATTTAAAGAATAGTTTTGAGAACATCACTTTGATATATTCTCATTTTCATGAAACGAATTACTCATTCAGCTCAAAACTTTCATGGCTAAAACAAAGACAATTCCCAAATAGTAAGATTATTGAAAAAAATGATAAATATGACCTCGTATTTCTACCAGATGGCTACTCCGTTGGTATGCAGATTGTTTCACGAGATCTATTCATAAATTGGTGTAAATTAGCTGCTAATCTTCCAGGCGATAAAGTTATAAAAAGATTTGATGAATTAGCAGGGTTTGTTGAGTTGCCTTCTCAATTTTCTCTAGTCCCAAAGGTGGAACTTTGCAAACATTATGATGCATACTACCATACTATGTTCTCTGACTCAGCATTTGGTTGTCTGCATATACAGCCTACAAAAGTTCCGCCCATGTTCATTCCAAATGGTTTTTTTGAACGCAAAATTAAGATCAAGTATGGATATGATCAATACTTCGCTGGATATACTAATATAAATCCATCAGCAGACTCTTATATTTTTGAGGATTTTTCCCAGAGTAATTCAAAGATTTATACTGATTTAAAGATTGAATTAGATAGTATTCCATTTTTTTGGAAGCAGCATATAGATGACATAAATGTAAACCCTGAATATGTTATCAACGAAATAAACCAAAAGAGTAATAATCTTGATATGATAAATCCGTGGCACGATAAAATTCTACATGATACGCTATTTCTTTTTTTCTTAAATATGTTGATCAGATATTATACAAAACTTAAATCTGTGATTAAAAAGATAATTAAATATGAAAAGTAATTCGCCCATAAAATCATCTTTTATAAGAATATATTTATCGAAGTTTAGAAAATCTAATTGTATTTATCATTCTGACGAACTTTCGATTCCATCGACTATAAAATCTGTTTCGTTTCTCTTGAATAACTCTAAATTCAATCATTATGGCGATATTTTATTTTATATCCCGCTAATTATTTACCTATCAAGATATATGACCTGTAACATAATTAGCTGTAAGTCTCAGTATAAATTTTTAGAGTTTTTTTTTGGAAAAAATGTAAATATTAATCTGTTTGATAAAAGTGATCAAACATTAAGACATGAACTTATAATTACCATGCCATATTTACTATACTATAATAAAGGATATCATAACAAGTTAATTGGCTTAGGCTTACCAACTCAACCGATTAATGAATCATATCCACTTTATCTATCAAAACAAATATTCTATAAACTTAAATTAGAATTTAGTTTACAAGGATATCATAATATTTTAAAACAGATGTCTAAACAATCTTGTCAGTCAAAATTGCGTGATAATAACATTCTTGATAAGGACGAAAGTTATATTGCCGTATCTCCATATCTAGCGAGCGGTAAATTTAGAGATTTATTTAAATTGAAGAAAAATAAAATTCTGACAGAATCAATGAAAGCGGCGGATAAAACCAAATCAAAGTTACTACTTCTGGGCTCTAGTGATGATCCAGAAATCACTAGTGATAACATAAAAGATCTTAGAGGGATTGAAATGCCGAATCTACTTGCTATCATGACCTGTAAGAACGTTATTGCAGGATATGGGTTTGACAATATTTGGATGCACTACTTTGACTTAATTGGAAAAGATTATTTTACACTTTACAGAGGAAGATACATGCCATTGAATAACTACATTCATTACAATTCTATTAATATTAGCTTCCTGTCAGACAAAAAATCCAAAAATTATATACATTGAAAAGTTACCAATAATATGAACTTCTTTAAAAGTAAAAAAATCCTTGTTACTGGTCATACTGGATTTAAAGGTTCTTGGCTTTGTTGGTTGCTTAAGCGTATGCAGGCTGAAGTGGTTGGATACTCTCTCGAACCAGAAAAAACAATAGAAAACAACTATATATTAACTAAACTTAATAGGAATATGAAGTCAGTTTATGGCAATATTAACGATAAAGATAAACTGTATTCTGTTATAGATGACTTTAAACCATCTATTATCTTCCATTTAGCTGCCCAGCCTTTTGTCAAATATTCATATGATCATCCGGTAGAAACATATCAGACTAATGTCATGGGTACCATAAATTTACTAGATGCAATCAAGGAGTTTAAATATATTAAATCTTCTGTGATAGTCACTACGGATAAATGTTATGAAAATTCAAATACGAAAATTGATTATAAAGAAGATGATAGATTAGGTGGACATGATCCCTACTCGTCAAGTAAGGCAATGGCCGAACTAGCTGTCTCTGCTTACTATAAGTCATTCATATCAGATATGGGTATTGGTATTGCGAGTGCAAGAGCAGGTAATATCATTGGTGGTGGTGATTTTGGTCAAAATAGATTAATACCAGATATTTTTGATGCTATAAAAAATAATAAAATTATATCGATCAGATCTCCGAGTTCTACAAGACCGTGGCAGTACATACTTGATGCTTTATTTGGTTATTTAATACTATCTCGAAAACTGTACAGTGAACCAGAAAAATATTCATGCCCTTTTAATTTTTGTAGTACAAATACAAATAATCTAAATGTTAAACAGCTTACCGACAAATTTATTTCATTACTCAAAATGATTAATTTGCCGCAAGTCGAGTACTATAAATCTGATTTCTATGAATCACAATATTTGTCACTTGATTCATCTAAAGCTAATCATCTATTATCATGGCGGTCTAAGCTATCTATTCAGGAAAGTTTAGAACAAACTGCAAAGTGGTATAGTTCTTATTTAAATGGAGAAGATCCAAAAGAACTTATCATCAGTCAAATAAATAACTATATCAACAAATAGATGAAATTATCTTAAGAATTCTAGTACTGTGTCTTCTGATGTTTTATCAAAATACTTTACAACTGATTTAATCTTATGATTATCAATGTTTGGTGATTCATAAACATAATCTCCAAATCTAGGGTTAGTCCGAGCAAGCTTTTTGATATGATTCAACGTAATTTTTTTATTTGGACATAAATTAAATGTACCAAATATATTATTTTCTAATAGATCACTTATTGTTCTAGCAACGTCATCATAACTTATGCAATAAAAATTAGATTCTTCATTTAATGATAACTTACCATCATAACTATCAATAACTTTCTTTACAGTATTATCACGGGACTCATTCGAGAGAAGTAAAGGCATCCTAAAAATTATATTTTTTCCGGAATAATTATTAATAAGACACTCAGAAAGATACTTATACTCGGCATATAAATCATTATACTTACTGTCTTTCAAATCATCATCCTCATGATTATTTTTTTCTTTATCTAAATATACCTCAACAGATGACATATAAACCATAATTGCAGGATCCTTTTTTAGGATTTTCTTAGTTAGCATAACATTATCATTATATAACTCATTGTCTTTATCATTTGTAAGCTTCTTATTGTTATAAGCACAGTGTATAACTACACTTTTATTATTGATCAAATCTAGTGATGAATTTCTAACAAGCCCTTGTACTTCGAAATATTTTTGTAAGTATTTACCAAGCCCTGATCCTGCTCCTGTAATAATTATATTATTTCTATACATAATTGATATTTCTCTTTATACTTGCCATTATACTATCACTAAGCCACCATGAAACAGCTATATCATAAATCATGAAGATCAAATCATGTCGCTATTGTAAACATCCACTAAGTAAAAAAGTTGTATCATTAAGTAACATGCCACTTACTAATGAGTACATACATAAAAATCAAACAGACATTAAAGAATTTGAGGAAGACATAAATATATTCGAATGTAGTAATTGTGGGCTTGTTCAGAACCCGATCAACCTAGATTATGAAAGCTATTATCGTGACTATGACTATACTACTGGTCACTCATCATTTGCACAAAAATTTTTCGATTTGTATGCCGATATAGCAATAAATTTTTACGTTCAAGAAAATAGTTTTAAACCTAAATCAGTCCTAGAGATAGGATCAGGTGATGGTTGTCAGTTAAGTAAGTTTATTGATAAAAACGTAACAGATGTTACCGGTGTTGAAGGCAGTAAACTATTGGTTGATGAAGCTAATAGTAATGGAATCAATACTATTCAATCACTTTTTAATTCGGATTTTATAAGCAACAATGAAAAAAAATATGATATCTGCTTATCATCATATACTTTTGATCATGACTCTGACCCTCGAGAGTATCTTCGTCTTGCACACTACGCTCTGAATGAAAATGGCATTTTGGCAATTGAAATTCATAATCTTGATGAAATTATAAAAAGAACTGAGTATTGTTTGTTTGAACATGAGCATACGATATATTTAACACCACGTGATGCAAAAAGATTTCTTCAACAAAACGGATTTAAAGTTCTGTCTTTAGATCCGATAGATCAGACGTCTGTAAGAGCTAATTCATTAATTATTATTGCAAAAAAAGTTCAAGCCACCTCAAAGACTATAAGTAATGAAGGTATGAGTCTGATGAGTCATTCAAATAAAAACCTAGATACTTTAAATTTTAGAATAAATAAAACTATAGAGAATATTGAATCATGGATTGATAATATTTCTCCAGAAATACCTTTGGTAGGTTTTGGTGCCGGGGGTAGAGGCACAATGACTCTAGCAGCTCTATCAAACTACTCTAGATTCAGTGCAGTATTAGATTCAAATTATCAAAGCGGGATATACGTCCTTCCAAAAACAAGAATAGATATTGTTGGGCCTGATGAATGGGCGGATTATTCGGATAGTATGTGCTTAGTGCTATCATATGGATATTTTGATGAAATTAAAGCCACACTGCTAAATAAAGGTTTTTTACCTGAAAGAATCCATTCATTAAAAGATTTGTACAAATATTAAATGTATAATTGAAGATATGTATGATATAGAAAAATTTTCTTTAAGTTTAAGATTACTTATTTTGGAAATAATTTATAAATCAAAGTCTTCACATATAGCATCTTGCTTCTCAATTGCGGATATTCTTGCAGTGCTATACGGTCATTTACTTGATATAAAGCTTATTAGAAAGAATGACCCAGAAAGAGATAGAGTTGTGCTTAGCAAAGGACATAGTGCAGCTGCCATGTATAGCGCCCTTTCAATATCTGGTATTGTTGATAAAACAGACCTCGATAATTATGGAAATGATGGGTCTGATTTCATGACTCATATAAGTCATAAAATTAAAGGCGTAGAATTCTCTACTGGTTCACTTGGTCATGGTTTACCTTTTTCCGTCGGTAAGGCTCTCTACGCTAAAAGGAATGGACTTAACTGGAAATGTTATACTATCCTAAGTGATGGTGAACTAGATGAGGGAAGTAATTGGGAAGCTATTATGTTAGCTTCTCATCATAAATTAGATAATCTAGTTATTATAATCGACTATAATAAATACCAAAGTTTAACAACTGTTGAGCAGACACTGAATCTTGAGCCTCTAAAAGATAAATTTATATCATTCGGCGCAGCTGTGACCATTGTGGATGGTCACTCTCATAGTGAACTAGTGAATGGTTTCAATGAAAAATCATCATTTAAACCCCATGTACTAATCTGTAATACAATTAAAGGCAAAGGAGTGAGCTTTATGGAGAACAAAGTATTGTGGCATTATAAGAATCCTTCCAGGGAAGAGTATCTTCAAGCACAAGAAGAATTGTCAAATTAGTATGCGTGATACTTTTATCAAACATCTTGTGAATTCTGCTATAAAAAATAAAAAAATATTTCTTATTGTGGGGGACCTTGGCTTTTCTGTTATAGAAGATTTTCAAGAGAGGTTCCCTGATAGATTTCTCAATGCTGGTGTGGCAGAGCAAAATATGGCTGGTATAGCAGCAGGTCTGGCCTCAGAGGGTTATCATGTCTTTATATATTCCATTGCAAATTTTCCAACTTTTCGATGTGCTGAACAAATACGTAATGATATTGATTACCACAATCTTCCTGTTACCGTGGTTAGTGTTGGGGGCGGTCTGAGCTATGGTAATCTTGGCTATTCTCACCATGCAGTCCAAGATTATGGATTAATGAGACTCTTTCCTAATATGTCTATTTATGCCCCTGGTGATCCCTTAGAAACACTATCTTGTCTTAATTGCATTTTATCAAATCCATCACCATCATATTTACGATTGGGAAGATCAGGTGAGGAGACGTTTCATAAAAAATTACCCAAAATACAACCAGGTAAATGGGTTAAGTTAGTAGAGAGCAAGAATAAAAGAATCTTATTATCAACTGGTGCAGCTCTCAGTGCATCCATAAAACTTCATCAATCAAGTACCTATAATGCATATGGCATATATACACTTCCTGCTTGGGGAATGAAGCATAAACAAAATCAGTGGTCACAAATTAGCAAATTTGAACATATAGTAACAGTTGAGGACCATCTGCAAGATTGTGGTTTTGGTTCATGGTTACTAGAATCTGTTCAAAAAAAATCAGCCTTATCTAATAGAATAGATTCTATTTACTTAGATAGCAAAGTTTGTGGTATAGTAGGCAGTCAAAGTTATCTTAATAACTTAGGAGGGCTATATGAAAGATGAAATTTCTCTGAATTACTATTTTTCTTCGCTTTGGAATAATAAAATTATTATTTTACTTTCGATTCTACTAGCAATTATTTTTGGCTACGCACACAATTCATTAACTACGAAATATTACGAAGTTATACAGGAATTTAAAATAGATAATATAGCCTATAAAATTGACAATGATCACGCATTATTTAATTTAAAAAAAATAAGAAATACTGAAGAAAACTTTATTGAATGGTCAAAATTGACAGGCCAAAATATTATTAGCTTCAATGATTTGTTTGATAATGGCACTTCAAATATCAAAAATACTGATGCAGGTTTCATATATACATCGACTGAAATTAATAAACTTAAGTACTTTCAATTGTATAATGAATATTGCTCGAAATTATTGAGTAAACAAACAGTGATTAGCATTAATGATACTATTTCTCGTGCAAACAAGTTAATTAAAGAATCAGGTAATCTAACATCTCATCCACTATCTGGGTACGCGTTCACATCTAATACATCTGATGAAATTAAATATCATGTAATAAATTTTGATATCCCACATAAACCAACTGTGAAAAATAGTACAAAAAGCATATATATAATCTATATCATATTATTTCTTTTACTTACTTTTATTATTTTGACTATTAATATATTGAGTAATAATCAAAAAGAATAACAGTGCTTGAATGGTCTATCCAATAAATGTCAAAAATCTCATTCATACTCTCCTAGGCTCTTATGTAATCTTTAATTTTATTGATAGAGATATATCTTATGTATTCTTATTGTTAGGTTTATTTCTATGCTTATACTCTCTTTTTGTTAAACAGATAAGTCTAACAATAGTTAATAAAACATTATTGTATATTAATGTATTTTTTCTGATTCATATATTTGCATTGACGCTATATCACAACAATCCAATTAGTACTATTGATAACTATTCTCGGCTAATCATACTGTTTCCTATCTTAGTTTACTTGTCTGAGTATAAAATTTCTAAAAAGTTTTTTGAATATATATTACTAATATCAACTGCAGCTATGTTTATTATCTATCTTTATGAACTTTATTTTTTAGAACTGAAATATCCGGGATGGTCAGGGAGGTATAACGGGACATCTAACAATCCAATATCATATGGAAATATTGTTATGACATTAGGTGTTATATGTTTATGCAGCTTCGCATATAATCTACAAAGAGGATTGATAAGTATATCTCTACTACTATCATTTCTTATTTGTTTTTTTATATGGTCTGAGACTGAAGCAAAAGGTTCTTTTATAGGTTTCTTCTTATCAATATTAGCTCTATTGTGCCTGACGCCAATAATCAGAAAAAAGTTATATCTTGTTCTTCTTTTTCTATTACCTTTTTTGTTTGTTCCAAATATATCTAATCTTATTAAAGATACTTACAATAGTATTAATGATACAAATTTTAGTAAAATTGAGTCATCTATCAACACGAATCACAGTATCAATGAAAGAAAGTATTTTATATTTTATAGTATAAAGTCAATCTCAGATCATCCTATCACAGGTGTAAGCAGTGATGATTTCTATAAGGATATGTCTAAAGATATAAAAAATAGAAATATAAATATTGTTGCTAGCAAGGACGCGCATAATGAGTTCTTGGATGTTTTTGCAAAATATGGACTGATGGGTATGTTCTTATTTTTATCTATTTTTATCTATATATTATATATATTTGTTATCCACAGAAATAATTACTTCTCTTATATTGGATTATTTACTTTGATTGCCCAGCTAGGATTTATGCTAACTAAATCACAGTTTGCCAGCCAACAATCTACTGTTTTCTTTATTGTGCTTTTATACATATGCTTATCTTCATTCAACAAAGAATCTCAAAAAAAATAATTTAACCTTAAAAACTCATTTGAATGTTATACTAGACCTACTTTGTTTATATGTGATTCAATCTTTAACAGCAGTAAACTAACACATGAAAAATATTTTAGTAACTGGAGGAGCAGGGTACATCGGCTCTCAAACTTGTAAAGCTCTTGCATGTGGAGGTTATAATCCAATTGTCTATGATAATCTTATTACTGGTTTTAAAGATTTTGTAAAGTGGGGACCACTGGTTCAAGGAGATATTCTTGATACGAAACTTTTGATAAGCACATTGAAGAAGTACGATCCAATAGCCGTAATACATTTTGCAGCTCTCTCATCTGCTGGAGAATCATTTCAGAAAGCATCTTTTTATTATAAAAATAATGTACTTGGTTCAACATCACTACTTGATGCAATGCAATTATGTAATGTTAACAAACTTGTTTTTTCAAGTTCTGCAGCAACATATGGTATATATGATAAAATCATTTCCGAGGACTTTGCTCAAAATCCAATAAATCCATATGGTCATAGTAAGTTAATTGTGGAAAAGATCGTTGATAACCTAGCGTCAAGAGGAATCTTGGATCATATTTCCTTGAGATATTTTAATGCTGTGGGTGCAGACTCATCTTGTGAAATTGGAGAAAGTCATGATCCTGAGACTCACCTATTTCCATTGGCAATAAAAGCTGCTCTGAGTAATACTAGTTTCAAATTATTCGGTGATAACTATAAAACACCTGATGGAACCACTATCAGAGATTACATACATGTTGAAGATCTTGCAAATGCTCATTTACTTGCTCTTGAATATATTTTAGAGTCTAAATCATTATTTTTAAACTTAGGAACAGGGAGAGGCACATCGATCAGGGAGGTACTAGATCAAATCGAAAAATGCGGTTATGTTATGAATATTCTAACCTGCCCGAATCGACCAGGTGACCCAGAATATTTGGTAGCAGACTCTAAAAAAGCTAAAAAAGTCTTAAACTGGTCACTGAAGTATAATCATGTTAGTGAAATGTTACCATCAGCTTTTGCGTGGCATAAAAAACAAGAAAGAGATGATTGATAAATTACTCAATAAAATATTTTCACTACAAAGGCGTACCAAAAGGATATTCCAACTTTCTGTTGATTCTATTATTATAATTTTTTCTTTTTTTGCAGCTTTATATATCAAATTAGGCTCTATTGGCGAATTATCGAATGCTCATGATATACATATTTCACTACTCATAACATTAATAGTGACATTATCAGTATTTATTAGGCTTGGCTTTTATAAAGCAATTATAAGATATATATCCAACAAAGCGGCAATTACGATAATTTTAGGATCTATTATATCTACTGCAGTAATGTGGCTTACACTAAGTTATTATTCATATCCTCCAAGTATAGCAATTATATATGGCTCATTCATATTCATCTTTATTGGAGGAATAAGAATTATATTAAGAGAATATTTTCTAAGAAGAGGTAATAAATTTCTAACGAAAGCATTGATCTATGGGGCAGGTTCAGCAGGAAGGCAGCTCGCGGAATTTATGCTAAATCATAGACAATCTTATATGCCTATTGGATTCATCGATGATAATGAGGATTTAATTGGTAGTGAATTAATCGGCTTAAATATCTATTCGCCTAAAGACCTAGTAAACATTATCTCTTCATTTAATATCTCAGTTGTTTTACTTGCACTCCCCAGTACATCCTCGACGGTAAGGAATAAAATTATAACGCAATTAGAGGAATACAAAGTTGAGGTTAGAACAGTACCAAAACTTGATGATATCGTCTCAGGAAAGTCAAATATAAATGAGACAAAAATAGTTGATGTTGATGAGCTATTAGAGAGAAAGTCTATTCAACCTATTCATGAAATACTAAATAAAGATATTCGAGGAAAAGTCATACTTGTAACGGGAGCAGGAGGATCAATAGGTAGCGAGTTAACAAGACAAATCATTAAATTATCTCCGGAAAAAATTATATTATTAGACATATCTGAATACGCTCTGTATAAAATTGATCAAGAAATAAATAAAGTCATCACAAAAGATAGAATCAAAATACGTACTGTTTTAGGATCGGTCGCGGACAATGAACTACTAGATAATATCTTTAAATCAAATACTATCGATACCGTGTATCATGCTGCAGCCTACAAACATGTTCCACTTGTTGAAGTCAATATTATATCAGGGCTTATGAACAATACTTTCGGAACAATGAAAATATTTGAGAAGTCAATAAAGCATAGTGTTAATTCATTCGTTCTGATTTCAACGGATAAAGCAGTTAGACCAAAAAGTATAATGGGCGCATCTAAACGTTTAGCAGAATTAGGGTGTCTTTCTTTGCACAGGGAGTCCAGTACAAATTCTAAACTTTCTATTGTTAGATTTGGCAATGTTTTAGGCTCTTCTGGTTCTGTCATACCAAAGTTTCAATCTCAGATACAGAATGGCGGCCCTGTTACAGTAACTGACCCTAAAGTAGATAGATATTTCATGACAATTAACGAGGCAGTAGAATTGGTTATCCAAGCAGGCTCATTAAATAAGAATTCTAATATATTTGTCTTAGACATGGGTGAATCTATCAATATACTCAATTTAGCTAAAAGATTAGTGAGATTATCTGGTTATATACCTTATACGTCAGAGGATCCACATAAAAATGGAGATATGGAGATAATATTTACAGGTTTACGAAGTGGAGAAAAAATGAGCGAGGAGTTATATCTAGATGATAAATTACACTCTACTGAACATGAAAAAATTAATTTATCAATTGAGTCAGAAATAAATAGCTCAGAAGTAATGCATCTTTTGAATGAAATAAAAAAATCTTGTGATGATAATGATCATGAGAGAATAAAAAAATTTTTATCTTCAGATATAATCAAATATCATTAGGTTTTTCAATTTTACTAAACAAAGTGTTTATCATTATCTTTAAATCAAGTAGTGTAGATCTCATTTTTGAGTACCTTTGATCCCAAGTAGCTAATTCTTTAGGATTACTCATATCTACTCCATAGATTTGACTTAGTCCACTTATACCAGGCTTTAATTTATGAACTTGGTATTTAGTTCTCTCTTTGATCAATAATTCTTGACTTGGTAAACACGGCCTAGGGCCGATCACTGACACTTCATTTTTTAAAATATTTATAATTTGAGGAAATTCGTCTATTTTATATTTTCTTAAATATTTACCAATCCTTGTTATTTTTGATTTATCGATATCGTGTGAGGGGACCTCTTTGCTATCAATAAACATGGTTCTAAATTTGTAGCAAACGAATTTTTTATTGTCTCTTCCAATCCGTACTTGACTAAAAATTCCAGGTCCTGGTGATTCTATTTTTATTAAAATCCATATGATTAACAATAACCATCCAAGAAAGATAATAATAGATAGTGAAAATATTATGTCTATTATTTTCTTTGTGGAAAGATATGCAAAGTTATACTCAATACTATCTGTTATAACATCTACATTATCAATATAAGATTTTCTACAGATATACTGGCATAAATTATTAATTTCAAGGGTTGATCTCAATGATTTGATAAAACCAAAAATTATATTTGCTAAATATTTAGGTAATATATTTAAAAATCCAAGTTTTCCAGGAAATTTTTTATATTTGTCATAAATATATGGAAGATAAATCGTCTTACATCTTTTATCATTAAATTTAGACAGTATTCTGGCAGCGGAACGCTTGGTTGATGCATAATGGGAATTATTACTCAGATCTAAAGCTTGAATTGATGATACATTAATAAAAAAATCGACTTTTAACTTACAGAACATATCAAAAGCACTATTCACAAAGTTTATATTTCCATTCTCAAATGTCTTTTTGTCTGATTTTTTATCATTATTAACTGCAGCTAAATGAAGAAGTAGGTCGTACTGATCAGTCTCTTTTTTTAAATCTTCATAATCCACGCATTGCAATTGTGGATACTGTTTGGCTAAACTATTTTGATTCCTACCCACTAGAAGTAATTTACATGAATTTTCTATTAAGTAGGGAATTATTAACCCCCCAACTCTTCCAGATGCACCTGTGATAATAATTTTCATGATTGAGTATATTTACTGATAATATTTCTCAAGGTAAGTATAATCTTCTTATGACTAATATTCTAGGTCTTATAGGAGGGAGCGGTATCTATAGAATTCCATTTGTTGATATTGTCAAAAAATATACTTTCAAGTCAGCTTTTGGGAAACCATCTGATTCTGTTTATCTATTAAGATATAATTCTCTGCAATTCTACTTTATGCCTAGACATGGAATGAATCATAATATCAATCCAAGTAAAATCAACTATAGAGCTAATATTGACTCATTAAAACATTTCGGAGTCACAGATATTGTTTCTCTCTCAGCAGTTGGTTCTATGAAGAGAGATCATGAGCCGGGTCAATTTATTATTATAGATCAATACGTGGATAGAACCTTTCAGAGAAAAAATTCTTTTTTCACTGGCAGCTGTGTTGCCCATGTTTCTATGGCTAACCCAGTGAGCAAAGAATTGAGTGACTTGTGTGAATATTCTTTGAATCAGACGAATATTAAGTATAAAAGCAAAGGAACATATCTAGTAATTGAGGGACCACAGTTCTCTTCTTTAGCAGAATCAAAACTTTTTTTTAATGATTTGAATGTTGATGTGATAGGAATGACAAATATGCCCGAGGCTAAGTTAGCCAGGGAAGCAGAAATTAGGTATGCTAGTGTAGGTATGATAACTGATTATGACTGTTGGAATCATGAATATCAGATTGCTAGTGTAGACTCGATACTTAGCATAATGAAACAAAATACTGATAAAGTGAATTATTTTCTAAAATATCTTTTAGAGAACTTTTATACAGATAAATTAATTGATGACTCAACTTGCAGATGCCTAGATAAATCTATAGTAACGAAAATTAGTAATATAGATAAAAAAGACCTTAGAAAATTAGAAAATATACTTAAGAGGTATATAAAAGAAAATGCAAAATAAGCGAGATATAATTACACAATTGAAACTTCAAAACATATTAGTAATGTCAGCACTTCCTATAGAAACAAACAATCACACAGATGTTATCTATACAGGACTTGGTAAAGTCAATGCTGCACTCAAATCTATTGAAGTAATCCAAAAAGAAAAACCCAAATTGATCATTAACTATGGCTCTTGTGGAGCTATAAATAAAAATATCACAGGGTTAGTAAGTATCGGTAAGTTTATCCAACATGATATAGATTGTTCCCCACTTGGTTTTGAAAAAGGAATAACACCATTTGATGATATCCAAGAAATATCATTTGATAAAAGTCTTTATACATGTGGTTCAGGCGATCTATTTGTCTCTAATCCAGATACTCTTGAATGTGATGTAGTAGACATGGAGGCATACTCAATAGCAAAAGCATGTTATTTATCTAAAATAGATTTCCTATGCTTCAAATATATATCAGACAATGCTGACGATACAGCAGGGGATATATGGGAAGAAAATTGCTCAAAAGGGTTTTCTATTTTTATTAATAAGCTAAAATCTTTATATGAAAATATTTAAAGATATATTATTTAATATCATTAAGAAATACAGATATAGGTTTCCAAAAGTACTATCTATCGAGTTTTCAAGCGCTTGTAATGCTAAGTGCATAATGTGTCCACAACCTGAAATGGATAGAAAAAAAGAGAATATGTCGTATGACACGCTTGACCTGATTATAAAACACTGTGTTAATCAACCACTTAAGAAGATAAATCTCTTTTGGATGGGTGACTCAACTGTCGACAAAAATATGATCGAAAAAATTCGACTCATACGAAAAAACTTACCTAGTGTCAAGCTTTACCTCTCTACTAATTCTCAACTACTTTCTCATGAAAGATCTAAAATAATTATTGATGAACATTTACTTGATGTGATTAATTTTGATATTGATGGTTTCACTAGAAATACTTTCGAGAGTGTAAGAAAGAGATTAAAATTTGATACTGTTATAAGTAATGTAAATTTTTTTCTAAATTATCTTATAGACTCAAGGAAAAAGATTCAAACTAGAGTGACAATAATTGATATGGCACCCACGAAACATGAAGTTAAAAAGTTTGTAGATCACTGGACAGGAAAAGTCGATAAAGTCGATGTAAATCATTATAATACATGGCTAGGTTCTCAAGAAGAGAGAAACTATGACAGCGCTTATCATGTAGACACTAATCATGAGAGAAAATATACAGAGAGTACTACACAATCATTTGATTTTGCCTGTGCACATCCCTGGGAAGAAATGGTGATAGGGGCTGATGGTCGTGTAGGATTATGCTGCCTTGATTATGAACTTTCTGCAGAAATAGGTGACGTAGGCTCAAGTAGTATCAAAGAGATATGGCAAGGAAATGTCATGAATGACTATCGTATTCTTCATAAAAATCTAGCATACGATAAAATAGCTGCTTGCAAGAATTGCAATGCGCATACTTTTCAAAAAGATAAATTGTGGGCAAGATTACAGAGAAACTAAAAAAAAATATAGTAGTTACAGAGGACTTTCCCAAAAAAGGTATTCTCTTTCAGGATACTTTTTGTATCACAAAGAAACCAGAACTATTCATAAATCTTATAAAAGATATTTCTAAAATTATAAAAGATTATAAAATAACAAAAGTAATTGGAATTGAGTCAAGAGGTTTCGTATTTGGAACAGCTGTTGCTTGTAACTGCAAAATACCATTTGTTCCTATAAGAAAGCCTAATAAACTTCCTGGCAAGATTTTAAGTCAAAAATATAAATTAGAATATGGTTATGATGAAATACAAATACAGCAGAACTCCATTCAAAAAAAAGATAAACTCTTAGTAATAGATGATCTTATTGCAACTGGAGGTACTGCTTTGGCAGCTCTCAAACTTTTAAAAAAATTAAATAATAACAAACTTGTCTTCATTTTCGTGGTAAATTTGAAAAATCTCAATGGGGTTAAAAAGCTTATAAGTAATAAAGCAACTGTGATTACCTATTTAGATACTGACGGTTAGAAGTACTTTTCTTTTAGTAATATCTATATATAATGTCAGGAGTAATTAAGCTGTTGTTCGTGAATTTTTATTTGTAAACCTTCTTAATTATCAATTAACTAAGGAGAATATTTTGAAAACAGGAACAGTAAAATGGTTTGATACCACAAAAGCTTTCGGTTTCATCAAACCAGATGATGGCGAAAAAGACATATTTGTACATCAATCTGATTTGATTGATGGATCTATAAAAGAAGATGACAAAGTTGAATTTGAAACAGAAGATGGCCCAAAAGGAACAAGGGCAGTACAAGTCAAAACTATCTAATAATTCTACTTCATATGAGTTTATCTGATCAGATCAAAGATTTGATTAGAACTGGTATGAAAGATGGGTACATACTTAGAGGGGAATTATATAAGTGTATTTCGTCTTTACCCAGTAGTGATCAAAGTTACATCTGTAATACTATAGAGGGATTTAAAATCCAAATCATTGATGATATAAAGGATTATGATGAGTTAAAATATGTTTCAGGATCTGATGCGATTGAGTTTCTTAAAAAACTAAGCGATGGAAGATACAGCGCATTTAAACCAAATAAAGATGAAGACTGATTATAATTAATATGATTAAAAAACAGTATTCTGTATTAGCTGTTGATCTTGATCATACACTTATAAATACAGACTTTATTTTTGAGGGTGTAAAATTTCTGATATCCAAGAAAATTTATGCACTTCCTAAACTTTTTTTCATTTTAATTTTTAATGGGAAGACATACGCTAAAAAATATTTATATGATAATACAGAAATCGATATATCGAGTTTACCATTTAATATTGGTGTCATAAATTTTATAAATCAAAATAAGATTAACTACGAGCATGTGGTTCTTATTTCTGGTTCTTATTATAGATATGTTGAATCTGTCGCAGAACATTTAGGGTTATTTGATTCATATGCAGGAACGACCGCAACCGTTAATATGATAAGTTTCAATAAAATCAAATATCTTAATGAAACCTTTAAAAACTTTTCATTTGACTACATAGGAGATAGCAAGAAAGATGTGCCAATTTGGGAGAGGGCAGACAATGCATTTGTTGTCGATAATGGCAATATCATTAACCACATAAAACATATTGATTATAAATTAATCTCTAAAGAATAATAATTCTCTCTCCAAAGAATTATTATGTTACTATCACTGCATCTGTGAGGTACAAATGAATCAAAATAAAACAAACGAAGTAATAGAAATTCTAAACAAGATTATGGAATATGAACTATCTGGAGTCGTTAGATATACACATTATGCTTTGATGATTACTGGCAGGGATAGATTAAGCCTTACTCAATTTTTTAAGGATCAGGCAAGCGAATCCCTTCTACATTCACAAGAAGCTGGAGAAATTGTAACTGGGCTAGGGGGACATCCATCTTTAAAAATACAATTAATTGAAGAAACGAATAAGCACAATGCCATTGACTTACTTAATGAGAGTTCTGTTCATGAGACTGAGGCAGTTGGTCTATATAAAATTCTACTAGACATCGTAAAAGACGAGAGTATATACATTGAAGAGTATGCACGTGGCATGATTAAGGCTGAGGAGATGCACGCTATCGAAGTAAGTAAGATGTTGAAAGACTATGCTGATGCATAGCTTTTATGAATAGACAGCGACCCGGTACTTATTTTTTTATTTAGCTGGTACAATTTCAGCTGAATGTCTGTTATCCATCAATGGTGGGTTATTTTTGGAGCTCTAATATCTTTATGATTACTGCAAATAATTGGATAAAATGATCAAAAAAAAATTAATACTTGGATTTATTGATAGAGACAAACCTATGACTTGGATTGTTGCCATTATAATAGCAATGTTGATTGTACCCTTAACAGTGACATTTGTTTTGTATTTTGGTATGAAACCATAATTTTTGAAATGGATCCATTTACTCAAGGTATTGTTGGTACTACAGTTGCACAATCAGTTTCGAAAAAAAATACTGTTGTTGTTGCAAGTGTAATTGGTCTTCTAGCAGGACTTGCCCCTGATATAGATATATTCATTAAATCTGATACAGATCCTTTACTATTTTTAGAATATCATCGACATTTTACTCATTCTCTAATTTTTATACCTGCAGGGGCTTTGATTTGTGCTACTGTGTTTTTTTACTCATTTAGCAAAAGATTTAAATTAAGTTTTAGAGAAACTTATCTTTATTCGTTATTAGGATACGCAACTCATGGAATTATAGATTCTTTTACAACATACGGAACATTGCTGTTCTGGCCCTTCACAGATGAAAGAATTGCATGGAATACTATATCGGTAATAGACCCTCTATTCACAATCCCTATTTTTGTTTTAGTACTTATTAGTGTGATAAATAGAAACAAAAGGTTTTCAGTTTATGCAATCATTTGGATACTTCTCTATCAAATCGGAGCATACTCACAAAAATTAAGAGCCGAGGACATTATGTATGAGTATGCACAGAACTCTGGGCATGAGATTGAATCCATAGAAGCAAAACCTAGTTTTGGGAACATAGTTGTCTGGAAGGTCATTTACTCAACATCTGAAAAATATTATATTAATGCAATTCGACTTGGATTAGATCATAAAATATACTCAGGGGAATCTATAGAGAAGCTTGATATAAGAAAAACATTTCCATGGTTGAATATAAATTCGCAGCAAGCAAAAGATATAGAGAAATTTAGATGGTTCTCTAATGGTTATCTAGGCGTAGATAAGAACAATAATAATATAATATACGATGTTAGATTCTCCACGATTCCAAATCAAGCCGAGGGCTTGTGGGGAATAAAACTAGACAAGACAAAAAATGATTTTGAACACATTGAGTATGTTACTAATAGAAAAAGAGATATGGATAGATTTAATATATTGATCGATATGATTATTGGGACCCATGAAAATCAAAAAATATATTAAAACTAAATGTGGAATGAATCGTTATCTCGAACTCAGAAAGGATTACAATAAAAATATATTTACTAAAATCCGCCTAATTTTTTATGTCATTGTTGCATCGCTTAGAGATATATTTAATAAGCCGTCGTAAAAGACCATTTTTTATCTAATGATTTAGACGTTTTATTTGACTTCTTGTTGTGTAACTATGCATTTAACATTACTATAGTAATTTATTATGAAGATAGGCGTACTAAAAGAAAATAAACCAAATGAGAAAAGAGTAGCGCTTACACCCTCCGCAGTCAGCAAGATTAAAAAGCTAGGATACGATATTTTTATAGAGAGTAACGCGGGATTATTATCTAATTTTTTAAATAATGCATATGAGGAGGCTGGTGCAGGGATATCCTCTACTGAAGATATTTTTAAATGTGATATTATATTGAAGATTAATAAGCCTTCTGTAAAGGAGATAGGGCAGCTATCATCGAATCAGAGCTTGATATCTTTTTTTAGCCCAGCAACTAATTCCGAATCTCTTCAAATGTGCAGTAAAGATAATTTAAATATATTATCTATGGATTCTGTGCCTCGTATTTCACGTGCACAAAAAATGGACGCATTATCATCAATGGCGAATGTAGCTGGATCAAGAGCTGTAATCGAAGCTGCTCACTATTTTGGCCGATTTTTTGGTGGTCAAATTACTGCTGCTGGAAAAATAAATCCAGCAAAAATTTTAATCATCGGAGCTGGTGTGGCAGGATTATCAGCCATTGGTACAGCAACAAGCTTGGGAGGGATTGTAAGAGCATTTGACACTCGCCCAGAAGTCAAAGAACAAGTTGAAAGTCTCGGGGCACAATTTTTAACAGTTAATCTTGATGAAGATGGATCTAGTTCTGACGGCTATGCTAAAGTTATGAGTGAGGAATTTATTGCAGCAGAGATGGCTCTTTTCAAAGAACAAGCCAGTGAAGTTGATATAATAATAACGACTGCACTTATACCTGGCAAAGAAGCACCTAAGCTCATAACAAGAGATATGGTTGAAGTTATGAGGCCTGGCTCTATTATAGTTGATTTGGCATCACAGCAAGGCGGTAACTGCGAGCTTTGTGAAAAAGATGCTATAGCTGAGCATAATGGTGTAAAAATAATTGGTTTTACTGATTTACCATCTCGTCTCCCATCGCAGTCTAGTGAACTTTACTCGAATAATTTATTTCACATTCTTGATGAATTAACTCCATCTAAAGATGGGCAAATAGACATCAATATGGATGATGATGTAATCAGAGGAATGACTGTCGTGAAAGATGGTTCTATAACATACCCACCTCCCAAAATTGAAGTATCAGTTGCACCTAAACAAGCTAAGCAGAAAGTTGAGCCTATCGTAAAGCCAGTTGAGAAGAAATCATCAGTAATACCTGCAATTATTGCTTTAGCATCGTTATTTTTGGTAGGTGCTTTTGCGCCAGCTTCTTTCATGAATCATTTTACAGTGTTTGTGTTGTCTTGTTTTATAGGCTATATGGTCATTTGGAATGTCACAGCCTCACTGCACACACCACTTATGTCTGTGACTAATGCAGTTAGCAGTATTATTATCATTGGGGCAATCACACAAATATCATCAACGGATACTATTTCATTAATACTTGCCAGCATAGCGATATTCATAGCCAGCATAAATATATTTGGCGGTTTCGCTGTTACCAAGAGAATGCTGAGAATGTTCAAAAAATGAACTTCGAGATATTGAACATGGAGGTTGTAAGAGCACTATACATTGTCTCTGCTGTATTATTCATCCTAACTCTCGGCGGCTTAAGTAACCAAGAGACATCCAGAAAAGGAAATTTATATGGAATTAGTGCCATGCTTATCGCAGTCATAGCTACATTTCTAGGGCCTCAGGTATCAAGTAATTATGGACTTTTGATTGTTCTAATACTTCTAGGAGGTTCTATTGGTTTAACACTATCAAAAAAAGTTCAGATGACAGAAATGCCAGAGCTAGTTGCAATATTACATAGTTTAGTTGGGATGGCAGCAGTGCTAGTCGGTATTGTAAACTTTATAAATCCCACACAGGATTATATAGGTGTTGAGAAGACTATACATTCTATAGAAATTTATATAGGAATTTTTATAGGCATGGTTACATTTTCTGGTTCTGTAATCGCTTTTGGTAAACTTAGTGGAAAGCTCTCTGGTAATCCATTAATGTTGCCCGCGAAACATTATCTAAATCTAATCATGATAATTGCTATAATTTATTTTGGACATGGCTTTGTATCTTCTATAAATATAGAGAATGCTTATTTGCCACTCGGTATAATGCTAACTATTTCTTTCTTTTTTGGCATTCACTTAGTTGCATCTATCGGTGGTGCAGATATGCCGGTAGTAGTGTCAATGTTAAATTCTTATTCGGGATGGGCAGCATCAGCAACAGGCTTTATGCTAAGTAATGATTTACTTATTGTCGTGGGAGCCCTAGTAGGGAGCAGCGGTGCAATACTGAGTTACATTATGTGCAGAGCAATGAATAGAAGTTTCATATCAGTTATTGCTGGCGGTTTTGGTACCGAGTCTACTTCAGTTGTTACTTCGAGTTCTGATCAAGGTGAGGTTCAAGCGATTAACATAGATGAATTTAAAAATATGATTACCTCATCAAAAAAAATTGCAATCATTCCCGGGTATGGTATGGCTGTTGCTCAAGCTCAATTTGTAGTTAATGAGATAATAAACATTCTAAAAAGTAAAGATATAGAGGTAATATTTGTCATACATCCTGTTGCAGGAAGAATGCCAGGTCACATGAATGTGCTTCTGGCAGAAGCACAAATTCCTTATGACATTGTTTATGAGATGGAGGAGGTCAATGATGATTTTGACAACATTGACTTGTCAATTGTAATTGGTGCGAACGATATTGTTAATCCATCAGCACTTGAGGATCCAAACAGCCCAATAGCTGGAATGCCGGTCATAGAGTGTTGGAGAGGGACATATACTGTTGTGATGAAAAGAGGTATGTCTACGGGTTATGCTGGGGTAGAAAATCCACTATTCTTTAAGGATAATACTAGAATGCTATTTGGTGATGCAAAAGAATCTTTATCACAAGTTTTAACTCTAAATAACTAGTCCTTTGAACAATTACTACAAAATCATGAATTCTATTGTTTTTGCAATTGTATTCATATATTTCTTAGTGGGAATAAAATGTGGATTTGTTTCTTGGAACTGCTAGATGCACCCTAAAAGAATTTCAGACCACTACATTAAAGCCCTCGAAGACTGGATGACCAATATAAATATCTTTGTGTTGACCAGCATTTTTATGAGCAAGCTTGAAAGCTTCAGATTTAGTCCAGGCAATAAAATCATTTTGTGATTTCCATGTGCTATGAGATGCATATAGAGTGCACTCATCATCTTTATCACCTTTAACTAAATTGAAATTTATAAAACCAGGTACATTCTCTAGATGAGTATCACGATTCTTCCAAATGTTTTCAAACTCCTCTTCCTTTCCTAGTACAATTCTGAATCTATTCATTGCTATAAACATAGCTCTATTATAACAAAGATATTTATTTTTTTAGAAGTCTATTTAATTTATCTTAAATCTAGATAAAATCTTTTTTTCCATTGCCCAAAAATACTTAAACTCACCAAATAATGTACCGACTATAATAAGTAAAATTTGATAAGTAACTAAAACCATAAAAATTGAAATGATTAAATTCTCGAACCCTAGAATATGAAGAACATAGTCTGATATGTACAAAGAAAGAGAGCCAGTTATACCAAAGACAATAAAAACTACTACTAACTGGTACGTAGATGAAACCTTGAAGAATTTTTTGAGTTTTTCCATAAACATGTCTAGCAACAAAATAGCATAATTATTGTGAGTTTGGTACGTTATTAAGTGGAGGCGGGAGAGAGGTCGAACTCGAGCCCATAACACTTGTATTTATTGGTCTACTGAGTTAGAAGTTTGTTTTTTACCCAAGTTTTTACCAAATAACACTCATATTTGCTAAACTATCAACCTATTCTATCAGGATAACATGACACCACCGACCCCCTATGACATCAAGTGCAATAGCATATATGTCCGTACACTCAGCGGAAGGGAAAAATTTGGTTTATGTATTGTAGTTAGTTGTGATAAAATCTAATGCGTATGTTTAGTGCTGAGTCCATAAAAACAAGCTGCTAAAAAGGAATAGTGAAATTACAGACGATAGCAAAAAATTTAGTTTCTCTAATATGTCAGATAATTTCGATGATCCCATTGAAAGTTATTTGAGTCTAGTTAACTCAAAAAACTATAACGATTATATAAGTCAAAATCCTGCGGGAGAATCCTGGACTGAATACAGTAACGAGTTCAAGAATCATGTTGTTGATAGTCTTCGAGGGACGACACCTATAAATGCTATAAATCTGTTAATTAAATCTGGTGCAATTAATTCTCCATATAATTTTGCAGACGAACAAGTTGCTAACAATGCAATAAAATGGCATTGCAAACGTGTGGAAAATAAGTGTTCAATGCCTGACTATTTTCCTGAAGTTCAAGAATCTCATCTATTCGAAGGTAATGCTGTCAAAACACTGGAGGATGGACGCAGATTTTCACTGGATACGTTTCGGTACTTAGCTTATGTTACAAAAATAGAAGAAAAGATGATAACAGTAGATAATGTTCGCGTCTATCTAGAATTAGGTTCTGGGAATGGCGGTTTTGCTAGAACGCTGAAGTTATTAAATCCAAATATTAAGATTATTTTGGTTGACTTGCCCGAAGTATTGTTCACTTCTTCTATTTTTCTTAATGCTTCTTTTCCTAATTCGAACCATTTGTTTGTTACTAGCTCCGATGAGTTAATTGCAGCAACAGAAACCGACTATGATTTTTTGTATCTTAGCCATCACATGCTCTCTGAACTACTCAAAATGCCACTCGAGATCGACCTTTTCTGTAATATGCGGTCGATCGGAGAAATGCCTGTACATGTCACATCGGTCTATGCAAATATACTTAAAAATCTAAAAATTAAACATATTTTTTTAGAAAACAGATTCTTAAACACTTTTAGCGCTATACACAAGCACCTTTTTAATTTCCGTAAGGATGAAACTACGGGTTCTACCTGGATGCTTGATAATTGGAATACAGTAGATTTTGATTTAGAGCCTTCATGGGCTATATCGCCTTACGAAACTGATCATCCGCGTTACTTGTCTTTGTGTTTGTCAAATACAAAGCAAAGTATTTATGCGGAGCAAGATTTTGATAAGATCATTTCAGGAATAAAGCGACAATATTGGCATGCTAAATTTTTTCAACTGCGTCCGTGGCAACTTGCATTTCATCCTTTGCGTGTTGATGAAAACACATGCGCTTATTTGTGGGAGATTAATCGTAAAAGACCTACGGAAGCTTCTTTGTGCCTCATGCTTGATTTTATAACCTATCACTTTTCGAGTAAGAACGTTGAAGAGTATGAATATTACTCAAAAATCTTATTAAAAAAATATACATCTACTCATAAATTGAAGAGAAAATATGGGCTCTTACAACTAATCATAAATGCTTTTAAGAATCCTTTGCGCACATTTAGCGCACTTTTTCGCAAAAGGGGTTCACGCTCATCACAAGTTCTCAAAGAATATGAATAATAACCATTCGTATCGTTACCTTTTTTCTAAATTAGATTAGTAGGTAGGTTGAATTTGGTTATATTGACATCCGCTGGAGGCGGGGGGAATCGAACCCCCGTCCGAGAGCACTCGGCCATTGGTACTACATGCATAGTCTTTAATTAAATTTTGCAGCTATGCTGGTTAAAGAC
>MDTG01237991.1_pt1 | contig 26380 bp, 20 predicted proteins | sample 811421 | NCBI WGS metagenome assembly MDTG01 (sample SAMN05326645, study PRJNA326480) | marine metagenome | isolation source: seawater | place: Pacific Ocean: South East | collected 2011
ATAATAAAATCCGGAGGTATATGCAATAGAACTCATTTTGGACAGATTATAATACCCTAATTTGTTTTTGGCAAGAAAAACAATTTGAAACCCATCATCCCTTCTAGTTTTATCTTTATGATCATCGCAAACATAAAATTCACATCCAATAATTGGTTTAATTTTATTTTCCTCATCATCAAATAGATTGTTATGTTTTTGTACAGCTTTTATAAAATGGAAAGCTCCCATAAGATTTCCTTTGTCAGTTAAGGCCAAAGCTGGCATTTTATTTTTATGAGCAGTATCAACCAACATCGGAATCTTTGATGTTGATTGAAGAACAGAAAATTGTGAATGTACATGTAAATGAACAAAAGGAGAATTTGATAATTGTTGCTTTTTTTTAATTGAAACAGTTTCAAAATCTAATGGCTTCTGTTTTTTAATTAATTCTTGCGAAGCACTTTTTAGATTTATATGTTTAATCCCAATAGGTTTAACTTGATTTTTAAAGTTGCTTTTAACTTTTTTATAAAATGACAGATCTCCCTCAAAAGCATCAGGAGATATTGATTCATTTCTAATTAATTCAAAAAGACATCTTGCAGTTGCTTCAACATCAGCTGTTGCATTATGAGCCTCCTCAAAATTTTGATTAAATAAAAATTGATTTAATTCAATAAGTGTAGGAAATTTGAATTTACCTCCTCTACCTCCAGTAATTTTACAAAGATTGGCTGTTTGTTCTGTACATGTATCAATTATGGGTATTTCTTCAAAATAGTTTTGTAATCCTAATCTAAAAAATTCTGCTCCAATTATATTTAAATCAAAACTTACATTATGACCACAGATAAATTTTGTTTTATTTAATACAGTAGTAAGTTTTTTAAGGACTTTTTGAAGATCTATTCCATTTTTTTGTGCCAGCTGGGTTGATATTCCATGTATTTTTTCAGAATCATATGGGATTTCATATCCATTAGGTTTTATTATAAAATTTTCATAGGAAACACAATTACCACTTAAATCATGAAGCTGCCAAGCAATTTGAACACATCTAGGCCAATTATCACTGTCACTAAGTGGTGCTTTCCATTTTTTAGGCAACCCAGTAGTTTCTGTGTCAAAGATTAAATACATGATCTGCTTTTAAAACTTAAAAATAAATTATTCTAACAAAGAAATAAGAGTTTATTTTCATCATTTATTAACTTATAATTAAAATTTGATCACTAATAGTTCTAAGAAATAAGTTTATAACAACTTATATTTGAAGAAATCTTTTAAAAAACTTTGTTTAAAATTCCATTTAAAGACAGAAACCAAGAATTACTAGGTGAATTTTTAAAAAATAAAAAACCCTATTTAATAAAAGGATTGGTTGGATCAGGATTGAGTTTTCGTCTTATTCATGAATTTGAAAAATCAACTAAAACTTTTTTACTAATATTTTCAGAGGCTGAGGAAGCTGCTTTTTATTTAAACGATTTAGAACAATTACTCAAAAATAAAAGTGTTTTGTTTTTCCCCTCAAGCTACAGAAAAGCATATTCTCCAGAAGATACTGATAGTGCTAATGTTTTATTAAGAACCTCGGTTTTAAAAGAGGTTGCAAAAAAAAAACCTAAAATAATAGTTACTTATACTGATGCAATTTTTGAAAAAACAATCTCTAACTATACTCTAAAAAAAAACACTTTGTCTATAAAGACTGGGATGAATATTTCTTTAGATTTTATTAATGAAAGTCTATTTGAATATAATTTTGAAAGAGTAGATTTCGTTAGCATTCCTGGAGAATTTGCTTTAAGAGGAGGGATTATTGACATTTTTTCTTTTTCTAATCATCATCCCTACAGAGTTGAGTTTTTTGGCGATGAAGTTAAAAGCATTCGAACTTTCAATGTTAAAAATCAATTGTCAATTTCTAATATTGAAACAATCGATTTATTGCCAAATACATCAATTATCTCATTTACTGATAAAAGAAGTACTATTATTGATCTTCTTCCCGAATCAAGCTCAATAATAAGTTCAGATATAGATAACACCTTAAATAAATTAGATAGTTTATTTGAAAAGGCCAAAGATACTTTTTTGGATATAGGTAATTCTAATAAAATTACTCCAGAAAAATTATTTGTTAATTCAACTGAATTAATTAAAAGTTTTGATAATTGTTCTCATTTATTATTAAAGAAAAGTGATAAAATAAAAACTTCTGATACGCTGACTTTTAAACAATTACCTCATCCAATATTTAATAAGCAATTCGATCTTCTTGTCAAACATCTTAATGAAAATCATAAAAATGGATTTGTTAATTATATACTTTGTACAAATAAACAACAGGTAAAACGTCTTAATGATATTTTTCAAGAGATGGAAACCTTAATTCATTATAAAATTTTTGAATGCCCTATTTACAAGGGATTTGAAGATTTAGATTCAAAAATAACCTGCTTAACGGATCATCAGATATTTGGAAGATATCATAAATACAAGCTAAAAACTGATTATACTCGTAAAAATTCACTTAGTCTTAAAGAATTAACTTCAATGAAAACAGGAGACTTTGTTGCTCACATAGATCATGGTATTGGCAAGTTTGGCGGCTTACAAAAAATTAAAGTTGAGAATTCAAGTCAAGAAGCGGTCAAAATTATTTATGCCGATGGTGATATTCTTTATATAAGCATTCATTCCCTATATAAAATTTCAAAATATAATGGTAAAGATGGACATGTACCAAAAGTTTTTAAGTTAGGATCCAAGTCCTGGAAAATTTTAAAACAAAAAACAAAAACAAAAGTAAAGGCTGTTGCATTTGATCTTATAAAACTTTATGCTAAGAGAAGAGAAAAAATTGGCTATTCCTGTGCCCCAGACAGCTATCTTCAATGGGAGCTTGAAGCTTCTTTTTTATTTGAAGACACTCCTGATCAAAGCAAAGCAACACTTGAAGTTAAATCAGATATGGAAAGTGAAAGGACAATGGATCGATTAGTTTGTGGAGATGTTGGGTTTGGTAAAACAGAAATTGCCATAAGAGCAGCCTTCAAAGCTGTAGACAACTCAAAACAAGTTGCAGTACTAGTTCCTACAACTATCTTAACATTTCAACATTTTAAAACATTTACAAATCGTCTCAAAAATTTACCTGTAACTATTAATTATCTTAATAGATTTAAAAGTAAAAAAGAAAAAAAAGAAATTTTAGAAGATCTTAAAAATGGTAAAATAGATATTTTAATTGGAACTCATCAAATAGCTAATAAGTCAGTACAATTTAAAGATCTTGGGCTTTTAATTGTTGATGAAGAACAGAAGTTTGGAGTTTCAGTCAAAGAACGAATTCGTTCATTAAAAACTAATATTGATGTTTTAAGCTTAACTGCAACTCCAATTCCCAGAACTCTTCAGTTTAGCTTAATGTCTGCGAGAGATCTATCAATAATATCAACACCTCCTCCAAATAGATACCCTATTGATAGTGAAGTGATAAGATTTAATGAATCATTAATTAGAGATGCAATTATTTATGAATTAATGAGATCGGGGCAAGTTTTTTTCATACACAATCGTGTTGAAAACATACATGAAGTTTCCTTAACAATTCAAAGACTTGTTCCAGATGCAAGAGTTGGAGTCGGACATGGTCAAATGGATGGTAAGAAATTAGAAAAAACTCTGATAAATTTTATGAATGGAGAATTTGATGTTTTAATAGCAACTACAATAATTGAAAATGGCATTGATGTTCCAAATGCAAATACAATATTTATAAATAATGCAAATAATTTTGGGCTGAGTGATTTACATCAAATGCGAGGTAGAGTTGGCAGGAGTAATAAAAAAGCATTTTGCTATTTCATAACTCCACCATATCATTCCATATCCTCTGAAGCCCAAAAAAGAATCAATACAATTCAACAATACTCAGAACTTGGATCAGGAATGCAAATAGCAATGAAAGATCTCGAAATTAGAGGTGCGGGAGATTTATTAGGAGGAGAACAAAGTGGGTTTATCAATCAAATTGGGTATGATACATATCAAAAGATTTTAGAGGAAGCTGTTCAAGAACTAAAAGAAACTGAATTTAAAAATTTATATAAAAATATTGATAATAACTCTTCTTTATCTAATGTTAGAGAAGTTCAGATTGACACTGATTTAGAAATTCTTTTTCCTGATACCTATATTAATGTAATAAGTGAAAGACTATTATTATATACTGAGTTAAGTAAAATATCTACTTCTCATGAACTTGCTGAATTTAGAAAAAAATTAATCGATAGATTTGGACAAATCCCAGATCAAGCAAATGAATTATTAGATAGTGTTAAGTTAAAATGGATAGCTTTAAAAGTTGGGATAGATAGATACATTATAAAACAAAATAAATGTGTATGTTATTTTATTGAGGATCATCAAAATAATATTTTTAAAACAAAAACTTTTAGCATTTTTCTTTCAAATATTCAAAAAAATAAATCAAATATAATTTTGAAGGAAAAAGAAACAACTAAAGGTAAAAAACTGGTTTTAGTAATCTATGATATAAACAAGATAAATGCGGTCTATAAAAAAATTAATTTATTAACTATAGATTCCTAAGATCATTAATTACTTTAAAAGCAATATTTACAGACTCTTCATCCATTAAAATTGTAAATTCATTTGATGTAGATATAACTTCATTAATATTTACTCCCTCCCAAGAAAGTCTTTGAAAAATAAAATAGTATATACCAGGGATATTTACGTTTTCTGTTGGAAGCTTTATTGATATTGCAGACAAATCTTTAGTTTTCTCAAGACAAACTTCATTAGCAAATATTGAATCTATTATTGGGGACAATTGCTGACTAATAATAATATTACATTCACCAACGCCTCTTGATGTTGTAAAAAATATATTTTTGGAACCTTCAATTTGATTTAAGAACTTAGCTTGTGTTGGTAAAATAGTTTCAGATATTTTAAAACAATAATCCACCAAAGATGATCTTACCGTTATATTTCCCATATTTTTTAATACTCTAACAATTTTATGATTACTCAAAAAATCTTGGGTGTCAGAAATCCGTTTTAACGCCATTACAATGGCACCGGTATTAGGAGTCTTTCCAATAGAATTTTCAATCTGCGGCTGAATTTGTCTGGCTAAAGATGTCAAATTAATAATATCTTGAGAAAGCGCGCTCAACAAAAATGGTTTTGTTTTGATAAAAGCAGAGACTTCTGAAGCTATAGTTTTCATTTATTTTAATTTACTTTTAAAAATAAAAAAGTTGTTTTAAATATAACAAATAGTGTGAAATCATTTAATATTATATTTTATTAAGATATAATGATACAAGTTTTCATTGTATTTTTGATTAAAAAAATAAATGGGTAAGACCAAAAGATATACCTTAACTGCAGCATTACCTTATACAAATGGTCCAATTCATATTGGACACTTAGCTGGAGTTTATATTCCCGCAGATATTTTTGCAAGATATCTCAGAAATAAGGGGCGTGATGTTACATATATCTGCGGAAGTGATGAGCATGGGGTTGCTATTGCGCTAAAAGCAAAAAATGAAGGAATATCTCCAAAGGAAGTCATAGACAAGTATCATAAAATAATTAAAGAATCATTCAAAAATTTTGGAATTTCATTTGATAATTATTCTAGAACATCTTCAAAAATTCATCATGAAACCGCTCAATGGTTTTTCAATAATTTAAATGAGAAAAATATTTTTATTGAAAAACTATCTGATCAGTTGTATGATGAAAATGCTCAACAATTTTTAGCTGATAGATTTATAATTGGAACTTGTCCAAATTGCAAAAACACTGAAGCTTATGGTGATCAATGTGAAGCCTGCGGAGATAGTTTAAACTCGACTGATCTTATAAATCCAAGGTCAACTATTTCTGGTTCTACCCCAATAAAAAAGAAAACAAAGCATTGGTATCTTCCATTAAATAATTTCGAAAACTTTATAAGGAAATGGATTATTGAAGGTCATAAAGAAGACTGGAAATCAAATGTTTATGGACAAGTTAAATCCTGGATTGAAAATGGTTTACAACCAAGAGCTGTTACTAGAGATCTAAAATGGGGCATCCCTGTTCCAGTTAAACAAAACAAAGGAAAGGTTCTTTATGTATGGTTTGATGCTCCTATAGGATATATTTCTTCAACTAAAGAATGGGCAAAAAGAAAAGGCATTGATTGGGAGCCATATTGGAAAGATAAAAACACTAAATTGATTCACTTCATAGGTAAAGATAATATTGTTTTTCATTGTATAATTTTTCCTTCAATGCTAAAAGCCTCAGGTGAATTTATATTACCATCTAATGTCCCAGCAAATGAGTTTTTAAATCTTGAAGGGAGTAAAATTTCTACATCTAAAAACTGGGCAGTTTGGCTTCACGAATATTTGAAAGACTTTCCTGATCAACAGGATGTTTTGAGATATGTTTTAACAGCAAATGCTCCAGAAACAAAAGATAATGATTTTACATGGAAAGATTTCCAATCTAGAAACAACAATGAATTAGTAGCTATCTATGGAAATTTTATAAACAGAATTATAGTTTTAACTCACAAATATTTTAGTGGTAAAGTTCCTAGTCCAAAAAAACTATCAAATGATGATAATTCAATTTTAGATTCACTTTTGAATTTTGAAAATAAAATTAGTGTTAATCTTGAAAAATTTAAATTTAGAGATTCCCTAAAAGAATTATTGAATTTAGCTAGACTTGGAAATAAATACCTTGCTGATCAAGAACCCTGGAAATTAATTAAAACTTCACCTGAAAGAGTTTCTTCTATAATATATGTAGGATTGCAAATTGCAGGACACCTAGCACACTTAAGTGAGCCATTTCTTCCATTTACTTCAGCAAAGCTTTTAAAAATTCTGAATTTGAAATTTACTGGATGGGATGTTCTTAAAAACAAATTAGTTTTAAAAGAAGGACACTCTCTTAATAATCAAGAATTACTATTTTCTATTATCGAAAATTCAAAAATTGAAGAACAGTTGAATAAGCTTAAAAATGTTAAACCTTTAAAAAATGAAAAAATAAATTCAAAATTTAAGCCTAAAGTCAATTATAAAAACTTTGAAAAGCTAGAATTAAAAGTAGGGGAAATTTTAAATGCTGAAAAAATTATAAAAACTAGAAATCTTTTAAAAATAAAAGTTAGTATTGGAGAAAATGAATTGACGATTGTTTCAGGAATAGCAGATCAGTATAGTCCAAAAAAAATAATTGGAAAAAAGGTTACAGTTTTAACAAATTTAAAACCAAGAAAAATAAAAGGGGTTGAAAGTCAGGGAATGATACTAATGGCAAAAGAAAATGAAAAAAATATTTTTATCAGCCCAAGTTCATTAGATATAACTAATGGTTCAAAAATATATTAATGCCAGGTTTGACTTTTTAGATTAAGCGCAGCTATTACAATATCTTTTCTGCTAATTTGTCCAACCAAAACATTTTTATCAACAACTGGAAATCGACGTCGATTAGTTTTTGAGAAAAGAGACGCAGCATCAAATAAAGTTGATGAAGCATCAATAGTTTGAACGTCTCTAGTCATAAAATGATATACCGATTTATCAAGAATAGGCATATTAAAATATCTGCTTTCAGAAATCTCTTTCATACAGTCAGCTTCTGAAATAATTCCCATTAGACTTCCATATTTATCTACAACTGGACCTCCCGATATTTTATATTTAATAAAATTTTTCATTACATCATGAATACTTTGTTTTGGTCGAAAAAGTATTAAATTTTTGGTCATTATATCTTTTACAAGAATAATTTTAACCTTCTTTTTAATTTTTGAAACCCTAGCTCCTTGGAAACTTTTAATTGCCATCTATATTTAAGTTATTAATTATAAGGTAGTTAATTTATTTTAATTATTATTAAATCTTTAAAAAAACTGTTATTCGAAATTTTTTAATTTTATATTATTATGAATAAAATTGGCATTTTAGGTTGTGGATGGATAGGAATTCCTTTATCTAAACTTCTTATTAAAAAAGGTTATCCAATAAAAGGGACAGCAACATCAATTGAAAAAGCCCAAAGTCTATTAAACCTTGGAATAAACTCTTATTGCTATAATATTAATGACAAGAATAATTTAAATTCTGATTTTTTTAGATCAATAGATATTTTAGTTATTACAATTCCTTTTGTCAAAAAAAACAAAAAATTTAATGAATTAGAAAAGCTTATAAATAAACTTGTAAAAATCATCGAAAATAAATCTATAAAGCATGTGATTTATTTAAGTAGTATAAGTGTTTATGATTCTCTAAATGGAGTTATAGATGAATCTATAAAATGTAAACCTAAATCATATTCAGGAATTCAAACATTAAAAATTGAAAAATTAATTTTAAATGGAAATTTTATTTCAACTATCATAAGACTAGGGGGGTTGATTGGAGGAAACAGACATCCAATTCACTTTTTAAGTGGAAATTTTTATTATAATGGTGAAGAGTTAATCAACCTAATTCATCAAGATGATGTATTAGCAATCATATTAAAAATAATTGAAAACAAAAATAATGAAGATTTTATTTTTAATGCAGTAGCTCCTTTTCATCCTCCAAAGAAAGATTATTACTCTATGATTTCTTCTAAAATGAAGATTGCCCCTCCTAGATATATAAAAACAAAAAACATTAAAAAGATTATTAATTCAAAAAAAGTTCAAGAAAAATATAATTTTACTTTTAAAAGAATAGATTTGCTACCCTGATTCTGATAGTTTATTAATTAGTAAATAAATTTACCTCATCATTCACTGACTTAATTCTACTAATGAATGAATTGTAACTCAAATAAAGATTTTGTAAACTCAAATCTAAATTTTCCCATTGCTTATTTTGTGAATAAAACTTTGACTGTAATATCATAGTCTGAACAACTTTAAGTCTACTTTTAATATCTGGAATATCAAGATGTTCTGGATATTTAGACTTTTTCAAAGCTTTGGCTTTTAACTCTATATCTTCAAGAAAAACCTGAATTCCTTCAGGATTGAGTTTTATTAAGCTTTCAAAAGATTGAACAAAATCAGTAAATTCAAGCCAATTAAATATGTTATTTTTAATTCTATATTCTAAAGATATTGAAACCAATTTGGTTGGAGTAGAAAAATTAAAACCCACAAGACTATCATTAATTGATTTTATATTTGGGACTTTTTTTACATCCTGACATGAATTAAAGAACACAATAAATAACAATAATTTTATTTTAAACATTAGACTATAGTGTTATTGCTTAAAGATTAACAAAAGTAATACAAAGAAAATAATTTGAACTAATTAATGATGAATTGACAAATTATTATTGTTTTTCAATTTTTAAAATTTGATTTGCAAATCTTCATTAACTTTTAATTAATTTAGCAAAATAATTTATAAAATATGAGTCCAAAATTTGTTGCCATATCGGTAATCATAACTACCATTATTGTTATAATAGCAATTTTGATTGATATGAAAAAAAATAAAAGTTAATGAAGATTCATAAATCAATAGACAAGTTCATATATATTTTAATCATCGCAAATATAATTGCTATGATTGCTGAATCACATGTTTCAATTCGTTCTATTTACTTTAATGAGTTTTATATGTTTGAAGCTATTTCTATTGGTATATTTTCTGTTGAATATTTATACCGTATAGTTTATGCTTACAGAGAATCTAAAATGAAAGGGGCAATAGGTTACATAACTAGTGTATTTGGAATTATTGATTTAATTTCAATCATACCTTTTTTCCTAAATCAATTCACAAAAATTGATGGTAGGTTCCTGAGAATTCTCAGACTATTTAGACTTACTCGTATTTTTAAATTAGGTAGAGATTCAGCATCACTCAAACTCTTTATAAAAGCTTTAAGTGCCGTTAAAGCTGAATTAAAATTTACCCTTTTTTTGTCAATTTTAACAATTTTATTTTCAGCTTCAGCAATATATTATTTAGAAAATGCAGCTCAACCTGAAAAATTTTCAAGTATATCAGAATCGATTTGGTGGGCAACTGTTTCTCTTGCGACCGTTGGTTATGGAGATGTCTATCCTATAACCGTTGGAGGTAAAATATTCGCGTCAATTATTTCATTAGTTGGAATAGGAATAGTTGCAATTCCAACTGGAGTCATAAGCGCATCCTTTGTTGAAGAAATAATTAAATCAGGAGGTAGAAATAATAAAAAATAAATCTGAAAAATTTTTTAACTAAAACAACTAGTAGTTAAAATTCCTATTTTACTTGGATGAAAGAAAAAATTATAATTATCGGTTCGGGATTCTCATCTATATCAGCAGCATGTTATTTATCTAAAAAAGGTTATCAAGTTAAAGTTTTTGAGAAAAATAATAGTTTAGGAGGAAGGGCACGTCAACTTAAGCGAGATGGATTTACCTTTGATATGGGTCCATCCTGGTATTGGATGCCTGATATTTTTGAAAGGTTTTTTAATGATTTTAATAAAAAACCTAGTGATTATTATGAATTAGAAAAATTAGACCCTGCCTACGAAGTATATTTTGGAACTAAAGATAAAGTTATTATTAATGGTGAGTTAGAAAAGATTTGTTTTGCTTTTGAAAATGAAGAAAAAGGAAGTGGTGAAAAACTTAAAAAATTTATTAAAAATGCAGAAATAAATTACAACATTGCTATCAAAGAAGTGGTTTATCGTCCAGGAATTTCTCCCTTAGAATTAATAACTTCAGAAACAGTTACTAAGCTAAATTACTTTATAAGAAACATACAACAAGATGTTTATAGAGAGTTTAAAAATGACAAACTAAGACAGCTACTTCAATTTCCCGTTTTATTCCTTGGAGCAAAACCAAAAGACACTCCATCTTTCTACAATTTTATGAATTTTGCGGATTATGGACTTGGAACGTGGCATCCAAAAGGTGGTATATACTCTGTGATTAAAGGGATGGTAAGTCTAGCTAAATCATTAGGAGTTGAGTTTCAAACAAACTCACCTGTAGAAAAAATAATTATTGAAAATGGAATAACCACTGGGGTCTTAGTTAATGGACTTAAGCATAAGTCTGATCTAGTTGTTAGTGGTGCTGATTATCATCATACAGAAACTCTTTTAGATATAAAATACAGGGTATACAGTGAAAAATACTGGAGTAAAAAAACTTTTGCACCCTCCTCATTACTTTTTTATATAGGTTTAAATAAAAAAGTTAATAATGTGGCTCATCATACACTTTTTTTCGACGTAGATTTTGAAAAACATGCTTCAGAAATTTATGATAATCCTAAGTGGCCTGATGATCCATTATTCTATGCAAATTTTCCATCCAAATCTGATCCTTCAATGGCTCCGAATGGAAAAGAGGCTTGTTTTATTTTAATTCCTATAGCTCCTGGACTGAAGGATAATTTGGAATTAAGAAATAAATATTTTGATAAAGTAATAAAACGTTTAGAGGAAAGGACTGGACAATCTATTAAAGGTCATATTTTATTTAAAGATTCTTTTTGCGTGAATGATTTTATTTCTGAATATAACTCATACAAAGGTAATGCCTATGGGTTGGCTATGACATTATTTCAGACAGCTTTTTTAAGACCTAAAATAAAAAGTAAAAAAGTAAAAGGTTTATATTTTTCAGGTCAATTAACAGTTCCAGGACCAGGAGTTCCTCCCTCTTTGATCTCAGGAAAAATAAGTGCTGGATTAGTTGAAAAACACTTTAAAAAACCCAATAAATAATAGTAAATTCTGATTCTTTTTGTTCGATTTCTTTTTGAAGTATATCAATACTCTTATTAACTAAATCTAGATATTCCTTTATTTGACCAATTGTTTGATCCCAAAGTTCAATTCTTTTAAAAATGTTATACTTTACAAAATAGTCATTCTGAATGTAATTTTTATTCTTTATCCAAAATTGAGGATCATCAAAATCAATAACATCCAAATCGTATATCCATTTACTATCAACTCTATCATTAAATTTTTTTGTAAAAATTTCTTCTTCCTTATCAGCATTTATTTTTATATACTGGTATAAGTTACCATCATAAGCGTCATAAACCGCTTTTGCAACTTCTGTCCCTAAAAATCGAAATGTTCCATCAAGTTTTATTGTTTCATATACCCTTCTATCTGGATTAAAAGGCATTCTGTTGGTATAGTCTTTTAAAGGATAACCATAATCTTTGGGTCCATAAACCCAAATAAATAAAGATTTTTTGTCACTTTCCCAATTTTCTAGTAGGTCTTTATACTCTCCTCTTATGTATTCTATAGTCATCAGATGTTCTTCAGTATATGCTTTTAAAACATTCATTTCGTCCAAAAGATTGTATAGATTTTCAATATTCCATTCTCTATCTTCAAAATCATCTCCCTTTTGTTCTACACCAAATGAAATTAGTACACCAAAAAAAACAACAATGAATTGAACAAAAGACTCTTTAGCCCTATCAATTAAATCCTTGAATGAAAACCTATCGCCTAATGTTATTAATCTTAAAAACCAATTAAGTTTTTCTTTTTCTATTCCTTTTTCTTCGGATAGAACATCTTTCCCTTTTTCAAATTCATCTTCAGAAATAACACCATCTTTATCAGTATCTAGCTTATCAAAATCATCTTTATTAACCATAATTTTTTGATATTATACGCTATTATAAAAAATTATTCTGAATCATGAGCTATGAATGGTGTTTTTTCATCAAATAAATTTATAATTATAGAAAGTAATTCGCTTTCAAACTGATCAAATGTTTGAGAAAACAATTTAGTTTTGTTTTCTTTTTCTTCAATAAATGATGTGGTTACTGGGTAAAAATAATCTTTTGGAGATTTTAATGGAATTATACCTGTGTTGATTGATTTTAATGAATTTTGTTTTGAATAAACATAAGAATAAAGTAATAGTTGAAAAAGAGAACGATATTCTTTCATTTTTTTATTTTGAATACTATTAAACGAAATATTTGAAGAATATTTTAAACGATCACTTTTTACTGATCCTGTTTTATAATCCGAAATTCTTAGTTGACCATTCCATTCGTCAATTCGATCTATTATTCCAATTATTTTGACAGGACAAGGTAATTCTTTAATATCTAGATCATATTCAATTTTTTTTTCAAGTGATAGAATTATTAATTTATTTCCTTTTTCAATAAGATTTTTTTCAGTTATCAATAATTCATGACATTGTTTTTTCAATTCCTCATATATTAAATAGTCATATCCAGTTCTATTTGGATTTCCTCCATAAATAAATCTAAATTGTTCATCTAATTTTTGAGGAAATGAATTTATTATTAACTGGTAATCTGAAGCTTTAATTTCTTTATTTAAAAAAGGTTTATAAATCTCTTCCAATGTCTTATGAAGAATATTTCCTTTATCCTTTGGCTCAATAGCTGGAAAAAGACCTTCAAAGTCTCTGATTCTAAGAATCCTTTTATAATAAAAATCTAGAGGGTTAATCATGAAATTAGTAAGGGCTGAAGGTGAAAGTCCATTTTTTACAATAGACTTTAGTTTGTTAATAATCTCATTTGTCTTATCTACCTTAAATATTTTAGTCTTTTTAAAAGGAGTCTTTATTTTCACAAAATTTATTTTGTGATTTGGCTTTAAAAAATGCTCTAACTGATAAATAAATCTGCTTTTTTCAGAGCCTCCTAGTCCTTTTTCGCTAATACTATATAATAAATACAAGTCATCAGCATTTTGAATGAGTCTATAAAACTGATAGGCATCTCTATCATCATATTCTAAAAATGTTGGAAGTTGAAAATGTTTTTTTATGTCAAAGGGTAAAAAACTATTGTTTGATTTTCCTTTGGGTAAAATTCCCTCATTTACATTAGTTATTACTACTGAGTCGAAATCTATTAACCTAGTCTCAGAAAGACTCATTATTTGTAAAGAAGAACCTGATTCTCCATAAAAATTTAATTTATTTTCCTTTATAGACTCCTTGTATATTATGCGTAATACATTAAAAGGAACTTTATTAATCTTAGATAAATAGTTTAAAAGTTTTGATATAACACCTTTGATTAAATTAATTTCCTTTAATATATATAATCCAGTATCTTTAAAATGATTTACTTTTTCGAGATATTTAATTAAACTTTCTATTTTTAATAATAAGTCTGAAGAGGATTTTACTTGCCTAAATAGATAATATTGTAATGAGTCTTGATCTATATATAATAAGTCAAGAGGAAATAAACTATAATTTGTTTTTCGTAGGTCTTTAATTATGTTATTTAAATCTATTTTTTCTTTTTTAAGTTGATTACTTATAATAGAATCATTTAATATTGATAAAACATCATCATAAGTATATTTTTCTTTAATAGTATTTATATGCATTTCAAAAAGCATATCTATTAAAGATGATATTGATGAATTAAAAATAGGGATCCCCATAGTTACATTAAATTTGTCTGAGTTTAAATTTATTCCTGACAGAACTGGAGTAAGAATTTTTTCATCCCCCAACACTACAGCCTTATTGAAATCGTCCCCCTTATATTTCCAATCATTTATAATTTGCCCAACATATTTTGATTGGCTAATTTTATTTGTAGTCTGGATAACATGAAATGTTTTATTTTTTTTGAAATTAGAAGATAAACCTTCAGGCTTTTTTCCTCTAAGACATTTCCAGCTCTTGTAATATGATCTAATAAAGTTTCCTGCTGAATGTTTATTGTCATCATAAAAATCTTTGTCTAAATCCCATAATACCTTTCCCTTTTTTTGAGAAATAAACTCCTGAAAAATGATACTCTCAGCAGTATTTAGCATATTAAAACCAATAAAATAATGAAATTTATCATTTTCAGACATGTATAATTCAAGATGTTTAACCGCCTCCCTAAATTGGATTCCAATAGTTCCAATTTTATTTTTAATTAGATGAGTTTTTAATGAGGAGTATAATGCAGGAATATTTTTCCAAAACTTAAGACCTATTTTATTTTTTGATTCTAAATTGTTGCTCTGAGCCCATTCATTGATTTCATTTGCAGAAATCAATGATGAAAACAAAGCATTCGAATCAACTAAATAACTATCAATTAAATTAAAGTCATTAATTAAAGTTGAAGCCCAGCCCATAAACTCATCAAAATTCTGTTGTTCATTTTTTGGAATTATTTCATTATAAATTATATATAATTCAAAAATAACAGAAGTACTCTCAATTTTTTTTAATCCTGATAACTCGTTTATAAATTCAGATATACTAATTATTTCAGGAGAAATTATTGGGTGTTTAATTTTTTTTATAAGTGTTTTTCTTAAGACGAGGGAAGCTCTATTACTAGGTAGAACAATCTTTACATTTTGAAAATCATAATTTTCATCTATAATATTTTGAGCTACATAATCTAAAAAACTAATCATATGTGATTTAAAAGGTTTTTTTAAAATTAGTTGTCTCAACAACTTTAATATTCTCGTTTAAATAAACTAGAAATGAATCAACAGGAAGTTTTAAAATTAATTCTAAATTTAGAGAATAATTCACGATTTGATTTTTATGCTGAAGATTTGGTTTTCCAGTTTTATATTCAATCACACTACAATTTTTTTTCGATATAACAATTCTGTCTGGAATTACAGCCCCAATTCCTGGTAATAAAATCTCCTTTTCTGTGTAAACTTTATTCCCTGGCTTATACAAATGATTTAATAAATCGTGATTTATAATTTTTTTTAATTGTTTACTATAAGTAGTCTTCTCTTCAATATTTATGAGTCCTTCTTTAATAGATAAATCTATGGCTTCAATTATATCAGTTTCAAATTTAATTTTAGATAATAATTTATGTAATAAAATTCCTTTTAGTCTTTTCTCATTAATATTAGGATAAGAATCACTTTTGATTAGTTTTTTCCATTCAAAATTTATATTAGGATTGAGTGAATTAAGTTTAAAGCTAACGTCTTTATTATTAAGACTTTTAAAATTTCCAGAACCAAAAATAAAAGGCTTTTTTAAACTTGGTTCGTACCCTTTACTCAATATAAAATCAATAAATAACTGTGCATAATTTTTTTGAATTTTCAACTTTTGTATAAATCTTGTAATTATAATAATTTTATTTGATGCTCTTGTTAAAGCAACATATAAAGTATTTAAAGCATCTAATTCATTTTCTAACTTATCCTTCTCAGAAATATTTCTTCCACTTTGACCATAACTTTCCAATCTTGAAGAAAAATTAATTCTTCCATAATCAATTTTTGATTCTTTAAATTCTATAGGATACCAAGTCTGTCTTTTAATTCTTGAATTTGGCTGAAAGTCAGAATATAGATATGGTAAAATTACTACTGGAAACTCTAAACCCTTAGCAACATGAATAGTCATAATCCTTACCGCTTGGTTATCCTCAGGCAAAGGAATGGTTAGGGTTTCTGAATCTTTATCCCATCTTCTTAAAAAATTGTACACACTACTATTTGATTGGATTGAAAAGTCATAACAATAATCCAAAAAGAATTCAAGGTGATTATCAAAATCATGAAGAAGACCTAAACTAGAAATATATGCTTCGATTAGTTCATAGAAATTAGAATTTCCAATTAGTTTTGGATCAAAAGATGCGTCAAATTTTCTTTGTAAAAACTTTGAAAAATCATTTAAAGAACCACAAAGAGATTCTTTTAAAAGTTGATGAGTCGATATTTGATTTTCAATATTTTTCTCAATATAATATCTACAAATATTTAACCTTTCAATAGAATTTTCAGGACTAAGATTTAATCTTAATATTGAGAGAATAAGTTTTATTGAAGATGATTTTTTAAGTAATAATGACTCAGATGAAACAACAGGAATTTTTGTCTTTGAAAGTGCTTCAAAAATCGATATTACTTGTTTTTTTGTACGAACTAAGATGGCAATAGAACCCCATGAAAACCCTTCTTTTCTTGCATCAAATATTGCATCTATACTTTTTTGTTCATGAACAGTATCCATTTTATCTTCAGCAAAATGGATTTCTACCTTCCCTCCTTGGGAATTATTGTTTTGCTGATTAAAAGATTTTTCATAAAAATTACGATATTTCAAATCATGTATTGAGTTTAAAGCACTTTTAAAAAATTCATTGTTGAATTCAACTATACTATCTAAACTCCTGTAATTTTTAGATAATACGTGAGTTTTAATCTGTATTTGATCAAGCTTCTTTTTAGTTATAAGATCTAAAAACATTTGAACATCTCCTCCTCTCCATCTATAAATTGCCTGTTTTGGGTCTCCTACCAAAAGAACTGATCCAGATTTTCCTGTTAAATCTTCACTCTCTAAGGCATGTTTGAGTAATGGTTTTAAATTTGACCATTGGAGTCTAGAAGTATCTTGAAATTCATCAATAAAAAAATGTTTATATTTTTCACCTATTTTTTCATAAATAAAAGGAGCTTCATGTTCTTGAACAACCTTAGATATTTTTTCATTAAACTGTCCAATTAACATTTTCTTATTATCAATTTGATATACATTAAGAGTCTTTTCCATCTCAGACATAAGAGAAAGAGGTATCCATTGCTTATTTATCTCTTGAATTAAATTATGCGTTAAAAGTGATTTTTTAACCTTCATATAATGTTCATATATTTCTGGAATCATACTTTCAGCAACTTCTATTAACTCTTTGGGATTATTCGTTTTCTTGACAACTTTCTTTCCTTCTAAAAGATTTTTTTCTAAATTATTTGGATAAATTGCTTGAAATTTATTTTCAATAATAGAGGAAAAATGTTTGATTACCATACCTCGAGAAAAAATTGATTCCTTTAGACCTTGTGATTCAATTTTATCTAAAATTTTCCTAGATATTGTTTTTGCATTTTCAACCTCTTTATCTTTTATTTTATTTAATTTTTTTTGAGTATCTCTATAATCTCGGAATGATTTATTTCTTAATTTTTTAAGAAAATATCTGTCATTTTCTCTTAAAATAAGTCTAGCAATCTTTATTAGCCCATCACTGATTGACTCTTTATTGTTTATGTCAATTTTATAATTAACAAAATCAACTAATGATTTTGTTATATCATTATTAACACCAACTTGTTCAATTATTATTTGTATTATTTCTTTCAAAATTTCATCTTGCTCAACGACTATCTCAAAAGATTTGGGTAGTTTTAGTTCTAACGAAAATGTTTTAACAATTCTATGCGTAAAAGAGTCAAGGGTTAGAATATCAAAAGCAGCATAATTAAATAATATATTCTTTAAAACTCTTTCGGATTTTTTTCTAAGCTGTAATTCATTAATATTGAGTTGTTTTGAAATTTCCTCTCTCATTTTAAAATAATCCTCTTTAACAAAATCAGACAGTGTTTCAACTATTCTTTTTTTCATTTCATTAACTGCCTTATTTGTAAAAGTTAAAGCCAATAGTGCTCTAAAATGATCATCTCTAGAATTTGAGAGTAATTCCTTTAGATAGTTAAATACCAGAGAGTAGGTTTTTCCAGATCCAGCAGAAGCATTAATTAAATTAAAGGAAGATTTTATCATTATAATTAAATAACATATAAATTTAAGAGTTTCTTTATCTCAAAAAATTCAAATAAGAAAAGAAATTATAAATTTGTATGAACATTAAAAAAATTAACATGGCTTTTACACTTCCAGATTTACCTTATTCAAATGATGCATTGGAACCACATATTGATTCAAAAACAATGGAAATTCATCATGGAAAACATCACAACGGTTATACATCAAAACTTAATGCATGTCTTGTAGGAAGTGATCTTGAAAGCAAGTCTATTGAGGAAGTTCTTAAAGGTCTTGATATGAATAATTCAGCTTTAAGGAATAATGGAGGTGGATATTTTAATCACTGTATTTTTTGGGAAAGTATGAGTCCAAATGGTGGAGGAATACCTTCAGGCAATCTTTTAAATGCTATTAATTCATCCTTTGGCTCATTTGATTCATTTAAAGATTTATTTTCTAACTCAGCAGCTACAAGATTTGGTTCAGGGTGGGCTTGGTTATGTGTTCATTCAGGAGGAAAATTAGAAATTTGCTCAACTGCTAATCAAGATAATCCTTTAATGCCAGGGATTGGATGTGAAGGTTATCCTATTCTAGGACTTGATGTCTGGGAACATGCTTATTATCTAAATTATCAAAACAGAAGACCAGATTATATAAATGCTTTTTTCAATGTTCTAAACTGGGACAATGTTTCTAGAGCATATGAATTAAAATCATAAAATTTTCACATAACTTTTTAATAAGCTCTTTTTGATTTTCCCTCATAAAAATTAATAAAAGCTTTATTTACTATCCTATTTCCTCCAGGAGTTGGATAATCACCAGAAAAATACCAGTCTCCTAGATGCGAGGGACATGCAGAATGAAGGTTTTCAATTGATTGATAAATAATCTTAAGCTCCGAATTGAATCCATCAAAAGTCAACATTTCAGCTATTTTATCAGAAATTTGTTCAACAGTAAAAGGTTTGTATAAATCTTTAACAAAGTTTTCACTTTCTTGAGTTTTACTAGTTATAGCTCCTAAACACCTTTTATATATTGAATCTAGAATATTAGTTTTTGTTCCTTTATCATCATGAAGAGCGATCGCAGCTTTAAAAGCGATGAAATCTTCTAGCTTAGCCATATCAATTCCATAACAGTCAGGATAACGTATTTGAGGAGCACTAGATACAATTATAATTCTTTTAGGTCCAAGTCTAGCCAACATTCTTAAAATACTTTTTTCTAAAGTTGTACCTCTTACTATACTATCATCTATAATAACAAGATTGTCAGAAGATTTTATTACACCATAAGTCACATCATAAACATGAGCTACAAGATCATCACGACTTGAATCTTCAGTAATGAAAGTTCTTAATTTTGCATCTTTAATAGCAATTTTTTCAATCCTAGGTTTAATTGAAGCTGAAGCCTTGAGAGATTTAATATTTGAATTTGAACCCTTTGATATTTCATCTATTAGTTGATTTTTTAAAAAATCCTGAGCTGCCTCAATCATTCCGTAGAAAGAAGTTTCGGCCGTATTTGGAATAAATGAAAAAACAGTGTTTTTTATGTCATGATGTATACTTTTGAGAACAGATGGAAAAATTTTTCTTCCAAGTGATTTTCTTTCACGATATATTTCCGCATCACTACCTCTGGAAAAGTAAATTCTTTCAAAAGAGCAAGACTTTTTTGGCAAATCTTCCATAATTCTTATCAATTTAGAATCGCTACCTTTTTTAGTGATAATGGCATAACCAGGTTCAAGTTCTTTTACTTTAGAAAAAGGAACATTAAAAACTGTCTGAATTACTGGCCTTTCAGATGCAACAGTAACTATTTCATCATCCTCATAAAAATATGCAGGTCTAATACCTGCTGGATCTCTTAAAACAAATGTATCACCGTGACCCAACATACCAGCTATTGCATATCCTCCATCCCAGTTCTTTGAGGCCTTTGATAATACTTTTGAAATATCCAACATAGAAGCTATTTGAGGAGTTGCTTCTGCCTTAGTATATCCATCTTTTTTCAGTCTTTTATATATTTTTCTAACAGCATCATCCAAAAAATGTCCTATTTTTTCCATAACTGTTATTGTGTCAGCTCTTTCTTTTGGGTGCTGACCAAGATCAACTAGACTGTTAAATAACTCAGAGACGTTTGTCATGTTAAAGTTTCCTGCAATGATTAAATTTCTATGCTTCCAATTGTTTTGTCTTAAAAAAGGATGAACACTTTCAATTGTATTTTTACCATAGGTTCCATATCTAACATGACCTAGCATAATTTCCCCAACATAAGGTGCCTTGATTTTAAGGTCTTCTGGGCAATCTAGCAAATTTGGAAATTCTTTTAATTCTGAAACAATCCTTTTATTTATCTTATTAAAAATATCTTGAATAGGTTCATTCTTATTAGATCTAACTCTACTTATATATCTTTGACCAGGGGGAAGATCTAACTTAATACTTGCAAAACCAGCACCATCTTGACCTCTATTATGCTGTTTTTCCATCATTAAGTACATTTTATTTATTCCATATAAAGCAGTGCCATATTTTTCTTTATAAAAACTTAAAGGTTTTTTTAAGTGAATTAAAGCAATTCCACACTCATGTTTAATAGCATCACTCATGATTAAAATACGTTTAAAAGTTTAGGCTCAAATTTTGTCAAGTTTTGAATTTGATTTATTCTATTAAGCAGATTTATTTTTTTTACTGATTGTAAACTTTCAGTTCCAAATTTTTGAACAGTGAAAGAAGCTATAGCAGAGGCAAAAATTAAAGCTTCTTTCATGCCTTCAAAAGAAATTTCATCTAACTGAGAAAGGTATCCCGCAAATCCTCCTGCAAAACTATCACCAGCGCCAGTTGGATCCTTTACTTCTTTTAATGGATATGCAGGGGCTAGAAAAATTTTTTCATTATAAAATAGCATTGATCCATTTTCGCCCTTTTTTATTATGACATATTTTGGACCTAAGTTTTGAATCCTATTAGCTGCTTTATAAATTGATTTTTCATTTGTTAGTTGAATTGCTTCTTCATCATTTATACAAATAACATCAACTTTACAAATTACTTTATCGAGCATTAAACGAAAATTATCCATCCAAAAATTCATTGTATCAAGTATAATTAATTCAGGGGGAATTTTCATTTGATTGATAGCAGATAACTGAACTGATGGATGTAAGTTTCCAAGAAGAAGAATTTTGGGACTTTTCCAATTATCAGGAACTTTTGGTTGAAAATTTTCTAGAACATTTAACTTTGTCTGTAGTGTTTCTCTAATATTAATATTTGTTTGATATTTTCCACTCCAAAAAAATGTTTTACCACCTTTCACAACTTCTACACCAGAAATATCAACTTGTCTTTTAGTTAAAAGTTTTAAATCTTCGGATTTAAAATCTTCCCCAACTACTGAAACAATAGCAATATTTGAATTAAAATTTGATGCGGCAAAAGCTATATATGTTGCTGCCCCTCCAAGAATATGATCAACTTTTCCATATGGAGTTTCAATAGCATCATAAGCCATTGTTCCCACAACTAGTAATTTGTTGACCATTATACAAAAATAAGAAACTTAGACAAGTTCACCCTAATATTTATTTATGATTTAAATATTTTCATAAAATTTATCAACTAATAATTTACTTCCTTTTGCTGCCTCTACAGCCATATAATCACATCTTTCATTTTGTAAATGATTATTATGTCCTTTAATCCACTGGAAGTTTACATAATGTTTTCTGTAAATTTTAAGAAATCTTTTCCATAAATCAGGATTTTTTTTATTCTTGAAGATTTTTTTTTCCCAACCAAAAACCCATTTTTTTTGTACTGCATCTATAACATATTTTGAGTCAGAATAAATCATAACGTTTGAGGGCTCAATCTTTAAAGCCTCTAAACCAATTATTACAGCTAATAATTCCATTCTATTATTTGTAGTTTTTTTAAAACCCTGAGATATTTCCTTAATATGACCATCTGACTCTAAAATTACTCCATATCCTCCAGGACCAGGATTTCCTATTGATGATCCATCTGTGTATAATTTTATATGTTTCATTAAATTTTTGATAAATATTCTTTTATAACTCTCGGATAATTTTCTTTTTCCAGAACATGAACTTTTTCAATAATAGTTTCCAAACTATCATTATTATTAACCTCTATCTCTGCCTGAAAAATTATTTTACCCTTATCATATGAATCGTTTACAATATGAATAGATATTCCAGTTTTCTTTTCTTTATTTTTTAAAACTAACTCGTGAACATATTGCCCATACATTCCTTTGCCTCCGTATTTTGGAAGTAATGAAGGATGGATGTTAATTATTCTGTTAGGGAATTTATTAATTAAAAATCCAGGCACTTTCCATAAAAAACCTGCTAAAACAATTAAATCTGCATTATATTTTTCAATTATGTTAATAAATTTTTTGTTAAAAAAATTTTTATCAAAAGCCAATGTATTAATATTTAATGATTTAGCTCTTTGAAAAACATATGCATTTCTGTTATTTCCAGCAACAAGAACAATCTCTACTTCATTACTATTTCTAAAATATTCAATAATATTTTGAACGTTCGATCCGTTACCTGATGCAAAAAGTATAACTTTTTTTATTTCTGTTTTCATAAATATCTGATCATTAAATAGTTTTAATAAAATCGGATTATAAGAAAAATACGTATAACCATTATAATTTATTAACTAAAAACTAGTATTAGACTAAAGTTTTTTATTTTTGCTTGAACAAATTTAAAATAATTAATTATGTCTGACATTTCTTCTAGAGTTAAAGCAATAATCGTTGACAAATTAGGTGTTGATGAAAATGAAGTAGTAGCTGAAGCTAACTTCACAAATGATTTGGGGGCTGACTCCCTTGATACTGTTGAACTTATAATGGAATTTGAAAAAGAATTTGATATTCAAATTCCTGATGATCAAGCTGAAAATATATCAACAGTTGCCCAAGCAATTCAATTCATAGAGCAGGCTTAAATTTCTATTGAATGAAACCAAGACGTGTAGTGATTACTGGACTAGGTGCGTTAACTCCTATTGGTAATTCACTTGAAGAGTATTGGAACGGATTAATTAATGGTAAAAGCGGTGCTGCTCCTATAACATATTTTGATTCTTCAAAATTTAAAACTCATTTTGCATGCGAGCTCAAAGCCTTTGATCCTCTTAATTTTTTTGACAGAAAAGAAGTTAAAAAATATGATAGATTCACTCAATATGCATTAGTATCTACTGATGAAGCAATAATTGATTCTGGCATTGATCTGTCAAAGGAAGATAAAGATCAAATTGGAGTAATTTGGGGTTCAGGAATTGGTGGTCTAGAAACATTTCAAAATGAGGTAATTGAATTTCAAAAAGGTGATGGTACTCCTCGGTTTAATCCGTTTTTTATTCCAAAATTTATTCCAGATATAGCTCCCGGAATGATATCAATCAAATATGGCCTAACAGGACCTAATTTTGCTACAGTATCTGCCTGTGCTTCCTCCTCAAACGCTATTATTGATGCTCTTAATTATATAAGACTTGGATATGCTGATGTTATGATTGCAGGAGGATCCGAAGCAGGAGTTACAATTGCTGGGATTGGTGGATTCAATTCTTTACATGCACTTTCAAAGAGAAACGACGAGCCCTCAAAAGCCTCCAGACCATTTGATAGAGATAGAGATGGTTTTGTTTTAGGTGAAGGAGCCGGGTCATTAATCTTAGAAGAATACGAACACGCTGTATCAAGAGGAGCTAAAATTTATGCTGAACTTGCTGGAGGTGGATTATCAGCTGATGCTCATCATATAACTGCTCCTCATCCGGAAGGTCATGGAGCTATAAAAGTAATGAATAACTGTTTAAAAGATTCAAACGCCAAAACAATTGATATAGATTTAATTAATGTGCATGGCACATCAACTCCTCTGGGTGATATTGCTGAGGCAAAGGCAGTTAAAAAAGTTTTTGAAGAACACTCATACAATATTAATATTAATTCTACAAAATCAATGACAGGTCATCTACTGGGAGCCGCTGGAGCCGTTGAAGCTATTGCTTGCATAATGTCTATTAAAACTGGAATTATTCCTCCAACAATAAATCATTCAAACAATGATGAAAATATTGATCCTAAATTAAACTTCACGTTTGGCAAATCACAAAAACGTGAAGTAAGCTTTGCTATGTCAAATACCTTTGGTTTTGGCGGTCATAATGCCTGTATTTTATTTAAAAAACTGAAATCATAATTTGTGTTTAATCTGGGTCACTTTTTTAATAAAAACAAAGATCCTAAATATATTTTTTTTAGAAATTTAAAAAAAATACTAGGTTTTAAACCAAAACATATTCTAATTTTCAAAACTGCTTTTACACACAAATCTAAAAACCTTAAGGATAAAAAAGGAATATCAATAAATTATGAAAGATTAGAATTTCTTGGTGACTCGGTTTTGCAGATTGTTATTTCAGAATACTTATTTAAGACTTTCCCTAATTATGATGAAGGGGATTTAACTAAACTTAGATCAAAAATTGTAAATCGTGAAAATTTAAATTCTATAGGGTTTTCTCTTGAATTAATTAAATTGACGGAGAGTAACCTCGAAATTAAAAGTTCTAAGGATGATATTCATGGAAATATTTTAGAATCACTAATTGGTGCAATTTATGTAGATCGTGGGTTTAAGGTTGCTAAAAACTTTATCATAAAAAAAATAATAGAATACCACATAGATGTTAAAAAAATAAATTCTTCAATAATAAGTTTCAAAGGAGCTTTAATCGAGTGGTCTCAAAAAAATAAACAAAAAATAATTTTTAAAACAGAAAAATACAATGGATTAAACCCAGATATTAATTTTTCATCGACTATTTTTTTGAATAATAACTCAATTGCTAAAGCAGGAGAGGTTTCAAAGAAAAAAGCTGAGGAAAAAGTTGCTAAAAGAGCTTATCACGCTCTTAAACTTAATTTTATCAATTTAAAATGAAAAAAAAATATTTTCATTTAGATAAAATCTTTGATAAATATTCTTTAATTGCTCTTCATAGTAATTTAGATGATTTTTCATTAGCTTTTTTATTGAACAAAAGTTTAGGTGCAAATTTTGAAAGAGCTAATGAGTCTATAAAATATAAGAATTCTAATTTCGAATTTTTTAATTGGGAGGATCTAAAAAATGGAATTAATTGTAGCTTAATATCTAATAAAAATTATATGAATTCTGAAATCATTACTAAAACTGACTCACTATTCAGTCTTTCAGAAACAAAAAAAGTATCTTTGATTGAATCAATGTCTAAAGTTGATTACCTAATAAAAATCAAGCAAGGGTTAGATTTAAATTTTACGTTAATGATTTTAAATAAATTACCTCAGATAATTTTATCTTACACTTTAGATGACGAAGAAATTAAATCAAAACTTAATTTAATATTTGATTAATGACAAACTCAAAAAAAACTAAAATAATTGCAACACTAGGCCCCTCATCAAATTCCGTAAAAATTATGGAAAAATTAATTTTAGAGGGCGTAGATGTTTTTAGAATTAATTTTTCTCATGCAAATTATGAAAATGCATCTAAAGAAATTTCTTTAATTAGAAAATTGAGTGCTAAACTCAAAATTCATGTTTCAATTTTAGCTGATCTTCAAGGACCAAAGTTAAGAATTGGACAAATTGAAGAAAATTCTCAAGTTAAGGAAGATGATTTGATTACTTTTTCTTGCTCTAAGCCTTTTATTGGAG
>MDTG01163275.1_pt1 | contig 26378 bp, 27 predicted proteins | sample 811421 | NCBI WGS metagenome assembly MDTG01 (sample SAMN05326645, study PRJNA326480) | marine metagenome | isolation source: seawater | place: Pacific Ocean: South East | collected 2011
CCTGAACTGAAACCTGATCTTTTGCTAATTGATGGAGGAAAGACTCAACTTAAGTTTGTAAAGTCTGTTTTGGATAAAACTAACCACAAAGACATTAAAGTTATTTCTATTGTAAAGGGGATTAAACGGATTAGGGCTTCAGAGACTATTATGAGTGATGATGGAATTATCGAGATAAATAAGCATTCAAAATCTTTTTTAGTTCTTCAGGAAATAAGAGATGAATCACATAGATTTGCTATTCAAGCCCAAAGAAGAAAGAAAAGAAAAATTGTTACGAAATCTGAATTAGATGAAATAAAAGGAATTGGAAAAGTTTTAAAGACTAGATTGATTAAAAGATTCAGAAGTATAAAAAATATTAAAATAGCAAATAAAGAGGATTTAATGACTGTAGTCGGCATTAGTGAGAAAATAGCTAATATAATTATTACCGAGTTAAAATGACAATATTTATTATAAATGCGTTGACCTTGACTAGAATTCTTATCTCAGTAGTTATTTTTGGCTTTTTAGCATTTGAAATATTTTATATTCCTGCACTAGTCCTCTTTTTTCTTGCAGGTACGACTGATTACTTAGATGGATTTCTTGCTCGTAAATTTAATGCAACCTCACCGCTAGGTGAAGTTTTAGATCCAGTGGCCGACAAAATATTGATAATCTTTTGTCTCTTCGGGTTAGCACTTAATCTTTCAAGTTATTTGATAGGATTTATAGGTGCATTTATTATCACTAGAGAAATATGGGTAAGCGCACTAAGAGATTTGAATTCGAGAAGCAACAATATTGAAGCTACCAAAGTCACTTTTTTAGCAAAAATAAAAACAACTGTTCAGCTTGGGACAATTATGACATATTTAATAGCTCTAGCGTTTGATTTTATGTTGTTGATAATTATTGGTGACATTTTTTTGATAATCTCTTTACTGATAACTATCTATACTGGCTTGCAATATACTCAAAAGACTTTCAAGTTCTGAGAACTAATTTTTATTAAAATTTATGCTTGTTTCTCTTTTAGATAACTTATAATATTGATAAATTTTGGAGAACATCAATGAGTAAAGAGCAAATTTCATATGCTAAAACCGTTTATGGAAAAGAAGAGGTTGACGCAGTTGTTAAATGTCTGTCTGAGTCAACTCAAATGGGTAATTATTCTCGAAAATTTGAATCAAAGATAGCTGATATTTTTCAAAAAAAACATTGTTTGTATGTAAATTCAGGATCTTCAGCTTTATTTATAGGGGTTGAGGCTTTTGATTTTCCAAATGGTTCTGAGGTAATAACGCCATCTTTAACATTTTCAACATCAATTGGATGCTTAACAAAGAATAAGCTCATTCCTGTTTTTGTAGATGTTGAGCCTCTTACATATTGTATTGATTGTGATCAAATTGAAAACCAAATTACGGATAGAACTGTCGCAATACTTGCTCCTAATCTCATGGGAAATTTATGTGACTGGCCTAGAATAAGAGAAATTGCAGATAAGCATAACTTAGTTGTCATAGAAGACTCTGCAGATACACTCGGAGCAACAATAAATGGCAAAAAATCTGGATTTTATACCGATATGTCAATAACAAGTTTTTATGGTTCCCATATTATAAATTGTGCAGGAAATGGAGGTGCTCTAGCTATAAATGATAATAATGTAATGAAAAAAGCAAAATTATTGAGGTCCTGGGGTAGAAGTTCATCTTTATTTGATGAAAAAAGTGAAAGCATTGAGAATAGATTTAATGTTGACCTTGAAGGTATAGAGTACGATGCAAAATTTGTCTTTGAGGTCGTTGGATATAATTTAGAGGGAAACGAATTAGGAGCATCTTTTGGACTAGCACAATTAAAGAAATTAGATAAGAATATTAAAACTCGACAAGACAATTTTAAAAAGCAATGTGCTTTTTTTGAAAAATATCAGTCCTACTTTTCTAATCCTATTGAGACTTTTGGTTCAAATACTGCTTGGCTAGCATTTCCAATATTAATAAAAGAGGATGCGCCTTTCTCAAGGAGAGAATTTCAAATATACCTTGAATCAAACAATATTCAAACAAGAGTAGTATTTACGGGAAATGTTTTAAGACAACCAATGTGTAAAGATATGGATAAAAAAGTAATGAACAAAGGCTACCCAAATTCTGACGCAGTTATGCGTAGAGGTGTTTTGCTCCCATTACATCATGGAATGACAGAAGATATGTTTAAAAGACTACATAGCACCATAGACGAATTTATTGAAAAATATACTTAAATTAATGTCTTCAGAACCATCAATAGCCTTTCCTTATAAACCACCTTCTGAAGAAATAAAAAAGAAATATGCACATATTTTCCGAATAGACGAGCCTCTAAAAGACAGGTTTATAAAAACTATTTTTGACAAAGTAATTTCATTAATATTTTTAATACTCGCAAGCCCAATTTTTTTGATTTTAAAGATAGGTTATTTAATAGAATCATTATTTGATAAAGATTCATCTGGACCAATGATTTTTTTTTATTATGCTGTAAGTGGCGGCAATAAAATTAAAAAGTATAAGCTTCGAATAATTAAAGAAAAATATATTGATAAAGAATTAGCAAAAGTTGGAGATTGGCATGCCTATAAAAATGAGTGGATGCCAGAGTCTAGAACGTTTATGGGCAAAATAATTAAAGCTTTTTACTTAGATGAATTGCCGCAATTTTGGTGCATCTTTATTGGAGACATGAGCTTTGTTGGTCCTAGGCCATTGGCATGTCATCATTTTGAGCGAGATTTAGCTCAAGGAAATGTTACTCGAAAAATTATTAAAGGGGGGTTATTGGGTCTTGGCCATATTCACAAAGGCACACTAGAAATGGGTTCGCCAGAGTATGAGTATGAATATATTGATTCATTCATGGAAAAATCATCTTTTGACTTATTATTATTAGACCTATGGATTGTGTGGAAGGGATTACTTGTTGTTATAAAAGGTAAAGGGCTATGAATAATTTCCTCAAAATAAATGCAAATATGGCTGGGTGGCAGAGTGGTCATGCAGCGGCCTGCAAAGCCGTTCACGCCGGTTCGATTCCGGCCTCAGCCTCCAGATGAAAATTGCGATTATAGGTTATGGATTTGTTGGAAAAGCACTAAATAATTCCTTACTCCTTGAAAAATCAGACATAATGATAATTGATCCACTTTATACAGAAAATCAAGTTTTTGATCTAGAAATTTTTGCACCAAATATAATTTTCATTTGTGTTCCTACTCCTATGCTTGATGATGGAGGACAAGATCTATCTATACTTAAAAAAGTAGAAAGTGAAATTAATAAATTAGATATAGATTCAATAATAGTCTTAAAAAGTACAGTTTTACCTGATTCTATTGAGCAATTCTCAGAATCCAATGAGAAGTTTATATATAATCCAGAATTTTTAGGGGAGCTCAGTGCTAATGAAGATTTTATACACTCTAAGATCATTATTTTTGGTGGAAAAAAGGAACACACAAATGAGCTTGCTAACTTTTATGATGATTATACAAAATGTATATCGAAAGATTATCAGTTTACTGATTCAATAACAGCATCTTATGTTAAGTACACGATAAATTCTTTCTTAGCACTTAAACTTACCTTTTTTAATCAAGTATATGAGCTTCTTGAATGCTCTGATTCATCTTCTTCGTGGGAGGATTTTACAAATATATTAAAAATGGATAATAGAATTGGTGAATCCCACATGCAAGTACCTGGAGAAGATGGAAGAAAAGGTTTTGGTGGAGCCTGCCTTCCAAAAGACATTAAGGCATTTCATAAATATTCTTTAAAACAAAATAAAGATCTATCTATTTTAAAAAAAGTTATCAATATAAATAATAAAATTCGTTCTCAGTATATAATTGAGACTGAGAGAGAAAAGGATCAAAATATTAATTTTTTTGAGGAGGAGAACTGAATTTAATCCTGCCCGGGTGGTGGAATTGGTAGACACAAGGGACTTAAAATCCCTCGCTAGAAATAGCGTGCCGGTTCAAGTCCGGCTCCGGGTACCATTCAATTAAAATGAATTATTACAATAATACGAATAACGAAAGCATCGAAATCAAGGATATATATAAAGTTATAATTGAAAACTTTAAATTTATTACAATATCTACTTTTGTTTTAACTGCTATCGTTGCTGCATTAACTTTATTATTACCAAATATTTACAGTTCAAGTGCTACTTTATCTATAAATGATAATAAAGACTCTGATATATCTTCAATAATTGGTTCAGGCTCAGGATTAATTGGTAGCTTATCAAATAATTTTCTGCCCTCACTTGCATCAAATAACGAAAATGCAATTAGTGTCTTGCTAAGCAGAGATTTTTTCAAAATTCTATATGACTCTGATGATTTTTTGATCTACCTAATGGCAACAAAATCTTATGATCCAATATCGCAAAAAACATTCATTGATCAAAAACAATATGATACTTCGAAAAAAAAATGGGTAAGAAAAGTTTCGCATCCATACAAAATCAAACCATCGCTTCAAGAGGCACATAGAGATTTTTTAGAGATGTTTAATGTAATCGAAGACGACGATAATAATGTAATTATTTTTAGTTTTGAGCATAAATCAGCAACATTTGCTGAAAGCACATTAAATGAGATTATTTTTGAAATAAATAAATACATCAGAAATAAAAAAATTGATGAAGCAAAAAAAGGTATAGATTACATTGAGAAAAAGATGGCATTTGAGAATATTTCTGAGATAAGAGATGTTCTTGCAAATGTGATGGAAGCAGACATTCAAACTCTCGCATTAGCAGAGAAAAGTGAAGAATTTATATTCAAGATAGTTGACTCACCATTTGTTCCTGAAAAAAAGCTTAAACCAAAAAGAACAATAATATGTCTAGCATTCGCATTCTTGTCTGCAATCTTTTTTTCAACATTAGTATTATTGCTAAATTCTGATAATAAACGGATTGTTTTTAATAGACTTATCCCTGAAATAAAGAGTAAATAGGGTTCAAAAAAAATATAATATATAATATCGATTTTTAAAACACATTAAAAAATGAAAAAAGCATTAATATTTGGGATAACTGGACAAGATGGAGCATATCTAACAAATTTTCTATTAGAAAAAGGTTATTCTGTTCATGGAGTCAAAAGAAGAAATTCCAATTTGGGTTCTGCAAGTAGATTAGACTACTTTTATAAAGATCCACTTCAAGAAAAAACTAATTTGCAACTCCATTATGGAGATATCACAGATGCGTCTAATGTAACCAATGTTATTAATGATGTTAAACCGGATGAAATATACAACCTATCTGCACAAAGTCATGTAGCGGTATCATTTGTCATACCTACTTACACAGCTCAAGTCGACGCAGTTGGTACTACAAATATACTAGAAGCAATTAGATCATTAAAATTAGATAATCAAACCAAATTTTATCAAGCTTCAACTTCAGAGTTATACGGTGATGTTCTTGAAGTGCCTCAAAATGAAAAGACTCCATTTAATCCACAAAGCCCATATTCAATTGCAAAACTTTATTCATTTTGGATGACAAAGCTTTATAGAGAAGCATATAAAATGCATTCATCAAACGGAATCTTATTTAATCATGAATCACCTTTAAGGGGTGAGAACTTTGTCACTAGAAAAATAACAATCGCGTTATCAAAAATTTCGATAGGATCACAAAAAAAATTATCTTTAGGAAATTTAGAATCCTTAAGAGATTGGGGCCATGCAAAAGATTATGTAGAAGCAATGTGGAAAATACTTCAGCAAGACCAGCCAAAGGACTATGTGATCTCATCAGGAGAACAAATCAGTGTTAGAGATTTTGTTACAAAGGCCGCAAAAGAAGTTGATATTGAAATATCATGGGAAGGTGAAGGATTAAATGAGAAAGGTTTTGATCAAAATAATAATGAAATTGTAAACGTTAATGAAAAATATTTCAGACCATCAGAAGTCAGTGCACTTTTAGGAGACTCATCACTAGCTGAGAAAGAACTTGGCTGGAAACCAAAAGTGAAGATTGATGATTTGATATCCGAAATGATGAAATCAGACTTACATTTTGCAAAGACAGGAACATATCCTAATCCTTTCAAAAATAAATAAAATGAAGAAGAGCGTTCTTATAACCGGTGCTGGAGGTCAAGATGCATATTTTCTATCAAGATATTTAAATAGGAATTCAAAAATAGAAATACATGGTATTTCAAATCATGATTATTCTAATAATTTAGGAAAAGGTTCGTTAAAGTTTTTTGATAATTTTTATAAAATATCTCTCAATAACCACAAAGAAATTAAAGACTGCATTTGCGAAGTAAGACCTTCCTATATATTAAATTTTGGGGCAGTAGCTGGAAGTCTAACTCAGTTTGAAAAACCTATGAGTCTTGTGGATATCAACAGCTTGAGTGTTTTAAATATCCTAGAGACAATCAAATTAGAGAGTCTTAATACTAAAGTTATACAAGCAAGCAGTAGTGAGGTTTATGTTTCTAATTGCCAAAATAAACAAAATATTAATTCATTAAGAAAGCCTCGAACTATTTATGGTGCCTCTAAGATATTTTCTGACACATTGATAGATGTTTACAGAACTCAATTTGGAATTGATTGTTTCAGTGTCGTGCTATTTAGTCATGAGAGCCCTCTTAGAAAAGATGTTTTTTTTTCAAAGAAAATAGTTAATCAAATTTTTGATTTTATGAACAATAAAATTAGCAAAATTAAGGTATACACACCAAATGCTATAAGAGACTGGGGATATGCCGGTGACTATTGCAAATATATTGCCAAAAAAGCGTTAGAAGATAATCAAAAAGATTTAGTTATTGGTTCTGGAAAGCCACATACTGTCAAAGACTTTACTATTATGGCGCTTAGTTATTTTAATTTAGACTATAATGAGGTTGTAGAGGAGGTAGAAATGCCATCTGTTAGAGCGTCAGAAGAAGATTACGTTTATCTTGATCCAGATCATATTGATGAGGATCTTTATGAAAATATTAATTTTGATTTAGAGAAACTAGTTAAATTATTAATTAGACACAAAATATATAGTTCAAATTCATAAAAGAGGAAAGTAAGATGAAAGTTGTTTGCGAGCAAGAAATTAAAATAAATAAAAATTGTAGAATCTGTAACTCTACAAATCTTAAAAAAGTTATTGATTTAGGAAAGCAGGCCCTAACAGGAGTATTTATCGAAGATGGAGGTTCAGTAGCCAAATATAATATGTCACTTTCCATGTGCCAAGATTGTGGACTAACTCAAATTAATGAAGTGTATGACTTAGATCTGTTATATGGTGATGGATACGGGTATGAATCAGCATTAAATACTTCCATGATAAATCATTTAAAAGGTAAAGCAGAAAAAATGAAAGAATTACTTAGTTTAAAAAAGGGAGATATTGTTATAGATATAGGGAGTAATGACGCGACTTCATTGACTTTTTTTGAAGAAAAAATAACAAAAATTGGAGTGGATTTTACAGGAAAGAAGTTTGAGTCCAATTATGACGACATTGGTGCTAAATTAGTTCCTGACTTTTTTCCATCTCCAGAACTTGATAAGGTTCTTAGAGGTTCAAAAGCAAAGCTAATTTCAAGCTACTCATGTTTTTACGACTTACCTGATCCAGTTTTTTTTGCTAAAGAAGTTGCCAAGAATTTATCAGAGGATGGATTGTGGTGTCTTGAACAAAGCTATATGCCATTGATGCTTGAAACTAATTCATTTGACACCATTTGCCATGAACATATTGAGTATTACCGTTTGACAGACATAAAAAATATTTGCGATAGAGCAAATTTAGAAATTAAAGACATTGAATTTAATGATATTAATGGCGGATCTTTTAGTGTAACTGTAGGCCATCCTAATAACTTTTTCATTCAAACAGAAGAGGCTAAAAAGGTTCTTCTAGATGAGAGTAAAGTTGACTGGCTGAATGAATTTGACTTATTTAATAAGAGAACTGATATTTTAAAGACCGAAACAAAAACTTTTCTAAAAGAACTTAAGGAAAAAGGCAAGAGAGTTGTTGGAATAGGCGCAAGCACAAAAGGGAATGTTCTTCTTCAGTATTATGGTTTAACCATCAATGAACTAGAATGTATTGGTGAAGTCAATTCAAATAAGTATGGTTGTAAAACCCCAGGTACTGAAATACCTATAGTTAATGAAAAAGAATTATTAGAGACTAAACCTGATTATTTATTTGTATTGCCCTGGCACTTTAAAAACTTTTTTTTAAATAATAAAGCATTTAGAGATTTTTCTTTGATAATGCCTTTGCCAAAACTTACAATAATTGAAAAAAGAGGAGATTAAAAGTTGAAAGCAGTAATACTTGCAGGAGGTCTTGGATCTAGACTAAGTGAAGAAACCCATTCAATACCAAAACCGATGGTTGAAATAGGAGGCAGACCAATCCTCTGGCATATCCTTAAATATTTTTCACACTTTGGAATAAATGATTTTGTAATATGTTTAGGTTACAAAGGCTATATTATCAAAGAATATTTTTCTAATTATTTTTTACATATGTCTGATGTTACTCTTGATATTGCAAAAAATAGAATGGAAATCCATGAAGAGAGAGCTGAAAATTGGAAAATTACAATGGTAGATACAGGTCTAAACTCAATGACTGGAGGAAGAATAAAAAGAATACAAAACTATCTTAATGATAACGAAAATTTTTTTATGACATATGGTGATGGATTAGCAAATATTGATATTAATGCTTTGAGAAAATTTCATGATAAAAATCAACGGTTAGCAACTGTATCAGCATGTAATCCACCTGCAAGATTTGGAAGTCTTAGTATTGAAGATGGAAGGGTTATAGATTTTGACGAAAAACCAGCAATTGGTGAAAGAATTATTAATGGAGGCTTTTTTGTTTTATCAAAGAAAGTAATTAAATATATTAAAGATGATCATGCTACATGGGAAAATGAACCTATAAGAAATCTTGTGAAAGATAATCAGTTAAGTGCATATATACATAATGACTTTTTTCAACCAATGGACACATTAAGGGATAAGAATTACTTAGAAAGTTTATGGAATGATTCTAAGGCACCTTGGAAAGTTTGGTAAAAGTGGAAAATCTAGATTTTTGGCACCAAAAAAAGGTATTTATAACAGGTCATACTGGTTTTAAGGGGTCATGGTTAAGTATACTATTGAATCATTTGGGTTCTGAAGTATATGGGTTTGCACTTGAACCAAATACTGAAACATCGCTTTTTAACGAATCAGGACTCAGAACAAAAATTAATAGCTTTATAGGCAATATACTTGATAAAGAAACTTTAACAGAAAAAGTCAAAGAATTTCAGCCAGAAATAGTGTTTCATATGGCTGCTCAACCACTTGTTAGAGAGTCTTATGATCAACCCATCCTAACTCTAAATACAAATATTATTGGAACTGCAAATATTTTAGAGGCTTGCAGAATGTCAGATTCTGTTTATTCATTTATAAACATAACTACAGATAAATGTTATCTAAATGAGGAATTAGGAATTCCTTTTGTTGAAAATGATCACTTAGGTGGAAAAGACATATATAGTGCAAGTAAAGCATCCTCCGAGATAATAACCAAAGCCTATAGAGATTCTTTTTTTAATGGTAGTAAATGTAAGATAGCAACTGCAAGAGCAGGAAATGTTATTGGAGGAGGCGATTGGTCTGACAATAGACTCATACCTGATATCGTAAAAGCACTAAATTCGAATAAAGATCCAGAAATAAGAGCTCCTGACTCTATTAGGCCTTGGCAGCATGTTCTTGATCCACTCTTTGGATATATGAATCTTGCTCAAAAGCTATATATAAATAAGTCATATGATGAGGCTTGGAATTTTGGACCCAGTGAAGAGGATTCCATTACAGTTAAAGAAATGACAACTGAGTTTATAAAATTATGGCAATTAAATAAAACAATAATATTAAATCAAAATGAAAAAAATCCATATGAATCTAAAACTCTCAAATTGGATATAACCAAGGCAAAAGAGAAACTAAATTGGCAGCCTATATTTTCAATTAATGAAACTATAAAAACAACAGCACTATGGTATAAAGAATTTTATAAGGCTAAAAAAGATGCATATGAATTATGCATAGCCGACATAAATAAATTTTTGTCAAAAAAAATATGAAAATTTCACCCACTAAAATAAAGGGATGCCTTGCTATCAAGTTTGATAAACATTTTGATTCAAGGGGAAGTTTTATTAAAACTTTTAATGAGGATTTATTTGAGAATACAGATTTAGCCTTATTTAATCTTCGTGAGGAGTACTATAGTTCATCTAATAAAAATGTTTTCAGAGGATTTCATTTTCAACAACCACCTCATGATCATAATAAATTTGTATATTGTATCTCTGGAAGAGTTATTGATTACTTTCTTGATATTCGTCTTTATAGTAAAACTTATGGAAAAGTCTGCTCGGTTAGACTTGGTGATGATGAGAATGCATTCGATGGTGTATATCTTCCAAGAGGTATTGCACATGGCTTTTTATCTGAGATTGATAATTCTACATTGGTATATAAAACAGACACGAAGTATAACGCTGAAAGTGATGAAGGGATAAACTGGCGTAGTTTTGATAAAGCTATAAATTGTGATAAGCCTATAATTTCAGAAAGAGATAATTCATTTAAAGAATTCAGAGAATTTAAAACACCCTTCAATCAATTATGAGGATATTTCTTACTGGCGGAACTGGTTTCATTGGATCTCATTTTATAAATGAAGCTCTTAAACAAGGTCATAAAATAACCGCTCTAAGAGGAAAAAAGCATAAAAAGAATCATTTAAAAAAACATAATTTAGTTTGGGTCAATTCTGATTTAGATAAGGTTAATAAAAAATATCTTAGAAATCATGACGTTCTTGTTCATCTTGCAGCATTTTCAGCTAATACACCTTATGCAGATTTGGATGAATGTATTTATTGGAATGTATATGCTCCTTCAAAGCTTTTTATGACTGCCTGCGAAGTTGGAATCACAAATTATATCGTTACAGGTTCATGTTTTGAATATGGATATTCAAAAAGTGGTGTCTATGGAATTGAGTCGTCATTAAAACCTAATAGTTCTTACCCTACATCTAAAGCCTCGGCTTCAATAGTATTTGAAGGCTTTGCAAGAGAGAAAAATGTATCTTTAACGTATTTAAGAATATTTCAAGCATATGGAAATGGAGAAAAAGAAACTAGGTTTTGGCCATCACTTAAAAAGGCAGCAATTACTGGTAAAAATTTTGAAATGTCAAAAGGAGATCAAATTAGGGATTTTATTCCTGTAAAAGTTATAGTTGAAAAGCTCTTGAGTCAAATTAATAAAAAAAATAAGCCAAAAAGAGGAGAGCCAAAGATACTTCATATTGCTACTGGAAAATCTTTATCGTTAAAGAATTTTGCAAAAAAAGAATGGAAGAAATTTAATGCTAAAGGTTTTATAAAATTTGGTAAAAAAGAATTAAAAAAAGGCGAACAGCCTAAAATTATTTCAAAAAGAAAAGACATTGTTTAATGCAGCTAATTAAAATTACTAAGCAAGATTTTGTTTGGAGCTTTATTGCATATGGTTTAAGTATAGGCTCTAATATTCTTATACTGCCATTTATTTTGTATTTTCTTCCGTCCAATGAAGTAGGGTTGTGGTTTACATTTTTATCAATTGCTATGTTGGCTAATTTGGTTGATTTCGGTATTTCACCAAGTATATTGAGAAACACATCATATATATGGTCTGGTGCAAGCGAGTTAAGAAAAAAAGGAATTTCTGATTCTATTGAAAAAGGGAAACCTAATTTAATTCTTTTAAATCAGGTTATTAATGCCTCAAAACTAATATATTTGTTCATATCAATATTAGCTTTAACAATTATTGCCTCTGTTGGAACTTTATATATATATGAAATAACTGATAATTCAAGCATTAAAAATATTGGGTACATTTGGTTAATATTTTGCGCTGGAATTTTTCTAAATATTGCTTTCAATTTTTGGACTCCACTACTGAAAGGTATCGGACAAATTAAACAATCCCAGAAAGCACTGGTTATATCAAAATCTTTATTTGTAATAATTTCTGTTGTTCTGCTAACTATTGACCTAGGTCTATTGGGAATAGCTATTTCTTATACATTAAGTGGCTATACGTTAAGATTTTTTACAAAAATTTATTTTTTAAAGTATTTAAATGAAATTAATTTTAAACCTAGAATAAATTTCTTCGGAAATTTGGAGAAAAATCTTTTTGATAAAATATGGTTTAATTCATGGCGACTTGGGATAGTTTCTCTTGGCGCATTTGCAATATTACAATCAAATACACTAGTCTGTTCTTATTTTTTTGGTCTTGACTTCACAGCAAGTTATGGCCTAGCTATTCAAATATTTGCGGTAACTGCTGTTTTAGCAAATACTCCTTATCAAACATACCTGCCAAGATTTAATCAAGTCTTGTCATTCAAAGATTTTTTTAAGGCAAAGCTGATAATCGTTAGATGTGCACAATTAAATTGGTTAATTTTTATATTATTGTCAATTTTTATAATTTTATTTTTACCACAGATAGCAACTTACTTAATGAAATCAGATTTTTTAATGTCATCTTACATGCTTATATTTATGAGTGTATATTTATTTTTAGAAAACAATCACTCAATGTTTAGTGGCTTCATTGCTGCAGAAAATAAAATTCCTTTTATGAAATCTGCAATTTTTTCTGGGTTAGGAGTAATATTTTTAACCTTAATATTAATTTATACCACTGATATAGGTATATGGACTTTACTTATAGTACCTGCATTTGTTCAATTAATTTATAACAATTGGAAATGGCCTTTTACAGTTATTAAAAAATATAATATTAAGCTTTCTAACTTTCTTAAATAATTATGCCATCTTACAAAAAGAATCCTTTAATTTCGATAGGAATTCCTACATACAACAGGTCTGAGAAATTATTTAAAACTCTAGCAAGCATAATTAATCAAGATTATAAGAACATTGAAATAATTGTTTGTGATAACAATTCTAATGATAATACATCCCAGATTGTTTCAGACTTTGATGACAAGAGAATTCATTATCATAAAAATAAGAAAAATATTGGCATGCGAAATAATTTTAATATGTGCTTGAACAAATCGAAAGGAGATTATTTTATTTTAATTTCTGATGACGATATTCCGAAAAATACTTTGGTTTCTTCTCTTTTTCAAAAAGTAAGTAAAAATATAGATAATAAATTTGCTTATTCAAGTGTTGAATTTCATAGGAATGGCATTTTTCATGGTGATACAAGTCAAAATGCTCCCCCTGTGGAGACTGGAAGAAACTTTATCAAGAATAACTTACTTGGTAAAAGAGCTGCATTTCCATCAGCAACTATTTTTCGAACTCAGGATGCAATTGCTGTTGGTGGATATCCAGATATAGATAATGCTACTGATTTTGGTTTACTCATTTTGCTCTGCTTGGGGCCTAGTTGCCTAGTATCTTTTAGTCAAGAGCCACTAGTTGAGTACCATGATCATGGTGAAAACCTTTCCTATAAAGCTATATATATTGATGCTTTAGGTAAGATGATTCAATGGATAAAAGTCATACTTAAAAATAATCCAAACCTTCTTAATCTGGCTTTAAGTAAATATAAAAAAGAATTACTTAGTATATATAGAATTAATATGTTAAAAAAAGACTACGATCTGACCAGAAGAGCATCAGCCATATATAAAATGTACTTTTATTCGCTATTTGATGAAATTCTATTTGCTCTATCTACAAATGCTTATTTAGTTAAGATTTATAATTTTTTGTTAAAATGAAACATGTTCAGTAAACTTGCATTTAATTACTACAAACTAAAGTTATTTAATCAACTTGATCAAGAGATGATGCACATTTCGAAATTAATTAAAAGGCAGAATGTTGCTATTGATGTTGGAGCAAATATTGGATTCTATTCTTATCATTGTTCAAAAATTTTTAAAATCGTTCATGCTTTTGAACCAATAAAAATAATTTCAAAAGACCTAAATAATTTCTCAATTAAAAATAATAGCGTCTCTATCCACAACTATGCTTTATCAAATTCAGAAGAAGAAGCATATATATCTGTTCCATTTCTTAAAAAGAAAAATGTGCTGAATTATGGCTACGCAAGCTTATCAAATGAGTTTGTAAATAAAAAGGAATTAAAAATTTATACAAAGACTTTAGATTCATTTAATTTCCATGAGGTAAACTTCATGAAAATTGATGTCGAGGGCCATGAAAATAAAGTTATTGAAGGAGGAATAAATACAATCAAAAAATTTATGCCATTAATCTTGATAGAAATAGAAGAAAGACATACCGGTGTCGAAGCCAGCAAAACAATAAACAAATTAATTTCTTTAGGTTATGACTGCATTTTTCTCAAAAACGGGATATTAGAAAATTACGAAAAATTTAGCTTCAAGGTTCATCAAAATAAAAATTATATCGGCACAGATAAGTATATTTGTAATTTTTTCTTTGTACCAAAAAAAATATGAATGCTTTAATTCTTGTGGGTGGATTGGGATCTAGACTAAAAAACAAAGTGCCTCATCTCCCAAAGCCAATGGCTCCAATCGGAGATAAGCCATTTTTAGAGTTATTGATGAAAAGATTGAACGATCATGGATTCAAAAAAATTATTTTATGCACAGGTTATAAATCTGAATTAATAAGGAATCATTTTTCAAATAATTATAGAAATATGACAATTGCTTATTCTAATGAGCAAAAGTCATTGGGCACTGGAGGGGCTATAAAAATTGCACTTGATATTATTGATAGGCATGAAGATATATTTATTTTTAATGGTGATACTTTTTTTGAAATTGATTACTTTAAATTTCAAAATTTTCATAAAGATAGCAATTTTTCACTAACAATTGCCCTAAAGAATATGAATGAGTTTGATAGATATGGAAGTGTTGATATTGATCGAAATTTCAGAATACATAACTTTAATGAAAAAGAATATAGAAAAGAAGGTTTAATTAATACTGGTGTTTATCTAACAACATATGAAACTTTAGCAAAATTACCAAAAAAAGAGGTTTTTTCATTTGAGAATGATTTTCTTAATCAAAATGTCAATAAACTGAGGTTTGGGGGGTATATTTCTAATGGATTTTTTATTGATATTGGCATTCCAGAAGATTATAAAAAAGCAAAGGTCATTTTAAATGAATAAAAGCCCAGCATTATTTCTTGACAGAGACGGGGTAGTAAATAAATATGGCGCCTATATTCACAAAATAAAAGATTTTGAATTCAATGAAGGGATATTTAAATTATGTTTGGATTTTAAAATTGCTGGCTTCAAAATTATCATTATTACAAACCAAGCTGGGGTTGCTAGGAACATTTTTACTGAGGAAGATTTTTATAAGCTAAATGAGTTTATGTTAATTAAATTTAAGGAAAATGGTATAAATATAGATGATGTCTATAAATGTTTCTGTCACCCAGATTATTCTCAAGGTCCTTGTGAATGCAGAAAACCGAATCCAGGCATGATATTAGATGCAATTCAAAAACATAAAATAGATCCCCTCAAGTCTATATTGATAGGTGATTCAAAATCTGATATTGAAGCTGGCCATAAAGCTAATTTGAAACATAATTTTTTAATTCAAAGAAATATAATACCAACTTACAAAAGTTTAATTAGTCAAATTCATAATGAATAAAAAGATATTGCTAATTGGTCCTTATCCTCCAAGACGATGTGGAATCGGTACTCATCTAGTTCAATTTAAAGAATCATTACAAAACAAAAATAATATAGTTAATGTTTTGTCTTATTCAGACTGTGATGGTGATATTGAAGAAAATTTATTGGGCACGTTAAATCTTTTAAAATTAATTAAGTATAGAAAGAAATATGACAAAATTTTTATTCACTTTACACCAGAACAGTTTTTTTATGTTGGTAAAAATTTAAAAAGAATTTTAAATATATTCCCATTGGTTAATTTTTATATACTTTTCAAGCTAATTAAAAACTTAAATGTTATATTTCATGAACCGCCATTATCAAGGTTTTTTTTCCAAAGAGTCTCTAGTTTTTTTGTATGGAGCAAAATTAGCCATGCAATTTTCTTTACAAAGACCGAAAAAGAACTATTTGAAAGAAAATTTTTTTTTAAGTTCTCTTCCTGTCAATTTTCAATAGAGGAAGTTAATAGACATTTTATTAAATATGACTTTCCTGATAAAAGTATATTAAAAAGATCAAGAAATATTCATCAAAAAAAGAAAGTTTTCCTAATGACTGGTTTTCTTCACCCAAATAAGGGATACGATATACCAATAGACATTTTTAAAGAAAGTACTTTTAATAATTCGATCTTACTATGTCTTACCTCAATAAGAGATAAAAATGATTTAGTTGTCAGAAAATATCATAATAGCATTAAAGAAAAAGCACGATTTACTGAGAACATTATTTATACAAATCATTTTATGGAAGAGAAAGAACAAGACAGTTGGATTTATTTATCTGATTTTGTGATATTTCCATATAGAAAAATATCAAACTCAGGCATTTTAGGTAGAACTAAGTTATACAAAAAGAAGTCTTTAATATCAAAAGCAGGAGGACTCAAAGACCAGATTGGAACTTATGACGTTTTATTTAATTCAAAGGAAGAATTAAAAGATATCATGCTAGATATAGATGGAGATGTCTAAGAATGGGATTAACTATCTCATCTATATTAATAATTCCTTATGGAATTTTTTGTTTTTTTAGAAACTCTGATCTTTTAATTAAGTCTGCAATATTTTTTGTTCCATTTTCTGCAACCTCCGTCATTAATTTAGGCTCAGGAGTACCTATTACAGCTTTTCAATATTTAGCTTTAATTTTAATATTCAAAGAAATATTACTAATTTGTTTCAAGGGAAAGTTTTCTTGGCCAAGTGAAACAATTCAAGCATATTCTTTAAAGCTGTGTTTCTTTTTTTTATTGCTATGTTTATTTTCATTGATAACTCCAGCACTAATTAATGGCGAGTACAATATTTACAGCACTGACTTTTCAAAAGGCTATCCTCTTGTAAAACTTTCATTCTCCTTATCAAGTTTAAATAAGTTATTTCCTTTATTTGTTGGTATTTTTCTAATATTTGTTCTATTACAGAATAGTACAAGCGTTAAATCATTAAGATCTTATTTAAAAGTTTACATAGTCTCAATATGTTTCATAAGTTCATGGGGTCTTTTTCAATATGTATTATGGATTTTAGGAATCGAATACCCTAATTTTATTTTTAATACAATGATTTCAGAGCTTAGGGTTGCAGACTCAGAAATATCAAGTGAATCTGGGATCATTAGAAGAATTTATTCGGTCACACAAGAACCAAGCCACTTTGTTTGTTTTTTACTTTCTGGCTTACCGATTTTATATGTTAACAATTTTTATGGCGAGCCAATAATTAATAGATTTTTTGGAACACTCTTTATCTTTATAATAATTTTCACATTGTTAATATCTTTTACCACTACTGGCGTTGGTGGATTAGCAATTTTTAGCTTTATTACTTATTTAACACTTTTTGCAAAAAATCCATTAAGTTTAATTTTTAGATCATTATTTTTTTTAATGATTATGATTCTGCTGATAATTGCTTTGTCTCAGTTTGAAGTCGTAAGTGATTTTCTAAATTTAATTTTTATTGAAAAACTTATTTCAGGTTCAATGATAGAGAGAATATTTTTCATAGAAAAAGCATGGTTACATTTTATAGACTATCCATTTCTTGGTCTCGGAATGGGAAATATTACCTCTTCAGATTTAATAGTATTTTTATTATCTAACGTGGGAATAATTGGTTTTTTACTATTTTTTTATTTGATAAGCAAGCTTATTAAAGGTGCGATAATGAATAAAAAAATTCTTCTAAAAAATACTGATTATTCAAACAGAAATTCAAATCTTGCTTTAATTGATGGAGTTTTAATTGCATTTTATGTGCAATTATTAGTTTATGCATTAATGGGTTTCGTATGGTATTTGCCAGTTTTTTATTTGATGATTTTCTTTATCATCTCAGTAAGTTCAAAAAATTTGAGCAATAATTAAAAAAAGTACTATCAAATGTTCTTATTAGTTTTTAAAAATATAACTTTTCTTTTACTTTAGAGTATTTTTTACACATAATAGCATTATTAAAAATTAGCTTTGTAAAATATATTACACAAAAAATATGATTAACGAAAAAACATTTTTAAAAGCATTAACAAAATATGGCTCTAATAAACCTTTTGATCATTGTATTATCGATAATTTCTTTAATAGAAAAATTGCATATGCTCTAGAAAAAGAATTTCCAAAGTTTAATTCTGAAATATGGCATCAATACAACAATCCAATTGAAGTAAAAAAGGTTTGCAATAATTGGAATGCATTCCCAGAATTAACATACAAGGTTTTCAATTATCTAAACTCTGATCAGTTCTTAAAAACAATAAGAAAAGTAATATTTAAGAATACAAAACTTTATTCAGATATTGGTCTTAATGGTGGTGGATGGCATATTCATAAACAAGGTGGAAAATTAAATACCCACCTAGATTATTCACTTCATCCAAAACTTGGTCTTCAAAGAAAATTGAATATTATTATTTATTTGAATTCAAACTGGAAAAAAGAGTGGGACGGTAATTTAGGTCTATGGTCAAATGAATCTGAGGAAAGGCCTGGAAAGCTTGTTAAAGAAATTGTTCCAAAATTCAATAGAGCTATCTTATTTGATACAACTCAAAATAGTTGGCACGGCCTGCCAAATCCCCTTAAATGCCCAAATGACGAATATAGGAAAAGTCTAGCCGTTTATTATTTATGTCAGCCCCCAGTTAAAATAAATAAAAGAGGTAAAGCTTTATTTGCTCCAACCAAAAATCAAGCAAATGATAAAAAGATAATTGACTTGATTAAAAAAAGATCTGACGTAAAAACTGCATCTTCAACCTATAAGTAGGCCTTTTAAAATTAAATATTATTTAAATTGTTTAATATGAAGCTATCTATTTGTGTTCCTACTTTCAATAGAGATCTTTTCATTAGGGATATGGTTAAATCAATTTCGGGGGAGAACCTCAAAGATATTGAGTTAGTGGTTGTTGATGGCGGCAAGAGTTCAGAGACTAAAAAAATAATTTTAGACAACCTTGATCCAGATATAGAATTTAATTACATGAAGAGTGACTTAAATAAGGGCATGGATTTAGATGTTGTGCAAGCAGTAGAAAATGCAAAAGGTGAATATTGTTGGTTGATGTCAGATGATGATGTCTTCGATAAAAATGCAATTGATAAAATTTTAGAAATTATTAATTCAAAATGTGATATTTATCTAACTGATATAATTTTTTGTGACGAAAACATGAATAAATTTGGAAGATCAAATTTTTTATTCAAAAACAATAACTCAAAAAAATTTAATATCTCTAATGATGCAGAATTTGAAAAGTACATGAAACTTTCTTCATCTAACAACGCACTTTTTTGCTTTATGCCTGCGATAATATTTAAAAGAGAAAATTGGACAAAATATGATAATCAAGTTCAAGATTATGTTTATGGCTATAATCATGTATACAAGCTTTTCGATCCTAAAAATTATTTAAACGAATACTATTTACAATACATCGATGATCCTTTACTTTTAAACCGATCCTTTAACGACTCTTATTCTAAGGCTGGAATATTAAATAGGTACCTAATAGATTTTGAAGGATACATCAAGCTTTCTGATTTAATTTTCAAAGACCAAGATCACATTAAAAATATTTTTATCGCTAATATGAAAAAAGAACACGGTTTTATGAGAATACTTAAACTAAGAACGTTAATTAACAATGTTGAATGGAGGTATATTTCATCGCTTTTATTAAAATTTGGATATAAGAATATGTTTTTGTACTCGATTAATGCAATTAACTTGGTTAGAGTTAATTATTTTTTAATACCCTTATTTGAAAAATTAAATTTTTTAATTAAAAAAATAAAAATTAAAATTTACTAGCATGCAATCACCTTCAATATCTATTTGCATTCCAACAAGAAATAGAAAAGATCTTTTAACAGAATGTCTCGAAAGTATTTTCAATCAATCTACTATACCAGATGAAATATTAGTTGTTGATGGTAGCTCAAATGATGAAACAAAAAATTATATAAATGAACTTCAAGAAATATATCCTTTCTTAGTATATAAATCCCAAGAAGATAACAACGGAATTGCAGGAGGGGTAGTAAAAGCTATAAAAGAAGCCAATAGTAACTTTTGTTGGATGCTTTCAGATGATGACATGTTAGAAGATAATTCCGTCTCAAATGTAATACATTTTTTAAAAAAAGAGAAAGATCTTTCTGGCTTGAGCATTGGTTATAAATTCTATGACAAAACTATGTCATACAGAATAAAAAATATGCCTCCATCTCGCAATATCAACTTACCCAATCAAGTGATGTTTAATTCAATAGATTCAACATTTGAAGAAATAGGACATCACCTTGGATTTTTATCTGGGCAGATACTAAATAAAAAATTTTGTGAAAATATCTTTGATAACAATAATTTAGATAAATTTATGACTCCTTGGATAATTACAAATATCATTGGATTAATGTTACAAAAAAATTCAAATTGGGCATTTTTAAATTTACCATTAGTGAAATATAGAAGCGGAAATGATTCATTTTTAGAAAATGGCGTGTATAGAAGACAGTTAATAACACATGAAGAATTAAGAAATACTTTTTTAAATTTTTTTAATGAAGAATCCAAAACTTTTAAAATTTTAATTTCAACACTCGTTAATAAAAGGATGCCTAGGGCATTGGCAGTAATTAAAGCAAATAATGTATCAAATGAAGAATTATTTCTTATATTAAAACTTTATCTAAAATATTACTCAAGATATTTTGGATTTTGGTTTAAGGTTTTTCCAATTTTCCTAGTTCCTGGAAGTTTAATAAATTTTGTCAGATACATATATAATATGTATAGAAAAAATCGCTAATATGTTTATATGATTGTAAGAAGTCGAGCTCCATTGAGACTAGGTCTAGCAGGAGGTGGAACTGATTTGCCTGCTTTTTCAGATATATATGGGGGATCTGTTCTTAATGCGACTGTAAATTATTATGCTCATTGCACAATCAAAGCTAACAAAGACAACAAAATTATTTTTAATGCTACAGATTTAAATATCTCAGATGAAATAAAAATTGGGGATGAAATAAAGTTAACCGGTAATTTACCTCTTCATCGAGCTACATATAAGAAATTTCTTGAAAAGTTTGATCTTAGAGCAGACTCAATATCAGTTTCATCATTTTCTGATGTGCCACCTGGAAGTGGTTTGGGATCCTCTTCAACGCTTGTAGTTTCAATTATTAAAGCCTTCTCTGAATGGTTTGAAATTTCCCTTGGAAATTATGACATAGCAAAACTTGCATTTGAAATAGAGAGAATTGATCTTAGTTTATCCGGCGGAAAACAAGATCAGTATGCTGCTTCATTTGGAGGATTTAATTTTATGGAGTTTAAGAATGACGGCAATGTAATAATTAATCCGCTTCAAATTAAAAATGAGATAATTGATGAACTTACAGAGCATATAATCTTATATTATTCTGGCATGTCCAGATCTGCAGCAGAGATTTCTGATGGCATAATCGAAGAACAAAATAAAAATGTCGAAGAGAAATTAAACAATTCATTAGAAGCTATGAAAATTACTAAACAAATATCATATGATATGAAAGATGCTCTAATAAAAGGAGATATTTTGAGGATGGGCAAGCTAATGAATTATTCATGGGAGCAAAAAAAACTCACTGCAAAAAATGTTTCAAATTCACAACTTGATGAAATTTTCAGGTTAGCAATAGATAATAAAGCTTTTGCTTGTAAGTTATCTGGTGCTGGTGGAGGTGGATTCTCAATATTCTTAGTAGACCCATTAGATAGACATGAGTTTATAAGATATCTTCAAAGTTACTCAAAAGGATTTATACTAAACGTGAATTTTTCACTTATTGGTTGCAAAAGTTGGAGAGTGTAGATTGGGTAAATTAAATAAAATTGAAAAAATAATAGAACATTCTATCAATTTAAAAAAAATAACTTTTAACGACAAAGAGTTACTAAATTTAATTGCTCAATCAGCTGAAGCTATTATTGGAACTATTAAAAAAGGTAACAAAGTTTTAATAGCTGGCAATGGAGGAAGTGCAGCTGATTCTCAGCATATGGCTGCAGAACTTGTTTCAAAGTTTTATCATGACAGGAATGCTATTTCAGCCATAGCGTTAACTACAGATACGTCCATATTAACTTCTATTTCTAATGATTATAACTACTCAAATATTTTTGCGAGACAAATTGAGGCAATAGGAAGAAAGGGAGACATATTTATCCCAATCACCACATCTGGTAACTCTGAAAATCTTATTAAGGCTGCACAAATATCTAAAAATAAGCATATTAAAGTAATAGGTTTAACAGGTAATAATGGTGGAAAGTTAAAAAAATATTGTGATATTTTACTGGATATAAATGATACTGATACACCGCGTATACAAGAATGTCATTTGATGGTTGAGCATATACTATGTGAATTAGTTGAAAAGGAGTTAATGTAATTATATGAATATACAACCCTTAATTCTTGCTGGAGGGGTAGGCTCTAGGTTATGGCCTCTATCTAGAGAATCATATCCTAAACAATTTATTTCATTGAAAGGTGAAAATACTCTGTTACAAGACACTCTCTTAAGAATTAGAGAAATTTCTTCAAAAAAGCCAATCATAATTACAAATAATGAATATAGATTTATAGTTGCAGATCAAGTTGAAAAAATTAACATTGATTCAAAAATTATTCTTGAACCTATTGGCAGAAATACTGCACCGGCTATATCAGTTGCAAGTTTTTTATCAGATCCAGATGATATTTTATTGGTTTTGTCATCAGACTCATACATCAAAGATAATACAAAATTCATTGAATCTGTTAAAGGCGGTTATAAATCTGCACAAGAAGGCTCACTTGTAACTTTTGGAGTAAATCCAGATGGACCAAATACTGGATTTGGTTATATCCAAAAAGGCAAAAAGCTTGATAAGGTTTACAAAGTTGAAAAATTTTTAGAAAAACCAAGTTTTGAAAAAGCTACTGAATTTTGCAAAAGCGACAATTATTTCTGGAATTGTGGCATTTTTATGTTCAAAACAAAAACTATTCAAAATGAAATTAAAGTTTTTGATGAGTCAATATATACTATAACAAAGAAAGTTGTAGAAAATTTGTCTGAAGATTTAGGCTTCCTTAGAATCAACATTGACCTATTTAAAAAATGTACTGACATTTCAATTGACCATTGTGTTTTTGAGCATACAAATAAAGCAAAAGTTGTCCCTTTGGAAACAAAGTGGGATGACTTAGGTACTTGGAAGTCAATAAGAGATATCAACGAAAAAGATGAATCAGGCAACGCAGTCCTATCTAAATCTATCATGTCATCTACTAGAGATTCTTTGTTGTTTTCAAAAAACAGAATTATTGCAACTCATGGTCTGAATGATATGGTTGTAGTCGATTCAAAAGACTCTGTATTGGTAGCTAAAATTGGAGATTCTGACGGTATTAAAAAAATTGTATCTGAACTTAAGGAAAGAGAATGGAGCGAAGCAGTATATGACAAAGAAGTTCATAGGCCATGGGGGAAATATGAATCTTTATTTGAATCACCTGTATGTCAAGTAAAGATTTTAACAGTAAGTCCAAACCAAAAACTAAGTGTTCAGTCTCATAAATATAGATCTGAACATTGGGTAGTTATAAAGGGCAAAGCACTTGTTCAGATTGGCAATAAGGAATTTAAGCTAAACGTTAATGAATCTACCTATATAAATGTTGGAGATGTTCATAGTTTGGCGAACCCTTATGATGAGGAATTAGAAATTATTGAAGTTCAAACAGGCACTTACTTCGGAGAAGATGACATCGTAAGATATGATGATATCTACGGAAGAGATGCAAACGAATAACTAGCATTATGAAAATTGCCTTAGTTCATGATTACTTGTGCGGTTATGGTGGCTCTGAAAGAATATTTGAATACATGTGTCAAGAATTTATAGAGGCAGACATTTTTACTCTTTCATATAACAAGAATAAAACCTTACCTGAATATAAAAGCTACAAAATAAATACAACATTCTTAAATACTTTTGTAAGATCTATGGAATCATTTAGATGGTCTTTTCCAATTGCAACATATGCGATGGAAAGTATTAACTTGAGTAAATATGACGTAGTACTCTCATCATCTGCAACTGTTGCAAAGTACATCAATGTTCCAAATGGAATACACATATGCTATTGCTACATACCAACAAGGGCGCTATGGCAAAAAGACGTATATTTCAATCAAAGCTGGAAGGAATATTTAATAAATCCTTTTTTAAATTATTTAAGAAACAGAGACTTAAAGGCAGCTTTAAAAGTAGATTATTTTATTTCACAATCAATGGATACCCAATCACATATCCAAAATATATATCAAAGAGATTCTGATATTATTAATGGACCTATAGATACATCTCGATTTAAGTCTCAACAATTAAATAAAAATCCCGAAAAATATTTGCTTGTGTCAAGATTAGAAAATTGGAAAAAAGTAGACTATGCAATAGATGCTTTTAATATACTAAAATTACCTTTAAAAATTGTTGGATCAGGCAAAGAAAGTTTCAGATTAATGAAAAGGGCGAATAAAAATATTGAATTTTTAGGTACATTATCCGATAAAGATCTTGCTAAAGAATACTCAAATGCTAAAGCAGTTGTCTTTCCCCCATATTTGGAATATGGACTTATACCACTTGAAGCTAATGCTTGTGGAACCCCAGTAATTGCTTATGGAAAAGGCGGTATTGAAGAAACAATGATACCATTTGATAAAGGAAATGAATTGAAATCCACAGCTGTATTTTTTTACGAACAAAATGCAGAAGAATTAATTAAAGCTGTGCATGAATTTGAGAATATAAAATTCAATAGAGATTTTATTATCAATCATGCTAAAAAATGGAGTATTCCTACCTTTAAAGAAAAACTTAGAGAATATGTAAATGACAAAAAATGAGTCTTTAATAAAAATTATTGATTTAGCTGAATCTAAGCCATATAGAAAGTTCAATGAATTTTATAATTCTGCATTGGGTAATAATCAAAGCCCAATTAATGCAATTGTGATAAGTTCATTTGATAATGTTAAAACTGAAGTTGATTCAAGATTTGTAAATTTAAAATATATTTGTGGCGATGAATGGACATTTTTCAGTAATTATAGCGGCCCTAAATCAAAACAATTTAGGGGACATGATCAAATATCAGCAATTATCTATTGGGACTCTATAGATGTACAGATTAGGATGAAGGCAAAAATTAGAGAGGCTAACAAAGATTTGTCTGACCAGCATTTCAAAAATAGATCGTATTCAAAAAACGCAATTGCAATTTCATCAACTCAATCATCTAATATTGATTCTTATGATAGTGTAGTAAAAAACTATGAAGAAACACTTAAAACAATAAATAACAGCACTAAAAGACCAAAATATTGGGGAGGATATACCTTTACTCCTTACTATTTCGAATTTTGGGAAGGAAATAAAAATAGAATCAATAGACGACAAGTATTTGAAATTGACAATAATTCTTGGGATTATTATTTTTTACAACCTTGAAAGTATTTGCCAAAATTAACAATTAGTTTAAAATTGCAACTTCAATATGATTATCAATAATACAAATCAACTTTTCTAAAAAGAATGTTGTTAATTTCAAAATCTCCCAAGTAGGTATTAATCATAGTTAGTTCAAAAAAACATAGCAGCCCTATAAATGAAAATATTCGTGCAAAAGAAGTTATGCTTATTGATGAGGGTGGACAAAAAAAAGGAATATTACCAATAAATTCGGCCTTAGAACAAGCTTCTTTTCTTTCTCTTGACCTAGTTCAAGTATCACCTGAAAACGCTGAACCAGTTGTATGTAAGTTGCTTGATTACGGCAAATACTTATTTGATAAAAAAAAGAATTCTGGATCATCTAAGGTAAAGACAAAAAAGTCTACAACAAAAGAAATCAAATTCAGACCATCTACAGACACTGGAGATTACAATATTAAGTTAAAAAAGATTAAAAGCTTTATTCTTGACGGAGATAAGACTAAAATAAGCGTCCGTTTTA
>MDTG01417051.1_pt1 | contig 26376 bp, 24 predicted proteins | sample 811421 | NCBI WGS metagenome assembly MDTG01 (sample SAMN05326645, study PRJNA326480) | marine metagenome | isolation source: seawater | place: Pacific Ocean: South East | collected 2011
GGTTCATCAGAACAAACTGGACCATTTACACCTCCACCAGATCCTACGCCAGCACCTACGCCAGCACCTACGCCAGCACCTACTCCGGCACCTACGCCAGCACCTACTCCGGCACCAACACCTGATCCAGGTACAGGTACAGGTACAGGTACAGGTACAGGTACTTAGTTTTTATACTTTCTCAGGTAATGATATAGATTATCTTTTCTGATTAGTTTTGCGCCTGGATCTTTAGTTAAAGGTCTCCATTTAAAGTTAAACCAATCTCCTGATATAGGAATTTTAAAATATATACCTTTATCAAAACTACCTTCTCCAAATTGTTCTGAAGTAACATCGGTCTTAGTAAAAAAAGCACCCATTACTACTCCATTATCGAATCTTCTAGATATATCAAAAGTGTAGCCTTTATCCCCGGCTAGATATTCTCCATATGACAAGTGTAGAGAGAAAGGTATAAGGAAATTGTCTTGTTCGTTCTCATAGTAAAAATTGACATGTCCAGTTGTATTTGAATAATCCAATAAATCAAAGGCTAAATCATAATCTCTCTTGTAGACTTTGAATGCTTCAAAACCCACAGCAAATGGAAGATCATTTCTATTCCATAAGTACTCCATACCATAACCAGTAAACATCTCTTCTAATATTCCAGCAGATACTTGTATATGATTATGTTTGTAGAGTGTATGGAAAAAATCTAACTGAGATCTCCCTACAATAAGTCGATCCTGAAAATTATTTAGATAATCTTTAACATCTGATCTAACCTGATTGGGATATGTATTAACAGGAGGAATGTATAAATCATCAAAATTTTGCCATAACGCATATTTTAAATTTGTGCTCCAAAATAATTTTTCCTTAAAAATATATTCAGTATTAAGTTCAGCCATGAAAGCTACTTTAATAAAATCTTCTCTTCCTGCAATAAATGGTCTTAATACCAGATCTGGAGAATAATGAAATTTTGATTTCTTGTCTCTTTTATATAGGGTCTCATTTTTTTCTATACCTAAGCTCTTGTACGTCGTTGGTTTAATTTCATTGGTTTGTAAACCCTTAACTCCATAACTAATTACAACTTCTTCATAATCTATTCCAGAATCAGCAATGGCTTTTCTAATATTCAATTCAATATCACTTAAACTTGAGTAAGAATTATATTCGTAGAGATCTAAAATTAATTTTTTATCTGATTTACTTATTTTTTGGACTTGAATCTCATTGAAATCTAAAAGAGATCTTAATTTTCCATGTGGTGTCACTTCATGAGGCTGGTTATTTCTATAAGGTTTTGAGGTATGTTTAGTTGAATTACCTTTCCAGACAAACTTTAAACCAAAGTAATCACCTCTTTCAAAATTAAAGGAAATTGCCATATTTTTTTTCTTTATGTATTCCAAACTAAAATTATATTCTGAACTTCTTTCTGGAAACCCTGAACTTAGAGGCATGTTTGTTGAATCATATTCAGCTTTAAATAGCCAATTCTTGCTTACTAAATAGCTAAATCCACTGAAAATTCCAATTTTTTCTCCAGAAAAATAATCATCGGATTTTAATTCTCCTCCCTCTTCTATTTGAGAGCCTCTAATAAAAAAAGCTTCATCAATATCTCCAAAAAAATTATCATATTGCAAATTTCCACCATTGAGACGTCCCCATCCAATTCCAAGATGAATATCAATATTATCAATACCATAGCTTCCAACAATATATTCTGATGAATAAAGACCAGTGCCAGCCATATCATTGAAACCTATAGCTAATGCTGGAAATCTGCCTTCAGATTTAATTCGAAACTTTGTATTAAAACCCTTGTCCTTGTAATCTTGATCAAAGCCACCACCATATTTTCTACCTTTTATGCTCGTATAAAAAATTGAAGCCTCCAACCAGTCGTATGGCATTGTTGTAATAGTAATCTTCCTATCGGGATCGCCGCGGTATAGAGTTAAAGAAGTAGATGACTCTTCATAAAATCTAGCTGTGGGTAAATTTATTAAGCCAACTACGCCATGATTATTTGGGTTGTTATATTTAATAGAGTCTGAAAATATTAAATTTCCAAAAAGAAGAAAAATTAATGTCCTAATTTGAAATTGCATTTAAGGAAGCAGCAGAGAATGCAATATCAGAAATTATTTTTGTTGCAATACTAATTAGAGGGAGTGCTTCAATTTGATCAAGATCTCTTGGCACTACAATAGTATCTCCTGGCTTAATTTCAATTTGCCCAGAAAATACATTATTTCCTGAAGAAATAGATTGACCATTAGCCCTAATTATAAAAACTGATCTTTTGTCAGCATAAGGTGTAAAACCTCCTGAAGCTTCAATGTAATCTTTGTAGCTATAATCATTATTGAAAATAAAAGATGTTGAATTTAATACTTCTCCTTCGACAGTAACTTCAACTGAAACTTGAGGAACACTAATAATGTCCTTATCTTTCAGAATAAAGTTATCTAAAATATCTGAATCTAAACTAAAATCTCCAGCTATCCTTCCATTAGGCTCGACTAAATCTGCTAGTCTAAGAATAGCTTCTATATCTACCATACCTCTTTCTGAAAGTGAGGATGATTTTTGAATCATGGAATCAGTCAAAATTGATTTTGCTTCCTTTATAGCTATCTCTTGCTTGGCTTTAATATCTTCCCTATATATTTGAATTCCTTCACCAAAAGCTGTTTCACGAAAACCGCCAGCAAGAGTGTATAAATCATTTAGGTTTGTTGAACTAGAAACTAAGTATTTTCCTGGATTTACAACTTCTCCCTGAATATCTACTTCGATTAAATTTTCTCTTACGGCAGGAAGAGAAATAGCAACTAGATTCTCTGAATCTATGTACTCATTATAAGCATTTGATATGCTTTTTTCAGTGGTTATAATTGCGACATTATCTATTGATATATCATCAGTGATGCCAAAAAAATTATGGATTTGCCGAGGAGAAACACTTCCAGTAATTGGAATATTCATATTTGATTCTGGTAACAATATTTGTATGTAATCTGATTTTAAAGCGGGATTCTCTAATTCTATTTCTTTTAAATTACCTGATGCCATTTCATTTAAATTATCTGATGCCATTTCATTTAAATTAGAAATATATTCTCTATCATAAAAAAAGATTCTGGAGTTTTTAGTTGCTTTAAAATCTTTATAAGTTTGTGGATCTGCTAATGAAAAACTTTTTTTACTTCTTGTTAACCCAGAATTAATTTTCTGTTCATATATTGCATAAAATGGATAGACATCATCAGAAAATTTCAATTTTTCGATAAATTCTGAAAAATCTTGGCCAGATGTTGGAAAATAACCACTAGTTACTCCACTTCCAGTGACAAAAATATCTATATCTTCAAATGTTGCGGTAGCTCCAATATAAATTTCTAATAAATTTTTATCTCCTATATTTTCTAAACTTTGAATTTTGAAGGTTGAAGTTTTTCCATTTTCAAATGAAGTCGCAGTAATATTGGTTGATTCTGCATTAAAATTTAGCCCTAAGGCAAAATTAATTAAATCTTCATATGTGTCTTTTTTATTGTACTCATAGATAGCTGGCCTAATTACTGAACCTTTTATTTCTACATAATTATCTGTTCCATTAATAATTATAGTATCACCAGCCCCAATAACATTATCCTTTGATCTATCACCAAAAATTAATAAATCATATAAATCAAAAGAGGTTTTTTCTCCATTTGCTTTAATTAATATTACTTCCCTTAATGAACCATATTCCTCTATTCCTCCAGCATATGCTAAAGCATTAGATATTGTAGTGAATGGATTAACAAGATAAACTCCTGGTGTTTTTACAGCACCTATAATACTGATTTTCTTTGCATTTAGCGTTTTTGCTGCTATGTCAACATTTACACCTATATAAAATTCAGAGACTAATGAGGATAAGTCATTTTTCAGTTCTTCAAATGTCTTTCCTGCCACATATACAGAACCTAACTCTGGAAATAAAATGGTTCCATTTAGCAGTACATCGAGATCAAATCTTATATCCTTTGATCCGGATAGAATTACAGTAAATTTATCTCCTAAGGATATTACATAATCATTAGGTAATGGCAAGTCACCCGAAGCTAAAACAGATGTTGGCATTTTATTAAAGAAATCATAGCCAAATTTACTAGTATCTAAAATATTCGAATCTTCGATCTTGATATCTTGTAAACTTTCAACTTGTTTATTTGAATAAGCATCTTCAGCATTGTAAATATCGGCTACATTTAAGATTTGTTGTATTTCTTTCTTTTGTTCATCTGAAAGATTATTTAATAATTTAGGATCTAGCTCCTGAGCATTTATGGAGAACAAGGAACAAATAATTAGAATGAATAATCTTTTCATTATCTCTGTTTAAATTAAGTCAATAAAAGAGCAATAGTTAATTATAGTTTAAATTTAAGGCAAAGTTAGCATAATCCAAACATAATCTTTCAAAGTTGTTTTTGTGAAGTTAAAATTAGCAAGTTTTAAATAAGCTCTTTTTTATTGTAAGTGGGCACAATAAGTGAGCTGTAGGTCTATAAAATAGATAGAATATTGTATTTTGAAGTTACAGATAGTAATTGCAAAAGATAGAAAACTTATTTTTTATTTCTTGCAAACCTCTTATAGATAAAATTTAAGATAATATTTGGCAACAATCTAGGCAATACAGAAGTAAATAAAAGACTTATGAATGAAATTGAGCTTATAAGATTATTTTTTCTAAATTTTAAAAATCCATTCATTAGCTTTAAAGCATAATTTATGCCCGACCGTCTTTCTATAAAGCCATTTCCTACTCTTACATAAACAAGGGTTTCTGGAATATTGAAAATTTTTTTATTACTTTTGACCATCCTCAACCACAAATACCAATCCTCAAGATATTCACATGCCTCATAACCTCCGCAAGCTATAACTGAATTCTTGTTAAAAAGTACAGAAACATGATTTACTTGATTACGTAGTTGCAAATTTTTCTCAGTTACCAATTCTGGAACCTTTCTGATTTGTCCAAGATCTTTTGGGTCTGAACAAAATTCTTCAATGTAGCAACCCAAGACATCACAATGTCTCTTTCTAAATTCCCGAATCATAACTTCGAATCTATCTTTTTTTGAAATATCATCTGAATCCATTCTGAAAACTAGAGAATTATTTATATATTTAAGCCCATAGTTTAGTGCTCCACCTAAATTACCATCCCCATTATAAAGATAAGCTTCTATTGGCAATTCATTGAAGGAATTAATTACCTTTTCAAGCTGATCATTAAGTTTCCCATCTTTTATAATTACTATCTGTGATGCTTTTAAAGTTTGATTTTTAATACTTGCAAGCGCTTCTTCAAGAAATAACGGAGAATCTTTTACATAAGTGGACATTAGAACAGAAAATTTCATAGTTTCTCATGCTGTAAATTATTAAATCGTATTAAAAAACATAACATAACTACTAAAATACTTAAAAACATCTCATGAATAAAAACGCTCATTATGAAAAAGGTAATGAAGATCTGGAATGACTCTTTTGTTTTGCAAAATAGGAATATAAGGTATATAAAAAATACAATTCTTAAGATGCCCAATCTATAAATTCCTTGAATTAAGGAATTATGAGATATCATACCAAAGATATCGCCCATTTCAGAATATATTCCAGTTCTTAGAATCATTTCATAAAAGTTATCAACTAAAAAATCAAAGAAGAAAATATTTAAAGTAAGTCTTTGAACATTGCTCCCATCAAAAACCTGTAAAAGTCGCGAATAATCATTACTTGAGCCAATTGTTATATTGTAGTTATCTAAAATAGCAAAAAATATTGCTGAGACAATAAATGGCAAAGTTAGAAGTATGGTAAATATTAGATTCTTATATTTAAAACAAAAATCTTGTAATCTTTTTATGTTAAGAATCTCAAATATAAATAAACCAAGCAAGAAATTTCTACTGAGATTTAATGGCCATAAAAGATAAATAATTAACTTTCTGCTGGATAGCAAAAAGTAACAAAATATATAAAAAATTACCAATATTGGAGCAGAGTGATTTCTATCGCCCCTTAACAATGTTCCGTTGCCATCTAAAAGAAAATTAATTGTAATTTGTAAGACTATAGAAAATAGTGATATTGCTAAAATGGCTCTTATATACGACTTATTATTGGATATGTAGTCAAAATTCAAAAAGTAGTAAGAACTTAATAGTAAAAAAAGAAATGATAGTTCGAGCCTTAAATGTACCAGAGATTGCGAAGAAATAATCTGAAAAAAAGTTAATAGAATAAGTCCAAGAAATATTATGTTTTTTAAACTTATATAATTGATCGAAGAAAATATCTTTTTTAGTCCTAAAAGGGCAATTAAAAAAGTGCAGATAAATTCAAATGAACTTGATAACCCGCCAAATATAAATAATGGAGTTACTAGAAAGAAAAATTGACCCTGCGGAATAGCGGATAAATTTTTCAATCTTTTCTTCTTTCTCCAATTAAAGGATTATTTTGTAAAAATTCTTTAGTTAATATAAAAATTAAGGCGAATCCAATTCCTAGAAAAAAACCATATATTGCAAACAAACTTCTTCTTGGAAAAAATCTCTTTTCTGGTTTCAAATGTTTATCTAATATCTCAAATGCATACTGTTTTTTTGTTTTTGACAAAATTAGAAGATTTAAGTTTTGCTCAATTACCTCATTAAGCAGCTTTTCTAAATCTTTATACAAGAGATTACTCTTCTCCTCTTGAGCAAAATTAATAGCTTCTTGGTAATCGCTTGAGTCAAGCTCTCTAAAATACTCATTTGAATAATTAAGAAAGTTATCAAGCAATGCATAGGTCATATCTTTATTAAAAAAATCAACAGACAGAACTATGTAACCATCATCGCCTATTGAAGAGGAAAAATAATCCTCTTTAAACTTTTTTGCAGCATCAAGTGAGGTGGGTATATTTTCTTTTTGCAAATCTTGAGACCAATTATATTCACTGCTAACGATATTCTCATCAAAATTTAAGGTGCCATCTTGTGTCTCACCTTTTGCAGCAATTATTGCTTTAACATAATCATATTCAGAAAGAAAATTGGATATAAAATAGTCTGATGTTATTGTTTCAAAAATATCTTGAGATGTCCTAGTTTTGGTATCTGAGCCAAAATTTATTCCAGCAAAAGGGGCCAGCATAGAAATTGACGAATCTAATGTTTGAGACTGATTTATAACCTTGATAGTAGCTTGTGACTTGTAAAAATTAGGAAATGCATAAGAAAGAATAATGAAAAGAAGTGTAAAAGAAATTGTAGATATAAGTATAAAAAACTTTTTCTTTAGAAAAATCTTAATTAAATCTATAAATCTTATCTCTTCTTCATTCATTTTTATAATTCAAAATTGTCTTTTTAAAACTAAAATCATCTGAGGCTCTTTCAATTAAAATTTCAATCATTTTTTTTGATGAATCTCCATTTCCATATTTTCTTGATTTGTTTATATTATCAAATGTTAAAGCTTTAATAGTATTCTTAATTTGCTCGCTATCATAGTCACAAAAAATTACATTCTCATCATGTTCTCTATTCTTTTGTCTTGAACCAACAAGAACAGACCTTTTGCCAAGGATTGCTGCTTCGCGAATGAGGGATGATGAATTTCCTACCATATATTCTGAAAAGTACATTAATTGGATATATTCATGTACTGGCATATTTCTAATCATAAAAAAATCATCTTTATTCATGCATTCTTCTCTAAGATATTTTGAGAATTCGTCTGTACCACTATCAATGTTTGGCCATAGAACAACTTTTTTTAACTTAATATCATTAATTGCATTTATTGTTGCTTTAATTTGCTCTCTTGGTTCAATTTTTGCTGTTGTTTCAGGGTGTTGAAGTACCAAAATATATTTTTCTTCTGAATTTAATTTACCTATGCCCGAATGCTTCAATTTCTTACAGATTGACTCCTTATCAAATTTGATTTTATTTATTGTCTCTACCGAGGTGCATCCTACATTAAAAATATATTCTGGATCTTCAAGCATATTTAAAAGCCTTAACATAGATTTTTCTGTAGTAACAAAATGTATATCTGCAAGTTTTGAATTCGCATTTCTTACCCTATCATCTATGTTTCCACTAATTTCTCCTCCCTGAATATGTACTAATGGAATCTTTTGGTATGTTGCTGCAACAGAAGTTGCTAATGTTTCATACCTGTCTGCAAATGAAACTACATAATTTGGTTTTTCATGATTAAAAATTGTTGAAAGCTCAATCATCATCAATGCTGCAATTTTGGAAGCATTTTGCTGACTATCGCCTTCAATTGAATTGCTTAGAATTCTAATATCTTTGTAGCCATCATCTTTCAATATAGATACTGCATTACCAAATCTATAAATATTCATGGAAGCCGTTGATATTATTATATTTTCAAAAAATTCTGATTTTTCTAGTTCAAGCAGAAAAGGCCTTAACCTGCCATAGCTAGCTCTATTTGTAATTACTGTAATTATCTTAATTTTCATTTTCATTGAAATAATCTCTCATCATGCCTTTTTTTATGAAGATTCCATTAAAATATTTAATAGAAATCTCTCTAATGAAAGATCTTAAATATACCAATATATATTTTAGCTTAAAATTATTGCTGAACCGTTTTGGATTTTCATTTTCTTTAATTTCAATTAGTGTTTTTGCCAGATTTAAGGAAATTTTATCCAAATCATTTATTTTATGTTCTGTCGAATTTAATTTTTCTAACTCTAAATCCTGAGCAGAACTAATATTAGTTACTTTTGGCTCCCACCAAACTTTATGCCATTCTGGTTTTTCTATAGGAGTAAATAAGAAAGTTTTTTTACCTATTTTAGAAGCATCCCAAACAGAAGTACTCCAAGATGAACCCACATAGTCAGATGAAACAATCCATTCTGAGATAGTATGTTTTTTTGTAATTATTAAATTATCAATTTCACTAAAATTTTTTATTAATTTTGCATAGTCATCGATAGAGATTGATGGGTGTGGTCTTAATATAAACTCTACATTTTTATACTTTGAAAGAACTTCTTTAAGAAAAGAAATAAAATATACTAAACATTGTTTAGCATATTCATTATATTTGTATGCTTTATCGGCTGGATAACCATTTTTTATTTTTGACTGAATCATCTCACTTGAAATAAATGCCCAGCTATAGTTCATAGGAAGAAAGCACCATTCTTTTTTAGAATCTAGTTTAAATTCCTTAGCAAGTTCTTTTTTATGAGTAGTTCTTTGCAAATTTTTACTGTGCAAGATCTGATGCAGCACATTACCTCCTAAAAAGATATTTTTTTCATTTACACCACTAGAACATAGAAAATTTGTAAATTCTTTATCCCAAGAATAATGAAATATTTGATTTCTTGAAAAGTCATCCCTGGGAGATTTAAATTCTTTATTTACTCCTGTCAATAATTGTTCCCAGTTTAAGGAGAAGTATATTGAATTTTTAAAATATGTTATGAAATCAACTGGATGCAAATCTTTTGAAAATAAATAAGGCAAAATTATAACTTTTGGTTCGTACTTCATAATCTTATGTAGGTGAAATTCTATACTCAGTATTTTTGATGAATATCCAAGGAATAAAAGCTCATTGGAGATATTTTGTACTGATTGATACTCCCTATCATGATGTTCAATTAAAAATAGAAAGTCTAATTTTTTATTTGGCATATATCTTAGCGTACTCAAGTGCTGCGATATAGTCTTCATGGGTATCTATATTCGGGCGTCTGTCAATAATAAATGGCTCAGGATTCTCAGAATATATTGAGTTGAACTGAATTATTGTATTCAAAGAAAAAACATAAATTGCACCATTTAAAGAGTATGTTTTTGGTAATTTTTGCTTTGGGAATTCAAAATATTTTTTATCAAAAATAGGTTTAATATTTAAATTTTCCTTAAAAAGCATCTTGTATGGATGTGGCTCAATTTGTTCAGAAATAGAAAAAACTGTTTCTCTTTTTTTAAAAAATAATTCTATTGCATCTTCAATTTCTTCTCTAGCTCTAAATGGAGAAGTGGGTTGTAGCATTAAAATGGCGCTTACCTCTCTATTTAAAATTGATATAAAATCTTTTATGACCTCAAAGGTTTTTGTATCATCCTTTGCCAAATGTATATTTCTTAGTCCTTGTGACTGATATCCTGCGGATGTTGCTATGTCTTCATATTTTTTTGAATCTGTTGATATGTAAATATTTTTTTTTGGTAAAATCTCTGAAGCAGAATCCAGTGCATTTTCAATAAGTGTTTTGCCATTGATTTTTAATAGATTTTTATCTTTAATCATTTTAGAGCCAGATCTAGCTGGGACAATGCATATAATGTTTTCGTACTTACTCATAAGTCATTTGTATCATATCGCCTCAAAAAATATTTGGAGTTACTCAATGGCAAATCATTTGAGCCTCTAATCATAGTTAAACCAAACTCATAACCTAGGTTTTCTATCTCACTATCTGTGACTTTCGGTAGTGCGCTTCTTCCTCCAAATGGATATGAAATCGATTTTATTGGCTTTCCTATTATATCATCGAGAAAAGCTTTAGATTCCTTCATTTCCTTTAGTGCTTCTTCAGAACTAAGAGAACCCAATGGTGTATGACTTACTGCATGTGAACCAATATCCGCAATTTTTGATAGATTTATAAGATCATTTTTATTCATATAAAATTTTTCAGAAAATTCTGATTCTTTCATTCCAACAGTATGTATAAAAAGAGAGTCTAAAAATTCTTTTTTTTCTGGTCTTTCTAACTTGAAATTAAGAAAATATTTTGCCTTTGCTATGTCAAAACTATCATAACGATATTGCTTTAGTAGAATAGATTTATCAACATCAAATCTTGTGAAACTATTTATTTTCTTTACCTTATTTACAAAATCTTGATCAGATATTAAAGACCTTATTACATGAAGTTTATGTGTTTCCAAAACAATAGATTTTGTCAATGGTTCCATGCTTACAAAACAAATAGGTCTTATATTTTTGCTGTGTAAGTATTCAACAGCTTTGATTTGCTCTTTTAAACCATCATCAAATGTAATTACACACATATTGCGATCAGACGGCTTAAAAAAACCTTCAATAACTTCTTCTTGATTTAAAAAAACATAATTTTCAGATAGTTTTTTTATTTGTTCACTAAATTCAGATATTGTTTTAGGGTAAATGCCTTGAGGAGGTTTTATTTCTCTAATGTAATGAAAATTAATAAATGAAAGATTCATTAAAATTTGTGATGCCTCGATGCAATTTTTAATTTTTCTTCACAAAAATCTTTTTTCTTATAAATACTGCCTATTGATAAATCTTGCTCATGAAATTTAACTTCCTTATTCTTCATTTTAAGAAGAAGTTGAGGTAAATAATCAATAGTTTTTTTTATAAGCAAGTTTGTTAATTGATAGTAATCTAAATCTAAAGTTTCATGATCTGGGTAAATATTTTTAATTATTCTGCCAGCATCTACTTCCAAAACTGTCTCGTGTATAGTCGTTCCAAGACGCTTAATATCATTATTAAAAAAGGGCCAAAACAATGTTGCAGAACCTCTATAATAAGGAGATAAACCAAGATGAATATTAATTATTTTATTTTTAAATTCTTTTAGCCATTCCTTGCTTAAGATTCCTGTTCCAAAAAGGATAATAAATTCTGGGTCTACGGTAGCTGCTTTTTCAATGTATTTTTTTTCATTGATTGATCCCTTATCTAAATAAAAACATTTATTGTTATCAAACTCATAGTTTCCAAATATTAACTTTTCAGCAAGCGTATTTTTTTCAAAGTGTTCTGATACTTTTTTTGAGAGAGATGCTTGCTCACTATAATATTGGCCTTTTGTTTCAGATAAAATCAGTTTTAATTCTGTATTCTTTTGCAGTATATGTGATAAGTACCTATGCCTATATGACGAACTTGTTAACAAAACTGTTTTCATTCTTCAATGTCATCTAGATTCAAGAATTCACCTTTTTTAATATCTTTTTTTAATCTCCTGTCTAGAAATTCTTCATATTTATTGGGTGGATGCCCCTTTCCATATGGTTTTTTTGCTTCCAATGATCTTATTTCTATTAAATCTCCTTTTTTTAAATCAATTCTAGCGCTAAGTGATTTGCCAAAAAGTTCTTTTTGCTTAATTTTAGCTTCTGCATATTCATTTTTCTTAAATTCTGAATATTTTAATTTCTCAATTTGTCTTATTCCCTTAACAAGTTCTTTAAAGTCATCTAAATCTAGTGAAGAGCTTGTGTCAGGTCCAAACATTTTTTTATTGAATACTGCATGACATTCAACTAGATTAGCGCCACACATTACAGCCGCTAAAGAAGGATATATAGAACCTGAATGATCTGACAATCCTACTTTGCAATTATATTTTTCTTTCATTATGCCTATTTCTTGGATTCCCGTATTTTCTAAACTTACAGGATAGTCTGAGGTACATTGCATTAGCGTAAGTTTTTTTTGATTATCTTTATATCTATTAAAACATTTATCAATTTCATCATATGAAGACATTCCAGTAGAGATAATAATTTCTTCTGCAAATTCTGATATTTTGTCCAACATTAAATAATTAGATATTTCACCTGACCCTATCTTGAATCTGTCTACGTTCATATCCTGTAAAATATCTATAGCTTCTATAGAAAAAGGACTACATAGAAAATTAACGCCATTAGTTTCACAATGATCTTTTATCTCCTTCCATTGATTATCTGAAAGCTCCATTCTTTTCCAATAATCAAATCTTGTTTTATCCTCGTAAGAAAACTTGACTCTAAAGTTTTCAAATTTAGAACTTTCTGAATCAGCAATATGCATTTGAAACTTTATAGTATCGACATTAATCTCAGTTAAAGCATCAATATATGAATGCAATATGCCAAGACTTCCATCGTGTGCTTGCCCTATTTCTGCAATTATCTCTGTCTTATGCTCTGATAACTTTTTCATTTTCCTCTGTGAATCTTCCTCTTGTATCAATAATATAAGAACACATATCTCCTAATTTTTCGTAATTAAAAATATCGTGATCAGTAAGTATAACTATTAGATCATATTTTTTTGTATAGTTAATCTCGTTTTTAAAATTTAAGTTGTCTGAGATAATTTCTGCAGATGTCTCATCAAGAAACGGATCAATAATTTCAAGTTCTCTAAAATTGCCTATCATTTTTTTAATAATATTTACTGAAGGAGATTCTCTTAAATCTGCGATATTTTTTTTATAAGAAGTACCAAGCACAAGCAAGCTGCACTCTTTTGGATCTTTATTTAATTTAACAAGTGAAGATTGAATTTTTTCAAATAAAAAATTACCCATAGATTCATTAATCTGGTCAGCCAAATTTATCATTTTAGTTTCTATGTCGTATAAGCTAGCTTTCCATGTGAGATAATGAGGGTCAACAGGAATGCAATGACCACCTACACCGGGTCCTGGGTAAAATTTTTGGAAACCAAATGGTTTTGTTGCTGCAAGATTAACTACATTAAAAACATCTATATCAAATTTATCTAAAATTAGTTTCATTTCATTTATAAGTCCAATATTAACAGCTCGATAAATATTCTCTAGAAGCTTGGCAGATTCTGCTTCTTCTAAGGTGTTGGCATAGATTAGATTATTGCAGACCAAGCTGTAACATTTTTTTGCCATTTCTAGTGAAATGGGGCAAATACCCGAAATAATTTTAGGGATAGTTTCAAGAGTAAAGTCTTCATTCCCTGGGTCCTCTCTTTCAGGTGAGTAACAAATAAAAATACTTTTGCCTAACTCTGTCGGAAAGTGCTTTTCTGCATACTCTCTTGTTGCTCCCGGATAAACTGTACTTTCTAAACTTATTAATGTGTTATCTTGAATATATTTTTTAATGTCAGTTAAAGAGCTATCAATATAATCCATTATTGGATTCTTATCTTCGTCAACTGGTGTTGGCAAACATAAAATTACATAGTTTCTATCAGCTATGTCCTCATAATTAGAGCTAATTTTATCTTTTAGCGCTGAGCTAATTTCATCTTCTGACCCATCAATGATTGTTGTTTTGCCATTTTTTAGATTTGAAATTGTTTTTTCATTAATATCAATTCCAATAGCGTTAATATGTTTTTTTAAAAATGAGTACAAAAGTGGAAGACCAACATAACCAAGACCAACTATAGCTACTCGTATATCTTTATTTATTTCCATGTAAAAAAATATGAAGTCCTCGCCTATATTCGTTCAGGTTTTTAAGTCTAAAGAGTTGTTTTAAAAAAAGCCATAAAATCTGTCTTTGTTCTTTTATAAAAATTAAAAAAATAAAGTTTGATGTTATGTAAAAAAAAGCAATTGAGAAAATCACTCCTGAAACTTTTAATTCTGAGACAAGAGGAAAAGAAAGAATTATAGTAATCACCGAAGCAGGTATAAATCTTTTAAAATTCGATTTATAAATGTTCTCCATAAAAACAATTTTATTAACTAAAAGAGTGGGTAAAATTATTGGCATGAAATATAAATAAATATAAAAATCATTTTGAACATTAGAATATCTTTCTCCAAAAATAATACTAAAGACATTTAAATTAAAAATATTCAAAATAATTATTAGGATTATGGGGAACAAGAAACTAGTAATTAGAAAGAAGGACAGTAGTGAATGATAATCTTTTTTTGATGAAAGTCTTAGATCAGACATTTTTCTGTATACAGACTCATTAATAAGATTAAATGTGCTTATCAGTAAAGCCATTACCATGATTATTACCCCTATGTCAGCTACTAGGTTTTTATCGTATGAGCTTAATAAGACAATAGGGAAAGCAAGTGCAAAAGAAATCAGAAATTTTGATATTACCTCTCTCCATATATCTTTTAAAAAAATTTTTGGTGTAATTATATTTGGTGCAAATGAAACTCTACCTGAATTTTTGAAATAATAAAATAAAAGTAGTCCATGATAAATTAAAGAATCAATTACAACCCAATATGCAAAAGACAAAATATCAATTCCATTAAAAAAGATAAAAAGAATGTATGCAGATGCAGAAATTCTGGAAATAAATCTCGATTTTGTAACTAAACTCCCTTTATCATTCACTTTAAAAAACTGTTCTGTAATTTGTGATTTTCTTGTAATGATTGCGATGGCAGATATGCAAGCTAGAGCTAAAAATAATTGATCATCTAAGTAAACATAAAAATAAAAATTTATTAGGGCCAGCACAAATATTGTCGAGACAAGTTGTAAGAAAATTGCAGTGCTTATTACACTTGTTGTGTTTTTACTTTCTGTAAGCTTTTTTAAAACATACTCATTTAATGACAATGTGAGAAAAGTTCCTATAAGGCCATAATAATAATTAACTGAAATAAAAGTTCCCCAATCCTCTTTTGAGAGTGATATAACCGCAAGATACTGAATAAGAAATGAACTAATAACAACAAAGATCTTGTCTAATAACAAATAAGCTGTCGAAAATAAATTTTTTTCAAAATTCTTAGCCATTAGATTATGATAATATTATGATGTACTTTTATGCGCATCTCTTCCAAAATTCTATACTATTCACATAATTTTAAGAAAACTGGGGGCACATTAATAAGTTTTAATTATATAAAAAAACTTATTGGAGATGGCTTTGATGTTGATATTCTTCTTAACCATAATGAAGTCGCTGAAGAATTTTTTGATAAAAAGATTAATTATCTGAAAATATGTAAGTTCACATCAAAGATCATGAAGCTTGAGTATGATGAAATAAAAATAATTAAAGAATCTGGTAATTCTACAAAAAAATTAAAATCACTTCTGTATAAATTTAAAACTTATCTCATTAAACAAAAAATTTTAATCAAGATATATTCTATTTTTAAAAATATATTTTTTAATTTAATGTTTAAAATTAATTTTAAATTAATAAAAAAATATATAAAAAATAAAAATTATAAAGCTATTATTTCTACAAATATTTTTGCAAAACTTGAGTTTAATAATTTGCTTAACTCTGCTACGGACAATTTCTTTATTCATATTCATAATGATCCTTACGAGATAAGAGAAAGGAGTAATTTTTTTTACTTCGGAAACCTTGAAGAGTACTTCATAGATAAAAAGGTCATAACAATATCTGAAGAAATGTATAAAAAATTTAACGCATCTTTCAGCCCAAAAGAAAATTCATTAATTTACAATCCTATGGATTTTAATGAGATTAGGACTAAATCTATGGAGCATCATAATATTCTATTACCAAAAAAGTATTTTACTTATGTTGGTAGCCTTACAGAAAGAAAGGCTTGCCATAGAATAATTAATGCATTTGCTGAAAATTATCTTAATCTAGTTGTCTTAGGCGATGGTCCTGAGATGAAGAATCTTAAACAGTTAACTAAAGCACATAACTTTAAGGGTAATGTAATTTTTTTAGGGAAAGTTGAAAATCCATATAGAATTATTAAAAAAAGTCTTGGCCTTATTCTCGCAAGCAAGAGTGAAGGATTCCCAACAGTATTAATAGAATCTATTTTTCTTGATACAGGAGTAATTTCAACTGATTGCGAAACAGGCCCAAATGAGATAATCAAAGATAAATCTCTTCTTATAACATCTAATGATGATTTGAGAATAAGCGAAGATATTTCAAATCTAATTTTTAAATACTCTGAGCAAGGCTTCCCTCTCGATAAAGAAATACTTAATAAAACCAATCCAGAAAAAAACTATAGTAAATTTCTTAAAATCTGTTGCCTTGCATGATAGTAGAATTTGTTGGTTACAATAAAAACCACTTTAAAAAGTTCAAGGAAACAAAAAATAAATTCCAGAAAACTGTTAAATTTAAAGAAGTAGAATATAGAGTTTTCACGAAAAATATAATTCTACATATTGGAGAATTTTTCTTTTTCTTTCTGATTAAGTTTTCAAATTTTTTAAATTTTAGATATGCATTTCTCCACAGAGCCCTATCTTCATTAATTACAATATACATACAAATTTTTTCTAAATTTATAAATCATAAAAAAGGGTTCTTAATAATACCTGATGACAGAGTTATTGATTTTTCCTTGCTGATTAATTTATATAATGCAAAACAAAATAAATTAAATGTTGTATGCATTCCTTTTGCATATCCTGCCAATCTTCCATCATCCTTTAGAATAAGAAGCAAAAAATACAATATATCAAATAAAGATTTTGGATCTGTTACATACAAGGAAGATGAGAAAGTATTTTATTCTCCATCAACATTTCTTGCATTACAAAATTTAAATATATTACCAACTTGTCCTTGGATCATTGGCCAAGGCATATCCGATTATGTCTTATTAGAAGAGGAAGCATATTTAAATAGTATTAAGGAAGATGCCAAGACCCTCAATCATAATATTGAATTAAGCAAATATCTTATTTACTCAGAAGATTGGAAAATTTTACCAAAGAAACCATCCGAAAAGTTAATTATGAAATTAAACAAGAACCTTAAAAATATTGTAGTTGCTCTTCCACAATATTATGAACATAAGATATGGAATTTTTCCAAGCAAAAACATGTAATTTCCTCATTGCTAAAAGAACTTAATAATTTGAAGGCAAATGTACTTTTAAGTTTTCATCCAAAAATGAATATTGAAAACTATAAGGAATTTATTCCAAATAATTTTCATGTTATTGAAGAAGATATTAGCTGCTATGCAAATTTTGCCAATATTTTTATTAGCTTTTATTCGAGTACTGCTTTTAATTTTAATTTCTTTAACAAAAAAATTGTAACTATTGATTTGGTTAATTTTCAAAATGATTCTTACAATGCAAATTTAAACAATAATCACTTAATCAATAATATAGGTGATTTAAAGACGTTATTAGAAAAAATTCTTTTAGAGGATGAATATGAAATATATGACTCAACTCTACATTCAAGTCTAAGCATAACTTTTCAGAACCTATTAAAAGAAAAATTAGCTCAAGAAGGGAAAAATAATCAAGCAATTTTTAAAGCTTAAATATTTTTATAAAGTAAACCCATCATCAATTATTATATTTTGTCCATTTATATATTTTGAGCTTTCTGACAGAAGAAAAATAGTAGTGCCAACCACATCACTAGAATCTAGCATACCCTTCCCCAATGTATAGTTAGTATATTTTTTAATGAATTTTGGGTGCTGATTATCAAGTATTCCTCCTGGACTTATTACATTAATCCTAAAATCACTCGAACCAATATACTTAACCATATATTGTGAAAAATTTAACATAGATGATTTAACAACAGCGTATTCCACAGGTGTTGTCATTTCTAAATCATTGTATATATCAAATTTTGGTGCAATAACTCCATAGATTGAAGAAAAGTTTACAATGGAAATTGGTCTTGAATCATCTTTAAACTTTTTTGCAAGTATTTTTGTTAATAAAAAAAGGCCTCCGAGGTGCATACAAACGTTTTCAAGAAAACTTTCAATCTCAACATCAAAAAAATCTTTTCCATAATTGTTATTTCTGGGGTATGCCAAATTTACAACACCATCAATATCAGGATGTAATTTAAACAAGTTTTTTAGATCTTCTTCAGAATTAAAATTTCCTTGATGTATGAAAAACTTTTCACTGTCTATATTTCTTTTTTGCTTGAAGTCTTTTATTTGATCAATATTCTTGTCAAAAGCAACGATAGTAATTTTGTTTTCATAAAGTGCAGAGGTTAATTCTTTCCCTATTAAACCTCCAGCTCCAACTAGAAGTATTTTTTTATTTTTTAATTCTTTATTCATGCGTATTTTTTAACAGATTTTCAGCTAATTGAAAGTCTATAATATCATCAATATCTATTGATCTTTCTCTAGGAACTTCTACAGCAACAACATCACCTTCTAATATTGAGTCTGCAGACAGAATATAATTAGGCTTTGCAGCATACACAACTGTAGTTATGTCAAAAGTTTTTGGAGTATCCTGTCTTCTAGATATTGTATTTTGGTTTTTGATTAGCAGCGAGACACTGTTTCTAGATTCATCGTCTAATTTAACCATATTAAAATATGGACTTCTGGATGAGCGACATATTGAGATACAGATATCTGCATTCGTTGTGTCTAGGTGTTTTATTGCATTATTAATGTCTACTTCTGATCTTAATGGTGAAGTTGAGGGCAAGCTAATAAAATTGTCAAACTCACCATATTTGCTATAACAATGCTCGATTGCATGCTTCCAGGCCTCTATTTCTGGAGCACTATCAGTGGACAATCTTTTAGGACGATCTACCACAATAGCTCCATTTTTTTTTGCTATATTTCTAATCTCTTCATCCTCTGTGGAAACAAAAACACTTTCAATTAACTCGCACTTTTTTGCAATATTAATTGAATAGTAAATTAAAGGTTTGCCGTTAAGCGGCTTAATATTTTTTTTTTGCAGTCCCTTTGAGCCGCCTCTTGCGAAGATAAATGCATAGTTTTTCATAGATTTATTCTAATCTAATAAGGACATAAATATGTTAAGAATATTTTTTTATTTTTGCTATATCCTCTAAAACATTAATAGAATTTGCGAGTGAACAAAAGTGCTGTTCATTAAAATCCTTGTTTGGCATTCCTAAAAATACCCTAAACATATCTAAGTACATATCATTGCTCTCAATTGCACTAAATAAGACTTCAGATTTATTTTTTAGATGTACTACTTCATTCTTTATTAGGTCTAGCTTAAGAACACCTTTTTCACCCACAACTTTGCAATATCTTTCTGGATTGTTCTGAGTAAAATTTAGATGTATGTGTATTTTCATACCCTTATCATTAATGGCTTCAATATTTGCCGTATCTTCAACATCTAAACCTATAAATTTTTTTGTAGATAGTTCTGAAGATAAAATTTCAATTCTACCAAACAAAAATTGTGCATAATCAATTTCATGACTTAGCTCATTTACAACTCCGCCACCTAGTTCTTTTTTTGCAGACACTGAATCCTTATAATGTATTTTTGGCCTCCAATCTTTTAAGTTTTGCCCACAATGTATTTCACATGAATTTAATTTACCAATTTGCTGATAACTTAGTAGCTCTTTAAAATGTTTTAATGCTTTGTTAAATCTTAAACAATAAGCTACGTATGATTTTGATTTTGAACTTGATGAAAAATTATTTATTAGTAAAGCATCATCAAGTGAACCTGCTAAAGGTTTTTCAATTAAAACATCAATATTTTTTTTTGAAGAAAATTTTTGAGTGGCTCATATGGCAGCTAGCAGGAGAAGCAATAACAGCATTAGTTACATCATCTAGATTCAACAAATCAAGATCTTCAATAATTTCATTTGCATAATCAATTGATTCATCAACTCTTCTTTTTCTCGATGGAATAGCAATAATCCAAGCATTTGGATCTAGAATTGTTATATTTTTTCTATGTCTATGAGATATGTTTCCTAATCCAACAACAACAATTTTTTTCATTTTGAGTTAACTATTTAAAAATTGGATATATCCCTTTGAGCTTTTTCATAATCTTGTATTTGCCCTATATCTAACCAATAGTCATGGAAGGTGAATGTCCCAATATTTTTGCCTTTTTTTATACTTTTCTCCAAAATAGTTGGTAGATCTTGTTTTTTGTTACTTTCAATTTTGTCAATAAAGTCCTTATTAAGCACATAAATTCCACTGTTGATCATATACGTAAATGATGGTTTTTCAGTCATTGTTTTAATTTTAAAATTATCTACTGAAATAACCCCATAAGGGACTTTATGCTCAAGCTCTCTAACGCATATGGTTGCATCAAATTGATTTTTTTCATGATGGAGCAGCAAAGATTCAAGATTAATTTTTGTTAAGATATCTCCATTAATTAATACCAGAGGGCTATCTTGTAAAGCGTTTGGTAGCAAAGATAGCGCTCCTCCAGTGCCAAGTGGAGTCTCCTCATACACATATTTTATATCTACACCATAATCACTTCCATCTTTAAAATAGTCTTTGATAGTATCAGGCATAAAATGTGTCGAAATATAAAAATTTACAAAGCCTTGAGACTTAAAATTTATGATTATATGTTCAAGTAAGGGTTTATCTCCTATTTGAAGCATAGGTTTTGGACATTTATCTGTAAATGGTTTCAATCTTTTTCCAAAACCACCTGCCATAATGAAAATAGGGTTTGATTTTAAAGCTGGCTGTGATATTGAATTTATTGTCTCGACAGATAATAGCTTTTTACTGTCATTTACAATCGGAATCATGAGTATATCTCTTGATCTCATCCTTTCCAGAATAATATTCTTGTTTTCATTTTTTGAAGCTGTTATTGGGTTAGTGTTAACGATCAGCATTATCTCTGAATCTAAGTCTATTCCTTTTAATAAAGATCTTCTTATATCACCATCAGTGATCACACCCAGCAGTTTTAAATTAGCATCACAAATGAACAAGGTTCTTATTGCTTCATCGTCCATTTTTTGCATGCTCTGCCTGATTGTTTTGCTTGGCAAAACTAAATACTTTTTTAGATCTAATTTATCTTTCATGAATGGATAATTTAGCAAGAATAATTTTCTTGATTTGTTTAGAGTGAATCATATCTGCATGGCTCTTAATTCCAACGAACATATTTCTTTTCTTAGTATTATTCATTAATTAAATCTCCACATGAATATGCATTCTTTGAAACTTGTCCAATTAAATTAAATATTTTTATTGGTCTCATTCCAGTTCCTGGTCTTTTAATAGCAATGTTGCTAAACGAAAAAGTATCTCCAATTTTTATATCTTCTTCAGCAACCAAGCTTTTTCGTGCAATATCTCTCAGTTCATATTCTTGCTCTGACGGCACTTTTTCTCCATTCCCAACTGCCATTTCAATATTTCTAATTTTCTTTATTAGTGTTGTAAGTTCATCAGGCTCTAATGAAGCTTTGTGGTCTGGCCCATCAAGATTGCGTGAAATTGTAAAGTGCTTTTCAATTACTTTAGCACCTAAAGCAACAGCAGCAACTGATACTTCATCCCCTAGTGTGTGATCAGAGTACCCAACATTAACATCAAAAGCATTTCTTATTGTTTTCATAGCTTTTAAATTAATATTTTCAATGTTTGCAGGATACTCAGAAGAACAATGGAGGACTGTAACCATTTCCTTGAGTTTGGATTTCTCATAAGGAATATCAAGACTTTCTATCAAATCTTTTTTTTGAGGGTCTGATTCCTTATATTGCATACCATAATTAGCTGCTGCAAGAGCGACCTTAACTTCATCAATTGTTCCCATTCCAGTTGAAATAATTAATTTTTTGCCTGTTCTTGCATGCTCAATGATAAATGGTATATTCGTTAACTCGCCAGACGGTACTTTAAGAACATTTACACCTAATTTTTTAACAAGAAAACTCAGGCTTTCGCTGTCAAAAGCAGTTGACATAAACTCAATTTCTTTTGTGGAACAATAATCACTTAACTTTTTAAAGTCATTAAATGATAGCTCTAGACTCTTTAACATAGTGTATTGATCAGTATCAATAGACAAGTTTTTTTTCTGGTAATTAGCTAGCTCTGTGTTCTTCAACACAAGATTATCGGTCTTAAATGTCTGAAATTTAATTGCGTCTGCTCCACTGCCTTTAGCAATATCAACAAGATCAAGGGCTTTTTTTAGTGAGCCGTTATGATTTACACCTGCTTCAGCAATTATGAAAGTTTTCATTTAAAATCTACGAATTTCTTTCGATAATTAAGATCAATACTTTTTATGAACTTTAAAATATTTAGACTTGTATTTGCTTTTTGATAAGGGTTTAAGTAAGACATGTTATGTTTATTACTGATAATTTTATCAAGATTAATTTTTATTGATTTTTTGTTTGGCTTGCAATGAACTACAGAATCTGCACACACTCTACCCTTTTGTCTCTCTCCAATATCTAAAGTTGGAACTTTAAGTGATGGAGCCTCAATTATTCCACTAGATGAGTTTCCAATTATACATTCAGAATGCTTTAGAGAGCTTAGAAATAATTGATGCCCTAGTGATTCAAATGCAAATGAATTAGTATTATTTTTGGATATAAAATTATTAATTTTACTGATTATTTTTCTTCCACCTTGATCTGCATTTGGGTATGTAAATATAAAATTATAGTCTGAGTAATCTTTCAATACATCTAATAGATTATCAATTGCCAAAACAGGGTCCTCTCCAAGTGTGGCAGGATGATAAGTAATTAACATAAATGGATCATCATTATTTAATTTTAATTTTTTTAAAGTAGCTGCCTTTGACAATAGTTGAGACCTTCGAAAATTATCAATACTTAAAGCGCCAAAATTTCTTACAAATCTTGAAGGCTCTCCAAGCTGTAAAACTCTATTTTTATATACATCACAAGAAGTGCAATGAAAGTGACTAAGTTTAGTTATAGCATGCCTTAATGAATCATCAAAAGCTCCTTCAGATTTTTCACCACCATGAAGATGCATAATTGGAATATCTGAAAATGTGCATACTTGCGCCATTGCAAGTGCTTCAAACCTATCCCCTAAGATAATTACAAGGTTTGGTTTTATCCTAGCGAGTGATTCGGAATAACTGATTAATCCCAGTCCAACACTTTTTGACACTCCAATAGGTGTGTCCGAAGATAAAATAATTTCAACTTTTTCATCTATTTTTTTTCCATCATTTTCAATTTCTTTATATGTTTCCCCAAATTCAGGTGACAAATGACTTCCACTGACCAGCAAGCTCAACTCAAGATGTTTATCTTTATCAATGTCATCAATTAAAGATGACATAATTCCATATTCTGCTCTTGTTCCAGTGAAAATTAATATTTTTATTTTCTTTTTTTTCATAATATGGGGGTACTAGGTAAGTTTACTATTCTATCTTCAAAAAAGTTAGAATTTTGTAAATTGTCCTTAAAACAAGTTGAATACATAGGCAATTCATTCATTAATTTCCAACATGGCCTCATAAAAATACCACTAGAATTTGATTTGTTTAATAAATCTTCTTTTGTTTTTTTTGATGGGCATATAATAGCATTAAGCCAGTAGTTTGAAGTTCCATGTTCTGGCTCTTTAACAAATTGATACTCACTATTATTAAAAAAATTCTCATAGTTTTTAGCAATTTCTCGTTTCTTTTTAAGAAAAAGATTTAAGCTCTCTATCTGGGCACAACCTAATGCAGCATTTAAGTTTGGCATTCTATAGTTGAATGCTGGTCTATCATGAATGTACTCATATTCATGCTTTAACTTTGCTGTTGTAGTTAGATGTTTAAGTGTCGCATGATCCTCACATCTTTTTGCAAGAATAGCACCTCCTCCTCCAGTAGTTATCACTTTATTGCCATTGAAGCTTAGAACTCCTAAATCTCCAAAAGTGCCTGTATGTTTGTTTTCAAAGAAAGAGCCCAGGCTTTCTGCAGCATCTTCTATTAGGGGTAAATTCCACCTTTTTGATATTTCTAATAGCTTATCTATTCTCAAAGGGTGTCCAAATGTATGCATTGGCACGATTGCTTTTATTTTTTGTCCAGTTTTTTTAAATAAACATTTTGACCCCTTAAGCTCCGCATGATTTTCAAGAAAATATTCAAGCGCATTTGGATCCATTCCCAAGGTTTTTTTACATACATCAACAAATACTGGCCTTGCCCCTGACTGATGAATTGCATTACATGTTGCAACAAAAGTAAGTGGCTGTGTTATGACTAAATCATTGTGTGATGCTCCGACATGAACTAGAGCTGCATGTAATGCAGTTGTTCCACTGCAAGTAAGCACAACATTGGAGCCACAATAAAGTTCTAAATCCTTTTCAAATTTATCAACATATTTCCCAATGCTTGAAACATAAGTGCTATCAATAGCTTTTTTTGTATATTTTTGCTCATTACCAATAAATGAAGGCTCATGAAGCGGAATCGGATCTTTTGTTTCATACATCTCCCTAACAAAACTAATAATTTGACTTTCATTCATAATTCTGTAGTTTACATTTTGCTATCTAGATACTTCCCTTTATCTACATAATTAAAATCAGGTAATATAAGCTTAAATTGTTCAACTAAATTTTCCTTTGTCCAATAGCCACTTTCTAGCAAGTTTTCAATGCCACTTGTAAATAATTCCAAACTTTCTAGATTTTTGGGAATTTTATTTTTTATTATCCCAAGATTTTTGTATGTTTCTAAATCTACTTCTTCATCTCCTGTATAGAATTCTTCTTCATACTTTTCTCCAGTTGTATCAGATTCAGAGAAGTAACAAGGCCAAAAACCATCACTTGCTTTAGAAGAAGATATCTCTCTAGCCTCATCCTCAGATGAACACATGTAAGGTTTTAAGTTTCTGTAAGCAAGAAATCTCTCTGCAATCTCAACAAAAGATGTTAACTCCAGTGAATCTAATTTTGGAAATAGTATTTCACGATTTTCTCCAAGAATTGAAGAGATTAAACAAAGTTCACCAGATTCCTGTGGTGTAATAAAATATCTCTTTATATCTGTTGGTGCTACAAACGGTTGATTTCTATCTAACCTATTTTTAAAACTGTGAAGCAATGACCCATCTGAAAATGCAACATTTGCAAATCTAGCAGTTGAAATGCATATCTCTTCACTAGCTCTCATTAAAAATAACTCCATTATTTTTTTTGAAGCGCCCATCATGTTTACCGGATTAGCAGCCTTGTCCGTTGAAACAGCGAAATATTTCTTCACACCAGTTTCAATTGATTGCTGTAAAGTTTTTTTAGTATTAAGAATATTTACTTTAATAAGCCTCATCAAAGTGAAAGGATCTTTTTCACTTCTTACATGCTTTAATGCTGAGAGATTTAATACATAATCATACTTTTTATTAAATTTAATGAAGGCGTCATATTCTAATGAGCTTATATCAAGACAAAAAGTTTTAAACTCTCCTGATATGTACCCTTCAGAACTTCTAATATTTCTTACGAGCTCAACAAGATTATTTTCATTTACATCGACCACATGAAGCTTTGCAGGATGTCTCTTGAATATTTCAAGAACAGTTGCCTGACCAATAGATCCTGAACCGCCAATCACAAGAAAACTTGATCCAGTAATAATTTCTTTTAAATTTTCACTTAATAAAGATATATCTTCATCGAATAAATTTTTGCTTCTATTTAAAATATTTAAGTACGTATCCATATATTGTGAATGGTGCCCAGGGCCGGACTTGAACCGGCACGAAGTTTCCTTCGAGGGATTTTAAGTCCCTTGTGTCTACCAATTTCACCACCTGGGCAACAGGGTCAAA
>MDTG01154292.1_pt1 | contig 26372 bp, 31 predicted proteins | sample 811421 | NCBI WGS metagenome assembly MDTG01 (sample SAMN05326645, study PRJNA326480) | marine metagenome | isolation source: seawater | place: Pacific Ocean: South East | collected 2011
GGCTTTTAGAGCAAGGTTTAGAGGTGTGAAAAATGTAGAATTTTTTCTTTTTAGACTCACAAAAATTTATGGGTAAACACAAGTTTTAGTCATGATCCCACAAACATAGCATTTTATTAGCTATCAGATAATCAAAGGAGAAGAAAATATAAATAATGCAATTTATTCTTGGATTTGACGAAGGATTGCAGCTGTCCGTATTCTAAGGAGATTCTATGGATGCAATGCTGCTAGCAGCATTTATTTTTTTCGTTTCATCAATACATAGTTACGTGGAAACATACCTTGTCCATAAACATTATTGAAAACAATTTCCCACCCTTGCTTTTCATATTCTTGAATTCTTTTCAGAAACGGTCTATAGTCGTAGAAGTCTTTTGACATTTCGTCCTTAACATTTATGGTTTCAAAACTTTCAGAATCCTTGTTAAGTTTGATTTCATAGTCAACTTGGGTCATTGATAAATACTCAAAGTCCTGGTGAGTTTGGGAATAAGCTGTTGTCGAAAGTATTAAAAGGAATAAAAGGATTGTTGTTTTCATGAAATTATGTTTGGTTAATTATTGCTAACTAATAAGCATCCGCTAAAAAATAATATCATTTCACTCAGCAGCTTCTTATCCTCACAAACATAACGTTTTTTTAGTGATCAGATAATCAAAAAGGAAGAAAAATTTGTGATAAGGTAGTTTATTCTAGGTGTATCATAAGGCTAAGCCGAAGGATTGCAAATCATTCGGCTTCGAAAAACGTTTATTGAGAAGCCTTCGTTTTTATTATTTTTAAAATTGAATCAAAAAACAAGTCGTTAATGAATCTCACAATAGCAAAATTTATAGCAAAAGCAACAAGAAATAGGAAAGGAAATGGCCATATGTTTTGCTCTATAATTAAAACAGTAAAGCAAAACAAATTAAACAAAATAAATACAAATTTAAATTCAATTTTATACACTAACTTGTTTTGACGACCATTAGTAGTAAGATAAAATTCACCTCTATTTGCTCCTCCCATTGTCGTCCAATTTGGTGTCTTAAATGGATTAATTTTGAATTCTACTATTTCTTCAGTTTTCTTAGTTACAATTGCGTAATTACATTTCAATTTATCCTCTAAGACTTTTAGTTGAGCATCACTGAAACTATTAAACAGAACCTTTTCTGAAAAACTAAAGGTATATAAATATCTTATTTTCATTTGCAGTATGATCCTGACTTTAAATAAAAAAGACTATTCTTATTATTAATAAAACCTTCAATATATAACATTTTTAAAAACTCATTAGTAAAAATATATGCAGCTTGATTAAAGTCCTCTGTTAATCAAATAAGTTTTCACTCAGCGGCTTCTTATCCCCACAAACATAGCATTTTATTAGGGATCAGATAATCAAGAGGGAAGAAAAACTAAATTATGCTTTAATAATAAGAAGGATTGTTGTAAGTTCTTCGGAGCGAAGGTTGACCTTTTACATATAGTTGTTTTTTACTAAGGTATCGTTCCACTTTATTTGTTTTCCAATTTAATATTCCATTCAATTGATGATACTCTTTTTTTAATTTGACTTAAAGTTTCTAATAAGTCTGTTTCCTTTGGAAAAGAACCATAAATTAAGTTTTTAAAGTCAGACTCGTAGGTGGATTTCAAATCATTCCATACTTTTTCAGGATTTTCAAAAATTAAGGAATCAACCGGATGATACTTTAACCATTCGTTATTATTCTTAAAGCTTATAACATCATCTTGAGCAACCTTTAATAACACATTTTCAAATTCTTTTGATTTAAAAAAAGTAAATAGTTCCTTTTCGGATAGAAGTTGGTTTAAATCATATACGTGTCTAATTTTATTCTTTAAATCTGTAATTGAATCTTCACTATACGAGAACCGAACTAAACTCATAACCTTTTCACAAATAGTTCTGCTAGGTTCTAAAACAAATACGTTGAAAGGTAATAAACCTTGCTCCTTAACTATTTTATTTTGTCCGTTATTGATCATCATTTCACCCATAAATGAGCAAATAGTCTTAGTTGTATAAGGTTCAAAGTACCCAAGCCAAGTAGCTTCAACCACAATAGCATCTCTTACTTGACCATAGTCTCCTTGAAATTCTTTGTTGTATGAGTGTGCTGTTTTACGATTCATACCCATTTTATGAGTCAAACCTTCTATTTTTATTTCAGGAAGTACATTGCTCACTACACGACTAATCGTTCTTATTTTTCTTGTTAGTTTGTTGTTTGATTCGCCTTCTTTTCTTAAAACAACTAGATCAATATCTTCTGAAAACCTTTTAATTATGTCATAGCATTTTGATAGAGCTGTTCCTCCTTTGAAAATAGTATCACTGCCAATTTTATCATTGAAAATTGTATAAAGTGCATAGGTTACCCAATAGTCTTTTTCTACATATATTGCAGGTATTTGCATTTGATCTGAAGTAAACTGTACTGCTTGTCGAAATAGTTTTTTGTCAAGATGTAGTTTCATATAATATTCCAATTAGAAGCCTTCGTTAATGCTTTTTGAGCACCGGGAATCTCATATTTAGTAATTGGGTTTAAAGATTCTTTTAAGTTAGTTGTTATTGATTTAGTTTGTACTTCATCTAACAGTGCCCCTAACAAGGCTCTTGTAGATGGTGGATACTTTAAAGACAGTCGTATTAATTCTTTCTTATCATCTAAATTCAAATTTTTAATAATGTCCAAAAACCTTAAACAAGATTTTTTTATAGTAGTATCTGGTATTTTCTTTATATATTTAATTGAATCTAAAATCTGTAACAGAGGAATATTTTTTCTTGTAATGATGTTTTTTTGTTTGACAAAAGCTATTGTGTAACGCTCTCGTTTAAATTTAGGGCGAGTTTGATTTTTCCCTATTTGTATGATGTTACTAAGTTGTGTTGTTAGTCCTAACTTATTGTATATACTATAACCTGTAAGGTATCCAACTACTTTTCCATTTTCATTCAGCAAGTCTTTAACGATTTGTTCTTGGTTAGGCTGAAGGTTACCAAAAGGAGTTTTTTCAGCCTTGAAGTACTTCCCTTTTGATAGTTTTTCAATTCTCCCTGAATTTACCATACGGTTCAAGGCTTTGATGATTGCTTCTTTCTTGCTCACATCAACATCAAAATCCTCATAGGTAAAAACATACCCCTTCGGTAGTCGATCTACCGTATTTCTTATGTATTCAGTTACATTCAAAACTATATTTTTATTCAAATATAACAAAAATGTCCAGTTTTTTAGTTAATAAACTGGACAATAAAAACAATTTATTTGGCAAGTAGTGCTATGGATGTTATCTTTGCATGCAAAGATAACATCCATACCTTTCTTTTTTATTTATTGAATTTTATAGATTTTTAGCATTAAAGTCAGCTAGCGCCTATGTTATAACAAATACTTCAATAACTTTTTATGCCGCTGCATATAATGACATTTTAGTTCTTTCAAGCTCCGCTTTAAAGATTGGATTTTTCACTCGTCGGTAAGAAACAAGGTCTACTTCTCTTTCAAATAAATTTTCAAGATCTTCTTTTAGACCAAAAAAAGCATCACCATATTCAATTGGACCTAGATCTTCTTTCATGACATAAGCAAAATCTAAATCGCTCTTTTCAGTAAAGCCGTTTGTTAAAGCTGATCCAAATAGATACAATTCTGTCACAGAATGCTTTCGGCAAATTTCTTTCAAGACTTCAATATTATTTTGAATCAATTTTATCATTATATCAAAGATACAAAAAGAGACTAACTGAAAGTAAAATTGTTAGCAAATTGACTCCTGTCAACTTTGAAAATGCTGATTAATTCAATCAATCTTTTCTTTTCTCTTTCGATAAGCATAAATCCCTGCAATCAAAGGAGCTGCTGAGCCTAACATAATTAGCCATCCGTAAGCTGAATAATGAAGAATTCGCATTAAAGCGCCTATAAGTACTAAAGCGGCACCAATAAGATACAATATGTTTTCGGTTTTCATTTTAGTTCAATTAAATTGAACCTTAAAAGTAATAAATATCTAATTCATCTTCTTTCGCTTACTTAAAAAAGGAAGTAAGATTTGATGAAAACCCTTGTTAATATCGGCTTCTACATAGTCAATGCGATATTGACCGCATTTAATTTTAAACTCTTTTTGTCGGCGCTTCATTTCCGCCACATAAGCTTCTTTCACCTCATTCGGATTGAGTTTCATTTCTTCACCACTCTCTAAACCAATAAAGCGATAGGGACGATTTTCAAACTCAAAGTCAATCTCGTGTTTTTCATCCAAAACGTGAAAAAGAATCACTTCATGTTTATTGTGAATTAAATGTTGAATGGAATCAAAGAGGTTATCATCGTCGGCTACATTGTCCATCATGTCGCTAAAAATAACCACTAAAGAACGCTTGTGAATCATTTCTGCTATGTGGTGTAAAGACATGCGGGCAGCAGTTTTCTTTCCTTGTGCTGTTTTAGAAAGGTGCTTCTCCAATTCGGCATAAATCAAACGCTGATGTGCAAAATTCGACTTTGCCTCAGTATGGGTTTCTATCTCATCGCTAAAAGTGGTTAAGCCATAAGCATCTCGTTGTTTTTTCAACAATTCAATAATCGCAGCAGCAGCATAAATTGAAAAATCCATTTTATTGAACTTCCCCTTCTCTACCTTTTCAGGGTAGAACATCGATGAAGAAACATCCAATACAATACGACAACGCAAATTGGTTTCCTCCTCATATCGCTTTACAAATAACTTATCGGTCTTCGCATAAAGCTTCCAGTCCATGTGCCGAGTAGATTCTCCGGAATTGTACAAACGATGCTCAGCAAACTCAACAGAAAATCCATGAAAAGGACTTTTGTGTAAACCGGTAATAAACCCTTCAACTACTTGTCTGGCTAAAAGCTCTAAATGTGAATAAGCCTGAAGTTCTTTACGATTAATATTTGCCATAGAGTAAAAGTAAGTCTTTGCACAACATCCCACAAAAAAAGGACACTAAAAAAGTGTCCTTCTTTGATAATGATATTTTTTCTACTTATGCCATTTGAGCATCTAACTTAGAAGCATAAGCTGATTTCGGAGCAGCTCCTACTTGCTTGTCTACTACTTCTCCATTTTTGAAAAACAACACTGTTGGAATATTACGAATACCAAACTTGGCAGAAACTTCCGGATTATGGTCAACGTTTACTTTTCCTACGATTGCTTTTCCTTCGTATTCGTTGTGTAATTCTTCAACTACAGGGCCAACCATTCTACATGGGCCACACCATTCTGCCCAAAAATCAACCAATACAGGCTTATCTGATTTTAAAACTTGCTCTTCAAAATTTGCGTCTGTTAATTCAATTGCCATGACTATTTATTTAATTAATTAATATTTATGATTCCTATTTTCTGTGCTTTATCATTCAAGAACTTTACCAAAGTTTTATTCAGCCAAATTGACACGAATATATGATCAATTTAAACTAAATTCCAACTTGGGATTATTCAACAAATGATCAAGCACTTTGTTGTTTAAATTTATTTGCAAGGATCGAGAACGAAGCTCAATCACATTTTTATTTTTACGGTCTATTATGCTCAACTGCAGTTGGCAATTTCCGCGATTTTGTTCACTTAACGTCTTTAACCAAGCTACCAATTCTTGATTTATTTCTCTGGCATCTACTTTCAAAGTAATTGATTTTGTCAGCTTCTCCCTTACTTCTGACAATAAGTCAATATGATTGATTTTAAACTCCAAATCCTCTCCATAGCGCCTCTTTTGCACTTTTCCTCGAATAAATAAAAACCAATCTTTCGTTAAGTAAGGTTTTAACTTAATGTAATCATCACCAAAGAGCATAAACTCATGGCTTTCTTTATAACCTTCTACCCCTAAAATGCCGAATGGTCGTCCTGTTTTAGAAACCCTGTGCTGTGCCGAAGTCACTATGCAAGCCATACGCACTTCTCCTTTAGATTTGAGTTTTTCTAAATCGTTCAGTTCCTTTACTTCCGAGTTGCAAAAATGCTTCACCTCAAACTTAAAGTCATCTAGAGGATGACCGGATAAGTATATTCCCACCACCTCTTTTTCCTTGCTCAACTTCTCCATTCTGCCCCACTCTTCGCATTGTGGAATCTCAGGCTCCGGTATTTCTACTTCAGACTCTCCTCCAAACAAAGAAGCTTGTGCTGAATTTTCTTGTTCTTGAAAAGTTGCTCCATACTTAATGGCTTTTTCTAAAAATGCTGCTTCCCCATTTGGCTGATAAAAATATTGTGCACGATGAACGTCTCCAAAAGAATCAAAACCACCGGCTAAAGCCAAACTTTCAAAGGTCTTTTTATTTGCTGCACGCAAATCAATTCGCTTGGTTAAATCAAAAATTGAAAGATAACTTCCGCTCTCTTTTCGCTCCTTCACAATAGCATCTACTGCTCCTTCTCCCACTCCTTTAAGTGCTCCTAAACCAAATCTAATTTCTTTGTTCTTATTTACGGTAAACTTATATTCACTTTCATTTACATCAGGTCCTAATACTTTAATTCCCATTCTGCGACATTCTTCCATAAAGAAGGTTACTTTTTTAATGTCGTTCATATTATTGGTCATAACCGCCGCCATATACTCTTCCGGATAATTAGCTTTTAAGTAACCCGTTTGAAAGGCGACAACAGAGTAAGCTGCTGAATGTGATCGGTTAAACCCATATTCAGCAAACTTAATCATGATGTTAAAGACGTCTTCTGACTTCTTTTCTTCAACGCCATGTTTCTCTTTTGCACCGGCAACAAACTTGGCTTTTTGCTCCTGCATCACGTCCATTTTCTTTTTCCCCATGGCACGTCTGAGAATATCGGCTTCTCCTAAGGAGTAACCTGCCATGATTTGAGCTGCTTGCATAATTTGCTCTTGGTACACCATAATCCCATAGGTGTTCTTCAGAATTCCCTCCAAAAGTTCATGAGGATATTCTACCGGCTCATCTCCTCTTTTTCGAGCAATAAAGGTGTCGATAAATTGCATTGGTCCCGGACGAAAAAGGGCGTTCATGGCAATTAAGTCCTCAATATTTGTAGGTTTTAGGTTTTTCAAGTGCTTCTGCATTCCCGCCGACTCAAACTGAAAAGTACCGTTGGTTTCTCCCCTTTGGTAGAGTTCATAAGTAGTTACGTCATCGAGTGGAATTTCATCCGGATCGATTTCTACTCCGTGATTTTGCTTAATCAAAGCTATGGCATCTCTAATAATGGTTAAGGTTTTTAAACCCAAGAAATCCATTTTCAGCAAGCCGGCATTTTCTACTACTTTATTGTCGAACTGAGTCAACAATAAGTCAGAGTCTTTAGAAGTACAAACCGGAACGTAATTGGTGATATCATCGGGTGAAATAATAATTCCACAAGCATGGACTCCGGTGTTTCTAACAGAGCCTTCCAAGGTTTTTGCTTGATTAATGGTTTGTCCGACTAAATCATCGCGTTCACTTTGTTTTTTAAACTCTTGAACATTGGCGTAATCGTCCGTGTTTAATTTCTTTTTTAAATCTTTATCATCCCCATCCAACATCGCTTTTAATGAGACATTTGGAATTAGCTTTGCTACTTTATCTACTTCCGGCAAGGGTAAATCTAACACTCTACCTACATCTCTAATTGAAGATTTAGCAGCCATTGAACCATAAGTAATAATTTGAGCTACTTGATTCTTACCGTATTTTTCTACCACATAATCAATGATTTTTGCACGACCTTCATCGTCAAAATCAATATCAATATCCGGCATTGACACCCTTTCCGGATTTAAGAATCGCTCAAAAAGTAAGCTGTATTTAATTGGGTCAATATTGGTAATTCCAATACAATAAGCCACAGCAGAACCAGCAGCAGAACCACGTCCCGGACCTACAGCCACCCCAACCTGACGAGCAACTGTTGTAAAATCTTGTACAATTAAGAAGTAGCCTGGGAACCCCATTTCTTTAATTACTTTCAGCTCGTAATTTAAACGCTCCTCAATCTCTGCTGTAATTGTACCATAGCGTTTTTTAGCCCCTTCAAATGTCAAGTAGCGCAAATATTCATCCTGATCGGCAAAACCCTGGGGCAAGGTATAATTTGGAAGCAAAATATCGCGCTCTAACTTAGGCGGCGTAATCTTGTCAACGATTAAATTAGTATTATCAATGGCTTGAGGAATATCGCTAAAAAGCTGATTCATCTCAGCCTGTGTCTTAAAATAAAAATTGGAATTTGGAAAACCGAAACGAAAGCCCTTTCCATCACCTTTTGGCGTACTTATTTTATCACCGGTATTAATACACAACAAAATATCGTGAGCCGTCCAATCATCTTCATCTACATAATGAGAGTCATTGGTTGCAATCATAGGAACATCGTACTTTTTAGACCACTTAATCAACACTTGATTAACGTCTTCCTGTGTTTTTCCTGTACCGTCAATTTCTCCTAAACCATGTCGCTGGATTTCGATGTAGTAATCATCTCCAAATAACTCATGCCACTCTACAAAAGTTTTTTCGGCTTCCTCCTCGCTCTTAAATAGAATTGCTTGCTGAATTACAGAAGCAATGCAGCATGTAGTTGCAATTAAACCTTCTTTGTATTGTTTTAGTAACTCTAAGTCAATTCTAGGATACTTAGAATACAAGCCATCAATATACCCTAGAGAGCATAACTTAGATAAGTTTTCATAGCCTTTTTGATTTTTAGCCAATAAGAGCTGATGATATCTTTTATCCCTTTTGCCTCCTGTAAACTCCTTTTGAAAGCGATCCTCTACCAAGTAAAATTCACAACCTACTACGGGAGTAATTCCATGCTTATTCGCTTCTGCAACAAATTGAAAAGCCCCAAACATATTCCCATGATCGGTTAATGCAACTGCCTTCATATTGTCTTGTTTGGCTTTCTGCATTAAAGCTGCAACTGGTGCTGCACCATCGAGTAAGGAATACTGTGTGTGAACGTGTAAGTGCGAAAAATCAGGCATTTAATTTTATTTTTTTAGAGATTTAAATTTAGCGAAAAGAAGCCTGAATTAGTCAGCTTGTTGATAAGTTGACAGAAGAATTTAAATAGCTTGAAGCTAAAAGAAAAGCGTTGTTGAAAAGTCTTTTTTAATTAAAACTAGCCAATAAAAATCAATAAGGTTTTTGCCTTGAGCTTCTCATATTCAACAGATAAATTACTTTTTCTGTATGATTAATTTGATAAGTAATCATAGTTAAGCTATTAAGCGGACCTCTCCTTACATTTTTTTCAATTGGTTGTAATAAGTTTGGATTATGACTTAATAGTAAGAGAAAAATCTTTCACTTCCTTTTCAAACTTTCGAACCTCTCTATCTGTCCAGTGCTTGTCAATATAATTTAAAATTGAAGAGTAGCCAACTAAAGCCCTTCTTGACCAAATAATCTGAAACACAATCTACAAAAGTTTTTGAAATCGATCTTGAATGTTTTCCATTACTTCTTCATGAGTAAATGACCGTCCCTCTTTGATGTCATTCTTACCTTCATTGATTTCATCGATCTCATCTTCACTAATTGTGTTTTCTCTTTGAAAACGCAAAGTTTTAATCTCGTCAATAATACTTTTATCATTAACGCTAATAAGCCAATTAATAAGAGCTAATTTCTCTGATTGAATATCCATACTTTCAAAGATAATTCTTTTTTCAATTATAGAGAAACTCTCTATCAATTCTTTCATTCCGAATTTATACATTTGACTAAAAGTTTAACTTATGGACAAAATCGATCTATACATTCAAAAGAAAAAACAGTGGACAGAAGAGCTAACGCTTTTAAGAAGCTGGTTAAATGAGTTTAGTGAATTAAAAGAAGAGCTGAAATGGGGTGCGCCCGTATACACTGTCGATGGAAAAAATGTAATTGGAATAGGTGCTTTTAAAAGCTATTTCGGCTTGTGGTTTTTTCAGGGGGTTTTTTTGAAAGACGAAAAGGAACTTCTTGTAAATGCACAAGAAGAAAAGACCAAAGCGCTTCGTCAAATGCGTTTTGAAACGATGAATGAAATGGATGAAAAAACGATAAAGGCTTACGTAAATGAAGCCATTGCCAACCAAAAAGCAGGAAAGGAGCTAAAACCGCAGAAGCAAAAGCTGGAAATACCTCAATTACTAGTGGAACAGTTATCAGCTAATAAGGAGCTTCATAAACACTTTAAGGCACTTAGCCCCGGAAAACAAAAAGAATATGCCAACTACATTTCAGAAGCTAAAAGAGAAGAGACAAAAATTAAACGATTAGAGAAAATAAAACCAATGATCTTAAAAGGGATTGGCTTGAACGACAAGTATCGGAATTGTTGATTAAAAAATAGAGGAGCAAATTGCCCCTCTATCTTCACTATCACTTTTCCTCTTGAATCCTAAATCGAAGTCCTCCATAAACCATTCTTCCAAAAATTGGTCCCCAAACCAATGAAGCATCAAAGTTATTCCCAAAAGGGTTTTCAGCATCAACAATCGGATGATCTTGGCGATAATCGAAAATATTTTCCATGCCTGCATACACCGCCCATCGTTTGTTAAAGTTCTTTGTTACTTGCATATTAAGCAACGCAAATGATGGAGCTTGTTCTGCCCTTTGAAACATCAAAGGTTTGTCGTCTGTTTTGGGGATTCGCTGCTGACCTAACCACTGAGCAGTTAAATCAAATGTCCAATTACCGCCTTTTAAACTTTTTCTTGTTTCGTATGCTAAGTTGGCAAAAAGTCGATGCTTGGGTGTTAGCGGTTTTTGACGTTCGCCACTTAAAAACTGAGTTCTTACTTCAATCCAGCGATATGCCAAACGCATATTCAAAAACTTAATCAGCTCGTAACTTAATTCAAACTGAGCACTATTGGAATATGATTTACCATCTAAATTGTAAATGAGTGCACTTTGAGAGCTCTCATCTAAGTCAACTACTACTTGATTTTGAAAATCGGTTCTATATAAATCTAAGCTTAAATAGCCATTTCTATAATCCAAGCGAAAGTCTTTGGTCACATTAAAACCAACGTTCCATGCCCTCTCTGCTTCTAAACCGTAAGGCAAGTTTTTAGTGCCTAGCAAATCAAGAGTTCTGGAACTTGCCAAAAGTGATTGTCTTTCTGCAAATATATTTGCCGATCGGAACCCACTACCTCCCAAGACTCTAAAAACAGTTTGCTCATCATAAGCCCATCTTAAATGTAATCGCGGTGTGAGGTAATTTCCATAAATATTATGAGCATCTCCGCGAAGACCTGCAACTAATGTAAAGTTTGGCGATGGTTCATAAGTGTATTCAAAAAAAGCTCCCGGTACTCTTTCTTGCCGATTAAAACTCATTGAATCTAAGTTCTCATCATAGGCATCGTACATAAAACTCAAGCCGGTTTTAAACTTATGCTGAGTATTCCACAAAATGGATTGATAAATATAATTCGCATACAAAGAGCGCTCAATTGCATCATATTTTCGATTACCATAAAATGAATTTTGCTCATGATACAATCCCGACATTTGCAAGCCCATGCTACGATACTTGTATTCCGGAAAAACATAACCAATTTTTCCAAATATCTCCGCTCGTTGTGTTTCAATACCAATTTCATAGGGCTTGAAATTAACATCTTCAGCTTTCTTTTCCGCAACAACTTGATCAGTTTGCCCACCTTCTTTATCATCTTTTAAATAATGAATACCAAATTGCGCCATCAAACCTTGGTCTCCTTGATATTTCCAGCGGTTCATGAAGTTCATTTGCTCTTGAAGTGGAAAGTCTCTAAAACCGTCATTATTAACGTCCTTTTCCCATGGTCTTACATTGCCATGAAGTAAAACAGTAGTTCCCCATTTTTCAGAAACTTGATGTGTATTCACAAAGTTTACTTCCATTCTTCCCGCTTGATTAGCAAAAAGATTAAAAAACAACTGCTCACCTACTTCAGGCTTTTGTAATTCAGTATTAATCTGTCCTGCAATACTTTCATATCCATTCACCACAGAACCTACTCCTTTTGTCACTTGAATAGAATTAATCCAAGTGCCGGGAATAAATGCTAATCCATAAGCATTTCCTAAACCTCTTACCCCCGGCATGTTCTCACGGCTAATTAAAGTATATGGTCCGTCCAGTCCCAGCATTCTAATCTGCTTAGCTCCGGTAACTGCATCAGTAAAGTTCACATCTACCGATGGATTGGTTTCAAAGCTTTCTGACAAATTACAGCAAGCAGCTTTAAACAGTTCTCTTTCAGAAATATTTTCCATTTTCATGGGATTGATGAAAGAAATCTCAGTAGATTTTCGACGATATTCAACTTCAACAGTTTCTAAATCAACAGATTTTTTCAACTCAAATGAAATTGGCTTGTCATAATCACTGACCGATTGAGTATCTGAAACAAATCCCACAAAACTGGCAATAATCTTTGTTGGATTTTCAGGAATCGCCAATTGAAAAGTTCCATTTGAATCTGTGCTGGTTCCGTAATTTGAGTTCATCCAATACACATTGGCAAATGGAATAGGCTCCAACTTTCCTTTTTTACTTTGAGTAACCACTACTCCTTTAACACTTTGCTGAGCACTTACCCAAAAAGCACTAAAAAGCAGGAGTAGCAATACTCCTATTAACTTTTTCATTTACTTATACTTTTTAGTTCGTACTAATGAGTATCTACTCCATCTTTGTATTTACAGCAGTTGGGAAGCTGTTTGTAGGCAGAAGTATCTGCTTCATGCTTCTCAGTAGAATGACCGCGGTTTGAAACTGCTTTTTGAATTTCTTCTTCGGTAGTTTTAGTGTTTTTATAAATCACACGAAGCTCTTTAGTAGATTTATTCCACTCAGCAAGCTTAACACCTGAAATTCTTAATGCAGCATCTTCAATGCGTTTTTTACACATTTTACAAACTCCATCAACATGAAAGGTACTTTCTGAGATTTTTTTATCACTTTTTTCTTGTGCTTGTGCAAGGCTGAAAGTGAAAACAGCTAATAATGTTATTAATATCGATTTCATCACGAATAATTTAAATTAAAAAATAGAGTAAAAACTTGCCGGTTTATTGGCAAATAAAGAGAAGTGATGAAACTATCCGTAATAGGTTAAGCGCATTAGTCGCTTGTAAATTGGCACTTTATGTTGCTCGGGCGGTGGCTCATAATTAAAAACGACACACTCATCGCTTGATAATTCAAGCTTAAATAGATGATAAACCAAAACAGCATTCAGAAATTGTTTTTCTTGGCTTAGATTTTGGGTAGATTGATTCGCAATATCAGTGTCGACCTGAAAGAATTGAAATTCGTCTTCACAACAGTTCTTTTCAGACTGCATTTTACAACTCTCTTCCTCTTCTTGGTCACCACAACTACTTTCGTGAAACAAGCTTATTGCTGCTAAATAATCGCCACAGTAATGTTTATATACTTGTATACCAATCGTGCTGCTTAAGAAAGCAAGTAAGATTACAAGAGCAAATATTTTGCGTAAAATTATCACCAATGCAAACTTAAGTAAATTTCTTAGAGCAAATTAATTGTTCACAAAGCTTAAGAATTTAAGCATAAAAGAGGTTGTCCTTGCTCGCCTCTTTCATTACCGACTCCAAATAAATGTCTGCCAGTTCTAATCGGTTGCGTAGTTCCTGTGCTAATTTTGATTGAAGATTCAGATCTTCATAAAGACTATTCAACTTCAGTAGCTCAGTTGAAACAGTTTGAAGAAAACCAAAGTCGTCTTTGTGATGAAACATTTTGGTCATCAGCGACTGCAGACTCGCCATCAGTACCATGGCTTTTCCATTGTCTGAATATCTAGTAGTTTCTAATTTCAATTCTCTTAAGTTCGCAGCATTTATAATTGAGCTATTTAAAATAGTATTCGCTGCATAATAGGCATAGGCAACCGCTTCTAGCAAAGAATTAGATGCCAAGCGATTATTTCCGTGCATACCAGTATATGCACATTCTCCAAGAGCAAATAAATTCTCAATTGATGTTCTCCCTTCGGCATTCACTTCAATTCCTCCACACTGATAATGTGCAACAGGTACGATTGGAATTAAATCCCTCGTCGGATTAAAATCATTACTCAACAAAGTACGATGAATAAAAGGAAAGTGAGTTTTTAATTCTTCTTGATCTAAATGTTGCAGACTTAAATATTGGTGATCTACATTTTCACTTTCCATTTCCTGAAAAATAGCAGCAGCTAATACATCTCTTGCAGCAAGTTCACCACGGCTATCGTACTTAAAAGCAAATCGCTCACCTTTGTGATTCAACAAATGCGCTCCAAATCCTCGAACAGCTTCAGATATCAAGGGTAATTTGTTCTGATTTTTTAAAGATAAAGCTGTCGGATGAAATTGCGTTTTGTGAAAGTCTCTAATGTTTAAACCAATCCTATTCGCCATAGCAACGCAATCTGCTGTTGAGTAAGCTGAATTAGTCGTCTGCTCAAAAAGCGCTCCGCTACCTCCGCCACATAAAACAAAAGTATTTGCTTTAAACTGTAGCCAATTTTCTTTTTCATCTAAGGTCAAGAGTCCTGCACACTGATTTTTTGATCTGATTAAATCCACAGCAGTATGATTCTCAAAAAAGTCAATTTTGTTATGTTGCTGTAGCCGATTTAACAAGCTTTCGTGAATAGCTTTTCCACTCTGATCTAAATAATGAACAATCCGGTGCTTGGAGTGCCCGCCCTCACGATGAAGCCGAAATACACCCTGCTGACGGTTAAAAGGTACACCCCAACGCACCAAATCGTTCAATCTTGCCGGAGCATCGCAAACCACACGACGTATAACATCTATTTTACCTACTCTTCCTCCGGCTTGAAAAGTGTCTTCTATGTGTTCTTCAAATGAATCTTCTTCAAAATTGGTCACCGCTGCAATTCCACCCTGCGCTATGGCTGTATTACAATTTGGCAACTCTCCTTTGGACAATATCGCTATGCGAAAAGAGGACTTTGCTTCCAAGATATAATTTGCAAAAGCAAGAGCCGCCACTCCCGAACCAACAATAACTATGTCGTATTCTTTCTGCATAATCATGCAAAGGATAACATTCGCTCAATGGGTTTTAAAGCCGACTGACGTAAATCTTCTTCAATTTTAATTTCAGGACTTTCCATCAGTAAGCAATTATATAGCTTCTCTAAACTATTCATTTTCATATACGCACACTCACTGCAGGCGCAACTATTGTCTTCCTCAATGGGTACCGGAATCAAGCTTTTTGTAGGCATTTCTTTTTGCATCTGATGCAAAATACCTGCTTCAGTAGCCACTAAAAACGCTTCGGCAGCTGACTCAGAAACGTATTTAATCATCTTAGAAGTGGAACCAACAAAGTCAGCAAACTTTAGTAACTCTTCTTTGCATTCAGGATGCGCAATTATTTCTGCTTTAGGATGCTTTTTCTTTAAATTAAAAAGCTTCTCTACATTAAAGGCCTCATGAACAATGCAGCTTCCATCCCACAGCACCATCTCTCGCCCGCTGTTTTTAATCAAATACCTACCCAGATTTTTGTCAGGGGCAAAGATGATGGGCTGCTTTTTTGGAATGGATTGGATTATTGACAAAGCATTGGAGGAAGTACAGACGTAATCACTCATGCTTTTTATTTCTGCACTGCAATTAATGTAAGTTACCACTAAATGGTCTGGATACTTAGCTTTAAAGGCTTTGAAAGCTTCCGGCGGACAACCATCAGCCAAAGAGCAGCCGGCGTTCATATCAGGCAGTAATACTTTTCTAATGGGATTTAAAATTTTAGCGGTTTCTGCCATAAAATGAACCCCGGCAAACACTATAATGTCTGCATCTGTTTCGCTTGCTCTTCGTGATAAGTCTAAACTGTCGCCCACAAAATCAGCAACTTCTTGTATTGCCTCTTCTTGATAATAATGCGCCAAAACCACCGCATTCTTAGCTATTTTAAGTTTAGTTATTTCTTTGATTAATTCGGCTTTATTCATTTCAAAAAAGTTTTAATTGTTTCTTTCTCTTAACTAATTATCAATGCTTCTTTCTTCAATTCTTTCTCTGCATCAAACAACTGACTTAAAAGTAGATTCAACTCTTGACTCTCATTGTTTAAAACTTCATTAAAGAGATTTTTATAGTAAGATATTCCTTCTAGTAAATTGTTTTTAAATTGATATAAGCTACTCAAAGACGGGCTTTTTTCGCTTCTCTTTAACTCATTTAATTTATTCTTAAAATAATCGACATAGAGCGACAACTCTTTGATAAATACATGAGGTCGTTCCTCTTGTGAGAGTACATTCTCCCTCCCGTAAATATGCGCAATCATCTGTTTTAATGTCAACTGACGATCAAAGTAAGCCATGTTCGGACCCGGGCAAAGAGAAACTCCATCGCCCACCTTGTATGTACTGATTCCTTCGTTAAGCAAGAAAGAAGTTCCCAAACCTGTGCAAATACAAGCCTTTTCCGTTACTTTATCAATCGCCTCTTGTTTTTTACTTTCAGAGAGTTCAGTTGAATTGATTTCCTTTATTTTTTTACTTTGATACTTTCTTGAAGCAGTACAAATGGCTTTCTCACCAAACTCTGTATTAAAACTCAAGTACTTTTTTACACAAGGGCTGCCGGCTTTTCCCTTTTGAATTGCCAACTCTTTTTCAAGATCTTTGGTGTTGTTTTTTATATTATTAAAAGGAACTCCCAAAGGAGAAATTTCACTCAAGTACAAATCTTCTTTTCGGGCGTTTTTTAACAGCTCACGGCTATCTTCATCCAAACAGCTTACCTCCGGAACTAATAAGAATGGAGAACCCCAACCAATTGCATCTAATTGATAACGATTCAGTAAAAAATCGTGCTCTTCAGCAGTCCCCACTCCGCCTTGGGCAGTAATTTTAATGGGTGGATTTACTTCCGGGAAAATTCGACCAGCTTCTTTTAAGGCATCGGAGTACAATGGAAGAACTGATTGAATTAATTCATTTTTATTGCTTTTAAACTCTTCTAAAATGGGCCCCATTAGGAAACCTTCAGTAGCAAATGCATGTCCACCGCAGTTTAAGCCTGACTCCACTCTAAACTCTGAAACCCACAAGCCTTTTTTGGCTAGAAATTTACTTTGAATTAAAGCTGAACGATAATCGCTAACCTTTAAGACAATTCTCTTTTTAAAATGTCCCAAAGAATTGGGATAAAAATCACTAAAAGTAGCCATGTAGGTATACAAAGCCGGATTAAAGCCTGCCGACAAAATTAAAGACGATCTCAACTTGCTCTTTGCAAACCCTCTCAGTGAGGCATGAGCGTCATTGTATATTCGATCTAGTTTTTGACCGTTTTTATAATTGACCTTATCTACTTTCGTCATTATGTTAACGTCCACACTACCCAACTCAGCTCTTTCACGAATCAAGCGGATAGCTATAACCTCTCCACCTTCCTGTGCCAGCAATTGATAAAAAGTAGTTTTCAACTCCGACTTTTCCGGCAATAAATCAACGTAATCTTTCGCTTCAGCTAAAGTGCAAGAGGATTTAAAGGCAGCAAATTTTTGCTGAACTAAATCGTCCATTTGATTTAAAAAAGCAGTAACTCTTTTTGCTTTAAAATCGTCTTCTTTCTTAGAAATAGGGTAAAAGGGCAATGCATTTTTTTCTGCATAAACCCTTCTTACGTCCTCTAATAACTCATCTTCCATTATAGAAACTGCGGAATCAATTCCAAGATGCGCCACTTTTAGCGGAGTATCAATGGTAAATGCAATTCCCATAACCGGAATGTGAAAAGTGTGCATCATAAAACTACTGTTCAGCTACGGTTTGGTTTTGTTCAAAAACCTCTTTTGCTCTCGGGAACAAAATGTTGTTTTCTAAATGAATGTGCTTGTGCAAGTCTTTCTCAAATTCATCCAAAACCGCATAAGCTACGCGATAAGTCTGGCAGCCGTCGGGAGGACAAGTATAGCCATCAGTAATTGAAGCAATCTTTCTCAAGCGCTCTCCTTCTTCGGTATGCTCATCTTCCATCATGCTAATTGGATTATCGATATGACCGAAGTTTGGCATAGGAAATTCTTCACCTGCCGCTAAAGCCTTCTCCATTTTTACAATGTATGGAAAAAGCACTAATTCTTCTTTTTTCATGTGCATGGTTAGTGCTCCTGCTGTTTGTCCAAACAATTCTTTTACCTCAAATAACTCCGGATGGCGCTCACCGTGAACTTGACATAACTTATTCAAATAAGCTTGTAAGATTGGAATCGTTTCCTCAACATAATTGTGGTGTTTATTTACAATTAAATCGACCAATTCACTTTGCTTCATTTTTCGGTAGTCTACCTCAGCATCTTTTGCTAACTCCTCTTTTACTTCCTCCACCACTTGATTAACATCTACCGAATTTTGCTCACATGCTTCACTCAGCGGAATTCCACCATTACAACAAAAATCAATACCGTATTTACTAAATACTTTGGCTGTTTTATAGTTTTGAGCAACGATTTTGCTCACTTTCGTTTCACTTAAATTTTCCATAATGCTTTATTTATTTTATTCAATATGACGCATTTTTTTCGGATGCAAATATCCGAATAATATTTTTATTTCGGATAAAAATATCTTTTTTAATTTTGTGAAATATTCTTAGCTTAGTAGTATAAATTTAAAAATCAACAATAATGAGCACTCCCAAAAGTTATAACACCGTAAGCGAAGCCATGAATGACCTCAGCAAAAGAGGTTATACCAATGACATCAAGCTATTGGTAGAAAGAGATTGTTTGTATTGTCATACAACAGAACAATCTTTAGATCCATCGGAATTTAAAATTGATGAAAAGTATCGTTTTGAAGGAGATACAGACCCTGGAGATGAAATGATTGTATATGCCATTTCCTCCGACAAATACAAAATAAAAGGTCAAATAGTGAACGCCTTTGGGGTTTACTCAAACCCCGAAACGGCAAAAATTGTAGAGAAGTTAAAATGATTTGGTTAATCACACTACACCTCATTGGTGCTTGTATCTGGATTGGTGGACATTTGGTATTAACAATTAGGATATTGCCCGAAGTTTTAAAAAGTAGAGATTTTGCCCCCTTACTCTATTTTGAAAAGAAATATGAAAAAGTTGGGATGCCTGCTTTGTTGATCCAAGTAGTTACCGGCGTAATGCTTGCGCTCAAATACAGTCCAACTCTTATAGCATTTGAAACCCCACAGCAAACTGCCATTTCAATAAAACTATTCTTGCTTTTTGCCACCATTGCCTTAGCTATAAATGCACGGCTATTTATTTTTCCAAAACTCAATGACAAAAACCTCAACTTTTTAGCGGTTCATATTATATTGGTTACGCTTTTTGCTGTAGGTTTCTTAATTTGTGGAGTGGCTGTTCGGTTTGGGGGGTTGGGGTAAATTAGAAGTGCTACTAAATTTATTATTTCCCTTTAAAGTTGGGCTTTCTCTTTTCAACAAAAGCACTAACTCCCTCATGATAATCATCTGTTGAACTGGCTTCAATTTGCAGCTTGGACTCTAGGGCTAATTGTGCATCTAAATCATTTGTCATCGACTGGTTAAAAGCTGCTTTAGTTAAAGCCAGACCTTTTGTAGGCATCTTAGCTAGTTTGGTAGCCAAAGTGTTTAGTTGCTCTTCAAATTCCTCTGCTGAAAAAGCTTTGTAAATCATTCCCATTTGCTCAGCTTCTTTGGCAGAAACTTTATCACCCAACATTGCTAAAGCGGAAGCCTTTTGAAAACCGATTAAACGGGGTAAGAAAAAAGTTCCACCACTGTCGGGGATTAAACCTATGGCGCTAAAAGCTTGAATAAAAGACGCATTTTCAACGGCAACTACTACATCGCAAGCCAAAGCAATATTAGCTCCGGCACCGGCAGCTACTCCGTTAACTGCTGCAATAATTGGCTTTGCTGTTGTTCTTATTTTTTTAACAATTGGACCATAGTGCTCATCCAATATCTTTTTAAAGCCGGGGTTTAACTCAGGAGAAGTTACCTCCTTTAAATCTTGGCCTGCACAAAAAGCTTTCCCTTCCCCACGAATAACAATCGCACGAACTAACTTATCATGATTTGCCGCATCCAAGGCTTCTTGAAAAGCCAGTGCCATTTCTCGGTTAAAACTATTGAATGCTTGAGGGCGATTTAAGGTTATTACACATACCTCACCCTTTACTTCCTTCTTAATAGAATCCATAATAAACTGTATAAAAAAAGAGGTTACAAAATTGCAACCTCTAAATTAAAGTATTTATTGAGTTAAACTACTCTCCTGTAACAATTGTTCTATAGGTTGTTTTCAAGAAACCAGATTCAATTTCAGAATCAACTGTTGCTATCTTGGTAATTTTACCATTTTTAGCAGCTTTTGTAATACTCAAATCTGTATTACCAATCCAGATTCCCAACCATATAGTTCTTTCAGCTACTCCTTCTTTAGTACCAACATCATTTTTTGTTACTAAAGCAGCAGGGACAGTCTGAGGTCCCGACACAGCACAGGAGGACAAGAATACAATTACTCCAAATAATGTTATATTTCTAATAAATTTCATAATAGTCTTTTTTAATTTTCAGCTTCTGTTACAATCAACTCTTTAGTTGAAAACAAAATATAATTTGATATCTTCAGGTCTACAGTTGAAACCGGCCCTGTGATTTTACCATTTTTAGCAGCATCAGCTATACCGTAATCTTTGTTCAATTGAATTGTGCCCAAGATTACAGTAGTTTTTGATACTCCTTTATTTTTACCTATTGGGTGTTCGGTTACAGCGTATGGTGCTGTAACTGTGCAGGAAAATAAGCCCATTGCTATAATAGCTCCTGCAATTATTCCGTTTATCTTTTTCATAATACTATTATTCTCCTGTTACAACTGTTTTATAAAATGGAATAATGAATACGGTAACCCTTGTATCCACACTTCCAATCTTACTTATCTTTCCTTTTTTAGCTGCGGTTCGCATTGTATAGTCGGCATTTGGTTTAAATGCATTTGCTTTCGCAACTCCTTTTTTGGTTCCAATTGGGTTACCTGTTACTGTATGTGTTTCGTACACCACGCAAGAGGACAATCCAACTGTAATCACCAAAGCAGCAATTAAGCTTTGAATTTTTTTCATAAAGTTATTTTTTACGATTAATAAATGTTAAACTTTGGCAAGTATAAGTATAATACCGTATAAAATAAAAGATAAGTGGTTTTAATTACCTCAAACACTTAAAGTAATCAAAAGGCTCATGGCAATCGTTGCATTGAAAAAGGGCTTTGCAAGCGGTAGAGCCAAAACGACTGACCATTTTTGTGTTTTTTGATCCGCAATGTGTACACTGCACTTGATTTTTCTCACCACTTAGTGCAGCTTTATCTGCAGAAGCGCTTAAGGGAGCTGCAATACCGTATTTTTCCAATGCCTGACGCCCTTCTTCAGTAATCATGTCAGTCGTCCAAGCAGGGCTCAGCACCTGCTTCACTTCTGCTTTAATATTATTTTTTTCTAACTCAGCTTTGATATCATCTGCAATGGTATCCATTGCCGGACAACCGGAATAAGTTGGTATTATTTCAATCAAATAGCTGCCGTCCTCATTCAATTTAACACTCTGAACAACTCCCATATCCATCACCGATAAAACGGGAATTTCAGGGTCGTGTACCTTTTTAAGAATTGATTTTATTTCAGCAACATTAGACATTTTACCATTTCATATTTGGATATGCTCTTTGCATATATTGAAAGTCAGTCAAAATATAGCCAAGGTACTCTGAATGTCTGCCTTCTTTACCGCCGTATTGAAAAACTTCTTCTTGTGGTAGTTCTATTGTTGCTTCGTCACAAATTTCTTTTACTACTTTCAAATATTCTGACTTCAATTCATTTAAATCGGGACCTAACCCCATTTCAGCAGCCCACTTTTCCGTTTCAGTTTCCTTGAATAAGTCCATGGCAAAACGCCAAAGCTCATTTACCGCATGTTGTACTCTTTCGTGGCTTTCACCGGTGCCATCCCCTAGTCTTTTCATCCATGTGGAGGAAAAGTCAAAATGATATTCTACCTCTTTAATTGACTTTTTAGCAATAGCAGCTAGTTGGTCGTTTTTACTGTTTATTAAGGACTTCATCAATAATCGTTGAAAAACATCATAAAAGAATTGACGAACAATTACAAAAGCAAAGTCGGTGTTTGGCTGTTCAACTAATAGGGAGTTTTTGTACTCATGCTCTAATCGAAGCATTGCAAAATCATCTTCCGTTCTGCCTTTGCCTTCTACTTCTGCGGCATATTGAAAATAGTTACGAACTTGACCAAACAAATCTAGAGAAATGTTGGTAAGTGCAATGTCGGTTTCCAATTCAGGTCCATGTCCGCAAAGTTCCCCCAAACGCTGACCTAGAATCATGGAGTTATCTCCAAGTATTGTTATGTAGTTGACTAATTTCTCTTGCTCCATGCCTTACATGTGTTTAACTTCATCAGGTAAATTATAAAAAGTAGGATGACGGTATACTTTATCCTTTGCCGGTTCAAAAAGTTCACCGCTCTTTTCCGGATTAGAAGCCGTAATGTGCTTAGATTCTACCACCCAAACGCTTACTCCTTCTTGTCTTCTGGTGTAAACATCCCTTGCATTTTGAATTGCCATTTCGGCATCCGCAGCATGTAAACTTCCAACGTGTCTGTGTTCCAAACCGTTTTTACTTCTTATAAAGATTTCCCAAATGGGCCATTCCTTTTTCATTCTATTATGATTTGATTGTCGATACTATTTTATCCGGCTTTGCTTACCTTTCGCTCTGCTTGTTTTTCGGCATAAGCTACGGCTGCATCACGAACCCACTTACCATTATCCCAGGCCTCATTTCTTGCTTTTAAGCGTTTGCGGTTACAAAGTCCATTGCCTTTTACCACATTCCAAAACTCTTCCCAATCAATTGGACCAAAATCGTAGCTTCCTCGTTCATCATTCCACTTTAAGTCTTTATCCGGAATGGTTAAACCTAATAAATCTGCCTGTGGAACTGTTTGATCAATAAACTGCTGACGCAATTCATCATTGGTTTTCCTCTTAATCTTCCACTTCATAGATTGCTCAGTATGTGGAGACTCTTCATCTCTCGGACCAAACATCATAAGCGATGGCCACCACCAACGGTTTAATGCATCTTGTGCCATGGCTTTCTGAGCTTCAGTGCCATTACAAAGCGTGAGCATAATTTCATAACCTTGGCGTTGGTGAAAACTCTCTTCTTTACATATACGCACCATTGCACGCGCATAAGGTCCGTAATAGGTTTTTGTCAACATTACTTGATTGATAATGGCTGCACCATCAACTAACCAACCGATGGCTCCCATATCTGCCCAAGTTAAACTCGGATAATTAAATATAGAAGAATACTTGGCTTTACCAGAGTTTAGTTGCTCCATTAATTCATCTCGACTAATGCCCAAAGTTTCTGCAGCACTGTAGAGGTATAATCCATGTCCAGCTTCATCTTGCACTTTAGCCAAAAGCGCTACTTTTCTTCTTAATGAAGGAGCTCTAGTGATCCAATTGCCTTCCGGCAGCATTCCTACCACTTCAGAATGGGCGTGTTGCGATATTTGGCGAATATGTGTTTTACGATACTTTTCGGGCATCCAATCCTTTGCCTCAATATTCTCTCCGGCATCAATTCTAGCCTGAAATTCTTCTTCTAAGTTTCTGCTTTTATTATCCATAATTTCTTGGTGTTTAGCTATCGAAATCTACTAAAATTTTTTGAGACTTTGGTATAGATTGGCAAGTTAAAATATAACCGGCTTCAACCTCATCTTTTTCCAAAGCGTAATTCACTTCCATTTCCACATCGCCTTCCATTAGTTTAGCTCTACATGTGCAGCAAACTCCTCCTTTACAGGCAAAAGGCAAGTCGGCATTGTTGCGAAGTGCGGCATCTAAAATATTCTCGCCATTTTGTGGCATTTTAAAGGATATTTTTGTGCCATTATTAATGATTGAAACATCACTCAAGTCTTTATTGTTCGATGTTGTAGCTTTTTTCTTCTTCTTTGTTGGCGTATTAAACAGCTCAAAGTGAATCTTCTTTTCATCAATACCTTGGTCGATAATATAATCTCTAATCATAAAAATTAAATCCGTTGGACCGCAAATAAAAAAGTCGTCAACAGTCTTAAAGTCTAAAATTTTATCGTTGATCTCGTCTAACTTTTCTTTGTCAATTCTGCCATTAAACAATGGAGCATCTCTTTCTTCCTGAGTTAAGAAATGGTAGAGCTCAAATCGACCAAGAAATTGATTTTTCAAACCCTCTATTTCCTCTCTCAGCATAATACTTTGCACACTCCTATTCTGAAAGAAAAGAGAAAAACTGGCATTCTCTTCTTGATTCAGATGAGTTTTAATGATGGAGTTAATCGGTGTAATTCCACTTCCGGCTGCAAAAGCAACATAAGACTTCTGCTTTTGAGGTTCAATGTCACAGTAAAAACGTCCGTTGGGAGGCATTACTTCTAATTGGTCCCCCGCTTTCAGCTCATCATTAGCAAAAGTTGAAAACCGACCTTCTTCAATTTTCTTAACTGCCACCTTCCACTCATCATCTAAAGGACTTGAACATAAGGAATATGAACGACGAACTTCCTCGCCTTTAATGTTGGTTTTCAAGGTCAAGTATTGTCCTTCTCGATACTTAAAGGCTTCTTTTAATTCATCGGGAACTTCAAAGCTCAAAACAGTAGCATCTTCAGTTGTTTTTTGAACTTCTTTAAGTTTTATGGGATAAAATTTCTGAGACATTATTTTTATTTAAGGATGACAAATTTACCAAAATGCCCTTTGGAGCGAAAACTTTATTTTTGACAAGCTAAACCTATACAAAAATCTATTTTTTTAACTTAAAATGGACAATCTAAAACTTCCACTTGAAAAATTTGAAGACACCAAGCTCTGGTCGTACTTTATTAGAATCCCGGATGAAGTAGCGCAAAAATATATTGAAGGTAAAGATCGAAGAATAGTTTGTACTTTAAATGACAAAGAAAAAATTCACTGTGCATTAATGCCTTCGCCAAAAGGCTATTTTATTTTGCTTAAACAAGCACTTAAAAAGAAATTGGGGATTCAATTAAACGAAATTGTTGAGCTAACAATTGAGAAAGATCGCTCAAAGTATGGCATGCCGATGGCTGAAGAATTTAAAGTTTGTTTAGAAGAAGAACCTCTTGCACTTAAGTATTTTGAGAAATTAACTCCCGGCAAACAGCGTAACTTAATTCATCTAGTTAACCAAATAAAAAGTTCTGAGATAAAAATAAGACGCTCCTTAGCAATTGTAGAGCATTTGATTACTGAAGAAGGGAAGATTGAGTATAAGCGTTTAAATGAACTAATTAAGAAATACAATCAAAATTCTCGAATATAAATTGAACAAAATAGAAAGTAAATAGTTGTACCTACATCTAAATAAAATTTTTATACATTTGTTAAACTTAAACCATTTAAAAACTAGAAAAATGAAAAATGTAAGCCGATTAGTATTAGGAGTATCATTAAGCGTTGCGTTAGCAGCTTGTGGTGGTGCTGAAAAGAAAACTGAAGAAACAAGCGATAAAAAAGAAGCTGCCAAAACGGAAGAAAAAGCAGTTGTTCAAGAATTTACTGTAACTCCTCACGATAGTAAAGTAATGTGGTCGGGAGAGGTTTTAGGTGTTTATGAGCACACCGGAACAGTTGATGTAGTTGAAGGCATGTTCACCACTAAAGGTGAGCAAATTACTGAAGGAAATTTTACAATTGACTTAACTACAATGACAGCTACAGATGATAATTATAATCCTGAAGAAGGTAAATCTAAAGAAAAATTGATTGAGCATTTATCATCCCCTGACTTTTTCGATGTTGCCAATCATCCAACATCAACCTTTGAAATTATTTCACACGACACAGAAAACAACACAATAACAGGTAATTTAACCGTTCGTGGAAACACCAACGAAGAAACAATTACAGATGTTGAAATTGACTTTAATGAAAATGCAGCTAGTGGTAAACTAACAATCGATCGTAAAAAATACGATGTTGCTTTTTCTCACCCTGCTGAAGACATTGTTATTTCTGACGATGTTCACCTTAAGGTTAAGTTGATGTTTTAAATAAAAATCAATGAGTCGTCCTAAAATAGGTTGACAGTTTTTAATAGATTAATTATAGCCGAAGGGAATATTCTCTTCGGCTTTTTCGTGTATAAAATTAGGTGTTTTCATTTTTAAACTAAGGTGTGGTCTTTTATTATTATAAGTATCTATGGATTCTTTGA
>MDTG01337438.1_pt1 | contig 26367 bp, 23 predicted proteins | sample 811421 | NCBI WGS metagenome assembly MDTG01 (sample SAMN05326645, study PRJNA326480) | marine metagenome | isolation source: seawater | place: Pacific Ocean: South East | collected 2011
GAGTTGCTTTTATAAAAGTTTGTTGTGTGAAAATTATTAATTCCGATGCTTGAATTTGGTAAACCATTGCCTTTATAGTAATAAGGCTTTTTATAGAGTTGGGTCTGCCAATCGTGAGAAACAAATTCATCTAAAGAAGCATCGTACATGCTCGCTAAAACTTCTGCATTTGCTGCTTTTTTATTATGATCGATTACTTTTAATTGCCAGGTTTCTTGACTGCCGGGTTCGAGTTTGTTTTTAAACGAGATTATTTCAAATTCAAGATTTTTATTTATTTCTGTGGGCTGTGGAACGTGAATACTTTCATTATTTGTATAATAGTAGCCAAGCTGATTAAAAGTATATTCTAAATAAACATTGTCGGTATCTTTAGGAATAAAGTAACTAAAAGAATTTTCACCTCGCGTAAGTTGAATGCTTTTTTGCTCTACCAGCTTATCGTCAAAAGCAATATTCAGTAAAATAGGCAGGCTATCTAGTGGAGTTGTGAAATTGACTATGACTTTTTGTTTTCCATTCGTTTTTTCTAGCTCGTAAGTATAAGTGATGAATTCTTTGTCTAATTGATCGAGACCGTCTTTAGGGTTGATGATGTTTAATTTTTTCTGGGCTTCTATTGAATAGCCTAATTTCCCTTTTCCTTTAAATTCTAAATGATAATAGCCGGTTTTTAATTCGTTTTTATAGTCATCAATATTGATAGTCGCAATAGAATCGATTTTTAAAGGAATAGTAGAAATTAATTTTTTAGGCCAATTTTTTTCTAGGTCTAAACTATCATAAGGTGTGTAAGGGAAGTAATTAATAAATTCTTCCCTAGGTATTTGTTGAATATCTGGAGCTTGCCAACCTCTATCGGCTAAAATTCGTTCAGGTTGAATGTATTTGAAAATTTTTAACTCTCCTTCAGCTTGAGATGCTAAATTATTTAAATCTCTAGCTGAAATTTTTAATTTCTGATTTTTTCCGACAATAGTTTCATAAGGTGATTGGATTTTTATTTCTGTAGCGTGATACCCCGCTCTTATGGTTTGTTGAGCGGTGTGTGTCTCTCCATTTACATCAGTTACTGTGGCATTTATTTGGTAAGAAAAAACAGGGTTTTTTTCTGAATCAATATCTTCATCGGGAATGGCTTTAAAATTGATTTTGAAATTTCCTTTATTGTCGGTAGTAGTCTCACCGGTTGTTAATCTTTCTGAAGAATGATTCGCGTAGGGATAGTAATATCTATAATTGTAATTCGATATTCTGTCAACAGTATAACTCACTTTAGCATTGGTTAGGTTTCCTCCAAAAAATGCATTTGCTTTTCCTTTTAATTGAATAGAATCGTTTAAAACATAGGTAGCATCGATTGGCTTAAATTCAACTTCAAATTTCGGGCGTTTGTATTCTTCAACTTGAATATTTTTATCGGTCTTCTTGAAATACGTATTAAAATGAGGGGAACTTACCTTGAAGTTTTCATCTAAACTAATTTTAAAATTGCCAGAGAGTACATTTTTTGGGATTTTAAATTCACCTTGAACAGAACCAAATTGATTGGTGGTAATACTTAAACTATCTACTAACTCATGATTAGTGTCATGAAGTTCAATAAGAACCATTTCATTAGGTAAAACTTTACTTTCACTTTGGAAAGAAAGTATTCCTTTAAAATAAATGGTTTGGCCAGGACGGTAAATACTTCGGTCAGTAAATAAATGACTTCTAATTTGAGGATCTTTTTTGGAGTTTCTATTATGGTGAGAATTATTCCTGAATCTAATGGTACTTTTTAAAGTGTCACCTTTATAAAAAAGACTAATGTCTTTTTGGTAGTAATTTTTTAAAGATGAATAGCGTATTTTTAATAAACCGTTTTCGTCTGAAGTATAAATTTTTGAAGGTCTTTCATCTAAAATTACTTCTACATTGTTTAGCGGTTTTCCAGTGGTTCGATTAGTTATATAAAGTTGTTGATTTTCAAAAAAATCGAATTGTGTATAGGATAGATCAGTGATTTTTAATTGTTGAAACTGATAAATTTCTTTTTCAAGATCAGGATTTTGATGAATACTGAACAGCAATATATAATTTCCTACAGGCAATTCATCTAACAAGAGTTCTGTAGAATAAGAGAAATGATTTTCAATTTTTGGAAGCTGAAATTCTTGCTGCTGAAACACTTCAGCATTTTCATATAAATCCTTAACGATAGAATCTTTAAGGCGGCTATTGTAGAGATCAATAAAAATCGAAGGTGTTTTGTAGACTTTTAAATATAAACTATCTGTATTTTTAAATTCTACTAAAGCGCGAAACTTACGGTTTGGTAATGGTTTCTGTTTTGTTTTAATCGTAATTTGAGAGGAAGTAATCGCGTTTTCAATTTTTAGGGCTTCTTTGCCAGGGTAAGAATTTGGTATTTTATTTTTTATTTCTTCAATATAACTAAGACTTTTGTTGAGGTAATCTGGCGTTTTATACTTGTCGGCATTTTTATAATAAAACTCCGCCAGTTTATAACGTACCCAAGCTTTTTCATTGTCACTATTTACATTTTCAAGTAGATTTTGAAGAGCCTTTTCGTATAATTCTTTAGAATTAGTGTAAGAGCCTTGTTGCTTTACATACCCTAAGCGTTCTAAAGTGGTAATTAATACCGATAAAGAGTCTTTTTGTTGAAGGTGTAATAAGGTTAATTTTTGGTAAGTTTCTAAGATTCTTATTTTATTGGTCCCGTCTTCTATGTGAGATAAATCAATCTTTACAAAATCTTCCGGAGTTTCAAATAAACCTTTATTGTTTAAATAATGGGTCTTTTTAGAAAAAGGATTGTAAGTATTATTTCTTAAAAAATCAATATAGCGTTTAGCTAATAAATCGTATAAAGTACTTTGGTACTGATTGTAGTTTTCTCCGTAATTCAAAACTTCGGTAAAATCTTTTAACGGAGTTTTGATTAGCTCATTTTCATCTGTTAATGATTGCTCGTAATATTTATAAATATTCTTTTTAAAGTCAGCTTCGCTCCAAGTAAAAAAATCACTTCCTGTAGAATCTATTTTTGTCCGTTGCCTTATTCGGTAACGGTTCTCTTTATAGTAGTCGTTTAAACTTTCAGCTAAATAAGAATAAAGGATTTGTTGAGTAGGGGAGTTTTGTTGTTCAATTTCCTCTAAATAATCTTGATAAACTTCTTCTTGACCATCTTTTTTTAAGATTAGCTTATACTTAGCAACGTATAAAAATGCTTTCAAGAACTGCTGTGGGTTCTCTTTTCGATGAGCTTTTTGTTTAATTTTTTGCGCTTTTTCAAAAGCACTCATTGATTTTCCTAACAGTTCTAATTCTTCAACTTCATTCCACCATTTATCAAATTTTTGTTGTGCAAAGTTGGTTTGAGAGAGCATTAAAAATAAAACGCTCACCAAGTAGAATTTTTTCATAAGATTGGAATTTGGCTAAAGATACATATTATTCTTAATTTTTGTTGAAGGTGTATTTTTCGAAATTCTTAGGATATTTTGGCAGCACTTTTGCTATTTTTAGCCTGTGAGAAATTTAATCATTTACATATTTATTTTATTCAGTAGCGTTTTAACCGCTCAAAATTCATTTAAAAAAGGGGAACAGCTTTTTAAAAATGAACAATGGTTAGAAGCAAAATCTAAATTTCAGGAGGTAGAAAGTAGTTCTGCCAATTATCCCAAATCACAAGAATATTTAGGGGATATTGCAGCTCACCAAAAAGAATGGGATGAAGCTTTAGATTACTATGAGTATTTAGTTGAAAAATATCCTGAAAGCGCTAATTATAATTTTAAATATGGAGGTGCTTTGGGAATGAAAGCGCTTACACTTTCTAAAATGCAAGCAGCGTTTTACATTTCAGATATCAAATATTACTTGAAACAAGCAGCTCAATTAGATTCCAAGCACATCGAAGTACGTTGGGCATTAGTAGAATTATACATGGAATTGCCTGGCATTTTGGGAGGAAGTTCAGAAACTGCTTATCAATATGCCTATCAATTACAAAAAATAAGTGAAGTGGATGGGTGGTTGGCCAAAGGATTTATCGCTAGAAAGGAAGAAGATTTCAGTTTAGCCGAAAAGTATTTTAAAAATGCACTAAGAGTTGGAGGTTCGGTTACTTGTTATGAAAAACTTTTAGAGCTATACTTACAAAATACCAAGGAACATCATAAAGCGAAAAATTTATTGGAAGAAGCTAAAAAAGCTCATCCTCATGCAAATTGGACTTCTTTTGTAAGTAAATTTTCGTAAGAATTTTTATTATTTTTTTCTATTGAACCTCTCCTTATTCAATCTCAATGAAAAGGAATCTCGATGACTTCGGCTATTGATAATCGCTCTTGAATTAATATCTTTACATTTTCAACTAAAAACTATTCTATGCGCGTACATTTTATTGCCATTGGCGGAAGCGCTATGCATAACCTTGCATTGGCTTTAAACGAAAAAGGAGATGAGGTAACCGGAAGTGATGATGCGATTTTTGAACCTTCAAAATCCCGATTGGAAAAAGCCGACTTGTTACCGGAAGAAATGGGTTGGTTTCCTGAGAAAATTACTTCAGCGCTTGATGCGGTAATTTTAGGGATGCATGCCAAAGAAGACAATCCAGAATTGCAAAAAGCGCAGGAATTAGGTCTGAAAATTTATTCTTATCCCGAATTTTTATTTGAGCAAAGTAAAGATAAAACCCGTGTAGTGATTGGAGGCTCTCATGGGAAAACTACCATTACTTCGATGATCTTACATGTGTTGCATTACCACGATAAAGAGGTAGATTTTATGGTAGGTGCACAATTGGAAGGTTTTGATACCATGGTGCATCTTACCGATGAAAACGATTTTATGCTGTTGGAAGGAGATGAGTATTTGTCTTCTGCGATTGATCTTCGACCAAAATTTCATTTATATCAGCCCAATATTGCTTTACTAAGCGGAATTGCTTGGGATCATATTAATGTATTCCCTTCTTTCGAGAACTATATAGAGCAATTTAAACTCTTTACCGATTCTATGGTAAATGGAAGTATTTTGGTATATAATGAAGAAGATCCAATAGTAAAGGAAATTGCAGAAAGTGCAACCAAACCTACAAGAAAACATCCGTATTCAACTCCAGAATATTTTGTGGAAAATGGAGAGACCTATTTAAAAACCCCGGAAGGTGATATGCCTATTGAAATTTTCGGGGAACATAATTTAAATAATCTTGCGGGCGCTAAATGGATTTGTCAACATATGGGCATTGATGAAGAAGATTTTTATGAAGCTATAGCAACCTTTAGTGGAGCTTCAAAGCGTTTAGAGAAAATTTGTGATGTGAGGGGAACGTTAGCATATAAAGATTTTGCCCATAGTCCGTCGAAAGTAAAGGCAACTACAAAAGCCGTAAAAGAGCAATTTCCCAAAAAACAGTTGGTAGCTTGTTTAGAGCTACATACGTATAGCAGTTTAGATACAAAATTTCTTCAGCAATATGAAAAAACTTTAGCGGCAGCCGATGAAGCCATTGTTTTTTATTCGCCAGAAGCTGTCCGCTTAAAAAAATTACAAGAGATTGATGCTACCCAAATAGAAGAAGCATTTCAGCATAAAAATTTAAAAGTTTATACCAATCCGCAATTATTTCAAAACTATTTAAAAACAGGGTCATTCGCTAACGCAGTGATTTTATTTATGAGTAGCGGGAATTATGGTGGTTTAGATTTTGAGCAGGTGAAGGAGTGGATTTAGAAAAAAATTACACTCCAAATTGTTCAAAGTGGTGATTAAGGTGTTTGTATTGCATTTTTCCCCATTGTTGTTTTGAGAATTTTCCAAAGATAGGATGGGGTTTCCAGTCTTCTTTATCTTTATGATTGTGGAATTCATCGATAAGCAAAGCTAATTGTTGCCTTTCTTCTATAAAATCTTTATCAGAATTAACTATCAATTCTTTCGCCGTAGGCAAGTTCCTTTTTAAAGGCTTATCATTATATAGCGTGGGCTTTACTATTCTCATAATCAAGTTTAATGGGAAAGGAGGTTTCTTAATAGTCTCTTTATCCATCGCTATTAAAATAGGTTTTTGGCAATGATGAAGCATTTGTGCGACATCCATTTCACCCCAATTTCTTTTCGCATCGGGAGACAGAGCTTTTAACCTCGTCTTTATTTCTTGATATGTAGAGGTATCAAATAATGATTTCATAAAAAGTGTTTTCTATAAAAGTAATATTTATTTTTTGTTCTTATCTTTAAGTATGCAAGAAAACAATAAGCCAGTTTCCATTAAATATTGGGCAGAAGGAGATCGCCCTCGTGAAAAGTTGCTAGATAAAGGAAAAATAAGCCTAAGCGACGCAGAGTTGATTGCTATTTTAATTGGGTCAGGAAGTAAAAATGAAAGTGCAGTTGAATTGTCAAAGCGCATTTTAGCAGCTTCTGAAAATAAATTAAATGAGCTCGGAAAACTTTCTGTAAAACAATTAACGAAGTTTAAAGGTATTGGTGAAGCAAAAGCTGTGACCATTGTTGCTGCATTAGAATTAGGAAGGCGAAGAAGGGGAGAAGAAGCGGTAGAACGAAAGCAAATAACTTCTGCAGAAGATGCCTTTGAGGTAATGCAACCTATTATAGGTGATTTAAATCACGAAGAATTCTGGATTATTTACTTAAATAATTCCCATAAAATTTTACAAAAACTTCAATTGAGTAAAGGCGGAATGACAGGCACCCTAGTGGATGTTCGTTTGGCTTTTAAAAATGCACTGGAAGTTGGGGCAACTGCAGTAATTTTAGTTCATAATCATCCTTCGGGAAGTTTAAACCCTAGCCAAGCAGATAAAGCACTTACCAAAAAACTAATTGCCGGTGGAGAAAGTTTAGATATTAAAGTGCTGGATCATTTGATTATAACGCAAAATTCCTTTGTTAGTTTTGCTAACAAAGGAATTTTATAATTTCTTTTATAGGTTTAATTAAGATTGGTAATATATCCAGTCAGAAAATGCATTACAGTCGAATGTATTGTCATACATAATAGGATTATCTGGGTCAAAAGGGTTCTCTTTATAAAAAATATATCCACATTCTTCGCCTTCTAATATAAAACGATAATAGAAGCAATTCCAAGAACCTTTTGTATAAACATCAAATGATTTTCTGCTTGATCCAAAAAAGCTTAAGTTGTAATAGACTAAAGGATAGGCTTCTGATACAGGTCTAAGAACATAGCATCTTGGAATGCCATGAGGCTCTCCTGTAGATGGGTCAATATCTCCTTTTGCAATTTCTAATCTCAAAGAATAACTATCACAAGAATTGTCGAAATTATCATCTGTGAAGGGCCTAACGCCATCATAGGTAAAACTATAAGTGGTACTAATAATACCAAGTAAATCATCCCCAAATTCAGATTTTTCTACTTCGCTGTTTAAAAAAATATCAAGATCCAATTCGCCTGTTAAACAATTACTTAAAGTGAAAGAATTATTAGCAGTATAATTTCTTTCATTTTTTAGGTTTAAATCTTCTTGTACATTTTCTTGACTTTCGTTCATTTCATTGCTATCACTAACAGAATCTAAATTATCATCTACTGAGCATGACATTAGAATGCTTAAAAGCATTAAAAGAATAATTTTTTTCATAATATTGGTTTTTAATAAGTTCAATAATAAATTTAGTGTTTTGTTATATGCTATATGTTAATGAAAAGCTAAATTAAGACTGGATTTTAAATAAATTTTATGAATGATACCCCTAAACTGTTAATTTATGTAAGTGCTGTAACGCCTAGAATCAACTATACGTTTCGGCAAATTTGTACTTATATTTTAGGGTTAGACATAAAGTTTACTTCAAAAATTGAAGAGTTTATTGCTCATGATGGAGTTAAAATCTCCTATGGGAAGCAAAAACTGGGAAGTGAGTTTTTTATTCAATCTTCAGGTCTTTTAAACGAGCAAGGTTTTAGCGATATAGAGGTAAGAGTAGGGAAATGGGGAGACGTGGTTTGTTTTTTTAGGACTTCAAAAGATAGCGACATTCCGTTTGATATTTTTGCGGCTTCTTTTTACATGTTAAGCAGGTATGAAGAGTATTTGCCTCACGTAAAAGATGAGCATGGTCGTTTTCCTTCTAAAGAAAGTTTAGCATATAAGAAAGACTTTATTACTAGACCGGTAGTAGATATTTGGGCCCATAAGTTTAAAAATATATTAAAGGAGCGTTTTGATAACCTTGAGTTTCCTGAAAAACAATATTCCAACCGAAATATCCTAGCTGTAGCAGAAGCCTATAAATATAAGAAAAAAGGCATTGTAAGAAGTATTGGTGCCAGTATTCGTGATTTATTCACTTTCGATATAAGTCAGTTTTTAGAACGTATAGAGGTTTTATTGTATCTTAAAAAAGATCCTTATGATATTTATGAAGATCTCATTAAATTTTCTAAGCAGAATAATCTGTATTGGTATTTTTTATTTCAACTAAGCAATTATAGTGTTAATAGTAAAAATATTAGTTATAATAAAATAAAATACCACGCGCTTATCAAATCCATGGGCGATTATGGGAAGATAGGTTTGTTACCGGGCTACGAAGCCTTATCAAGTTTTAAAACTTTAAAATTAGAAAAAAATAGGTGGGAGTCAATTGTCAATAGACCTTTGGAAGTTTGTTTAAGTTATTTCTTTGATATTAATTTACCCAACTTATATAATAATTTTGATAAGTTAGAGATTAAAGAAGACCATTCGATGGCCTTCGTAGATCTTCCTGGTTTTAGGGCTGGTACTTGCCGCCCGTTTTTATTTTACGATATTAATTTTGAAAGGATTTCTCCCTTGGTTATTTATCCACCGGCATTTAACAGTTTTTCTTTTTGCAATTTTTCATTCTTTGAAGTGAAAACCCGTTTGCAGCAAATAAAAGAAGAAGTAAAGCAAGTAGGTGGGATTTTATCGGTGGTATTTCAAAATTCAGATTTTGATGGAGAGCAGCAAAAAGAAAAAACCTTAGAACTAATTAATATTCTCAATGATCATGGAGAAGGGTATTAAACATATATTTTTTGATTTAGATCATACCTTGTGGGATTTTGAACGGAATTCTTCGTTGGCATTTCAGGAGATTTTTGAAAAGCATCAAGTCCCTGTAAAAATTGAAGATTTTTTAGAATTGTATATTCCTATCAATAATACCTATTGGGCAGATTACAGGAATGATAGAATTAATAAAGAAGAGTTAAGGTATGGGCGCCTATCTGATACTTTTAAAGCAATGAATATAAGGGTAGAAAGAAAACAGATAGATTTACTTTCCGAAGATTATATTGCTCATTTACCCAAGAATAATTATTTATTTGAAGATGTTCATTCAACATTAAATTATCTACAACAAAAGTATTCTTTGCACGTTATTACGAATGGATTTTCAGAAGTTCAGGTGTTAAAATTGAAGAATAGTAAAATTGAAGATTATTTTATGACGGTTACCACTTCTGAAGAAGCAGGTGTGAAAAAACCACATCCCGATATTTTTGGTTATGCGTTAGAAAAAGCAAAAGCACTGCCAACCGAAAGTTTAATGATTGGTGATAATTTGGAAGCCGATATAATGGGGGCAGAAAATTTTGGAATAAAAGCAGTACTTTTTGGTGAGACTGTGCAAACTTCCAATTATTCCGGAAAAAAAATTAACAAATTAAAACAACTTTTAGAATTCATTTAAAATGAAAAAAATAGGATTATATTTTTTATTAGTATTTATCGTTTCATTCAGTTTTTCAGCAAAAGCGCAAGAAAAATATAATATAGATAAGCTTAATTATTATAAATACGTAGTAATTCCCATTCAGTATAAATTTCAGGATGAAGATAATGAGTATATGCTTAATTCATTGACTAAGTATCTATTAAATCAGGAGGGTTTTGATACTTATATGGATGTTGAAAGTAAGCCAAACGATTTAAAATTTAATAGATGTTTGGCTTTATATGTTGATGTAATAAGTGAGTCTGAAAGTTTTTTCTCACTTCAAACTAAATTAGATCTTGTTTTTAAAGATTGTAATAATGAGGTGATATTTAAAAGTGAAGGAAAGAGTCGGATAAAAAATTATGAAGAATCTTATAAAGATGCCTTAAAAGAAGCCTTTGAGGTTTTTGGAAGCGCTAATTTTATTTACAAATACAATGGTAAAAATAATTACGATCAGACACATTCTGTTAAAGCGGAACAAAGTGAACCTGAAATAAATGAAATTACTCAAGTAGATAAGATTGAGTACAATTTACCGGGGACTTATTCTTTATTCAATGAAAAGTATAAAATTGATAAAATTGAAGCTGGCTATATTATGCTTAATGCGGAGAGCGGAGATAGAAAAGCATTTATTAATGTGACGAGTGATCATTCCATTTTATTTAATTCAGAAAAAATGAATGGTAAAATGAAATTTACCAACGATGGCAATTTAGAAATTGAATATTTTAATAATGATACCGGAAAATTAGAAAAAGCGACACTTTATAAAGTAGAGTAATTAGTAATCATATTTTCCATTCCATAAAGCCTTGAGATACTCTCTTAAGGCTTTTTCTCTTTTATTATTTCCGGGTTCGTATAAAAGGGTGTTTTTTACCTCGTCTGGTAAAAATTCGGCTTGTGTGAAGTTGTTTTCATAATTGTGGGCATATTTATAATTATCACCATAACCTAAATCTTTCATCAACTTGGTAGGAGCGTTTCTTATCGATAAGGGAACCGATAAATCCCCCGTTTGCTTTACCAATTGTTGTGCTTTATTAATGGCCATATAACTCGCATTGCTTTTTGCGGAAGTGGCTAAATAAATAGCGCATTGACTCAAGATAATACGAGCTTCCGGATAACCAATTGTCGTAACCGCTTGGAAAGTATTATTGGCAATCTGAAGTGCTGTTGGGTTGGCATTACCAATATCCTCGCTTGCCAAAATAAGTAATCTACGCGCTATGAATTTCACATCTTCTCCGCCTTCAATCATTCTTGCTAGCCAATAAACTGCCGCATTGGGATCACTGCCACGAATAGATTTTATAAAAGCTGAAATTATGTCGTAATGTTGCTCGCCAGTTTTATCGTACCTAACAGTGTTCTTCTGAACTTTTTGTTCGACCAAATCATTAGTCACTACTACTTTTTTAGTGTCTTCAGAAGTGACAATTAATTCAAAAATATTAAGTAGTTTACGGGCATCCCCACCACTTAAGCGTAAAAGCGATGCTGTTTCTTTTAACTCAATTTGATAGCTTGCTAGAATTTTGTCTTTTTCAATAGCGCGGTTAATCAACGCTAATAAATCTTCTTTGGTAAATTCGTTTAATACGTAAACCTGACATCGGGAAAGTAGGGCAGGAATCACTTCAAAGCTAGGGTTTTCGGTAGTGGCACCAATTAATGTAACCCATCCTTTTTCAACTGCTCCTAGCAAAGAATCTTGTTGAGATTTACTAAATCTATGGATCTCATCTATAAACAGGATAGGGTTTTTAGTGGTGAATAAACCATCTTGTTTTTTCGCCCTTTCGATTACTTCGCGAACATCTTTTACGCCACTATTGATAGCACTTAGGGTAAAAAAAGGTCGGTTCGCTTCGTTAGCAATAATATTAGCCAGTGTTGTTTTACCAACTCCGGGAGGTCCCCATAAAATTAAAGAAGGAATCATTCCTTTTTTAATCTGGTTTTTAAGACTTCCGTTATCACCTATTAAATGGGTTTGACTAAGATAATCTTCTAATTTTTCTGGTCTTAATCGTTCTGCTAATGGTTTGCTCATAATACAAAGGTAGGATTTGAAAATGACAATTTTACCTGTTTTTAGAATTGGTTAAGCTTTTGCTATCTTGTATTTAATGAAAAATGAAAATACTTCTTATCGGTTAGATCATATAAGTTTAGGAATCCCATTAGCTGCGGTTTTAGCAATTTGGATTGTTTATTGGTTAGAAGTAAAGTTTGGTTTTTTTCTTAACCCATTTGGGATTCAACCAAAAAGTTTAATTGGGTTGAGGGGAATTTTCTGCTCTCCTTTTATTCACGGAAGTATAGAACATCTTTATAGCAATACTATTCCATTATTTTTATTGAGTTTAGCCTTGTTTTATTTCTACAGAAAGTTAGCCTTTAAGGTGCTTTTGTGGGGATGGTTAGGAAGTGGATTTTTAACTTGGTTGATTGCAGATCATGGAACTACTCATATAGGTGCAAGTGGAGTAATTTATGTATTGGCCAGTTTCTTGTTCTTTAAAGGGATTTGGTCAAAGCATTATCGGTTAGTTTCACTTTCTTTAATAATTGTTTTTATCTATGGAAGCTTGGTGTGGGGAGTTTTACCCGGTGTGCCGGGTGTTTCTTGGGAAGGTCACTTATCAGGTTTTATTACTGGTATTGCCTTGGCATTTATCTACCGGAAAGTTAAAGTAATTGAAATAAAAAAATACGATTGGCAAAAGGAAACTTATAGCGAAGAGGAAGATGAATTTATGAAACATTTTGATGAGGATGGAAATTTTATTCCAAGTTCAGAAATGGAGAGTTTTGAAGAAGAGTCCTCAGATTCTACAGCCAATATTGCGCAAGTGAAAATTATATATGAATTAAAAGAAAATAAGAACAAAAATTAAAAACGTTGTCTTACTACTTCATAGAGAATAGCTCCACAAGCTACGGAAACATTTAAAGAAGAGATTTCTCCTTTCATAGGTAGTTTAGCTTTGTAATTCACCATCTTTAAAAGTGATTTAGAAACACCTTTTCCTTCACTACCCATAATAATAGCAGTAGGTTTTTTAAAATCGACATTATAGATATAATGATCTGTTTTTTCTGTAGCGGCAACTGTTTGAACATTATAAGAAGCTAAATAGAAAAGGGCATCTTTTAAATGATCTACTTTACACATAGGAATATTAAAAATTGCTCCAGTTGAGGTTTTTACTGTCTGATCGTTAATAGCTGCGCCTCCTTGTTTTGGTAAAATAATTCCGCTAACTCCAGTGCATTCTGCGGTTCTAATAATAGCTCCTACGTTTCTCACATCGGTTAGCTCGTCTAGGATCAAAAAAATAGGATTTTCATTTTTTTGAAAAGTAGTCTCCAGCAGTTCTTCAATAGAAATAAATGAAATAGGGGATATTTTAGCAATAACACCTTGATGATTCTCTTTGGTTAGCCTGTTTAGTTTTTCTATAGGTACGTAAGAAATTTTGATACCTTCTTTACTTGCCAAAGAAGTAATTTCTTTAATCCCGGAATTATTACTACTCTTTTGGATAAAAATTTTATCAATCTCTTGATCGCTATGTAATGCTTCAAGAACGGAATGTATCCCAAAAATTTGTTGATTTTTCATAGGGGGTAAAAATAAAAAAACCACCTCAATTTTGAGGTGGTTTAAATCAATTAAATATGATGTTTAATGTTCATCTTCTACGAAACCAGTTCTTCTGTATCCCGCGAATTGATAAATAGTTCCTGGGTCATCAGAAAATTCAGCTTCAAAGTAGATACTGTCACTTACATTTCCTGCTTCGGTTAAAGCTTCATTAGTTAAAACTTTACCGTTATTTATATTAACATTGATCTCGTAATCTTCTACTTGATTAACTAAGTTATCTCCACCAAAAGTTTTATTATCAAGACTTGTTACTGGTGTTTTTACCTTAAAATCGTAAAGATTTCCATTATCATTGATCCATAGAGTGTCAGCAGAATTCGAAGCCGTGTTGTAAGTATCTAGCAGATAATAATCACTTAATGGTTGATTGTCTAATAAAATCTTCACGTACCATTCTCCTGATACTCCTTGTACTGCTGTTTCTCCAGCATTAAAATCTTCGTACCCATCGTCTTCACAGGAAATAATACTAAATCCAAGAAAAAACAATGCTATAATTTTAAAATATTTTTTCATTTTGTTTCTTTTTATTGTTTAGTGAATGTTACTCCATATACACCTCCTTGAATACCTAGGGCCAAGGAAAAAGAAGTGTCAGAATTAACACTTCCCCCTGTACCTGGGACTATGTTAGGGTCTCCTATAATAGGACCAAAGTCAGAGCTTTGGGTAGGAAATACTATAGAGCCATTTCCTAAATCAATCATGTAAATTCCTATCTCATTAGGAGGTAATGCATCTGAATTTGTGTAATAACCATCAGCAAATTTACTGACTTCATTTTCTCCACCGTTTCCTGATAGATACTCTCCTGTTAAATCTCTGTTAGTAGCAGTTTCTTTATCTCCTACACCTACATATCTTACAGTAGAGGCAGAGTAACCATCAGTATTGGTGGCAGAATATGTAAGTATGTATAATCCTGGTGTGTTGGAATCAACTTCTCCGGTTACTTCTACTTCTATTTCATTACCATCCTCAGTTGCAATTACTCCCGGATCAACATAATCTTCTCCTAATTGATGCAAAGAATATTGCTTACCTTCCATTTGGAATACGGCATAATTTGTAATATCTGATTCTATAGGATCTTCTGGACTACATCCAATCAATAATCCAAGCGAAATAGCAAAAAATAGCTTATATATATTTAAGTTCATAATTTTCTTTTTTTTTAATTTATTTTTGATCCCACCAAACTTTTACAAGTAAGTTTTGTTTTTGATTCAAGTTGGAGTTTCTTGTAACTTCATTGTCAGGATAGAAAACACTACTTGGAATTGAATTCCCTGGCAATACAGATGTTACTGATACCAACCTTCTTCCTAAGCTATAATCTGGAGTATTAGAAACTAATTCAGGAAATTTAGTTCTAGTAGTCTCTATCCAAGCTTCAATATTATTAACTCCAGCTAGGGCAACCCATTTCTGTATGATAATTTGTTCTACCAATTCTTCTGTAGAGACTGTTGTATCAAATTCATAGGCTCCTCCAGTACCAATCATTTCATTAGCAACAGTAACTGCTTCAGTATTAGTGTAATCTTCTGTTTTTGATATATTTAGCAAGAAAGATTGTACTATTCCTTGATTGTAAAGACTCTCAGCAGCAGCAGCTCCCGAATATCTTGCTAAAGCTTCAGCTTGTAAAAAGCTACTTTCAGATAAAGTAATAAGGTAAACAGGGGTTAGTGGAGCAACTCTAGGTCTTGAAAATTCATTTGATTTTTGATTGCTAAAATTACTAGTAATACCATCTCCTTGATCTATTCCTATATACTCACCATTTTTATTAGCTCTATATATAGTTTTTAATCTGATGGTATCAGAATTAGATTCTAGATATTCGTGTAAAGAATTACTCGCTACATTATTAACATCACCTAGACCTGTAGATGCTATTTGTACTTCATAGAAAGGGTTTCTTTTATCAGTAGCATCTATAAAAGCATCAAACTTTGCATCTGCTGTGATAAAGTTACCATTGTTGAGAAGTGCTAATACTTCAGCACTATTATTTTGAGAAGTATAAGACATTCTCATATAAAGCTTTAGTTTTAAGGTGTTAGCGAATTGTATCCAACTTGTCATATCTGCACCATAAATAAGGTCTTGTGCACCTACACTACTTTCAACAGGGTTTTGTTCGTATTGAGCTAAAGCACTATCTATTTTTGCTATTAAATCTAAATAAATTTCTTCTCCACTAGTGGGCATAGGAGATAGGTTATTTTGACCTTCTAAAGCTTCTGTGTAAGGGATATCCCCAAAAACATCCGTTAAGATTTGATAGGTATAGGCTTGTAAACAAGTAGCTATTAAATAAGTTCCCGTTTCACCATTTTCTTCAGATTTGTCAAGTACAAACTTTGCATCATTTAATGCACCAGCATATAGTTCAGTCCAAAGTCTATTAGCATAATCTACATTGATATTATAGGTATCTATGTTTTCATATTGACTAGCTCCTGGAGACTGAGTATAATATTGGGCATATATTCCACCTAAATTAAATAAATCTCCACCCATTACCGTTACTAATGATCCTTCAACAGCCGATAGGGCTAGACCCGCATCGATTTCTTGTGGACTATTAGGATCTTCGTTAATATCTAATTCACTATCACAGGAGTATAACACTACCAATAAGGATAGTAACAAAAATTTTATATTATTCTTCATTTTCATTTTTTTTTAAAATTTCGTTTTAATACTAAAACCAACACTTCTCGTACTAGGATTAGCACCAAATTCACCAAATTGACCTGATAGACCTGTTCCAAAAGTTGATACTTCAGGATCAATAAATTGATTGTCTTCTGGTGTCCATACAAATAAATTTCTTCCTATCACAGAAAAACTTAATGCATCCATAAATGTTTTATCTAACAGTTTTGAAGGGATGCTATAAGAAATTACAACTTCTCTTAATTTAACAAAAGATTTATCGATAACTTCACCTCTATTTAGAGCTTCTGCTCTATAGTAATCATCTTGATGTTCTCTATCTACAGGAGTAGAATTTTCTACGTAAGTTATGGAGCCATCGTCATTGAGAACTTGTTGTACTGAGTTTGATACAACAAAAGGTCTTCTGTCGTTATACATGGTTACTGTAGAATTTCCTGTAAACCTCATAATACTAGCAGTTCTACTAAACATTAACCCTCCTTGTCTTGAGTCTAAAGTGAAATCTAAGGATAAATTTTTATAACTTAAATTATTAGAAAAACCAAGGGTATAATCATATTGAGTATCTCCATATACTTCTTTTTCAGAAGCAGCAATAGGAACACCATTACTATCTACTATAATTTGGCCACTATCAGTTCTTGCGGGAACAGAGCCTTCTATAAGACCTATGGTTTGTCCTTCTCTTGCTAGAAGAGATGTAGTGCTTAATCCTGCTAATGATACTTGATCTATTCTATCATCCAATTCTTCTAACTTAGAATTATTGGTTGCAAAATTAATAGAGGCTCTCCAAGTAAAATTATTGGTTTTGATTGGAGTGATAGTTACTAAAGCTTCTATACCTTTATTGGAAATGGTTCCAACATTAGCTTGTTGACTCGTGTAACCTGTAGAAGGTGCGAATGGAAGGGCTAAGATTTGGTTTTCTACTTTTGAATCATAGTAGGTGAAGTCAATTCCTAGTCTGTTAGAGAAGAATTCTAATTCTGCCCCTACTTCAAATTCTTTTCTAGTTTCAGGCTTTAAATTAGAATTTGCTGCTCTGTTACCTACTTCATACGCATTAACACCTCCTAATGGAAAGTTTAGGTTAGCAAATCCTTGGTTATCTGCAGAACCGGGTACAAATACTGAATTTACAAGATAAGGAGAAGTATCAACCCCTGTAGATCCATAACCTGCTCTTAATTTACCGTAATTCATAAAGCTAGTTAAACCATCAAATGTTCTAGTAAATACCCAACTTGTATTTACACCTCCATATAAAATTGAATTATTGCCAAGCGGTAGTGTAGAATACCAGTCATTTCTAATATTTCCTGTTAAAAATAATTGATTTTTTAAATCAAAGGTTGTTGTGTTAAAAATACCGTAAAGTTTACGAGTAGACCTTAATGATGATGCTTGAGGTTGTTGACCAGAATTGCTTAAACTATAAAAACCAGGAATATTTTGACTACCCACTTCTGCTGTAAGAGAATTACTCTCTCTTATATTGATATTAAAACCAGAGGTAGAAACCACACCAATACTTTCATTGATATCTAAATTAAGATCATATAGGATATCATGATTTAATTGCTTGTAAGTTAATTGGTTTTCATAATAGGAACCAGGGTATTCGGTAGAAGTCCCATCATTTGGTGAGCCTGGAGCAGCATCAACAATAGCTTCCCATTTTCTTAGTTGTGAACTATAAGTATCTAATCCAAAACGATAAGTTAAATTAGACCAACTATTAATATCCAGGTCAAGCGTAAATGATCCATATACTCTTTCTTTATTATATTTAGAACCATTTTCATTTAGGGTAAAATATGGATTAGTTACTCCATAAGGAGTGAAATAATTAGAAACATTATTAAATGGATCATTATAATCTTTAAATCCAGAAATATTTATGTCTGTAGGTGTTTGTAGGATGTTGTTGAAAACAGTTAACCCTTGTCCCGCAGCAACACTAGATCCTGAAGTGTTTACATAGTTTAAATTTCCTGAAAAATTAAGGAAGCCCACTTTAGAATCTGCTGACAATGATAAATTATTTCTTTCGAATGAATCTGCATCAGTTGGGTAGATACCATCCTGTGATAAATTAGAATAAGACATTCTGGCAGTTGATTTTTCATTACCACCAGAGACGGCTACACTATTTAAATAAGATGTACCGGTAGTGAAAAAGTTTCTCATTTGATCTTCTTGAAAAGAATATGGCTTTAGTTGTTGTGAATTGTTAACGATATTTCCCCATACTCTAGTTTTACCATCGAATCTTGGCCCCCAAGAACCATTTTCACCTAAATAGTGAACAGCATCCCAACCTTGACCAAAAGTTTCTTGTCGATTAGGGGTTCTATTAACTCTAGAAAAGAAAGTGGTTGTAGATAAGTCTACCGTTAATTTACCGGCTTTTCCTTTTTTTGTAGTAATTACCACTACTCCATTGGCTCCTCTATTACCATATAGAGCAGTAGCAGAAGCTCCTTTTAGTATGGTGATGTTTTCAATATCTTCAGGATTAACGTCTTGTGATCCTCGTCCAAAGTCATATCCTCCATTAAGATCATCATCAAATGCACTTTGGTTATTCATAGGTACACCATCAATAACATATAAGGGTTGGTTGCTTCCTGATAAAGTACTAACCCCTCTGATAATCACTCCAGAAGATGCGCCAGGATCTGTAGAAGCACTTGCAATGGTAACCCCGGCTACTTTACCTTTAAGAGAGTTGGCAATATCAGACTGTGCCCCTTTAACAATTTCCTCTGCTTGAATTGTGGCTGTAGCAGCACCTATCGAAGACTTTTCTCTTTCAATACCTGCGGCAGTTACAATTACTTCCTCCAATTGGTTTCCGGCTTCTAGGCTTACATTATAGCTAGACTGTCCACCAATAGTTACTTCTTGGGTTTCAAAGCCCACATAACTAAATTCAAGTACATCTCCGTTAGAGACTTCAATAGAGTAATTACCATCAAAATCGGTTTGAGTACCGGAAGATGTTCCTTGTACTATGATGTTCACCCCTGGTAGAGGGAGACCATCTCCATCTGTTACCATACCGGTAACAGTTTTTTCTTGTGCAAAAGTAATTTGCACGACAAACGCTAATAGTAGCGTTAGAATTCCACTAAACTTTGTTCTCATTTTATAATTTATTTGAATTAGCCAATACCAAAAATGAATAATAATAGTGTAAATACCAACTTTTTTTTAAAAAAAATCCAATTTTGATGCATTAAAACTAATCCTTGCATTTTAAAATTCTGTTGATAATTTTAAATGGACAGTCGTGTTTTTTATTTCAAAGCTTTGATTTTCAGTTTTCCCGTTAGCAAATATCAATTTAAATAGGCCACTCTTGGTGTTCAGTCCGAATCCAAATCCAAAACTGATTAAATTGCTGTTTTGGTTCAGGTTTTGGTTTTTTAATTTACCAAAATCTAGAATAGTGTTGGCGTATAAGCTTTTGTCTACAGTATATCTGTATTCTGTATTGAAAAAACTGTAAAGGTTTCCAATTAGGCTGTTTTCTCTAAATCCTCTTAATGTGTTTATTCCTCCGGTTCTAAAAAGTTCATTGGTTAAATAGTTTTCAGAGTTTAAATAACCTGTGTGGTTTGCTATATAGATAAAGTTTCTGTTATTGAGTTTAAAATTATGGAATCCGGAAAATGTAATTCTTTGTTGATTAATTCTTTTGTCGTTATTTTCTCTATTCCCGATTTCTGTATTTAAAGAAATATACGATATGTTTTTGAAGATGGTTTTATTGTCTGTTTTTGAATAAGTGATTCTTCCGGTCAGGTAATTGGAGTTGTAATCGCTGTAGTTTTCTAAGCTGGTTTGGTTTTCTTCTAATAAATAGTTAGAGTTTTCGGTTTTGTAACCCGTAGAGAATTTTAATAGGGGGTTGGCGGTATAAGTTCCTTTAATTTCTTGCGTGCTGTTAGAGAAGGTGGAGTCCTGTCTTGTTAAATTTAAAGATGCCTCTGCGCTGATAGGGGTGTTGAATAGATATGGTAAAATTACTTCAGCATTAAAATAGGAGTATTCATCTCCATTGTTTTTATATTCAATATGAAGTTCTTCTCCATAATTTAGATTATTGGTAAGCTGAAGGTTAATGTGGCCGTTTAATTGCAGGTTGCTGTTTTCTTCGCTATTTGAAAACCCTAAAAATCCATCAAACAAATTGCTGTTTTGTTTTTCTAAGTATAAAAACACGGTCGTCGAGTCATTAGTGAATAAAACTTCAGGTTTTCTGATTTGATTTGCGAAACTTAAGTTTTGCAGCGCTTTTGTTTTTTTGTTGATGCTTGTTTTGTTGAATTCTTTACCTGTTTTTAAGCGTAAATAATTATTAAGAAAACTGTGGGGGAATTTCTCGTAACCTTTAATGGTGATTTTATCTAAAGTTCTTTTTTTTGAAGATGAAATTGCCATTTCGGCTATTAATCTGTTTTTTTCTTTTTTGATGTTTGTTAATTGGATGCTGGAGAAAGGTCTTCCTTTGTTGGATATTTCTTCATTTAGACTAATTAAGTATTGCTCGATATTTTCAGTGGGCAGGGTGACTGAGTCTTGAAGTTTGGTTTCTTTCAGTTTTAATTCTTGGTTAATCGAATCTGAGTTCTGTAAATACAGGGTGGTTTCTTTGTAAAAAGAACCTAACTCTACTTTTCCTATATATATGGTTGCTTTTTTTTCTTTTTCAACTTCAATTTTTCTTGCATCTATGTAACCTTTTTTTTGTGAAAAGTGAATTATGGAATCTAGCTCTGCTGATAAACTTTTAAAATTCGGGTGTTGTTTTTTGTAATTAAGTTGGTTGATGAATTTTTGTTTTGAACTGTCTTTTGTGGTAACCTTTAATTCTAGGTTTTGACAGAGTATATTGCTGTAACAACTCAGAAATATAAAAAGGGATATGTAAATTTTTTTGTTGATAAATGATTGTTTTAGAATACTAACGGTAAATATGCTTATTCTTATGTTGAGGGTTAAGAAAAATTAATCTGTTTGAAAATTAATGAATTATAGTTTGAATAGTTGAAATATATTTCTACATTTGCAAACCCTAAAAATAGGGATAAATAATTTTAATTAATTAGTTGTAAGTAGAATTTATGCCAACAATTTCACAATTAGTACGAAAAGGAAGGGCCAAAATAACTAAGAAGAGTAAATCGGCTGCTTTGGATTCGTGTCCTCAGAGAAGAGGGGTTTGTACGCGTGTGTATACCACTACACCTAAAAAACCAAACTCTGCTATGCGTAAAGTAGCAAGGGTAAGGTTGACCAATGGTAAAGAGGTGAACGCATACATCCCTGGTGAAGGACACAATTTACAAGAGCACTCGATAGTATTAGTTAGAGGCGGAAGGGTTAAAGATTTGCCAGGTGTTAGATATCACATTGTTAGAGGAGCTTTAGATACCGCAGGTGTTGAGGGTAGAACTCAGAGAAGATCTAAGTACGGAGCGAAACGCCCTAAAAAGTAATTCAAAAACTTTTAAAACGAAGAAATGAGAAAAAGACAGGCTAAAAAAAGACCTCTTTTACCGGATCCTAAATTTAACGACCAGTTGGTAACAAGGTTTGTTAATATGATGATGTGGGATGGTAAAAAATCAGTGGCATTCAAGATTTTTTATGATGCTATTGCTATTGTAGAGGAGAAAAAGCAAGACGAAGAAAAAACTGCTTTAGAAGTTTGGAAAGATGCTTTATCAAATGTGATGCCGCACGTAGAAGTAAGAAGTAGAAGAGTGGGTGGTGCGACTTTCCAGATTCCAATGCAGATTAGACCAGATAGAAAAGTTTCAACAGCTATGAAGTGGTTGATTTCTTTTGCTAGAAAAAGAAATGAAAAATCAATGGCTGCTAAGTTAGCTGCTGAAGTTTTAGCTGCGGCTAAAGAGGAAGGTGCTGCTGTTAAGAAGAGGGTAGATACTCACAGAATGGCAGAAGCAAACAAAGCATTCTCACATTTTAGATTCTAAATATAATGGCACAAAGAGATTTAAAATTTACAAGAAATATAGGTATTGCGGCTCATATTGATGCTGGTAAAACAACAACAACAGAGCGTATACTTTATTATACAGGTATTAGTCATAAAATAGGAGAAGTGCATGATGGTGCTGCTACTATGGACTGGATGGAGCAAGAGCAGGAAAGAGGTATTACAATTACTTCTGCTGCGACTCATTGTACTTGGCCTTATAGAGATCAAGAGTATATCGTTAATATTATTGATACTCCTGGTCACGTTGACTTTACAGTAGAGGTTGAGCGTTCACTTCGTGTGTTAGACGGTGTTGTTGCATTGTTTAGTGCTGTAGATGGGGTTGAGCCTCAGTCTGAAACAGTTTGGAGACAGGCTGATAAATATAGAGTTCCTCGTTTAGGATTTGTGAATAAAATGGACCGTCAAGGTGCGGATTTTTTTAACGTGTGTAAGCAGGTTAGAGAAATGTTGGGAGGGAACCCTGTTCCTTTGCAAGTTCCAATCGGAGATGAGATTGACTTTAAAGGAGTGGTTGACTTGATTTCTAAAAAAGCAATTATTTGGAATGATGAAGATCACGGGATGACTTATGAGGAGATTGATATTCCTGAAGAGTTAAAAGATGATGTTGATATGTATAGAGCTCAGTTGGTAGAGGCTGTAGCTGAATACGATGAAGCTTTGATGGAGAAATTCTTCGAAGATGAGAGTTCTATTACAGAAGATGAAATTATCGCTGCGCTTAGAGCTGCAACTATAGATATGTCTATTATACCTATGATGTGTGGTTCTGCGTTTAAAAATAAAGGGGTTCAAGCAATGTTAGACGCGGTAATGCGTTACTTGCCTTCTCCAGTAGATGTAGATGCGATAGTAGGAACTAATCCTGATACAGGAGAAGAAGAATCTCGTAAGCCAAATGTAGATTCTCCATTTTCAGCGTTAGCATTTAAAATTGCAACAGATCCTTTCGTAGGTCGTTTAGCTTTCTTCAGAACTTATTCTGGTACTTTGGATGCTGGTTCTTATGTTCTTAATAACCGTTCAGGTAAAAAAGAGCGTATCTCAAGGATGTATCAAATGCACTCTAATAAACAAGAGCCAATTGAAAAAATTGAAGCTGGGGATATTGGAGCTGCGGTAGGTTTTAAAGATATTAAAACTGGAGATACTTTAACAGATATGGATCATCCGATCGTTTTAGAATCTATGACCTTCCCTGCGCCGGTAATTGGTGTTGCGGTAGAGCCAAAGACTAAGGCAGATGTCGATAAGATGGGGATGGCTTTGGCAAAGTTAGCTGAAGAAGATCCAACTTTCGTTGTGAAAACTGACGAGGTTTCAGGTCAAACTATTATTTCAGGTATGGGAGAATTACATATTGAAATTTTAGTAGATCGTTTAAAAAGAGAATTCAAAGTAGAGGTGAACGAAGGTGAACCTCAGGTTGAATATAAAGAAACAGTTACTAAAACTGCTCAGCACAGAGAGGTTTATAAAAAGCAATCTGGTGGACGTGGTAAGTTTGCAGATATCATTTTTGAAATGGGACCTGTAGATGAGGATTTTGAAGGTATAGGTCTTCAATTTGTTGATGAGATTAAAGGAGGTAGAATTCCAAAAGAGTTTGTTCCTTCGGTTCAGAAAGGTTTCGAAGAAGCAATGAAGAACGGTCCGTTGGCAGGTTTTCAGGTAGATACACTTAAAGTGGTATTAAAAGATGGGTCTTTCCACCCGGTGGATTCAGATCAATTATCTTTTGAATTAGCTGCGAAAATGGGATTCAAAGCTGCTGCTAAAGCTGCAGGTGCTGTTATCCTTGAGCCTATTATGAAAAATGAAGTAGTTACTCCTGAAGAGAATATGGGGGATATCGTAGGTGACTTGAATAGAAGAAGAGGACAGGTAAATAGTATGTCAGACAGATCTGGTGCTAAAGTGATTAAAGCTGAAGTGCCTTTATCAGAAATGTTTGGTTATGTAACTACCTTGAGAACTTTATCTTCCGGTAGAGCAACTTCTACTATGGAATTTTCTCATTATGCTCAAACTCCTTCTAATATTTCAGAAGAAGTGATTAAAGCGGCAAAAGGAGCAGCTAACGAATAAAATTAGGAAAATGAGTCAAAAAATTAGAATAAAATTAAAGTCTTACGATCATAATTTAGTAGATAAATCTGCTGAAAAGATTGTAAAAACTGTAAAGACAACTGGAGCTGTGGTAACTGGTCCAATTCCATTGCCAACTCATAAAAAAATCTTTACTGTATTACGTTCTCCACACGTAAATAAGAAATCTAGAGAGCAATTTCAATTGAGCTCTTATAAAAGATTACTTGATATTTATAGTTCTTCATCTAAAACAATTGATGCTTTGATGAAGTTGGAATTACCAAGTGGAGTAGAAGTAGAGATTAAGGTCTAATAGAATTTCTGAGTTCAATCTCAGAAAACATGTCCCGAGCTGCGTGCGAGGGAAAAACGGAGAGAGTATATTCAGGACAAGAATGTATTTTCTTGTCCTGAATTTTTTTAAATAAATTTTAATCAATTAATAATTATGTCTGGGTTAATAGGAAGAAAAATCGGTATGACCAGCATTTTCGACGAGAATGGTAAAAACATTCCTTGTACGGTAATAGAAGCTGGACCATGCGTAGTTACCCAAGTCAGAACCAGTGAGGTTGACGGGTATGAAGCAATTCAACTTGGTTTCGATGACAAGACAGAGAAAAGTACTACAAGTGCCGAAAAAGGTCACTTTAAAAAAGCTGGTACTGGAGCTAAACGTCGCGTTGTTGAATTCAAGAGATTTAAAGAAGATTTAAAATTAGGTGATACAGTTACCGTAGAGCACTTTGCTGAAGGTGAATTCGTTGATGTGTCTGGAACTTCTAAGGGAAAAGGTTTCCAAGGGGTTGTAAAAAGACACGGATTTGGAGGAGTTGGTCAGAAAACTCACGGTCAACATAACCGTTTAAGAGCGCCTGGTTCTATTGGTGCTGCCTCTTACCCTGCAAGAGTATTCAAAGGAATGCGAATGGCAGGACAAATGGGGAATGAAAAAGTTAAAGTACAAAACCTTAAAGTGTTGAAAGTGGTTTCAGATAAGAATCTACTTGTTGTAAAAGGATGTGTTCCTGGTCACAAAAACGCTTATGTAACTATTCAGAAGTAATGGAAGTAGCAGTATTAGACATAAAAGGAAAAGAAACAGGTAGAAAGATAAGTCTTTCTGATGCTGTTTTTGGAGTAGAGCCTAATGAGCATGCTATCTATTTAGATGTTAAGCAATACTTGGCTAATCAAAGACAAGGTACTCATAAAGCTAAAGAACGTGCTGAAATTACAGGAAGTACTCGTAAAATTAAAAAGCAAAAGGGTACTGGTACCGCACGTGCAGGTAGTATAAAATCTCCTGTTTTTAGAGGTGGTGGTAGAATTTTTGGACCAAGACCAAGAAGTTATAGTTTTAAATTAAATAAAACTTTAAAGCGTCTTGCTAAAAAATCTGCATTAAGCCAAAAAGCAAAAAATAATGAAATTTTAGTGTTGGAAGATATCAATTTTGATTCTCCAAAAACTAAAAATTTCACTTCAATGTTGCAAGATCTTGGTATTGAGGGGAAAAAATCATTATTTGTATTGGGAGAGTCAAATAAAAACGTATATTTGTCCTCTCGTAATTTACAGACCGCTGAAGTTATAACATCTTCAGAATTAAGTACTTACAAAATATTACACGCAAATAATGTAGTGTTTTTAGAGGGGTCTTTAGAAGGAATCGAGTCGAATTTGAGTAAATAAACGTTATGAGTATCTTAATAAAACCTATTATTACGGAAAAAGCTACTAACGATAGTGAGTTAAATAATCGTTATTCGTTTGTAGTTAATAATCAGGCGAACAAGATTGAAATTAAAGACGCAGTTGAGTCTGCTTATGGCGTTTCAGTAGAAAAAGTTCGTACGATGAATGTCCGTCCGGATCGTAAGGTTCGCTATACCAAAGCTGGTATGGTAACTGGTAAAACAAAAGCTTATAAAAAAGCTATTGTACAGTTAGCGGAAGGTGAAACAATTGATTTATACGCTAATCTTTAAGATTAAGAAATGTCAGTAAGAAAATTAAAACCAATCACACCTGGTCAGCGTTTTAGAGTTGTTAATGGTTATGACGCTATTACAACTGATAAGCCGGAGAA
>MDTG01431729.1_pt1 | contig 26367 bp, 25 predicted proteins | sample 811421 | NCBI WGS metagenome assembly MDTG01 (sample SAMN05326645, study PRJNA326480) | marine metagenome | isolation source: seawater | place: Pacific Ocean: South East | collected 2011
AGATCCATTTGAAAAAGCTACATTGGCAAATCTTGCAGTAGTAATTTTAAAATCTTTAGAATAAGTCATTATAACATTTTCCATTAATTTTTTTGATGCACCCATAACACTTACTGGATTGGCAGCCTTATCAGTTGAAACACAAAAAAAGTGAGATGGTTTATTTAATTTTAAATAATTTAATAATCGTTCTGCATCTAAAACATTATTTTTTATCATCGCTTCAATAGAAAAAGAATCTTTTTCACTTCTTACATGTTTGTGAGCCGCAAAATTGGCTACAATGTCAAAGGAACCATAACTTTTTAACATTTTATAGAAAACATCTGAATTAAAAGACATCGGATAGGTTAAATATTTTTCTGGAACTTTTAAATTTAAATCACTTCTTAAAGTTCTGGTTAATTCTGTCAAACCATTTTCATTGGTATCTACAACTATTAACTCCGAAGGATAGTATTTTAAAGCTACTTTGATAAAAGAAGATCCAATTGTGCCAGCTCCACCAATTACTAGTACTGATTTATTTTTAATTTCTTTAGATAACTTTTCTTTATTTCGTTCTAAGTCGTCATAGAAAAAACTTTTCTTTCTTTTTGTTATATAGTTCTTAATAAATTTAGAAATATTAGGTAATATCATATTTTATATGTTTTTATTTGATTTATCATATAGAAAACTTGGTTTTTTTGGAATACCTCTGATGTACTTAAATACCAAATTTGAATCTTTAAACAAAAGTGACCAAAATGTTAAAAACAAAATTTTTAAATCAATAATAAATGAACGATTATTAAAATACCATAATTCTAAAGCTCCTTTGTATGGATAAATATATAATTTATAATATTCAAGTGGATCTTTTCCTGAATCTTTGTATTTGCTAACTAATAATTCTTCATCTCTAAAGACTAATGATCCAATTCCAGTTATACCAGGTTTAGTTGCATAAATTAAATTTTGAACTTCAAAATTATACTTTTTAAAGCTAGATATCAACAAAGGACGAGGGCCAACTAAAGACATTTCTCCTTTTATAACGTTAATAATTTGAGGCAGTTCATTTAATTTTGTGATTCTTAATATTTTACCAAATTTTGTGATTCTAGGGTCATTTCTTACTGTGACTGTTTTGTTACCTATGCTTGCACTGTTTTTCAACATGGAAGCAAACTTATATATTAAAAAAGGTTTGTTTTTATATCCCATTCTTTCTTGGAAATAGAAAACTTCACCTTCATCTGATAGCTTTAGTATTATAATTATTATTAGTAAAATTGGAAAAATAATTATTAAACCAATTATTGCAAAAAGCAAATCCATGCTTCTTTTAAAAATTAAATAAAACTTTTTTTGTTTAAACATTTGAAAAACTATAACAAATCAGATTCTTTCATTAATATAGGCTGAACATCTACATCTCTTAAAAAAATTGTTTGAGGTTCAAATTCATACATTTTATAAGTTAAATCAAAGTTTGAATCATTACTTAATAATGCTAAAATATCTTCTGAAAAGTTTGCTCCTGCTAATGCAAAACTATAATTAAATGCTACCATTCTAACATTTATTTCAGTAATATATGGGCGACCATCAATATCTTCTTTAAAATCAGCAGTGAAAAAACCATGTTTTTTAGTATTAGTATACTCAAAAAGTAAGTCCATAGCGCTTATAGCTTTATCTACTAAATTTGGTTCATTAAGTAAGCGCCCAAAAGATGTATTACCTGTAATACCAGAAGGAGCTACTTTTGACATTATATAATTTACTCTTTCCGCACTAGCTGATCTTATCAATTTTCCATTATAATACAGAAGTTTGCAAGCTAAATTTCTTTTTGGCAAAAAAGTACTTGCAATAAATTCAGTAACTTTTGGATTTATGGTAAACCAATTTTTTAAACTTTCTTGATTTTCTACTTTTAATGAGCCTAACCCACTTGAACCTGAAGTGCTTCTAATCCAAAAAGGATATCCAAGAGTTTTTTCAAGTTTTTTAAAATCTATTTTTTTAGGATTCAATATATATGATTTTGGAACTAGTCCACTTTGATTTAAAATCTTTGTCATTGCTCCTTTATCAATTAGAACTTTAACTAAATCATAATCAGGTAAAATTGTTTTACATGGCCATACTCCTCCTTTTTTTTTGAATAATGCCCACTCTAAAACTGCGTTTTCAGGATGAATCATTGCGTATTCAATATTGTTTTTTTCAATAAACCCATTTAATACACTCCAATATTTTTTATGAGAAGATTTAGGAACTATAATATTTTTCTCATATAATTCTTTTTCATATAGCCCATGAACAAATGGTTGTATCTCGGTCCCATAGAGTTTAGATTTTTCGCCATATTTACTGATTTTAATACTTCTTGAAACACTTCTTGGTGTAGGACCCCCAACACCGCTTATTAGTATATTCATTTTTCTAGTAATTAAATTTTTCTAACTCATATTTTAATCCTTCTTTAACAGGTAATTGCCAAAGTAATTTACACCAATCATGATTCCCCTCAATAAGGCCAGGTCCATTTTCTGTAATGGCTATATCCCATCCGATAGAACGATTTTGTGGATATAATTTTGCAGCCTCTTTTACCATACAAATTGTATCATTCCAAAATGGTAATTGAAGATTTTCGATTGTAAAATTAGTTATTGGATGATTAGCTTGATCTTTTTTTGTAATATCACTGTAAACACCAGTTCCACTAATTTTTCCAGTTAAAACATCAATATTAGCTGCAAGATTGCCTCCAGCCATATTATCAATATTTGAATTTACTGATATCCGTTGACGACACCCTAATATTATTACTTCTTTATTTTCATCTAATTGAGTGATAATTCTAATTGTATTTACACCCGAAGGAGATAATTTATTTAAAACAGGATGTTGAATTATAAACTCTTCAACTAAATCATAATTATTTTTGTACATAAAACTTATTAATGATTTTACATTAAATCTAGAAGTACTAACTACTTTTACACCTAAACCACATTTACCATTAGAAGATTTAAAAACAATTTTTTTTGATGGATTTTTTAAAAGCTTTACACCAATATAATCATTAGATTCTAAATCACTTATTGTAGCTACAATATGTAAAAAAAACTCTTTATAGAATTTAAAAAATTTTCTTTTATCATCTAATATATCACGCATAGCTACTGGATTCATTTTTAATTGATATTCATACATAAAACCAGTTCCTGCCCACATCAATTTCTTACTATGAGGTATAGTGTAAAATCTAAATTGAAAATATTCTAACAAAGAAATATTATATTTAAAAACACTATAGATAGATTCATAAAATAACAAAAATTTAGATTTTTTTGTAAGTTCAAAAGCATAATTCAAAAATTTAAAATATAAATTTCTATCTAATTTCTTCAAATAATAAAATAAATAAATAAATCTTTTCATTATTATATTTTTAATTATTTATTAAACTACCTAATTCTTCACTACTCATAAACTCAACATCTGGCCACTTATCAACTATTTTTTTTAGTAAATTTTTTAATGCATTAATACCTATTTTACGATTTTCCTTATCAATATGCCCACAAAAATTCACACGATGGGAACTAATTATAGCAGGTCTGTTCCAAAAAAAAGCTGTTTCTATTTGCTTTAATGAATAATTTACCCAGTCAAACTCTTTAGCATTTGTTGGTTCAAAAACTACATTTCTTACTTGAAAAATCATTCCTAAATTATTTTTTTTACCTGTAAAATTATAAATTGTTTTATATTTTGTTTCACCTAAATGTTCCTTCTTAATTAAAGGAGAGTCCAAGTATTTTATACCATTTTTATTTAACATTTTATGTATTGTAGAATGTTCCCTCCCACCAGGTGCGTTAAAGTGAGTTGCTCGATAGTCAAAAACTTTCTCAAATTCATTAAGACCTATTTTGATAATTTCTTCAAACTGTTTATTCTCCTCAAACTTATCAAATTCAAAAGCAGCGGTATATCCAATTGAAGGATATCCTGAAGATGAAATACTAGTATATGATCTATTTTTCAGAGCTGTTAAAACTTCAAAATCTTTTTTTTCTAATTTTTCTTTAAAAACTTTTAAATTTAAATGCTCTCTGCCGTGAAATTGTGGTTTCATTAAACCTAAATTTATTCCCTCTTTCCACATATCCCATGCTCCTTCATATGATTTTGGATATAAAGATGATAGTTTATGAAATGTTTCAGGCAATAGTTCATATTCATAATTTGTATAATTCTTCTTTTCCATTTTTTCAAAGTTTATATTACAAGGCAGAGAAAAGGGAGTGAAAATTGCATGCCTACCGTTCCTATCTTTAACTGAAGTTAAAACATCATACAGCAAATTCAGATCATCTTTAGTTTCAAGAGCATCAAATGCATCAAATCTTGTATGTACTTTAATACCTAAAGAATTCATTTTTATTCTTGATTCTTTTGAATTTAATCTTACATTTCCGTAATCGTCAACAGAAATAACAATAATTTTACGTTTAGTTTTCCAACCATAAATATTTTTAATATTTCTAAAAAAGAAATTTTTAAATTCTGGCATTATTTTTAACTTTTTGAGTCGAATAAAATTTCAAATCTTTATTACATTTTAAATTAATAATAGTTCTGAACAGAGAATTTTCAAAATATTTCTCATAATGAGCATGTTTAGACACATTCATTTTTTTAAGTTTAGAGTAATCAAAATTTAAATTTAATCCCTTAAAAAAATACTCTAAATCAAAATTTAAATTTTCATATGTACCAACAAAACTAACTATTATATTATTTTTTTCATCCAAAAAATATTTCATATTTGATTTATAAGGATAAAGTATAGCCCATAATTTAAAAGGTAAAAATTTAGCCGAAAGAAATTTTAAACTATTAGCACAACGAATTAATTTTTTATTAAATGATAATTTTCTAAAATTTCTTTTAAACGGATTTATCAACTCCTTCTTACCGGATTTTTTTAAAAAAAAATAACTACTGAGAATTTTTGAATATGGATGCCTCATAAAGCAAATTATTTTAAATTCATCAAATTCATCTCCAAGCTTAACTTTTACTGAAGCAGTAGTATCATGATCAGAAAATTTTATCATTCTAGAATTTAAAACAATCTCATTTCTTGATGAAGTGTGATCTTGATCTAACAAAAAATTTTGAATTGATGTTGTTGCAGTCTTAGGACAAGCTATATATATATATTTATTTACTTTTGAGATAATCATACTAACTTAAATAAAGTTGGACAAACTTAAAAGCATTTTCTCTTCTAAAGTTTTTAGAAGCAATTAAAGAGTTTTTACTTAATTTGTCATAATAATTTTTATCATTTGAAACTTTTTCTAAAAAATCAATAATATTAGAAATTTCAGATTTAGTATAACATACACCATGCCCATACTCTTGGATGTAATCAAATAATTGGCTATCTTTTGAGGAAATATATAATGAAGGAATTGCATAACTCATAAGATTATATGATTTACTTGGAACACTCCCTTTGCTAACTTTCTCATCAAGGATAACTACACCAATATCTGCGGCAGATAATGAAAAAGGAAACATATCATCTGACTGAAAAGGTAAAAACATTATGTTAGATAATTTTTTATTTTCAACTTGTTGTTTTAAAATTCCTTTTCTTGGGCCTCTACCTATTATTTGAAAAAGAATTCTTTTGTTATTTTTTAGTTCTTCAGCTATTCTAATTAAAATTTCAACATTATGAGTTATTCCAATATTACCTGAGTATTGAACAATAAATTTGTCTTTAATATTATGTGTTTTGAGAAATTTATTATTGTTTTTTGAGACTTTAAGATTTTCTTGAAAAATAGACCAAATTGGTTGCACATAAATTTCTCTTGATGTGTATGCGCTTAATAGATTTAGCATTTTTTCACTTATAGTAAAAATTTTATAAGCCTTTTTGAAAGATATTTTATTTAGATATGACCACGATTTATATACTGGATGATTTTCATTCATTCCAGTAATTTTAAATGTATTAGGATAAACATCCCAAATAAGCATACTAAATCTATTTTTTACAACTAGATTTAACAAGTAAGCCATTGGTGGTACAGAAACAAAAAAAACTTCATAATTCCTATATTTTGTTATTAATAAAAAAAAGATTTTTATCAGTGCCTCTAAATAGATAAATACTTTTCTGACTCCATTTTTTTCTTTCCACTTATTTATATATGTAATTTCAATATTTTTATTTAATGCTTCCCCTTGCTCATGTACATTACCAGTAATAACACTAACTTTCTTAAATTTTTTGGCAAACTCATTACACAAGCCAACGGTTAAATAATTAATAGCTTGATTAATAATTACAATTTTTCTTCCTTTGGATATCATTAAATTATTTTAAAGAAACTTTACAAATTTCAAGGAAGTTTTTGGCTCTTAAAAAAGAAGAGCCAAATGATTCTAAAATAATAGAACCATTTTGAATTAATTTATTCTGTAAACTTTTTGATTTATATAATTTAATAATTTTTGATGCTATATCTTTTTCATCAACTGGATCAAAATATAATGCAGCATCTTTACAAACTGTATGTGCAAAACCCATATCACTTGTAATAATTGGTTTCTTTGTATGCATTGCTTCTGCATATGATGCAGAAAAACATTCAATTAAAGAAGGAAGAAACATAGCATGACATTCTTGATAAAGCGATGCACCATCTTCAATTTTCACAGGACCAACATTAATAAGCTGTTCATAATTTTTATCAGAGGAAAGTAAATTCATATCATCTTTGTTCAAAGTAACTATAAATTTTATATTCGGATATCCTCTTTGGATTAATAAATCTATAACTTTTGGTATAATATCTAAATTTTTATGCGGATACCAAGCAGATAAGGTTAATAATCTAAATTCGTTATTAATACAGGGTGGTAATTTAAAAGGCCTTTTTAATTGGTTTACGTAATACGAGTTTACTGTATTTGTGACAGTGAAAATTTTTTTTGATGGCATGATATTTTTTAATCTTTTATTTACATCATCTGTTTGAACTACAAATACATCACCATCACGATTAAAAAAGTAAATTGCGAACTTTTTTCTTAGTTTCCATAAAACTCTATTTAATAATTTTATTTTATTGAAATAAGGTGACTCAGGGTATATATAATGAGGTATATTGTAGCCCATAATATGAAGCTTTTTGGGTCGCCAATACGAAGGCCCAGAAGTAGTAAATACTATATCTGGTCTAAATTTATTCTCTATTTTTTTTAGAAAAGAATTATGAGAATACAATGAAAAAAATTTAGTCGCTGGACGAAAGGGTGCATCATAAAAGAAAAAATTACTTGCAAATTTAGATTTATCTATCACTTTCACCATATTCTTTGAAAGCACCACATAATATTCATTCTCATTAAATTTTTTGCACTCTTCAATAAATGATTTGGCAACCTGAATACCTCCACCTTTAAAATTTGATGATGTATTAATTAATATTTTCATCTTCAAGTATTTTATTATATATGTTTAAACAATTATTATAATATAAAGAATTTCTTATTTTTTTCTTAATATTTTTTTTAAGACTATTTTTTTGCAATGAAGGAGTAGAAGAGCCGAGTATTGAGTTTGAACCAAATTTTTTGTCTTTATTTTCAGAGATTATATTTATTTCTTTTTGTGTTATAAATCCATCAATGTAAACTTTTATTTTCTCAATTGTACTTATTGGATTTTCAATCAGATAATTAAAATTAACTAAATAAAAATTACTTTGATATTTATTTACATACTTATAATAAATAATATAATCCTTAATTAAAACATTAATTAAAGATTTATCTATCTTTTTAGGCAAATTAGTTTTTTTCTCAAATTTTTTTAAATAAAGTGATGATACAGCGTCTAAAGGATGTCTAATTATAATAATTATTTTGATTTTCTTTTTCAAAGAAATTTTAATTGGTGCAATTGAGTGAAAATGATGTGCAATTTTATCTCTATCAAAAATTTTTCTTATTAAGAATAAAGCATAAGTATTTCCACTTCTAGGGTAACCATCAAATAGAACTTTAGTTTTATTATTAATCATATCTAATTTAAAACCTGATCTACTTCTATATACAAAAAACCATAGCCTGTACAATAAAGGATTGTTTTTATATAAATATTTTAAATTATGTAAAATTTTAAATGATAAATTCATAATATTTTTCTGAAATATTTTTAATATTAAAATCATTTATTTTTTCAAGAGACATTTTACTAAAGGTTTTTAAAGTATTATCGTCTTGCATAAGATTTTTTAATTGCATCTCATATTTTTTTTGGTTTCTGTTTTTTATAAGATAACCTGTGATTCCATTATAAATAAGATCTGATGGGCCAGCTACACAATCATAAGCAATAACTGGTATGCCAAATGACATAGCCTCACCAATAGCGTTGGGAAATCCTTCCGAACTAGATGTAAAGGCAAAGATTTTAGATTTCAAATAATATGCTCTAACATCATTTCTTTCTCCTTCAAAGAAAATCTGATTAGTAAGGCCTAGCTTTTTAACTAAATTTCTATACTTATTAAGCAAATCAGATTTGTTAGTATTACCGCCAACAATTATAAGTTTCCATTTTTTGTTGTTAATGTTTTTAAAAATATTAATAAGTTCATCAAAATGCTTAGTTTCAATTAATCTACCAACTGATAATATTATATTTTCTTTCTTGATTTTTTTATTAAAAGACTCTTTTTTAAATGGATTACCAATAATTGATATATTATTATTCCATTTTTTTTGAAGTGCAATCTTAGCTGCTATTGATGTTTGAGCTATAATGCCAGATGAAAATGGATATAGGAGATTTCTTAATATATTATGAAATTTTCCTAAATCTTTATTGGGCTCACTTCTATCAGAAATAAAAATAGGAAAATTCAAACCTAATAATGAAAGTAGAACAAGATTATTCCATTTCTCACCTAAACTTAAAATTGAATCAGGCTTTAATTCTTTTATTTTTTTTCTGAGAAAACATATAGTTTTTAATGTATAAAATAATCGAAACTTATTATTAAAATTAAATTCTGGAGTATGAACAACGATTCTCTTGTCAAGCTCGAAAGAAATAATTGGATTAATTCCAAATAGTACTATATGTAGTGTTACTTTCTTTTTATTAATAAAATTATTTGATAAAAGAGAAGCAACCCTTTCCATTCCTCCAATTTTTAAAGAATGAATACAAATTACTATAATTTTATCTGACATTTATTAGAAACATTAAGTTTAATCATTTTTTAAGGTAGAATATAAATATTATGACCATCTAAAAAAAAGATGATCAAAAAACGTTGCTAATATTTTTTGTGGTTTAGAAAGTCGCTTATATTCAAAACCTAAATTTGAATTTATTTTAATTTCATCTTTTAAACGTATAACATTACCAGCTAGAATATGAAATGGTATGAAGTTATTATTCTTAGAAATTTTAATTTTAGGATGAATGATCTCCAAAAAATCTAAATTTTTGACATAGTCATTATATTTTAATTTAACAGAATCAATCCCAATACAAAAAATTTCAGTTATAAAATTTACATAAATCCATTCAAGAATAACTTTAAATGTTCTACGTGCAGGCAAATCAGTTTCTATTCCTGCCTGAATATTCTTTTTTGAATTCTTTTTTGAGGAATTTAAAACACCCTTTAAATTCCTACATAAATGAATTACTTTTAAATCAACAATTTTATCTAAAACCGCAATTCTCTGGGGTGATTTTGATGAGTCAATAACAATACTTTTTCCAGTAACCTCTAGAATTGACTCAAATAATATTCTAGTAGACAGGCAATATAATTTAAATTCATTAGAAGGTTTTATTTTATTAAAAAATGTTGTTAAAGTAGTTTTATTACGCTCAAATCTAAGTCTTGATTTTTTGTAATCTTGTAGAGTAATTGGTGATTTTTTCATCCATAATTCAACAATTAAAGACCAAACATTACATTCAGCAATTAATTTTTTACACGAACAATACTCATTAAAAATTGAATCACGAGTTATAAAAGTTAATTCACCACAGCTAAATATGTCATGGCTTGATCCGAGAATAATATCTAACAAAGTTGAGCCTGAGTGTCCATTCCCAGCAATGTATAACACTGTAATATTTTTATTTTTCATTTTTTAAGCTCCTAAAAATGATTGTATCATCCAATCTTGCGGACAAAATTTACCAGGATACCAATTAAGATTCTTATCCCAATAGCCAGTACATTGGTCATATCCTTCTTTAATAAAACCATAACTAATTTCTACTATTAATGGATTATTATCTTCATCAAAGATAAAATCATAAGCTAAACATTGTGCTTTTAATTTATCATTAATTTTAAAAGCAATCTCTACACATCTTTCATCAAATTCTTTTCTATCAACTTTAAAATCTCCGCTTCCTGAAGCTCTAAAATCTCCTGTTCTTACCATTCTTTTTAAACCAAAAGCCTTTCCGTCAATTGCTATTATTCTTATATCATATTCATTTTTTGGAATAAAATCCTGAAAGTAAACATAACCAATCTCATTACCAATTATTTTAGAATATCTAGGTTCTTTAAAAAGCCTTAAAAATCCCTTTGTAACATCCCATAAATCAGTTTGACCTTTTTTATACTTTCTCCATCTTTCAGCTAAATTTGAAAATGAGTCATATTGCTTAAATCCATTTGAAAATGCTTGATTAATCAATTTTGTTGCATTCTTTTTATTTTTAACTAATTTAACATTAGCAGAACCTGCACCTCTACTTAGCTTAAAAACTTTTGGAAATGATGTTTGTTGAACCCAATTGAGTGCTGTTTTTTTTGAGTAAAAAACAAATGAAGGAACTAATGGGGCGTTTATAGCTTCTAATAAATATTTTTGAGCAACTTTGTCATCAAAATGCCATGCAGTATTAAAATTTGGAAAAATTTTTATACCAGATTGCTCTAATGAAAACAATAATTTTTTTGCAAATATCAAATCTTTTGGATTAGCTTGATTATGATGCCACATTAAAACATCAAAACCTTTTAATTCATTTACAATATCTGATCTATAACAATCAACCAATTTATATTTTATATTGTTAGAATTACAGTATTCTACCCATCTTGGATGAAATCCTGCTTTACTATTGTGTATTGCTATTTTCATTTTGTAAAATTTTTATTAAGATTTCTCTGTGTGACTCACATCTTACAAGATTTAACAAATAATTTCTTTTTCTTTTTGACCAAAAACTTGGCAAGAAACCTCTATTCTGTAAAGCATAGAGATACTTATTTTTATGTGGCTCAATATATGAGTTATAAAGATTTTTTTTGTTATTTATGAATAAATCAAATGACTTTTCTAATTCGTCATCATTTTGTATGATGCTATTTAAATAATTAATTTTTTCTTTTATTTTATTTACATCTTTAATCTCTGTAATAATAGGTTTATTATTACATTGTTGATAATAAAGTGTTTCAAATTTAATTTGACTTTTATCAAAAATTAGATTAACTGCCATTCCAATATTCCAAAGATTATCTCTAATATCTTGATTGTCAAAAATAAAATTTCCAAGTGAATAAAATATTGGTGCCTTTTTATATATTTCATATCCGCTAATACAATGAGTATGATGATTTATGACAACATCGGCTCCAACATCTACAAAAAACCTAAATAATTTTTTCATTCTTGGACTTGGCAAATCATACATCTCATGACCACCATGAGTAATTACAATAACTTTATCAGCATTTTTTTTTGCTTCATTAATCAGATAAAAATTCTGTACCGGATTAATTGGATTAGAACCTGAATAATCACCTGTGGTTGTAGACCATTCATTTTCAGTGAAATTTATAATTGCAACATTAATATTATTTTTTTTATAGTAAAATATAGACTTTGCTTGATTTAAAGATAGTCCAGCTCCTACATAGTTAATTTTATCTTTTTTAAGCACTTTTATTGTATCTTTTAACCCCTGTGTTCCATAATCCATAATATGATTATTTGCTAACGTAACAAGATTAAATCCAGCAGATTTTAAAAATCTGCTGGATTTAAGAGAGCCTTTTAAATTTGGACCTGTTTTATTTCTAGCTTTAGTACTTTCTGTTAGTGGGCATTCTAAATTAGTTATTGCTAAATCAGAAATTCTAATTTTATTTAGCATAAAACCAAAAACATATTCAATGTTTTCATCAGACATTAAATTTTCTAAACGATTTATTGGACAAAAATCTCCGGAAATAAATAATTGCATTTTTGAATTTTTCATTTTTTTGAAATTAAATCACCAAGTTGATCAGATGACATAAACTCTACATCTGGCCATTTAGTTATAATTTTTTTTAATAATTGCTTTAAGTATGATAAGTTTTTTGATCTATTTCTCTCATTTATGCAACCAATATAATTAACTCTATGAGAAGATATAATAGCAGGTTTAAAACAAGAAAATGCAATTTTAATATCTGACAAACAGGAGTCTACCCAATCAATGTTTTGATTTTGTGCAGGTTCAAAGTGACAATTCCTAACCATATAATATTGACCAAAATTATTTCTTTTTCCTGTATAATGACGTATTAATTTCTGCTTAGAACCAAAATCTTTTGATACTCGTTGAACTGATGAACTCTGAATATAATTTATATTATTATCATACAGTATTTTTTCAATTTCTTTATCCCAAATATAATTAGGTGCTATAAATGTTTTAGAATTATAATTAAATATTTTTTCAAACATTAACAAACCTTCATGTAAAATATGTCTTCTATCAAAATTTATTTCTTTAGGCCCCCCATCAAAAGCTGCCAAATAACTTCCCCTTTTATAATTTGACAAATGACTACTAATGCCAAACATTTTTTTGTCAAAAAATAAATGAGTGTCTTTAGAATTATTTCTTAAATCATTCATCCATCTAGAAATATTAAGATGTTCTCTTCCATGAAATTGAGGATGAAAAATACGATTTTTCATCCCCTCATTCCATATTTTAAAAGAATTTCTATGATTAGGATATTCTTGCAATGTTTTTCGAAAATCTTCAAAATAATAATTTTTGAAATTAGATTCCTTGATTTTATCAAAATCTGGATTAGCAACTAAACTATTGGCAGTTATTATTGGGCAACTATTGTTTCTATCTTTTACACTTTTTAAAACATCAAATAAACCAATTAAATCCAATTCACTTGCCAAACTATCATTGGACATATAATGACATTTTACAACATTGATTCCTTTTTTTTGAAAAAAATCAAGATCTTTTTTTGATCTAGTTCGTATTGAACCCCAATCATCAGATTCAATAATAACAATTTTTCTATTTGTATGCCATCCTGGTAAATTAAGAAAGTATCTTTTAGCACTATTAGTTAAAAATTTTAACATAATTTTTAGAATCTATTTTTCATAATCAATTGTTTTTTTTGTAAAATCAGTTAAATTTAGATTAATGGAAAAACCAAACAGTGAAAATATTATTAATAAAAAAGAATATTTCTTGATAATTAAATAATTCAACTACATTAATACCTATTGCAAGTAATAATACGGGAGAAATGAGAATAATTAAATTTCTTAATCCATTTATTTTATATTTTAAGTATGTATTAACTACTACAAAACAAAGAAGAAAAGATAAGGTATCAAAATACCGATGATACATCCACTGATTAAGAGTAAAAGAAGTAACAAAGATCAGGAAAAAAGACAGCTTTATAAGTCTTACATCAACATTTTCTAAATTGGATCTTTTTCTAAATATAAAAAAAATAGGGATAAGAAGCCCAGAAACAACAATTTCACGAAAATATGCAGCATAAAACACTCTATCTCTTGTAGCTTGGAATCTAATATCTGCTATTTCACCATTATAACTTGAGAATTTTTTACTTGCCAAATCATTAAAATTTACAATATAAGATTCAAAAAACTGATAACTAACTCCATTTAATGTAATAAGTATAATAGATATAATCATACCATTAAAAACTATTTTATCATTGAAATTGTCAAATAAAATAAATAACAAGAAACCTAAAGCAGGCAAAACGAGACCTATATGAGTAATTATTGATAGAAATATATAAAAAAATGATTTCTTGTCATTGTCAATTATGTACCTCAAGACACCGTATATAAAAATAATTGATGCTGTATAATATCTGAACTGAATGATTCCTTTCATTGGAGATACAATAAAAATTAATGAAAAAATTAAAAAATACTCCATTAAAGTTAATTTATGAATAAACTTTGAAATTCTGCATATAACAGAACTAAAAAAAAACCCAAAAATTAAACCAAAGGTCATATATAATAAATACTGATTTAAGGTAAATCTGGATAATGTATAGTAAATAATTTCAGACAAAAAATCAAAACTGTTTGATGCTTGACCATACCAATTAAAAATTATTTCTTGTAAAACCTTAAAGTCTTTTTTTCCCCATGAAATAAAATTATCCGTAAGTACATTAATATCTGCTGATTCAGAATATATGCTAAGATTTAAACCTAAAAAACCAAAAAATAACCAAAAAATAGTTTTGCTTGACTGATTTCTAAAACCCGATTTAATTATTCTTAAGATTGAGATAAAAGGCCAAATAAGAAAAATAATTTTTTCTTTCATTTTCTTAAAAATTATTCCTAAAGTAAATTTTCCTAATTATATAATCTTTTGCATACAAAATTTTTAAAATAAAAATATTATACTTAAAATTTATGTCATGAGAAGGGAATGTAAATTGTTTATTTGACAATTTTTTAAATAAATAATTCATTTTTTTATTTGAAATAATCAATTTATTATCGTTACTTAAAATATTATGATTGATTTTTTGTTGTTTAACAGTTGGACTGCCAAAAAAATTAGGATGCTCTTTTGTCCAATAATTTATCATTTTTTTTGAAAATTCAATTTTTAAAAATGAACATAGCTGTTCTAAATATGATTCATTATTTAAAATAAATTTTAAACTAACCGTTGGTGCTAATGGAAATATTGTGAAAAATCTTCTGTAATAATTAATATATAATTTTTTCCAATTAGTCTTATTTCTTTTTAAGAAAGAATTTTTTAAATCATTTGGAGATTTATAAGTTACTATTTGATGAATTTCATAATCATATTTAACAAGCATTTTTTTATACCAAGCTGGATCTTTTGAAGAATCAATTATAATATTTGTTTTTGGAAAAAATTTGAAAATATTTTTGTATAAATTTTTGGGATTATCATTAATAATTTTTTTCCAAATTTCATTTTTTGACAATTCTTCTATTTTTTGAAAGTGAATCTTCCTATATGGGTAAAAAAGATGCATTACCTCACCAAGTGAAATTGCATTTTTTGAATTAGCAAGAATTAATGAAAGAATTGTAGTTCCACTTCTAACTGTGCCTCCTATTTGTATAACAATTCTTGATTTATTCATTGATTAAAGAATAATTTAATTTGATTAATTATAAAAACAAAGCTTTTTCTTCTAAAAATAAAATTAACAATACTCCATACAATTACAACAACTATCAAAGACGAAAACAATTCGAAGTAGGCATTATTAAATCCAATTTTTAAATAAAAACTAGTAATAAATATAGTAACTAAAAATAAAAACAAGTAAACAACAAAATCTTTTAGAAAGTAATTAATTGAAAGATTAGTATGCTTGGATAATATATATGTATAATATAAATAAAACAAAAAAGCAGATATACAATAAATATATGCGAATACGATAAGATCAAAATTTACACCAATAGCAAATCCTATCACAACAATTAATCCTCCAATAAATTCTACATTAAAACTTAATTTTGTTTTTTCTAAAGAAATTAAAATATTGTTGTAAAACCTTGTAATTGGTTTAAAAATAGACACAACAGCAAGTACCTTCATTAAAGGGACTATTAAATCCCATTTTCCATTTGGAAATAATATTTCAATAATATTATCTGAAATAACAATAAAAATAATAGCTAGAAGAAAAGTGAAAAAAAATAAAACCTGATAAATTTTTAAAATATTGCTTTTTATTTGTTCAATTTTATTCTGATTTTTCATGTCAGAAAGAATAGGAAATAAACTTTTATTCAAAACTTGAGTAATTGTTGTTGTTGGCTTAGAAACAAATGACAGCCCTCTTGAATAAAGTCCTAAAGAAGATCCTCCAAAAAATTTTGAAATTAATAATTTGTCAATATTAGACATTGAATAATTTAAAAATTTAGATAACAATATTGGATATCCAAATTTTAAATGACCTATAAAAGAAGAATAATTAAAAGCTAATACAGGCATATATTTAGACACCACAAACATTAAAATTACTTTCACAGTTTGTTTTATTAAATGAAGAAAAATTAGGCTAAAATATCCGTAATCATTATATGCCATCCAAATAGCTGAGGATAATGATATTATAATCGAAATAAAATCTATAATAGCTAAATTTTTAAAATCTAATTTTCTAGCCAATATAGCATGTGGGATTGATGATAAAGGAGTAATAAATAGAATTAATGCTGATATTTTAAAAAGCAATTGTAACCTCTCATCATTAAAAAAAACTGATAAAGGGTGGCTTAAAGCGAATTGAATTATAGAAATCAAAATAGCAAAAAAAAGAGTAAATGTAAAGACATAATTAAAATCATTTTTACTAATATTCTTCTTATTGATTAGTGAAGATGAAAGTCCTGAATTAATCAAGATCTTACTGAATCCAAATACAATAGTCACTAATGCAACAAGACCAAAATCCTCAGGAGTTAATACTCTCATGAGAATAATTCCAGAAATAAACATAGAAACTTGATTAAACAACTGAGAAAAACCATTCCATTTAATTCCTTGTTTGAAATACTGATTATGACTCTTCATTTTTTTTTATAAACTAAAATATTGAGATTAAAATTTACTAAAAAAATAAGTTTTAAAAGCTCAATACATCTACTTTACTAAAAACCAATTATTTAATAATTCTTTTCTATTGTACAGCATTTTTTGATTTGTTTTTAAATCAACTACTTGAAATCCAGCATGTTCACATATTGCTTGTCCGGCTGCTGTATCCCATTCCATAGTTGGGGCAAACCTTGGGTAACTATCAGCAGTTCCTTCAGCAACCATACAAAGTTTTAAGGAACTACCTCTTGAAATAATATTTATATTTCCATATTTTTTTTTCATTTCACTTATATATTCTTCTGTTTCTTTAGACATGTGAGATCTGCTTGCTACAACAGTATACGTTTTATCTGAATTTTTGAGTGGCAATTTATAACTTTTTGATATTAGTGAATCAAAATCAAATTTTTCTGAATTAATAAAAGTTTTAAATGAACCTAAATTTTTTCTTGAAAAATATAAACTTTCTGAAACGGGTACGTAAATAACACCTATTTCTGTTTTTTGGTTATTTATAAGAGCTATATTTACTGTGAATTCACCATTGCGTTTTATAAATTCTTTTGTACCATCGATAGGATCTACAATCCATAATTTTTTCCATTTTTTACGCTTTTCATAAGCAATATTTCTTCCTTCTTCAGAAAGAATAGGGATTCCTGTTTTCGACAAAAATGAATGAATAATTTTGTGTGAAATTAAATCAGCTTTAGTTAATGGAGATTTATCTCCTTTAACTTCTATACCAAAATCATCCGAATGATATACTTTAAGAATTTCTTTTCCGGCATTTAAAGCTGCTTGTATGGCAATGTGTAACAATTCCAAATTTATATAATCATTCCAGCACCAATGGTTTCATTGGACTGCTCATCAATAAGGATTAAACTTCCTGTTTTTCTATTCTTTTTATAAGAATCATAAAATATTGGCTGAGATGTTCTGACTGAAACACGACCAATATCATTCATTGTTAATTCATTTACACCTTCAATTCTATGTAAGGTATTAATATCAACTTTGTATTTTAACTCACTTATGATTGCAACGCACTCATTTGTAGTATGCTTTAAAATTACTTTTTTTCTAGAGGTTAATTTATTATTACTCATCCAAGTTACTAAAATGTCTAAGTCCTGTCCAATATTAGGAATATTATTTTCTCTTACAATCATATCTCCACGACTAGAGTCTATTTCATCTTCTAATGAAATTATAACTGACATAGGAGCAAATGCTTCTTCTAACTTTTCTCCATTAAGTTCAATACTTTTTATAGTCGAATGAAAACCTGATGGTAATGTTTTAACTTTATCACCAGGCTTAAAAACACCACTTTCAATCCTACCAGCAAATCCTCTAAAATCTTGGTTATCTAATGTATGAGGTCTTATAACTGACTGAATAGGAAATCTGCAATCTATATGATTATAGTCACTAGAAATATGAACATTTTCTAAATGATACATTAGTGTACTTCCTTCATACCAATTCATATTATTTGAGCGATTAACAACATTGTCTCCATTTAAAGCTGAAATAGGTATAAACTGAATATCTTTAATTTCTAATTTTGAAGAAAAAGCTTTAAAATCTTTAACAATTTTTCGGTATACTTCTTCATTGTAGTTGACTAAATCCATCTTATTTACACATACAATAGCATGAGGAATGCGTAGTAACGAAGCTATAAAAGAATGGCGATGGGTTTGTTCTAACATACCTTTTCTAGCATCTATTAAAATAATAGCAAGATTAGCAGTTGATGCACCAGTTACCATATTTCTAGTATATTGAATATGACCTGGGGTATCTGCAATTATAAATTTACGTTTCGGTGTAGCAAAATATCTATAAGCAACATCAATAGTAATACCCTGCTCACGTTCAGATTTTAATCCATCTGTTAATAAAGACAAATCAATATAATCAAAACCTCTTGACTTACTTGTCTCTTCTACGGCATCTAACTGGTCTTGGAAAATTGATTTACTATCATAAAGTAAACGACCTATTAAAGTACTTTTACCATCATCTACACTTCCAGCAGTTGTAAAACGCAATAATTCTATTTCAGTATTATTCATAATTTTTATTTTTTAAAAGTACCCTTGTTTTTTACGATCTTCCATCGCTGTTTCAGCTCTCTTATCATCAGCTCTACCACCACGTTCAGTTGTTCTTGTTGTAGCAACTTCATCTATAATTTTATCAATATCGTCTGCGTGTGATTCAACAGCTCCAGTAATAGGCATATCTCCACATGTACGAAAACGAACAGTCATTTTTTCAACCTTCTCGCCCACTTTTAGATTAATATATTTTGAATTAGCAAGAATAACTCCATCTCTAATTACGCATTCACGTTTATGAGAAAAATACAGAGAAGGTAAGGTAATTTTTTCTAATTTAATATACTCCCATACATCCATTTCAGTCCAATTAGAAATTGGGAAAACTCTAAAATGTTCACCAAAATTTTTTCTTCCATTAAACAAATTCCATAGTTCAGGACGCTGATTTTTTGGATCCCATTGTCCAAATTCATTTCTGTGAGAGAAAAATCTTTCTTTAGCACGAGCCTTTTCCTCGTCTCTTCTAGCTCCTCCAAGAGCTGCATCAACTTTATTGGCTTCTAAAGTATCTAATAATGATACTATTTGTAAAGAATTTCTAGAGGCATTTGCTCCAGTTTCTTCTTTGGCTCTACCACTATCAATTGCGTCTTGAACATATCCAACAATTAAGTTAACATCTAAATTTTCAACAAGCTCATCTCTAAATTTAATAGTTTCAGGAAAATTGTGTCCGGTATCAATATGAACTAATGGAAAAGGAATTTTAGCAGGATAAAATGCTTTTTTTGCTAAATGAGTTAATAAAATAGAATCTTTACCACCTGAAAATAAAAGAATAGGGTTTTCAAACTGTGCAGCAATTTCTCTAATCACAAAAATTGCTTCAGATTCTAGTTCACGTAAATGATTTATTGCATAGTTTTTCATGTACTTTTTAGTTTTTTATCAATAAAATTTAAAATTAAATCTACACATTTTTCAATTGAATATTTTTCAGTAAAAACTTCAAAATCAGGTTTTATAGGAGGTTCGTATGGAGAAGAAATACCTGTCATATTTGGAATATCTCCAGAACGTGCTTTTTTGTATAGTCCTTTAACGTCACGTCTTTCACATTCAGCTAGTGAAGTATTTATAAATATTTCAATAAAGTTATCTCTTCCAACTATTTTTCTTACTTCTTCACGATCTTTTATGAAAGGAGATACAAATGTAGCAAAAGTAATAATGCCAGCATCTAACATTAACCTACTTATTTCAGCAATTCTTCTAATATTTTCTGATCTATCTTTTTCAGTAAAACCTAAATCTTTATTAATTCCTTGACGAATGTTATCACCATCCAAAATATATGTAGACAATCCTCTTTTATGTAAAATATTTTCTACTAAGTTAGCTAAAGTTGATTTGCCGGACCCAGATAAACCAGTGAACCATATCAAGAAAGTTTTATGATTATGATTTAACTCACGCTGCTTTTTTGTTGTAATAAAATTATGCGTAAATAAATTTAATGTCATATTTTAATATAGTTTATGATTTAAATTTTCTATATACCATTTCAGAGCTTCGCTTAATCCTTTTTTAATGTGGTGTGTTGGTTTATAGTTTAAAAGTCTTGCAGATTTTTCAATACAAGCTAAAGAATGGGGAATATCTCCTTTTCTATTTTTTGAATGTATAATTTTAATTTGATTAATACTTGGATCAAAATTAGATAATTTTTGCTGAATATATTTAATTAATTGATTAAGACTTGTTTGTTCTCCACAAGCGGTATTGTATATTTGATTTAATGCTTCTTTTTTATTGGTTAGCATTGATAATATGTTCATTTGGATTACATTATCTACATAAGTAAAATCTCTTGAAAAAGTACCATCACCATTTATAATGGGAGATTCTTTGTTTATTAATTTTTTTATAAATATTGGAATTACTGCAGAATAAGGTCCATTTGGATCCTGATAACGTCCGAAAACATTAAAATATCTAAGTCCAATATAGTTTAGTCCATATTCTTTTTGAAAAATATCTGCATACAATTCATTAACATACTTAGTTATAGCATATGGTGATAATGGTTTTCCTATTTTGTTCTCAATTTTTGGTAATTTTTCAGAATCACCATAAGTAGAACTACTTGCTGCAAAAACAAATCGCTTTACATTATTATCTCTTGCTGCAATAAGCATATTTAAAAATCCAGTAATATTTACATTATTAGAAGAAACTGGATCATCAATTGATCTTGGAACAGATCCTAAAGCTGCGTGATGTAAAACAAAATGTTGATTTTCACATGCTTTTTGGCAAATAGAAAGCTCTCTTATATCTCCTTCAATTAATTTAAATTTTGGATTTTTTAGAAGATTTTTTATATTTTTTTTATGACCCGTGATAAAATTATCTAAACAAGTAACATTTGCCTTGGATAAAATTAAATACTCACATAAATTAGTTCCTATAAAACCCGCACCTCCAGTAACAAGAATATTTTTATTTTCTAATCTAAATTCAGGCTTCATTATAATTTATGTGTAGATTTTTCTAAAAATCCTTTAACATCGTATATTATAGTATTAGATTTTTTCAATTTCTCAAAATCAATTAACTTAAATAATTTGTGAGCTACTGCTAATATTATTGCATCATATTTTTCTTTTTTTAAATCATCAGTAATTTCTAAATTATATTCATTTAATACATCATCTTTATTTGCCCAGGGATCATAAATTGTCGTATTTATTCCAAAACTTTTCAATCTATTGATCACTCCAACAACTCCTGTATTTCTAATATCTGGGCAATTTTCTTTGAAAGTAATTCCTAAAATCAAAACCTTTGAACTTTTAACAATGTGATTTTGAGATATAAGTGCTCTGATAACCTCATCGGCAACAAAAGAGCCCATGGAATCGTTTATTCTTCTTCCGGACAAGATAATTTCAGGATTATAACCAATCTCCTGAGCTTTTTGAGCAAGATAATAAGGGTCTACTCCAATACAATGTCCACCTACCAGCCCTGGTCTAAAATGAAGAAAATTCCACTTAGTACCAGCAGCCTCCAATACAGATTTAGTATCAATGTTCATTAGGCTAAATATTTTAGCCAATTCATTAACAAATGCGATATTAATATCTCTTTGTGAGTTTTCAATCACTTTTGCTGCCTCTGCTACTTTTATATTTGGTGCTAAGTGTGTACCTGCAGTAATAATAGAAGCATATAAATTATCAATAATCTTACCCGATTCTTTTGTTGAACCAGATGTAACTTTTTTAATCTTTGTTACTGTATGTTCCTTATCACCTGGATTTATTCGTTCAGGTGAATAACCTAAATAAAAATCCTTATTTAATTTTAATCCACTTTCTTTTTCCAAAATAGGTAAACATTCTTCCTCTGTAGCACCAGGGTAAACTGTACTTTCATATACAACATAATCATCTTTTTTGAGAAAATTTCCTACTGTTTTTGAGGCAATTAAAAGGGGGGTAAGAATTGGTCTATTGTACTTGTCAACCGGAGTTGGTACTGTGATAATATAAAAATTACAATGCTTAAGAACTGTGTCATCATAGGTGGCTAAAAATCCTTTTTTAATTTTTATATCTTCAAAAGTATTGACTGTAACCTTTTTAATTTGATTAGAACTAACCTCTAATGTATTATCAATACAATTTTGAAGATTTGTTACTCTTTCTTTATTTATATCAAAACCTACTACGGAGTATTTTTTGGCAAATTCAATAGCAAGAGGTAGTCCTACATATCCAAGTCCTATAATTCCAATTTTAAAATCTTTTTTCATTTTAACTTAGTTAATTTAAGTGATTAGTGTTTTTTATTTTATAATATTTCTTATACCATTCAATAAAAGATTTGATCCCATTATCAACTGATGTATTTGGCATATAATTATAATCGTTTTTTAGCTTACTAACATCAGCCCAGGTTTGATTTACATCTCCTTCTTGTATGGGATACATTTCTTTTTTAATTTTAAGATTAATATTCTTTTCAATTAAATTTACGAACTCCATAAGTCTTATTGGAGAATTATTACCAATATTATAAAGCTTATAAAGAGACGAACCCTTTGAATTATCAATTAATACACTTACCATACCATTAACCACATCATCAATATATGTAAAATCTCTGTACAAATTACCATTATTAAAAATCTTCAAAGATTTGTTCTTAAAAATTGCATCAGTAAACAAAAACATAGCCATATCAGGACGCCCCCATGGTCCGTAAACCGTAAAAAATCGCAAACCAATTGTTTCAATTTTGTATAAATGGCTATATGAATACGCCATAAGCTCATTTGACTTCTTTGTAGCTGCATACAAGCTTATTGGTTTATCTACATTTAAAGTTTCTTTAAAAGGCACTTCGTCACTATTACCATAAACACTAGAGCTAGAAGCATAAACTAAACGTTTAATTTTATGATTTCTACAACACTCTAAAATATTTAAAAAACCAGTAACATTACTGTCAACATATGCTTCAGGATTTTCTATTGAATACCTTACTCCAGCTTGTGCTGCTAAGTTACAAACAACATCAAATTGAAATTCTTCAAAAAGCTTTGGTAATTGATTTCTGTCTTCTAGGTTCATACGAACAAAACGCATGTTGCTATTGTGAATTTTACTCTTAGATAAATCAGAGAATATCATTGCAGATTTTCTTTCAATTCCAAGATTTTCTAAACGATCATATTTGATATTAACATCATAATAATCATTTATATTATCTAAGCCTATTACTTTATGGCCTAACTTTAGTAAATATTCACAAAGATGATAACCAATAAATCCTGCTGCACCTGTTATAAGAAATAGTTTATTTTTCATTGTTCTTAAACAATTTAATATCAGACTGCATCATATCTTTAACAAGATTTGGTAAATCAAAATCTGGAACCCAACCTAATTTTTCTTTTGCTTTAGTGGGGTCACCTATTAAAACTTCAACCTCTGTTGGTCTAAAGTAATTAGGATCAACTGATAAAATTTCTTTACCAATTTCTAATTGATAATTATCATCAGTACAAGAAAGCACATAACCTTTCTCCTCTAAACCTTTTCCTTTAAATTCTAGTTCAATACCAACCTCTTTAAATGCTAATCTTACAAAGTCTCTCACTGTTGTAGTTTTTCCTGTTGCTATTACCCAATCTTCGGGCTTTTTTGCTTGTAAAATCATCCACATCATTTTAACATAGTCTTTTGCATGACCCCAATCCCTTTTAGCATCTAGATTTCCTAAATAAAATTTTTCCTGTTGACCCAAGGAAATTCTGGCTACCGCTCTTGTTATTTTACGAGTTACAAAAGTTTCACCTCTTCTTGGTGATTCATGATTAAATAAAATTCCATTACAAGCAAACATTTCATAAGCCTCTCGATAATTTTTTGTAATCCAGTATGCGTAAATCTTAGCAACTCCATATGGTGATCTTGGATAAAATGATGAATTTTCGTCATAAAAACCTTTTTTGTTTTTATTTTCAGACATTCCTCCATAGAGCTCAGATGTTGAGGCTTGATAAATTTTAGTTTTCTTTTCAAAACCTAGCAAACGAACAGCTTCTAAAATTCTTAGTGTACCAAGGGCATCAACTTGACCTACGTATTCAGGAATATCAAACGAAACTTTGACATGTGACATTGCTCCCAAATTATAAATCTCGTCAGGCTTACACATTTGAATTATTTTAGTAATATTTAATGAATCCGTTAAATCACCATAATGTAATTTAAATCTTGGATTTTCTACATGCGGGTCTTGATAAATATGATCTATTCTTTGTGTATTAAGAGATGAAGCTCTTCTTTTAATACCATGAACTTCATATCCTTTCTCAAGCAATAATTCTGCTAAATAAGAGCCATCTTGACCAGTTACACCTGTTATTAGTGCTACTTTCATAATTTTACTTCTTTAAAGTTGTTAATATTTTCTAAAAACCATCTGTAGGTTTTTACAATTCCCTCAGATAATTCTGTGGAATATGTCCAACCCATAGATTTCATTTTGGAAACATCCATAAGCTTTCTAGGTGTTCCATCAGGTTTTGAACTATCCCAAATAATTTCTCCATGATGCTCAACAGCTTTTTTAATAATATCTGCTAACTCTTTAATGGTTATATCTTTTCCAGAACCAACATTATATAAATGTTCAGGTAATTTGTTCTCCACAGCATAAACAACTGCCTGAGCTAAATCATCAACAAATAAGAACTCACGCATAGGTTTTCCACTTCCCCAAAGAGTTACAGGGCTATGATTATTTTCTTTAGCCTCATGAAACTTACGAATCATGGCTGGTAATACATGGGAAGATTTTAAATCAAAGTTATCATTATATCCGTATAAATTAGTCGGCATCAAACTCACGTAATCTTTACCAAATTGTTTTCGAATTGACTCACAAGCCTTAACTCCAGTTATTTTTGCAATTGCATACCATTCGTTAGTGGGTTCTAAAGAATCTGTTAATAGATATTCTTCTTTCAAAGGCTGTGGAGCAAACTTTGGATAAATGCAAGAACTACCCAAGAATATGAATTTTTCAATACCAGATTTAAATGCACCATCAATCAAATTATTTTGAATCTGCATATTTTCCATCAAAAAATGATATGGATAATCGTTGTTGGCCAATATACCACCAACTTTTGCGGCTGCATCAATAACAACTTCTGGCTTTTCTAAACTGTAAAACTCATCAACAGCTTGTTGATTTCTTAAATCCAACTCGCTAAAAGTTTTACCAATCAAATTAGAATAGCCTTTGAACTCTAAAGCTCGCCAAATAGCAGACCCTACCATACCTCTGTGACCAGCTATATATATTTTTGTAGAATTTTTAATCATAATTTTACAGAACATCTTTTGTAATCATTTTTTTCATAGCTCCGCTTTTATACTAACAGTAACAAAACTATTTAAAAACTAATTTTTCAGTTGAATTAATTCAACTGATAACTTTTCTGTCTCATTACTTATTATTTTTAGATATTTGCCAATTCCATGCTGAAATTAACGCCTCTTTTGTAGTTATGTTTGCACTCCAACTCAAAATACTTTTTATTTTATTACCATCAGAATATATTTCCTCAACATCTCCTTCTCTTCTTGGACCAAACTCATAATTTAATTTTAAATCATTTGCCTCTTGAAAAACATTTATAATATCTAAAACACTTAATCCTTTACCAGTACCAACATTAAAAACATCTTTTACTTTATTATCTAATAAAAAGTC
>MDTG01282807.1_pt1 | contig 26361 bp, 22 predicted proteins | sample 811421 | NCBI WGS metagenome assembly MDTG01 (sample SAMN05326645, study PRJNA326480) | marine metagenome | isolation source: seawater | place: Pacific Ocean: South East | collected 2011
CCGGCCTCCCCGACTCCCCGGCACCCCAGCGGCGTGACCGTCGGCGCCCGCGACGTCTACCGGGCCATGACCACCTACCCGCCGGACTCGCGCCCCCTCGAGCCCTATCGCCACCACGACCTCATCGACTGGAACCAGCAGCAGTCGAGCTCGCTGCCGGTGGAGGGCGACCCGCTCGGCACGACCTACCTCTTCACCGCCGACGCCTACTGGGTCCTCGGCGAGACCCCGCTGACCTGCTGGCTGCAGGTGAGCCAGGAGGACGAGCCCGTCGAGGCGGAGGTCCTCCAGGCCTGGGCCCGCCTCGACGCCCGCCGCGGCGAGGAGCTCACGACCGCCCAGCGCGAGCCCATCCTCCTCGAGTTCCAGCGCGACGGCGATCGCAACCTCACCACCTTCGTGCCCGCCGAGCGCTTCGCCGACGTGCGCCGCCCGGTGAACGTCCTGGTCTACGTCGAGTTCACCTACGACGGCGCCCGCACGCCGGTCCGCGCGGCGCTCCAGGCCCTCTGGAACCCACCCGGCCAGGAGCCCGCCCGCTTCACGGGGGAGTTCCGCGACGCCGTGGAGGGCGGCTCGCTCGTGGTCTACGTCGGCGTCGAGGTCACCGAGCCCGGCTTCTACAACCTGGACGCGAACCTCTGGAGCGACGCCGGCGAGCCCGTCGCCTGGACCAAGTGGCGCGGCGACCTCGAGGCCGGCGTGCACGAGGCGCCGCTCCGCTTCTTCGGCAAGGCGATCACCGACAGCGGCACCTCGCCCCCCTGGCGCATCGAGCAGCTTCGCGGCTTCCGCTACGCCGCGGAGCGCTACCCGGCCGTCCAGCCCATGGACCCCTGGGACGGGAGCTACACCTGCGGCGCCACCCTCGAGGACGGCATCTCCGAGGAGGAGTGGCAGGACCCGATGGAGGCCGAGCGCCTCGCCGAGCTCGAGCGCGTCGAGGCCGCTGGCGGCAACCCGCCCGTGCCCCTCGAGTCCTTCCTCGGCAACCTGCCTCCGGCCCAGCGCGCCCGCGAAGCCGAGCGCTACGGCGTCGACCCGAACGACTTCACGGCCGAGGCCCTCGCGGAGATCGAGCTCCCGCAGGAGGCGCCGGAGGGCATCTGAGCCGGGCGCGCCGCTCCGGCCCATGCTTCCCCACCGCGCGCCACGCTTCTTTACAGGGCGACCCGGCCTTGGCCATGCTCCGGCGCCATGAGCGATCTCTACGCGCCCATCGCCGGCTTCCAGCTCGCCGGCGTCGCCTCCGGCATCAAGAAGAAGAAGGGCGCGCTCGACCTCGGGCTCATCCTCGCCGACGAGGCCGTCCCCGCCGCCGGCGTCTTCACGAAGAACCGCGTGAAGGCCGCCCCCGTGCTCCTCGCCATGGAGCGCCTGCAGGGCGGCAAGGCCCACGCCGTGCTCGTCAACAGCGGGAACGCCAACGCCTGCACCGGCAAGAAGGGCGCGAAGGCCGCCGAGCAGACCACCCTCGAGGTCGCCCAGGCGCTCGGGATCCGCCCCTCCAACGTGCTCCCCGCGTCCACGGGCGTCATCGGCGTCGTGCTCCCCACGCGCCCGGTGAAGCGGAGCGCGAAGAAGCTCGTGCGCGACCTCGCCCCCGACGGCGCGGCGCGCTTCGCGGAGGCGATCCTCACGACCGACCAGGGCCCGAAGGCCGCCCGCGCCCACTTCAAGCACGGCCGCCGGGAGTGCTCGGTGCTCGCCATCGCGAAGGGGGCCGGCATGATCCACCCGGACATGGCGACGACGCTGGCCTTCGTCCTCACGGACGCGCCGGTGAAGAAGGGCTTCCTCCGTCGCGCGCTCCGCGAGGCGACGGACGCGACCTTCAACCGGATCAGCGTCGACGGCGACACCAGCACCAACGACTGCATCCTCGCGCTCGCGTCCGGCGCGGCCGGCGGCAAGCCCATCCGCGACGGGAAGAAGCAGAAGGGCGCGCCGCGCAAGCGGGGGGTCGCGGCCCGGCGCTTCGTGGCCGCGCTGAAGGAGGTCCTCGAGGACGTGGCGCTCCAGATCGTCGCCGACGGGGAGGGCGCCCAGCACGTCGCGCGGATCGTCGTGAAGGGCGCGAAGGACGACCGGGCCGCGCTCACGCTCGCGCGCACCATCGCGACCTCCTCGCTCGTGAAGACGGCCATGCACGGCTGCGATCCGAACTGGGGCCGCATCCTCGGCGCGGCCGGCCGGGCGGGCGTCGAGCTCGACTGGGAGCGGGCCGAGGTGCGCGTGGGCGACGTCGTCGTCTTCCGCCGCGGGGTCACCACCATGGACCGGCGGACGGAGAAGCGGGCCGCGGCCGTCATGAAGCGGGTCCGCTACGACCTCGAGCTCCGCTTGAAGGACGGCAAGGGCGCGGCGCACTACTGGACCTGCGACCTCGGCCACGAGTACGTGCGCATCAACGCCGACTACCGCACCTGACTCATCCGCCGGCAGGGTCGCGAAGCCGAGCGGGCCCGGGAGCGACTCGCCGCGGGCCGAGCCGTCGGGCGTCCGCGCGGGAGGCCGCGAGCGAGCCTCGGTGCAGAGGTCCGGGCGCGCGTCGAAAACTACCTCCCGGGGCGCCACGCGGGCGATGCTGAGCCGACGCCGTGCGCGCCCTCGCTCTCGCCTGCTGCTTCGCTCTCCTCCTCGCCGCGCCGGCCCGCGCCGACGACGAGCTCCCCTGCCGCGTGGACGAGGTCCTCGGCGAGGTCGCCGCGTCGCTGCTGCTCGCCGCCGACGAGCCCGACGCCGACCGGCTCGCCGCGGCGCTCCGCGAGGCCGGCTCGGATCTGCCCGCCGCCCGCCTCTTCCGGGGCGCCGCGCCCGACCTCGCGCCGCTCCGTCGCCACGCCGACGGCCCGCTCGTCTGCGGCGAGGCCGAAGGCGCTCGGGGCCGCCTCCTCGTCGTCGCCGTGCGCGGCGGCTCGCTCGCGCCCCTCGGCGACGCGCGCTTCCGCGTGGAGGTGGAGGACGGCTTCGAGCCCCGCTACGTGGCCTGGGTCGACGCCGAGGGCCGGATGGACCGCGCGCCCGTGCGGGCCGGCGCCGTCGTGACCGTCCCCGAGGAGCTCGCGCACCCCATCCACCTCCAGCTGGTCGCCGCCGGCCCCGCGGGCCCGCGCCCCGTGGCCGAGCGCGTCGTCGGCGAGAGCTCGGGCGCGCCGCTCCTCGCCTCCGACGGCACCCTGGCCGAGCGCCTCGAGGCCCTCCGCGCCCACCACGGCGCCTCCTCGCTTCGCCCCAATCGGCTCCTCGACGCCGAGGCCCGCCGCCACGCCGGTCGCCTCTGCCGCGAGCGCCGCGCCGTGCACACCCCCGAGCCCGGCGAGGACCCGACCCGCCGCCTCCGCCGCCGCGGCATCGAGGCGCGCGTCGTCGGCGAGGTCGTCGCCCGCGCTCGCAGCGAGGACCGCGCCTTCGACGCGCTCGTCCGGAGCCCCAGTCACCGCATGACGCTCGTGGATCGGCGCTTCACGGACGTCGGCGTCGGCAGCGTCGAGGGGGAGGGGGGCCGCTGCGTCGTCGTCAGCCTGGCCGCCTGGCCCCGCTTCGTCGGCCGCTGAGCTGCACACCGCTCCTTCACGGGCTCGTTCCCCAGCTCGTTCCCCGGGCGGGCGATCGGCGTCCCGCGCCCCACGCCGCCCCGGGAGCTGCGCCGTTCCCTCGCCGTTGGCGGCGCCCCCCCCGTCGAGCCCGCCGCCGAGCGCGCTCCCGGGTTCGGCTTCGGGCCCGGCGGGTGTAGCCTCCCCGCCATGCAGACGGTCCTCGAGCTCCGCGAGCACGCCGACGCCAAGCACGCCGACGCCAAGCTCTTCGCCGGCGAGTACCCCGCCGCCCTGCACGCCTACGCCGTGCTGGTTCAGCTCCAGCCCAACGACCTCGACGCGCGCCTCCGCCTCGCCGACACGCTCCTCGCCATGGGCGAGGTCCAGGCCGCCGCCTTCGTCTACACGCAGCTCGCGCGCCACGCCGCCAACGCCGGCTACCCGCTCCGCGCGCTCGTGATGCTGAAGATCCTCGAGGCCCTCGAGCCCGAGCTCGGCAAGCTGCTCGCCTCCTTCGCGAAGCTCTACGCCAAGGGCTCCGAGCGCCTCGGCCGCGCCACGCGCCTCTCGCTCGCCGACGCCGGCCTCCAGGTCCCGGACAGCATCTCCCTCGACTCGCCCCCGCCCCTCGAGGAGCTCCTCCCGGCCGCCGCCAAGATCGCCGTCGACCTCGACCGCATCGCCGCCTATCCGGACAAGCTCCCGCCCATCCCGCTCTTCAGCGAGCTCCCCGCCGACGCCTTCGCGAAGGTCCTCGCGTCGCTCAAGCTCGTCCGCAAGCGCCCCGGCGAGGTGATCCTGAAGCAGGGCGAGGAGGGCACGAGCTTCTACGTCCTCGCCCGCGGCGAGGTCAGCGTCGTCCGGGAGGACGAGGAGGGCACCGAGCACGCCCTCGCGACGCTCCGCGACGGCTCCATCTTCGGTGAGATGGCCCTGGTCTCGGCCCAGCCGCGCTCCGCCACCGTGCGCGCCGAGGACGACTGCGACCTGCTCGAGTTCGACAAGGCCGCGCTCCAGGCGGCCGCCTCCGAGGTCGGCACCATCGCCCAGGCGCTCGACAAGTTCACGCGCGAGCGGCTCCTCTCGAACCTCATGGCCACCTCGCCCCTCTTCCGGCCGCTCGACCGCAAGCAGCGCTTCGATCTGATGCGCCGCTTCACGGCCCACGACGTCGCCAAGGGGACGCACATCATCCGGGAGGGCGAGAAGGGCCAGGGTCTCTTCGTCCTCCTCGCGGGCGAGGTCGACGTCTGGAAGCGCGACGGGGACGAGAAGGTGCTGCTGGCGACCTTGCGCCCCGGCGACGTGTTCGGCGAGATCGCGCTGATCGACGACCAGACCACGACCGCGACCGTGACGGCGGGCGTGAACGGGACGGTGCTCTTCCTCGCCCGGGAGCTCTTCCAGAAGCTCGTCGAGGCCGTCGACGAGATCCGCGAGTACATCGAGAACCTCGGCGACGAGCGGCTCATGGACACGCGCCTCGTGATGGACGCGAGCGACGACGAGGTCGACGCGCTGGACGACGACGACCTGATCCTCATCTGAGCGTCGGCCTCTGCTCCGTCGGATCCCGGGCGGGCTCCCTCCCTCCGGTCGGGATGCCCTTCGCTCTCCGCGGTCTGCGTTCCGTGCTGGCGCTCGACTTCGGCGGTCCGTGCCGCGTTCGCGGCGGGCGCGCGGGGACGGCGGCCGCGGAGGGGCGCTCGTTCCTCGTCGCGCCCGCGACCGCCTGCGACACCTGGACAGCGCTCAGCGGAAGGCGGAAGGCATCCCACCCGGAGGGAGGAATCGCCGGCGTAGCCGGTCCCGGGACAGCGTTCGCGAGGAGCGCGCTCCCGCGCCGGGCGGGCCCGCTCCCGCTCCGGTCGCGTTCGCCCTCGCATGCCGGCCGCGGGGCCCATCCTAGCGACGCGCCCGTTCCGGACCTACCCTGATCGCCATGCGCCGCTGGTCAGCCCTCCTCGTCGCCCTCGCCCTCGTGGGCGCGACGGTCGCCTCCCTCGCCGTCCGCCAGGACGAGCCCGCCCCCGAAGCCGAGCCCACGCTCGCCGCCGATCCCGCCACGGGGGCCGTCCTGATCGACCTCGGCGACGACCTCGACGCCAGCGAGCGCGACGTCATCGAGGACCTCGTCCACGACGCCATCGCCCCCTATGCGTGGCCCGAGGGCGACGCGGCGCTCGGGGAGACCCTCTCCGAGTCGGCCCAGCTCTTCCGCATCACGCCTCCCGCCAGCGAGCTCGGCGACCTCCGCGACGCGCTCGGTGGGCTGGAGGACGTCGAGGCCCTCGAGGCGGAGCGCGAGTGGAGCCTGCCGCCCAGCGCCGAGGCCTTCGCCATCGGCGAGCTCGCGGCCGTCGACGAGGAGCCCGACTCGGCGCGCGGGCCCTACCGGCCGAACGATCCCTACTACAAGCACCAGTGGCACCTCGATCAGATCCAGATGCCCGGCGCCTGGCAGCGCAGCCAGGGCCAGGGCGTGGTCGTCGCCGTCATCGACACGGGCGTCGCCTACGCGGACGCCGGGCGCTTTCGCCAGGCGCCGGACCTGAAGCAGACGCGCATGGTCGCCGGGCGGGACTTCGTGGATCGGGACGACCGCCCCTTCGACGAGCACGGCCACGGCACGCACGTCGCCGGCACCGTGGCTCAGTCCACGAACAACGGCGTCGGGGTCGCGGGCGTCGCCCCCCAGGCGGCCATCATGCCGATCCGCGTCCTGGATCGCCGCGGCGCGGGCAGCTGGGGCAACGTGGCGGCCGGCATCCGCTGGGCCGCCGACCATGGCGCCGACGTCATCAACCTCAGCCTCGGCGGTGGCACGCCGAGCCGGGCCATCGCGAACGCGATCGCGCATGCGCACCGCAAGGGCGTCGTCGTGGTGGCGGCTGCCGGCAACACCGGTCGCGGCCGCGTGCAGTACCCGGCCGCCCATCGCTACGCCTTCGCCGTCGGGGCCGTCCGCTACGACGAGACGCTGAGCTTCTACTCTTCCTACGGGCGCCACCTCGACGTGGTCGCTCCGGGCGGTGACCTCCGCGTCGACCAGAACGGCGACGGCCTCCCGGACGGCGTTCTGCAGAACACCATCGTGCGGGGCAACGTCGGCCGTCACGATTACCTCGCCTTCCAGGGGACCTCGATGGCGGCGCCTCACGTCGCCGGCGCCGCGGCGCTCCTCAAGGCCAGCGGCGTGTCCGATCCCTCCGCCGTCCAGCGCCTCCTGCGCGACACCGCGAAGTCCAAGTCGGACACGCGCCGCTACGGTGCAGGCCTCATCCAGGCCGACGATGCGCTCCGCGCGGGCACCCGCGATCTCGGCGCGGCCCGGGGCTTCGGCGGCCTGGCGCTCGCCGGCCTGATGCTCTTCGGGCTGCGGCGCCGGCGGAAGCTCGGCCTGGGCGTCGCGGCTCCCGTCGGCGCTGCCGCGCTCTCCGCGGGTGGCCTCGCCGTCGTGCCCGGGCTGGGCGCCATGGCCAGCCCCCTCGGGGTGCTCGCCGGTCTCGGCTGGGCCGCGCCGCTGGCCCTCGCCGCGCTGCCGCTCGGCCTGGTGGCGCTGCTCTACGGCTGGAAGCGTGGCCGCGGGCTCCTCGCGGGCCTCTGCTTCGGTGTCGGGAGCTTCGCGCTGATCGAGGCTCTCGTTCCGACGCAGCACTTCGGCTGGGGCGCCTGGGTGGGGCCCTGGCTGGTGGGTGTGGCGTCGCTCGCGCTCGTCCTGGGCCGGCAGGTCGCCCGCCGGGTGAGCTGAGCTCGCGAGCGGCCTCGCGCCTCGGGCTGCCGCGCGGGCAGCTCCAGGCGCTGCTGCACGAGGCCGCTCTCGTGGCGGCCGTCCTCGAGCCCAGCGACCGGCGCCACGCCCTCGCGCGTCACGTCCGAGGCGTAGAGGGTCTCCGGCTTCAGGGCCCCGAGGACGCGCTGCCAAATCGTCAGCGCCCCGGGCCTCGAAGTGGGCGTCTATGCACGCGACGGGGGAACCATGACACGAATGTCGTGGTGCACACCCCCTGGAAGCTCGAAGAGCCGGCCACTCGAGTGGCCGGCTCTTCGATTTTCGCAATGATTCTCAGAGAAGGAGCTGTTTCCTGTGCTCCTGACAGAGTGGCATCGCGTTTGCTTGGTAGTAGGCCGTCAGCTTGATTGGCTCCGGTCGAATGCTTGCCCGGCATGTCCCGGAGACTCCCTACGTCGGCTTTCCTTGAGGCACTCGCTTCGCTTGTTCTTGCTTTCTGCCGTCTTGCTTTCCGACCCGCGCTGATTTGGAAGATCGACTCGCGGGTCCCTACGACGCTTGGCTGACTTTCTTTCTTCGCTCTTCCTTCGACGCTTCTGCTTCGAGGCGCTTGCTTCGATGCGCTTGCTTCGAACCGGGAAGCGCCCGCTCAGTCTAGCGAATCCGCTGGACCCGCGCCCGCGCCCTCCCGCTGAACTGTATTATTACACCTTAGCACGATTCTTCGAGTGAGAGCACTCGTAATGCGAAGGCCGCCCACTTTTCGGGCGGCTTTCGTGTTTTCTGGGGTCACCTCGGGGCGATGGCCCCACCTGGAGAGTCGGCGAGGGCGTCCGAGCGTGACCATGACATTCTCGTCGCACCGAGACGCCATCGGTTGCGGCGGCCCCGCACACTCTCGGAGACGCGCGCCGCGGCGTGTATATTCGCGTCATGGCGCGCCTCGCCAGCTTCGGCTCCCTCCTCCTGCTGCTCCTCGGCTGCAATCAGCTCCGTGACGACCTGCGCCGCGCGGAGGTCGACTACGAACGGGCTCAGTACGAGCACGCCGAGGTCTGGCTGCTCGACCTCGAGGAGGACGTCGCCGACCTCGATCCCCCCGGCCGCGCCAAGTTCTACTTCCTCCGGGGGATGACCGCCTACCGGCTGGGCCACCGGACCGATGCGCTCCACTACCTCGCGCTCGCCAGGGAGACCGCCGGCGAACGCGGGACCGGCCTCCGGGACGTCTGGCGCTCGAGCCTCGAGGGCACCCTGCGCGAGCTCACCCCCACCGGCGCGACCCACCGCGCCCGCGAGCGCGACGCGGAGCCCATCGACGGCGCCGGACCCCGCCCCGCGAGCGAGGACGCCAGCTCGAGCGAGCCGGCCGAAGACGACGGCGCGCCCGAGGAGCCCGGGGCCGCCTCGGCCTCCTGAGCGTCTACCTTCGAGCGTCTGCCCTCTGCCCTCGAGCGTCTGGACGGAAGACGAACGGGCCGCGCCTCTCGGCTGCGGCCCGTGGGATACGGCTCGGCTCGTCGCGGTGTCAGTCGCTGCGCATCTGGCGGAGCTGATCCTTGAGCTCGAGTTTCTTCTTCTTCAGGCGCCGCGCTTCCATCTGCTCAGCCGGGGTGAGGTAAGGCCTTTCCGTGAGCTCACTCACGCGGCTGTCGAGCTTGGAGTGCTTCTTCTCCAGGCGGGACATCAGGAACTCCGGGTCCGACGAACGACGGGTACGGGCCATGGACTGCCTCCTCGGCGACATGCGGGTCGCCTCTCTTGTCATCTGCGCGACACGGCCCGGCCGCGGGCCGTGGGCACCACCGGTCTCGGCGGCGCGCGGTTCTCGAGTCTCTTCAAGCAAGCGGCGCGGGCTGCGATTCAGGAGCGGGACCCGCGTGGGACGAGAAGCTCGCCCCGCAATCGACCCAAACACGATACGCAAGGCTCCCGCTCGGGATCAACCCGACCCCCGATTGGGACATCGACGTCACCTGGATCATTCCCCCGGCGCCGCGATCTCCTGCCGCCTATACTCCACGCCCTTTCGTGAATAGGGCGCACCCGCGCCACGTTTCTCTCTCGCCGGCCGCCCGCGCGGGGCCACGCCGGCCCACCCGACCATGTCCCCCAAGCCCCTCTTCCTCGCGGTGCTCACCTCGGCCCTCCTCTCGGGCCTGGTCGCCGTCCACGCGCAGCAGCCCGAGCGCCTCGACGCGCGCGGCGTGGCCGCCCTGGTCCAGTCCTTCTACGACCAGACGACCTCGCTCCAGGCCCAGTTCCGGCAGACCCAGTACACGAAGCTCTACGACCGCACGGAGCGTGCCGAGGGACGGGTCGTCTTCAAGAAGCCCGGCAAGATGCGCTGGGACTACGACGAGCCGAACGGCCAGGTCTTCGTCTCGGACGGACGCCGCCTCCTCATCTACCAGCCCCCCGACGAGGGGGAGCGCCACGGCCAGATGCTCCAGCGCGACATGGACGAGGATCAGATCCCCCTCGCCTTCAGCTTCCTCACGGGCACGGGCCGGCTCGACCGGGACTTCCGGCTTCGCCTCCTGGACGCCGAGCGCCAGGGCTACCAGGGCGGCTACGTCCTCGAGCTCCGCCCGCGCCAGCCCACGCCGCACTACGATCGCGTGCTCTTCTTCGTGCGCATCGTCGAGCGCGGCGGGGCCCGGGCCGGGATCATCCAGCGCGTGCTGATCCTCGACGCAGCCGGCAACCGGAACCGCTTCGACTTCCGCCAGATGCGCTTCAACCGCGAGGTGCCCGAGGCGCGCTTCCGCTACACGCCGCCCGCCGGAACGCGCCGGGTCCGCCCCTGAGGAGCGCCTCGATGCGCGGCCCGAGTCGCGTCCAGCGGAGCTCTTCGCCCCGCGCCCGCCCGGCCTCCCGGAGGCGCTGACGGAGCGCCGGGTCCGCGAGCAGGCGCGCGAGCGCGTCCCGGAGCGCGCGCGGGTCCTCGGGCGCGACCCGGAGCGCGTCCACGCCGTCCTCGACCCCCTCGAGGACGCCGCTCGCGACCACCGGCAGCCCGGCGAGCCACGCCTCCGCCAGCACGACCGGCGCCCCCTCCGTGCGCCCCGAGGGCAGGCGCCGGGAGGGGAGGGCGAGCACATCGGCCGCGGCGAAGGCCTGCCCCTTCCGCGCCCCCTGCACGGCTCCCAGGAAGCGCGCCCGCACCCCGAGCTCACGCGCCCGCCGCTCGAGCGCCGCCCGCTCGGGGCCCTCGCCGGCGACGAGCAGCTGCACCCGCGAGCCCGCGAGCGCGTCGAGGAGCACGTCGACGCCCTTCACCGGTACCAGCCGCCCCAGGAAGAGCACGGTCGGCCCTTCGCAGCCGAGGACCGTCCGGCTGGCCTCGCGGTCCGCCGCCGGGGGGGGCGTCGCGCCCATCGGGTGCACGAGGTGGCGCGACGCCGCTTCGCCCGCGAGGGCGCGCCGGTGCGACTCGCGCACGAACCAATGCATGCCCTTCCCCAGCAGCCGAGCCCGGAGCGGGGCAGGCAGCCGCCGCGCCAGGTGGACGTCCGCCGAGTGCCAGACCGTGAGGTGTCGGCGCGCGGGCAAGCTCGCCGCGACCAGGCCACAGGGCAGGCCGAAGTGCGCGACGAGCGCGTCGAAGCGCCCCGCGTGGCGCACGGCCCGCCGGAGCGCGAGCGGGTAGCGTATGAGCCCGGGCCAGGCTTGCACGTCCCGGCGCAGGTTGTCGGGGGCGCCGGCGCCGTAGAAGGTCCGCTGGTCGCGGGCCCGGCGCCGGTAGCGCACCCAGCGTGCGTCGAGCGAGGCGGCCGGCTCTGGCGGCGCCGCGGCGAAGACCTCGACCGCATGACCCCGCGCGCGGAGCGCCTCGGCGAAGCCCGCGACGAAGCTCCCCGCGACGTCGCCCTCCCAGCGCGGGTAGCCGGTGGTCAAGAGGCCGACGCGCATGCGCTCCCTCCGGAGATCCGTTTCGTGGATGGGGATGCGGTCGTCCGGCGCGTTCGCGGTGCGCTCGGTCGACGAGGTAGGGGGCTCTCCCTTTCGAGGAGCGCCAGGGGGCCCACGGACGGGCTCGGCGGGGGAGGACCATCCACCAGACGGCGCTCTCGGCTCAGGCCGGTCGCTCGGCCACGGGCTCGCTCCGCTCCTCGAGCGCCGGCCGCCCGCGGAGCACGGACGCCCGCACCAGGAGCGCGGGCACGACGACGAGCGCGTCGATCCAGCCCACGCCGCTCGTCTCGTCCGCGTAGACCGGCCGCACGGGCACGTCGCAGACCCGCGCGCCCACCCGCGCGAGCGCGGCCAGGAGGTCGTTGGGGTAGCCGTAGCGCGGCCAGAGGGCCCGGAGGTCGAGGCGCGCCGCCGCCTCCCGCGTCAGCGCCGTGTAGCCGCACTGCGAGTCGTTCACCGGGAGCCCCGTCGCCCAGCGCGTGAGCGCCGAGAGCACCTGGTTGCCGAGCCAGCGGCTCGCGGGCATCCGGGCCCGCGCACCGGGCCAGCGCAGCCGGTCGCCCTTGGCGTACTCCGCGCGCCCCTCGACCACCGGGTCGAGCAGCCGCGGCAGGTCCGCCGGGTCCATCTGCGCGTCGCCGGCCATCACCACGGCCACGTCCGCCGCCGCGCGCTCGCCCTCGCCGAAGGCCACGCCGTAGCCCGTCGCGATGGCCGCCCCGACGCCCCGGTTGTGCGGGTGGCGCACGACCTCGACCCGCGCGTCCGGGAAGGCCTCGGCCCGCGCCGCCGTCTCGTCGCGGCTCGCGTCGTCGACGACCACGATGCGGTCCACGAACGCCGGCACGCCCGCGAGGGCCCGCTCGATGTGACGCGCTTCGTGGAAGGCCGGCATCACCACGGCCACTCGGACGCCGCGATACACGGCTACTCGACGGTGACCGTCTTCGCGAGGTTGCGCGGCTGGTCCACGTCCGTGCCCTTGAAGTCCGCCACGTAGTAGGCGTAGAGCTGCAGCGGCAGGACCGTGAGGAAGGGCGTGAGCACCTCGTCCACGGCCGGGATCTCGATGAGGTCGTGGCTCACCTGCCGCGCCTCCTCGTCCCCCTCCGTGGCCACGGCGATCACGATCGCCTCGCGCGCCTTCGCCTCCTGGAGGTTGCTGATGCTCCGCTCCCAGTGCCGGTCCCGCGGCACGAGCACGATGGCCGGCACGCTGCTGTCGATGAGCGCGATCGGTCCGTGCTTCATCTCGCCGGCCGGGTAGCCCTCGGCGTGCACGTAGCTGATCTCCTTGAGCTTCAGCGCACCCTCGAGCGCGATGGGGAAGCTCAGGCCGCGCCCCAGGTACAGCACGTCTCGCGCGTCCACGTAGCGACGCGCCAGGTTGGCCACCAGTTGCCGCGTCCCCTGGAGCACGTCCTTCATCGTCGTCGGCAGGCGCGCGAGCCCCTCGACGAGCTCCCGGGAGCGCTCCGCCGTGATCGCGCCCCGCCGCCGCCCCAGCCAGACGCTCAGCATCAGCAGGTTGGCGAGCTGCGTGGAGAAGCACTTCGTCGAAGCCACGCCGATCTCCGGCCCGGCGTGCGTGTAGAAGACCGCGTCGGCCATGCGCGGGATGGCGCTCCCGATGACGTTGGCGATGGCCAGCACCTTCGCGCCGCGCTCCTTCGCCTCCTTCGCCGCCACCAGCGTGTCCAGCGTCTCGCCCGACTGGCTCACGGCGACGACGAGGTCCCCCTCGCCGACGACCGCCTCGCGCCCGCGGAACTCGCTGGCGATCTCGATCACCGCCGGGACCTTCGCGATCTCCTCGAGGAAGTACTTCCCGGCGATGGTCGCGTGGTGGCTCGTTCCGCAGGCCAGCAGCAGCACGCGCCGGATTCCCTTCGCGTCCTCCTCGCTCAAGCCGATCTCGTGGCCGTGCACGTCGCCGTGCTCCCGGTCGAGCCGCCCGCGGAGCGTGTCCTCCATCGCCCGCGGCTGCTCGAAGATCTCCTTGAGCATGAAGTGCTTGTAGCCGGCTTTCTCGGCCATCACGGGCGACCAGTCGATGCGCTTCGGCTCGCGCTCGACGTCCGCGCCCGCGACCGTCGTCAGCCGCACGCTCCCGGCCTCGAGGACGGCCATCTCGCCGTCCTCCATGAAGAGCATGTCGCGCGTGTAGGGCAGCAGCGCCGGGATGTCGCTCGCGCAGAACATCTCGCCCTCGCCGAGCCCGATCACCAGCGGCGACGCGCTCTTGGCCACCACGATGCGCTCCGGCTCCTTCGCCGAGAGCACGGCGATCGCGTAGGCCCCCTCGAGGCGCCCGAGGGCCGCCCGCACGGCCGCCTCGAGATCCTTGCCCTGCTGGACCTCGCGCTCGACCAGGTGCGCCACGAGCTCCGTATCCGTGTCGCTCGCGATGGTGCAGCCGGCCTCCTCGAGCTCACGCCGGAGCGGCATGTGGTTCTCGATGATGCCGTTGTGCACCACGGCTACGTCCCCGGCGACGTGCGGGTGGGCGTTCACCTCGGAGGGCCGGCCGTGGGTCGCCCAGCGCGTGTGGCCGATCCCCACGGCGCCCTCGAGCGGCTTCTCCCGGAGCGCCGACTCGAGGTTGCGCAGCTTGCCCACCGCCCGCCGTACCTCGATGCGGCCGCCGGGGGCGTGGACCGCGAGCCCGGCCGAGTCGTAGCCGCGGTACTCGAGGCGCCGCAGCCCGTCGAGCAGGATGGGGGCGCAGGCCTGCGGGCCCACGTAGCCGACGATGCCACACATGTCTCTTCGTCCTCCGTTCCGGCGCCGCCCGCGCGCGGCGGGGGGAGCCTACGGTATCCGTGGCCTCAGGTCCCGTCGGCGTTCGTGGCCTCGGTCGCTTCCGCGCTCGCCCCGCCCCCTTCGCCTTCGGCGGTGCCCTCGGCCTGGCCGCTCGCCGAGCCGGCCTCGAAGGTCTGCTGCACCTCGCCCTCGCCGTCGACGACGGTGACCGGGCCCCACTGGGTGAGCGACTCGGCGAAGCTGGCGGCGTTGCCCACGACGAGCACGAGCATCTGCTCGGGCCGGATGTGCTCCTGGGCCGCCGCCAGCGCCTCCTCGGCGCTCACCTCGCGGATCGACGTGCGGTAGCCGTCCCAGTAGTCGTCCGGCAGCCCGAAGACCCGCAGGTCCGCGACCAGCGACGCGATCTTCCCGGGCGTGTCGATCTTCAGCGGGAAGGAGTCGCTCAGGAAGCGCTGCGCGTTCGCCAGCTCGGGCTCGGGCGGCGCCTCGGCGACGATCCGATCGAGGTTCTCGAAGAAGGCGCCGACGGCCTCCTCGGTCACCTCCGTGCGCACGGAGGCGTAGGCCACGAAGGGCGCCACCCCCACGCGCTCGCCCACCTGGCTGTAGGCGCCGTAGGTCAGGCTCCGCCGCTCGCGCAAATCCATGAAGAGCCGCGAGGCCGCCGAGCCCCCGAGCACCTGGTTGGCCACCCGCAGCGGCACGAAGTCCTCGTCGTCGCGCGCGATGGCGAGGTTGCCGAGGAGGATGACCGACTGGACGGCGCCCGGCCGGTCCACCACGACGACCTCCCGGCGCTCGCGCCGCGGCGGCTCGGGGAGCTCGCGGGCCTGCACCTCGCGCCCCCGCCAGCGGCCGAAGTGCTCCGCCGCCGAGGACTGGATCTGCTCCGCCGTCACGTCCCCGACGGCGACGAGGAAGGCGTTGCTCGGCACGAAGTGGCGCCGGTGCCAGCGCTGCAGATCCCGGCGCCCGACCCGGCCGAGGGCCTCCTCGGTCGTGTCGACGCGCGCGTAGGGGTGTCCCTCGCCATACATGCGCCGGTAGAGAGCCCGCCGCGCGAGGAAGTTCGGTCGCTTCTGCATCAGCGCGAGCCGGTCGAGCTCGCGGCGCTTGAGCTTGTCGAGCTCGGCCTGGCGGAAGGCCGGCTGGGTCGCCACCTCCGCGAGGATCGCCATGGCCTCGTCGAGCTGATCGGAGAGCGCGCGGAAGACGAGGTGCACGTTCTCCTCGTCGGCGCCCGTCCAGAGGTCCGCCCCGAGGAACTCGACCGCCTCGGCGATCTCCGCGCTGCTCCGGCGCCGCGTCCCCTCCTTGAGCATCTGCGCCACGAGATCGGAGAGGCCCTGCAGCTCCTCCGGGTCGGTCTCGGCGCCGCTCCGCACCACCAGGCGCAGGTAGACGACGGGAAGCTCGTCCCAGCGCACGACGTTCAGCTCGAGCCCGTTGTCGAGCTCGGCCCGTTCGATGGGCGGGAAGGCGATGTCGTTGGCCGGCCCGGACTCGGGCGGCGGCTGCTTGGCCGGCGCGGGCTCCGTCTCGGGCGCCTCGGCCACCTCGGGCGCGTCCTCCATGGGCGGGATCGTCCCCTCGGGCGTCTGGGGGCCGCCGCAGGCGAGGAACGAGAGCAGGGCCGAGGCCCCGACGAGCAGACAGACCTGGCGAGTCATCGCAGCACCTCCCCGTCGATCGGGTCGAGGCGGAAGGCCTGGTCGCCCCCCTCGTGGAAGCCGCCCCCCTCGCCGGCGCCCTCACCGCCCGCGGCGGAGGTGGGCACGACGTCGAGGACGGTGCGGTTGGTGGCCTCGAAGTAGCGCTGGGCCACGCGCTGGATGTCCTCACGCGTCACGGCGAGGTAGCGGTCGAGCTCCTCGCGCACGAGCCGCGCGTCACCCCAGTAGAGCTCGAACTCGGCGAGCTGCCGCGCCCGGCTCATGTTCGACTGGAGCCCGAAGACGAAGTACGCGCGCACCCGGTTGTGGGCCTTCTGGAGCTCCCGCTCGGTCACGCCGCGCTCGGCCACGCTCTGGAGCGTCTCGAAGATCACCTCCTGCGCCTCCGCCGGCTCGTGACCCCGGGCCATGATCGCGAAGAAGGAGAAGAGGTCGGGCCCGCGCCGGTCGTCCGTGCCCGCGTAGACGCGCTGCACGATCTCCCGCTCCTTCACGAGGTCCTGGTAGAGGCGGCTCGACTCGCCGTCGCCGAGGATCAGGCCGAGCAGCTCGAGGGCGTAGTGGTCCTCCGTGCGGCTCTCGGGGATGTGGTAGGCGATGTGGAAGGCCGGGAGCTCGGCATGTGGGTCCGGCATGGTCTCGCGCCGCTCGGCCGTCTGCGGCTGGCGCTCCGGCGGCTCGTAGGGGGGCACGTCCTGCCGGCCGATGTCGCCGAAGTAGCGGCGGACCAGGGCCATGGCCTCCTGCGGGTCGAAGTCGCCGGAGACGCTGAGGACGGCGTTGTTCGGCCGGTAGTAGGTGTCGAAGAACTCCTGCACGGCCTCGAGGGGCGCCGAGTCGAGGTCCTGCATGTCGCCGATGGTCGAGTGCGCGTACGGCCAGTAGTCGCCGTAGGCGAGCTCGTTGATGCGGAGGTTCGAGAGCGCGTAGGGCTGGTTCTCGTAGCTCTGTCGGCGCTCCTCCTTCACGACCTGGCGCTGGTTCTCGAAGTTCTCCGCCGTGACGGCGAGCGAGCGCATGCGGTCGGCCTCGAGCCAGAGCCCGAGGGCGAGCTCGTTCGAGGGGAGGGTCTCGAAGTAGTTCGTGCGGTCCTGGCTGGTCGTGCCGTTCAGGCTCCCGCCGCGGTTCATGATGAGCTGGAAGTGCTCGCCCTTGCCGACGTTCGCCGAGCCCTGGAACATCATGTGCTCGAAGAGGTGGGCAAAGCCGCTCCGGCCCCGCACCTCGTTCCGCGAGCCGACGTCGTAGTAGACGGCGACCGCGACCGTCGGGATGGTGCGGTCCGGGCTGAGGACGACGCGCAGGCCGTTGTCGAGCGTGTGGCGCTCGATGGGCAGGTTGGCGAGGGGGCCGGCGTCGGCGTCGGGGGTCTCGGCCGCGCTCGCGTCCGGAGTGGGGGCCTCGCCGGTCTGGGCGAGGGCCAGCCCGGCGCCGGCGGTCAGGGCGAAGAGGGCGGGGATCAGTCGTCGCATCGCGTGGTTCTCACCTCGGGGCACCGATAGCACGGTGGGGGCCTCGACGTCGCCCGGGGTCGCCGGGCGGGGGAGTCGGAGACGCAACGCGCCGCCAGGCCCGTCCCTTCCACCCGAGCTCTCGCTCCGGCGCGTCCCATTGACGGCGCCCGGGCGGCCTGCCAGGCTCGCCGGTCCTCTCATGACGGCGGCCGTCCTCTCCATCGGCACCGAGCTGACCCGCGGGGAGCTCGTGAACTCCAACGCGGCGTGGCTCGGCGAGCAGCTCACGGCCCTCGGCTTCGAGGTGCGCGAGCACGTCTCCGTCGGCGACGACGCCGAGCAGATCGGCGCGGCGCTTCGGCGGCTCTGCGAGGGGAACGCCGTGGTCGTGGCGACCGGCGGGCTCGGCCCGACGAGCGATGACCTCACGGCCGAGGCGGTCGCGCGCTGCATCGGGGTCGCCCTCTCGCGCGACGACGCCTCCTACGAGCACATCCGTCGCCTCTACGCCTCCCGGGGGCGCGAGCTCGCCGGCCTCTCCGAGAAGATGGCCGATTTCCCCGAGGGCGCGACGATCGTCGCCAACCCGGTGGGCACCGCGCCGGGCTTCGGCGTCGAGAAGGCCGGCTGCCGCGCCTTCTTCCTCCCCGGCGTGCCGGCGGAGATGCAGGCCATGTTCCGCGAGGGCGTCGTGCCGGCGGTCGCCTCGCTCGGGCAGCGCGACTCCCACCAGGTGCACCTCCGCCTCTTCGGCCTGCCCGAGAGCCAGGTCGGCGAGCGGCTCCGGGACGTCGAGGGTCAGTACGAGGGCGTCACGCTCGGATACCGGGCGCACTTCCCCGAGATCGAGGTGAAGGTGCACGCGCGCGCGGCCTCGGGGGCGGAGGCGGAGGCGCAGGCGCGAAAGGCCGCGGACGCCGTGCGGGCGCTCCTCGGGGAGGCGGTCTTCGGCGACCGGGACGACAGCTTCGCGTCGGTGGTCGGGCAGGCGCTCCGCGACCGGAAGAAGACGCTCGCCGTCGCCGAGTCGTGCACGGGCGGGCTCGTCGGCGCGATGCTCACGGACGTGCCGGGCAGCTCGGACTACCTGCTGCTGGACGCCGTCACCTACGCGAACTCCGCGAAGACCAAGGTGCTCGGCGTCGGCCAGGACGTCTTGCGGGCGTATGGGGCGGTGAGCTCGGAGACGGCCGGCGCGATGGCCGAGGGGGCGCGGCGCGTGGCCGGCTCGGATCTCGCCGTCGCCATCACCGGCGTCGCCGGGCCCGGGGGCGGGACCGACGACAAGCCCGTCGGCACGGTCTGGTTCGGGGTCGCCTCCGACGCGGGCACGGTCACGCTGCGGCATCACCTGCACGGCGATCGGGCCCGCATCCGCCAGCGCGCGGCCTACGTCGCGCTCGACCTCGCTCGTCGCGTGGCGGCGGGGCTCGATCCGGCGGGCGGTCCGGCGGCGGCGACCTGCCAGGAGGTCCGCGGAAACGGGGCCCATGGCAACGGGGCCCACTGCAACGGCGCCCACGGCAACGGCGACCCCGCCGGCGGCGACTCCGAGGGCTGAGCCCGTCGATGTCACACCCGCGTGCGAGCTTGGCTCCACCTCGGGGTGACGTGACATCGCGTGACCCCACATCCCCTCTCGGGCATGGTGCTCGAGGCCGGCGAGATGGCCGACGGGGGTGGGGCGGTCGACCGGCGGTTGACCGTCGGGGCCACATGGACTAGACACGTGTTCAGGTGATGGCGGCTCCCCGCCGCGCCAGGACGCTGAGCGGCTCCGCAGCCCGGAGCCCCTGGAGGAGGACGCATGGCGAAGGATCCCAACCGCGAGAAGGCCCTTTCTCTGGCCCTCGGCACGATCGAGAAGGCCTACGGCAAGGGCTCCATCATGCGGCTCGGCGACCAGAAGGCCGTGGACATCCCGACCATCCCGACTGGCTCGATCTCGCTGGATCTGGCCCTCGGGGTCGGCGGCTACGCGCGCGGCCGGATCGTGGAGGTCTACGGCCCGGAGTCGAGCGGCAAGACGACGCTCACCCTCCACGCGATCGCCGAGTGCCAGAAGCAGGGCGGCGTCGCGGCCTTCATCGACGCCGAGCATGCGCTCGACCCGACCTACGCGCGGAAGCTCGGCGTGAACGTCGACGAGCTCCTCGTCAGCCAGCCGGACCACGGTGAGCAGGCCCTCGAGATCGCCGACACGCTCGTCCGCTCGGGCGCCGTCGACATCATCGTCATCGACTCGGTCGCCGCGCTCGTGCCGAAGGCGGAGATCGAGGGCGAGATGGGCGACAGCCACGTCGGCCTCCAGGCCCGGCTCATGAGCCAGGCGCTCCGGAAGCTCACGGGCACCGTGCAGAAGAGCCACTGCACGCTCTTCTTCATCAACCAGATCCGCATGAAGATCGGCGTGATGTTCGGCAGCCCGGAGACGACGACCGGCGGCAACGCCCTGAAGTTCTATGCCTCGCAGCGCCTCGACATCCGCCGCATCGGCACGATCAAGGTGGGCGACAAGGCCATCGGCAACCGCGTCCGCGTGAAGGTCGTGAAGAACAAGGTCGCGCCGCCCTTCCAGCTCTGCGAGTTCGACATCCTCTTCGGCCGAGGAATCAGCCGGAGCGGCGACGTCCTCGACCTGGGCGTGAAGGCGAACATCGTCGACAAGAGCGGCGCCTGGTACAGCTACGGCGAGACCCGCCTCGGCCAGGGCCGCGACAACACGCGGAACTTCCTCGAGGAGAACGTGGAGATGCTCGAGGAGATCGAGCGGAAGATCCTCGCCGAGTACGGCCTCTCTCGGGGGCCGGAGGACGAAGCCGCGAAGGCCGACGCGGACGGCTCCGCAGACGCCTCCGCCGAGGATGACGACGGCGGGAGCAGCTCGAAGAAGAACGGCAAGTCCAAGCGGGGTCGCGCGAGGGCGTGAGCCCCCCGCGGGCGGCCGCGCTGGCGTCGACTCTTCGGGTCGGCGCCGGCCTCCTCGCGCTCGCGCTGGTGGTCGGTTGTGGGGCGTCCGCGCCCCCACCGACCCGCTCTGCGCCCGAGGCGCCCGTCCGTCTCGGCCCGCTCCTCGACCACGTCCCGGGCGAGCCCGCCTGGATGGCGCTCGGCTCGCCGTCCATCCTCCTCGAGGAGCCGAGCCTCCGCACCGTCGTCGACTCCATCGCCCCTGCCGAGTGGCGGGAGCGCTTCGAGCTCCGCACCGGCGTTCGGCTCGGGGAGGTCCAGCGGGCGCTCGTGCTCGGCTATGGCGAGGGCCGCTTCCTCATCCTCGCCCGGCTCCCCGACGCGGAGCAGGCGGCGCAGACCGTCACCGCGGCGGGCATGCGCATGAACACCGTGGAGGTCTCCGCCGAGGAGCCCTTTGCGCGGCGGGTGGGTTTCCTCGGCACGCAGCGGCGCGAGTGGGTCGCCGTGGGGGATGTGCTCGTGGTCGGTGCGGGCGTGGGACCCGAGATCGCCGAGCTCCTCGCCGCCGTTCGGGCCGAGCGCGCGCTCCCGTGGACCGGTCCCGACGCAGACGTGCTCCGGGCGCGCCACGAGCGTGAGCCCGCCGTCTGGATGATGCCGCGACCGCTCGAGCTCCCCGTGGATTCGGGCCTCGGGCTGCTGCTGGCGCGGGAGCGCGCGCTGGCGGCCTCCCTCGATGTCCGGGAGGGACGTCTCTGGGCCTCTCTCACGCTCCGGGGCGAGCTCCCACCGGGGGCGGACGCGAACTTCCGCCAGCTCGCAGCCTCGCTCGCGAACAGCGATCTGGGCGCGGTGGTGGGACTCAACCTCGCCGAGCGGGAGCTCGCCGTGCGCGTCGACGGCGAGCAGGCTCATCTCGAGGCTCCCTGGCCTGCCGACGTCCTCGCGCGCGGCCTTCGGGTGCTCTTCGTGGACGAGCTCGAAGCGCTGCTCGAAGAGCCGGTGCTGGCGCGCTGAGCCGGTCTCGAGGTGCCGCGATGAGCCCTTGCCCGAGGGCCTCGGGTCCGCAGGGCGCTCTCCCTCCCGCCGCGGGGCAGGCCCGGCGATCTGATCGCACGTTCAGCCCTCGCCACCCTTTCAGCGCGAATGAGCGAGACGGCCCATCCCCGGCCTGATAAACTGAGAGAGTGCGGGGACAGCCCCCACTCAGCCGAAGAGCCTGCCCGAGCCCGCCGAGAGCGCGAGGCCCGGCCGGTTCCGGCCCAGGCATCGCCGCCGCTGGCGTCGGTGAGTCCGGCTGTCTGCGCGGGAGGTCCCAGAGCGCATGAAGTTCGAGATTGGTGACAACGCGGTCCACCCGGCCCATGGCGTCGGTGAGGTGACCAGCATCGAAGAGAAGAAGATCGCCGGCAGCGCCAAGCACTTCTACATCCTGAAAATCGCCGAGACGGGCGTGACGGTCATGGTGCCCACGGACGGCGCGGACCGGCTCGGTCTCCGGGGGGTCATCTCCAAGCGGGAGGCCAAGAAGGTCCTGGATGAGCTCAAGAAGGACGAGGTCGCCGTCACCTCCCAGCCGTGGAACCGGCGCTTCCGCGAGTACACGGAGATGCTGAAGAGCGGCTCGCCCATCGAGGTCGCCAAGGTGCTGCGCGACCTGAGCCGGCTCCGCACCGAGAAGGACCTCAGCTTCGGCGAGCGCCAGCTCCTCGACCACGCTCGGACGATGATCGTCGCCGAGCTCAGCCTCGCCCGGCGCTGCAAGCGCGAGACCGTCGAGAAGGACATCGACGCCATCTTCGCCTGAGCTCCGCTCCGCGACCGGCTTCCACGAAGGCCCGCGCTCCGGCGCGGGCCTTCGTGCGTTCGGGGCGCCGTGGCACCTGCTCTCGGCTTCTGGGGGCTCGGCTTCTGGGGGCTCGGCTTCTGGGGGCTCGCGCCGGCGCGGCCCTCCTCTTTCGCGGCTCGAAGAGCCTCTCCACCACTCCCCCCTCTTCGCGCGTTCGAGGAGCCAGCCACCACTCCCCGCCCGTCGCGGGCTTCGTGCGTCTCGGGGCTTCCGATGGGCGGTTTCGGCGCGGGCCCGCTTTTTCGTGCGTCGCGGGGCAACTCCCGAGAGAGCGGGTCGAGGAACGGCCCGTCCTTTCGGAGGTAGCCATGACCCGACCCCACGACCGCATCGCCCACGAGCTCGAGCGCCTGAAGGCCGAACGCGCCCGCCAGGACGCCGAGCTCACCCGCCTGACCGAGGACCTCGACATCGACGAGTCCGAGGTGGCGGAGGCGCGCACGCGCTTCGAGCGCGTCATGGCCCGGGTCGAGGCCCGCCGAAAGGCACCGAAGCCGAACACCATCCCCTTCCACGCGCTCCGCGCCTGAACGACGAGAGAGAACCATGAGCACCATCCGAACCGTCAATAGCCCCGCACTCGCCCCCGCCCTCGAGGAGGCCGGTCTCGACGACGAGGCCGTCGCCGCCATGGCTATGGTCACCAACGAGGAGCTCGACGAGTTCCTCGGCCCGGACCTCTCCGAGGGCGTCCAGGAGCTACTCACCGAGGACCTGCAGGAGCTCGGTGGCCTGATCCCCCAGGGCATGGCCCTCACGCCCACCGCCATCATCATGCTCCTTCAGACTCGGCTCAACAGCCTCGACGGCGAGATCGAGGCGCTCATGGGGGACATGGACGTTCGTCAGCGAGGCTCCGAGGCCATCGCGCGGCAGACCCAGGCACTTCGGACTCTTCGCGGCGCCATGTCGGAGGTGAAGAAGGAGCCGGGAAAAAAGGTCAAGCTCGAGGACGTCCAGGTGATCTGGGATGGCCGCCAGATGAACGGCGCGGAGCTCCTGAACGAAGTCGGCCTCTCCGAGCGAGTCGCCGTGTCCGAGGGGCTCGCAGGCCGGCTCGCGAACAAGCGGGCCGCGCGGGACGAGGCCCTTCGCAACGACAACCAAAGCAAGGTGGAGCGCCTCGATGGAGAGATCGCTGACATCGAGGCGCAGCTCGCCGAACGTGGAAACGCGCGCTTCAACGGCGAGGAGCGGGTCTCGGGAAACACGATCGACCAGCTCATCGAAGAGATCGGTTCGGAGCAGGGTCAGGCGCAGTCGGGTCAGGAGCTCACCATGATCCGAATGCAGTCGACGATGCAGCAGCGAAGCCAGGCCGTGACCCTCTCGACCCAGATGCTCAAGAGCATCACGGACTCGATGCAGGCCATCGCAAGGAACGTGGTCTGACCATGAGCCGGTCCAACTCGGTCCCGGTGCGGCTCGCCCGCGCTGGACGCCTCGAGGAGGCCCGCGACGCGGTATCGGCGCGGGTTCTCTCGAAGCCCCTCGAGCCGGCGAGCTGGAGGTTGGCCGCGGCCGTGGAGCGAGCGGCCGGCTCGCCGGCGCGTGCCAAGGCCTACGCGGAGGTCGCGTCGTGGTTCGGGTAGCGTCTGCGCCTTCAGGGGCCGTCGCGCCCAACGATCCGCTCCGAGCGTCTCCTCCGCCGTCCAGCTCCGGAGCAGCGCAGAGCCCGCTCCTCCTCGCTGGCTCGACGGCGACGCCGACCGGGGTACCCGCTCTCGATGCCCTCGCGCTCGCAGGTGTGGTGCATCCCGAGACGATCATGGCCGCGCTCGCCTCCTTCACGAACAACGCGGAGATCGAGAACCGGACGGAGGACGTGCAGGCCTCGCGGCAGGACTCCGAGATGCAACGCGAGCGGGTCATGCACGCCCTCGAGAAGGTCGAGAAGGCTCTCAAGAAGGCGGCGAACAAGGCGCCTCGCTGGGTCAAGAAGCTCATCGGAGCCGTCCTCACCGCGGTCGGCACCGTCGCGTCGGTCTTCTCCGGGGGCGCGACCCTGGCCTTGGTCGTCGTCGCCGTGGTGCTCATCGCGGCTGGAGACATCGTGGACGAGCTCGCGCATCGAGGGGTCCTCGACGAGCGGAACGGCGCCATCGCGGCGAGTGTCCTCAAGCTCGTCGGCGCGGCTCTGATGATCGCGGCGGGGGGCGCCTCGGCGGCCGGTGATGCGGCCAGCGGTCTGTCGCAGGCAGGCCAGGCGGGCGCGAGCGCGGCGCAAGCCGCGACCACGACCGCTCAGGCCGGAAGCCAGGCCGCCCAGGCTGGCGGAGCCACGGCCCAGGCCGTGACGACGGGAACCAAGGCGGTCGCCGATCTCGCCGAACAAGGAGCTCGCGCCGCCGAGCTCGCCTCCACCATCACGGACCTCATCTCGGGCGTGAACGACGTGGTGACCGCGACCTTCGCCATCGTCCGCGGGGTCCATCAGCACCGGGCCGATCAGGCCAACGCGACGGCCGACTTCCACCGGACGCTCGAGGAGGACGCGAACCTCGAGACCGAGTCGGCCTCGGACGCCCTCCGCCGGGTGGTCGAACGTCACGCCCGGATCATGGCGAGCGTCACTCGCACCCAGCAGGTCCGCGCCGAAGCCGCGCTGACCGTGGCTCGAAGCATCGCCTGACGCCCGAGCGTCGAGCGCCATTCGGCGTTCCGCTCGACCTCGAACTCCGACCCTCATCCTAGACCTGAAGACACCCATGCACATCGAACGAACCGTCCCGTCCGCGACCACCCCAGGCCTCGAGAGCAGCGACGCGGCTGCTGCGCCGCGCGCGAGCGCTCTGAGCCCCGAGGAGGCCATCGCCATGGCCGCCCTCGACCTCGAAGACGCCGCGTCCGACATGCGCGCGCACGAGCGTCGCTCGCGCCGCTTGCGCAACCAGGAGCGCCGGCGCGCGGTCGAGGCCGAGCGCAAGGCCGCGCGCATCGGCCTCGCGCGCACCCTCATCAGCTCGGCAGCGCAGGCGGCATCGGGGGCGGTCCAGGCCGGTAGGGCCACCGCAAGCCTCGGTGCGAGCGGCGGCTCGACGGCCGAGATCGCGAAGGCGAAGCCTCAGCCCACTGCTCCTCAGTCGACCGAGACGCCGCAAACGACGGAGGCCTCGGAGGAGGTCGCCGGAAAGGAGCTGTCCGAGGGGCCCTCCGAGGGAAGCGTGCCCGAACCGACGGAGGCCGAACGCGCCGAGCTCGACTCCGCCAAGCGCTCCGCCCGGCGTGAACACCGTCGCGCCCGTGCCCGCGAGGGCCTCCGGGCGGCCGCGCCCCAGGAGGCGCAGGCTGCTCTAGCGGCACTGGACGGTGGCCTGATGTACGCCCAGGAGCGGCAGACCCAGGACGCCAGCACCCACGAGAGCAGCGCCGAGCAGTATCAGGACGCGACGTCCGCGGCCGACGAGGCCGCCGACCGCGCCCAGAGCTTCTCCGAGAAGGCCATGGGCCACCTGGAGCAGGTCGCGCGCGCCAGCCACGAGGCGATGATGGCCGCGTTGCGGGCCTGAGGCTGCGGTTGAAATGGTGGGCCCCGTCGCGTAACCCGCGCGCATGCTCGATGCGCTCAAGTGGGACGCGACGGGGCTCGTCTCCGTCGTCGCGCAGGACCGGCACACGGGGGAGGTGCGCATGCTGGCGCACGCGAACCGGGAGGCGGTGCTGCAGACGCTGGAGACGGGCTATGCGCACTTCTTCAGCCGGTCGCGGCAGCAGCTCTGGAAGAAGGGGGAGTCGAGCGGGAACACGCTCCGCACCTTCGAGGTCTGGGCGGACTGCGACGCGGACGCGCTCGTCTACCTGGTCGAGCCGGCCGGGCCGAGCTGCCACACGGGCGCGGAGACCTGCTTCTTCCGGCGGGTCGGGCATGGAGACGCGCCCGAGGCGGGCGAGGGCTCGCGGGCGGCGCCGACGCTTCTTCGTCTGACGGAGACGCTGGCGGCGCGCGCGGCGGGGGACGAGGAGAAGAGCTACACGAAGTCGCTCCTCGAGAAGGGGGCGCCGAAGATCGGCGCGAAGCTCCGCGAGGAGGCCGGCGAGCTGGCGGATGCGCTCGAGGGCGAGAGCGACGAGCGCGTGGCCGCGGAGGCGGCGGACCTCCTCTACCACGCGATGGTGGGGCTGCAGCTCCGCGGGCTCACGCTGCGCGACGTGGAGGACGTGCTGGCGTCGCGCTTCGGCGTGTCGGGGCACGACGAGAAGGCCGCGCGCGGCGAGGGCTGAGCGGCGCCGGGGCCCGGCGGAAGGACTGAGGAGGGCGCGGTGAGAGAGGGCGTGGTCGCGAGCGGCGACTCCGGACCGAAGCGCCCCCCTACGAGGCCAGCGAGCGCAGCGAGCGATGCCGCGAACGCCGCCACCGTCGCTCCGCAGTGGCGGAGCCTGGTGCGTGCTCGCCGTCAGGGAGAGGTCGGCGTGGTCGCGAGCGGCGACTCCGGACCCGAAGCGCCCCCCCTATGAGGCCAGCGAGCGATGCCGCGAACGCCGCCACCGTCGCTCCGCAGTGGCGGAGCCTGGTGCG
>MDTG01389627.1_pt1 | contig 26360 bp, 32 predicted proteins | sample 811421 | NCBI WGS metagenome assembly MDTG01 (sample SAMN05326645, study PRJNA326480) | marine metagenome | isolation source: seawater | place: Pacific Ocean: South East | collected 2011
CTGCTCATGCTGCGGGGACTGCTTGCGCTAGTGCTACTGCTTCTGCTCATGCTGCGGGGACTGCTTGCGCTAGTGCTACTGCTTCTGCTCATGCTGCTGCGAGGGCTGCTGCTGCGGGGACTGCTGGATCTGCTTGCGCTAGTGCTCATGCTGATACGAGAGCGATTTCTTTGGGGTTTAAATACGAGTACTTTAGGATCTTTATGTAGTAAATTTTCTAGTTTATCTATCAATGCCCCTTCTTTATTATCATCGTGAACTTTATAAGCAGGGTCTTCTTGTGCACGAGGCGTAGCACGATAACCGAAATACATATTACGACGTGGAGTAATGTAATCACGTAGTTCATTTGGGTTTTGAATAGCTCTATACTCTTCATCCACTACGCCATTTGTATTTTTAATAGTAGCAAGATCACCAGTTTGTGTGGTACCATCCCAATTACCACTCCAACTATTTGCTGTAGTACCATTATTACTAATAGTTTCAACGTGTCCTTTAGTAGTAATGTTCATTAATATATATATGTATATATTATATTATTTATGAAAGAACCCAAAGATTTTCCTCCGATAGTGTATTCCAATAAACTAAAAACAAGAGTTAATATAAAATCTAATAAGCAAGAAAAAACTAAACACTTCATGGACGAAATAGTTTCAAAACCTTTTCTAAAGAACTATTTTTCGTTAACACCCGCAACCAAGTAATATACCATAAATTGAAAAATATTTTCTTCCATATTTCTAACAATAACCAAACCATGAATACTTGGGCAGACAAAGTCCGATACGAAGAGCCGATTGAAAAAGTGATTCCCAATCCTATACCTCTAGGATGGATCCGATTGCAAAAAGACAAAAAGACCGGGCAAACACTTGTAGATCAAAATAAAAACGATCCCTATTTGGTAGAAACGCCGATTGATTTAGACAAGGCCATGGACGAAGCAATTGTCAAAATGCGAGCACGATGGGAGATGCATCATTACTTACAAGGAACCTATTATGATTATGATATTCATGATGATCTGAACGATTATGATAGCGATACAGAAGGATACGAAAGTGGAAGTGAATCGGATGAAGAGCAAAATATACATTTAGCAGGTGGATCACGATGTTATGATGAGAATTAAGTTTAAAAAAACCCAAAAAAATACGTTATATAGTAATGGATACAATAGATAACTGGTTGGAAAATATAAATCAAAAAGAACGAGAAAATAATTTTTTTTATAAATCTTCAATTACCCACATAGAGATAGAACTTTTTTATATTTCAACTAGAAATGTTATTACTGCTAAAAAAAAAATTATTTATAAATTATCAAAACCAAATATGTTAAGTAAAGATGATCTTTTGTTTTTAATAAGTACACATAAACAACATAACTACAAATTATTAGATATTCTTACGTATCAAATGTCTCTACCTGCTAATGAACTAAAATTTATAGATACTTACGAAGGTTTGAAACCTATCAAGTATTTAGACGATATCCACTTTGATAATGTTATAAATTATTTCAAAGATTTAACTTGTATGTATATATTATTTTATGAAAAAAAACATAGTTGTAATACTACAAAACGTATTCATATAGGCTCTACTCGTAAGCAAACTAAGAGGACTTACTAAATATCATCTATATCAATTTCATCATCGCCTGTTATATCTGATTGTTCTGTAAATACAATAGGTGATTCTGTAATGATATTTTGTTGTTCTTCCTCTTCCTCTTCAAATATAATATCTTGATTGTCTTCTATCACTTTATGACCATTTTTATCTTCTATACTCGCTATAGGTGTCCAATCTATATCCGTTTTTTTTAGTTTTTCAATATCCGGTCCACTATATACTTCAAGCAAATCACATTTATCTAGTCGTCCTTCTTTTGCGGTTTCCCATTCTCGCGTTCCTACCAAAACCCAAGATGCAATTACGATCGTGTGATCTCTTTTACTTCTTCCGCGAAATTTTTGTCGGATCATACATATACGTTTTTTTCCATCCAAACACAATACTTCAACCATTGCATTACCCAAGATTTTTGTTACTCCTGCATATAGTTCTCCTTCTTCTTGTGCTAGACGCAACGATTTTTGACCAAAACCGCTCGTTACGTGTTTACGGCCCATGCCTTTTGATTTTTTTCCGCCTTTCATATTGCGTACCATGATGTATTACTATTATTATAATAGTTTTTTTACTTTCAATTTATAGATCCTGTCCTTTTTCGTGGAGTTCTTGTCCCACATCTAGATAAACGTGATGTCCCCAGGGTATTTCTAATTCTAAATGATGTTCCAAGATAAGGTCTTCTAGTTTTTTAACCTTATCTTTTAACACTTGAATATCACTATATTCCGTAGAAACGTTTGTTTTTTTAGTAGGAAAACTATCATCAAACGGAATAATTGTAAAATAAAGTCGTATGATACTTGCCGATGTATTTATTTTTTCATCTGATTTAAATACATCATCTAGTTTTACATATTCATTTGGTTTTAACAGTTTAGTGCCTTTTGCACATTCTAATAATAATCGTCGCGTATATTGGGTTAAAAAAGGAGTTTTAGGAGGTACATCTACATAAATTATTTTTTCCATTTACATACCTACCCTTTTATTTATTTTGTAAAGGAAACGGAATACAATTTTTCATAGATATCATTAGATTGTTCATCCAACTCATATCCATAGTTTTCATAAAAGTTTTCTAAGTCTTCATCATTTGAAAATACGATCCGATTATTTTCCATTTTTCCCCCGTAACGATCTATTCGTTCTCGCCATAAAGGTGTTTCATAAGTATACTCTATCCAATTGTGAAGAATACTACATAATTGTTGTTGTGGTATAGGTTGTCTTGTCTTGTATTTTATATTTAGTTTAAGGGTATCATAGGAACGATTGTTTAGTTGTAGACTAGTATAAAGATGCAATCTTTTTTTATTTGTAAGCCACGTACCATAACGTGTTGTGATTGGATGAGATTCCATTAAATGTAAACAAGTTGCAAATAACATTTGTTTAATGGTTTCTAAAGCATAGTTACCTGATATGTTATTGTAGTAAATCATTAGTTCGGGATCTATAGGTTGATGATTGTTTTTGTATATACAGATAGACTCATAGAAGTCACGTAAATGATTGCGATCACTATGTTGAATTTCTTTATATACTTTACTCCAGTCGTGCTTGCTTGTTACATATACAAATTGTTTCATAGAATCATCATATTTGGTTAACCAGATAGGCTTTCTACCACGGTTTACTTGCGATGCTTTATTTGTTGCTTGTTCAAAGTATGTGGAGTGGCGTTTTATACGTAGATTATTAGCAACATGTACTAGTATGCTATAGTCGTTGGTAATGCTATAAAGCATGCGTTTTTTGTGCATGTATTTTTCAAAACAAGGGTACGTTAGTGCATAATATTGATAATAGATTTGAGTTAACCATTCCATACTATCTTCGTGAAATCCAGAACAGTAATATTCTGCTAACCAGTAACATAGTTCTTCTTTATCATCGAATAGTATACATTGTACTATATTTTGTTTGACGTGATCTACAAGATATAGTAATCGTGTTAACATGGTAGTGTTTGTATTGTCTTTATCGTGTATTATTATTTTTCAATTTGTACGTTTAATGTAGATTAGAATAGGAGCTACGATCTATTTTATCATTGTGTATAAATTCTTTCACTTTTTTCCTTTCAGGTTTAATTTCTTGTAATAAATAGTAAAGACTTTCCAAGTTACTTTCTTGGCTGTAAATTTGTTTACATAATTTTTTCGTTTCTTTAACGGTATGGCGTCTATTTCCGTTAAAATGAATGTTTTGCATATATATCTCTATGGTATAACTTATTATGGCGTCACTATAATATTTTTTTTCAAACATATACGATATAACCCGAAGCGTTAATATGGATAAAGAGTAATTATCCCATGTTTCCCATGTTTCCATCAAATGTGAAATTGCTTTTTCTTTTTCCATATCAATATATTGACTGTAATAACCTATTGCACCTTGAGTATACGATTTTTTAAAATCGGGAGTAAATAGTGAAAAAACGGGACACGTTTCTATATATTCGTTGCATATACTTATCACATCCTCTTCTTCAATTGTATCACTTTTATGTATAAAAAAATTAATAAAATGTATTTCTAAACACCAAATATAGTATTCTGGTGCAAATACATAAAAATATTTATGTCGTGTAGTAGCATCTACCTTTTCTATGGGAATAGATATACCAAAATCAATAATGATTGGATTTCTATTGATTCTGCTATACACAATATTATCATCTTTAATATCACAATGGACTATTTTTTTATTTAAAAGAAATTCAATGGAAGATAGTAAAAAAGTATAGGAATCTATATATTGTGTTAATAGTGTACGAGTATCTGTAGTATCTATATTGATAATAGATTCAAAATAACTTTCTTGATTGATATAAGGAATCGTCATTAAAACAAATTCACTATTCATATTTTTTGCGACCGGTTTACATGATTTAATTAATGTTTTATCTATTTCTCCTATTTCAATGGATTCGGTTTTAAGAATGGGTGCAAAATAAAAAATGAAATGTGGAATTGTCATGACTATTTTACTTACTTCAATTTCATTAGACGATACCGCACTTTTGTGTTGTAATTTTACAACGATATCATTATCTGTTTTTGATGTATCTTTTACATCAAAACCAGGATAATATACACATCCATATCCACCTTGACTAATTAATTTACTCATATTTATACTATTCCAAGGTTTTATTTTTTTTCTTTATAACATAATATCTATTCATAAATGCTTTATGTACACCTTGCTCACTTTCAAACTGATCCCCATTTGTCCTTAGATAAAGGCGATAGGCGTCTATCGGTTTTTCAGAACTATGGGTTTGTATGTGTTCGTCCATGTCGCGTAGTAGTTGTTTGGGTATAGTAGTTCTTGTTTTGCGTGTTGTTTTTTTTTCTGGTTTTTCTTTAATAAACTGATTTCGTATATAATAACGACAAGAATGATACATTTTAGCTACTACATCACCTTGGAATCCTAGTTGAGCAAGTCGTGTCGTTTCTTTTTCCATTAACTCTTGGTGACTTTCGCACCATTTTTCCCATGCTTCTTTGTAGGCATGTTTGTCGTTGAATTGGTGAATACGATTGAATTCGTACAATTCCGTAGTGATTTCATCGCTAAAAGTGAAACGAAATACCTTAAATGCCATAGAGTGGTTGTTTTTACGACATACCATAAAAAAGATTTCAATTTATTATTGTATGTATATAAGATATAATGTATGCTCTTTCTACCCGATTATACTTGCACCCTACTACAAAAGAATATATTGAAGTGTTTATGGTGGAACCCAAACCAAAGGATGCACTTTTAAGTATTTTAAAAAGGGTGGCTCCTTTAAAATTATCGCCTTATAAGGGATTTGATGATTGTGAAGGTTGTATTTATTTAGTAAAAAATTTAAACCCGGAACGCAGATGCAGCACCGAATTTTTAGCGATGGAAGATTTGCCTTTACTTTTTTGTTTTTTAACAGAAAATGGTTATGATATAGATACCAAATTGACGAAACTCATGATACAGGGTAAATCGGCGGCGACGAAACGAAATTTGGTTTGTTATATTATCAAACAAACGAGTTTATCTCATAAATTAAAATAGTAGTATATAGTAAGTAAATGGCAGCAATGGCAGCAATGGCAACGGAAACAGCGGAAGCAACATTACCTTGTCCTGAATATATTTTTACCATTGGTCGTTTTCAACCCCCTCATATTGGACATATAGCTTTAGTTGATTATATGATTGAATTGGCAAAGGAGTATGCAATTAATGATTGTTCCCCACCCCCAAAAGTGATTATTTTTACATCTGATTCACATAAAGATAATGAGGACATGAGTGAAGCGGCCCAGAGAGATAACAGACATCCTGTCAGGTGGAATAATAAATTGAAAATTTGGGGGTGGTTGTTAGGATTATTAAAGACTAAAAAAGAAAATGATAGATGTAACTTTACTAACATAAGCACTACAGCAACTGACGTAGCTCCTGAGGATATTGACATTCTCTATGATAATGCTGAGAGGGCGAAAGTGGCGGCGAAGGCGGCGGCGGCGGCGGCGGCGGCGGCGGCGGCGGCGGCGGGGGTCGCAAAACGAAAACGCGATCTTGATAAAAAAGTAGATATTGTGTTCCCGCCAAAACATAACGAGGACGACCAACCTAATTGGTCCGACGGCGCCCCCCCCTTCATCGAAATTGATGATGTAAAGGTATCTGTACTTGTCAAAAGTAACGATTCATTTAAAACCATTTTCGACTTAATCGATGGCAGTAAAAAAAGTTATGAAATTGTACTGGGAAGTGGGGAGGAGGAGGATGGACACGGTATATTGATTGCTAAAAACTTATTAGGAATTGGGTATCAAGAACATTTGCCTAATGGCCAAACAATGATGGTTGGGGATAAAGAGAAAACGATCTACACAAACGGTATTACATCTGTTATTATTACGACGTTTGGTACACGCGCCACCGCCGCCACCGCCGCCACCGCTGCCGCCGCCGACGCAGAGGCCGCCGCCGAGGAAGACCCAATAAACAGGGCCAATACCATGTCAGGTACTGAATTGCGGGAGAATATATGGAGCCTACTAGGTACAACCAAACCAACTCCCTTCGTGACCATCGCCCCCTTAGTAGCCTCCCAGTCCGCCGCCGCCGACGCCGCCGCCGCCGTCGACGAGGGCGAGCAAAAAAGAACGAATATAAAGCGTATGATTGCTATGTTAGTGGTATTGGCTGTTTTATCTGATACCAAAGAGCAGCAAACGGCATATGTAAAGTACATTAACGACCAGTTAATCAACTACTGCAACCCCCGCGAAGAAGGCGTCGCCGCCGCTCAGGATAGCGTAGATGACCTTGGAGACGAAGCCCCTTATATACTTAGTGAAATATATTTTGAAGAAAGTTTATCCGAATTGGTAAAAGACGATATCACTGCAAGACTAGATAGATTGGGCCTAATGCGGAAAATTCTACAAATTCAACAGATTGATACAGGGATCCCTATTAGGGGTATCAAGAAGGCTATCAATGATATGATGACTTTACAGTATGATGATATGACTTTACAGTATGATGAACGGTATGTAACAGCTACGGTGAAAATGATGAAGGATGGAACAACATTATATGGAAAAAATACACTGACGTATAAAAACACAATATATAGTGCCAACAATGGTGCATTGGACCATATTTCAAGAATGTATCATGAACTTAAGGCCGCCGCTAATGAAGCCGCCGACGGCGAGATGGACGAGAAGAGTGGAGGACGTAAACGAAGAACCAGAAAAAGGAAAGGACCCAGAAAAAGGAAAAGGAAAGGAACCAGAAAAAGGAAAAGGAAAAGGGAAAGATCCAGAAAAAGGAAAGGAAGCATAAAAAGGAAAAGATCCAAAAAGAAAAAGATTTGATTATCCACCATTGGACGATAATCAAATTGTATTTTGTTGATAGTCTACTATACTTTTACCCCACTTATAACTCCAATATAGACTCATCAATTGTATTAAACCTCCACTATAATAGATAATAGTATAGTTAGAATAGCGATATATCATAATTGGCATGGCGATATTACGTGTAACCATGTAATAACTAAAAAATAGTTTATCATATTTTATCGGAAGGTTTTTACGTTTCTTTAATACACTTCTGATATTAGTAATAAATGCTGACGATTCAGCAATAAAAAACATTAGCAAAGAATCATATAGCGGAAAACTATTCCACATACTAAATATCGCCGCTAAAGTAATGATATGATGCGGTAAATATATATATCGTTTATATACAATCAGTTCCAATAAAGAATCTTCTATGAAATAAGTCGCGCTAGTATATTTCGCAAGGTTTACATAAAATAAAGGGTTCTTTGAAAAATATCCAATCAATGAAGTCGTCGTTAATAGTACATTGAATCCCATATTGATCCAAATCATCTTTTATATTCTCTATATTTTATTATACTACAGGATACGAGGGTTGCATGGCTATTCCACATACTCCTGGATCATTTTCACTGTCCGTTCGCGCAATCTTAACATAACCTTGGTCTCCCCAACTTGTACCCCAACTGTTTTTTACCAACCAATACATTTGACCATCTTCTTCACCATATCCTACGACCAATACTCCGTGGTCTAGTTGGGTTCCACACGCATTATTGTTGATGACTCCACCCGAATAAAACTGGAACGCCGCCGTGTCTGCTTCTATGGCGACCGACACCGGTCCTTGCGCAACAGCTTCCTTAAGATGCAACTGATTATTGCTAGTTACGTCTACGCAAGTAGAAAAGGTAGCTTGCGTATCACAGTCAATGCAACTGTCGGATGCTGCTTGGTAGGGATCTTCGTCTTCGGTGCACATGCCGTGATCAATGGCATAGCGAAATGCCGAGTCCATTTCCCCGCCGTTGCATGCTAGATCACCATATGACAAACTACAGTCAATAAGTTGTTGTTCAGAGAGGGATTCTAGAGAACCAGTGTGGATAGCCCAAGCGCCTTCCATGGCGCCGGTTGCTGAAAAACTCCAGCAACTGCCACATTGACCTTGATTTTTCACGGGAGTCACGGCGTTGTTTGTGCGCCAATCTACACTATCGGGTAGTCCAGTGGTCTCACTTTGAAATGTTTTGCAGGTGCGTGTTTTTTTTAGAATTCTGTACCCTTTGTAATTAAGATGGAACTGTGCGGGATGAATGTCCATGAATTCATTGAAATCTAGACCGTGATTGTAAAAATTGGGAGGATTTAGAATCCATTCTTTGTTGTAAAGATAATTATCATAAGCATTTTGATATGCTTCTGGCGATTCATAGGTTTTATTATAACTTTCAGCATATTCTACAAATTCTTGTATAGTAACATAGTCTACAGAACGAAACATTAAAAAAGAAAGCGATGTGATATTTCCCATATATATAGGTATGCGGGTGTGTTTTTATATCCTTTAACTTATTGTACATCTACCACCGTTGTCTTGTGGGTACATGTATGGATGCTCAGTTACATAGTCTCGTTCTAGTAGATCGCCTGTTATAATACGAGGAGACCCAATTTGATGATCAGACTGACTATCATAGTCTTCATCCGAACTATTATCATTGGTTAATACGACTTGACTTGATTTTTCATCGAGGAGCATGATCGCCATGGCCGCATAATTATGGAGATCTATTAAAGTGTCACGCAGAGATTCGGATTTTACAAGAGTAATATCAGTTTTACTAATGTGTTGAAGTCGTTGGATTTTATCTCCAAGACGAACTAGTACACCAATCGTTCCATATTTGGCGAATGCGTCACCGTAATCAGCATTTTTTTGTTTAAAGAGTTCGTATGCTTCTTCTTGTACTTGTAACAATTGATCAGGGCGAGTAGGCATTTATATGTTTAACTTGTCTAATTATTTTTAATTCAATTTATATACAATGAATATTGCCATGACTGTATTTGAACATCCCTTAAGATACTATTTTCAAAAATGGAGAATTATAAATCATTCTTTGTGTTACGGATCGGATAGCGATACAAATAGTGACGAATTGTCGGAGGAATTAACCGATGATAGTGTACATCCAGGCGATTTAGAATATAACGATGAATATAAAAATCACTTATTATATAAAAAATTAAGTTTTACAGCGGTTGAAAACAGACTAAATAAATATTACTATAAAGACAATGAGCGTTTATCTTGTTCCTTGGATATTGTGGCTAGTTATTTAAAAGGGCAAAATCATATTTACATGGAATCCAAATATCATTGTGAAAAGCAATTAAATAAACTAATGATGCCTGCCATGCTATTATCCGCAATAGCCACTGTCTTGTCCGCCATTGTCAATTATATATGGAGGGGTAAACTAATCTTGTCTTCTGTGAATGCATTAATTGGATTATTGTTGGCGTTAGTCAATTATTTAAAACTAGATGCGGCGGCGGAGGCGCACAAAACATCTGCGCATCAGTATGATAAATTGCAGTCTAGTTTAGAATTTCAATCGGGATCCCTGTATTTGTTTTATTCCTTAAATAAAAAGCAGGGGGTGGAGAAAAAGTTATTGGACATTGAAAAAAAAATTAGCGAGATAAAGGAAACCAATCAATTCATCATTCCTCGTCCCATTCGCTATAAATATCCTATTTTATATAATACGAATATTTTTGCGATGATTAAAAAAATAGATGCTTATCGTGATAAAACCATTACCAAATTAAAAAATGTAAAAAATGAATTAAGATATATAGAAGCCATGCAACACGCCGGTCATTTTTCATTGTGTGGAAATCAGGAAAATAAACGAATGTTGGAAAAATTGTTTGATACCAAACAACAGGCCATTAAAGAACTTTTAGTATTAAAATCAGCATTTACTTGCATAGATCAAATGTTTATGCAAGAAATCAAAAATGCGGAATATCTCTCGCCGTGTTGTGCCGGAGGAAAGCATACAAATCCAGAACAAATCAATGGTTTTTTAGCACAAATTTTAAATCCATTTGATGATGATAAATTATTACATATAGATATACGAGACTAATTATTATATGTGAATATTGTATATGTCTTTTGACGATCTACGAAATATGTCTCCAACTAATGTTGGGTTATTACGAGGGGTTACTGATGGAATGCCTTATGGGAAAGGAATGGAACCTTCACTAGGTCCGGCAGCAAATAGTCCTTCTAGTGATAAGGGTATAGAACCACTTGATATGCCGCCGGTTGCAATGTCGCCGGTTGCAAGGCAATCAGCGCCTATGGATATTGACATACATATTGATTTGCTTAATAGATTATTTAAACATATTCATAGTGCAAATAGTTTACCTACATTAGCCCACCAATTTGGCGAATTTGTAATAGAACAAATTGAAAAAGAACTGATGAATGATATACAAAAAAAAAAAGAGTTTACCGAGTATGTGAAACAAACCTATCGTCCAATTGTAAGGAATAAAAATTCTATATTAAGCAAGCCACAACAAGATAAGTTAGCGGAAGCGTTAATAGAATTTAGTCATACAATCCATCTAATTCCACATTATCAAGAAATTAAAACTGTTATAGATAATGGGTATTCTGCATTAGAAGAAGAAAATAATAGCAAGGGTAGAACAGATACGAAAAAGAAGACATGGCGTAAAAATAAAACACGGGGTAAAAAGAAGAGACGGGGTAAAAATAAAACACGGGGTAAAAAAAATAATGGTGGAAGTCGATCAAGCATTACTACACACCATACGGCACCAGGTATACCACCCGTATCATTTATAGTTATCGTTATTATTACATTGTATTTATTTGCGAGTTGGATTGGTATATATTATTACTTATCTAGAGTAGCCACTAACTATGAGTTATCTCAAGAGGATTCGTCTATAGAGTTTACTGCATTTTTAGAAGAGTTTTCTTCCGGAAACTATTTAGAAAGTTTCATAAATGTCGTGCGAGGAGTTGCAAATTTATACTCAAATCAGTTATTATATAATATATTTGAAACACTATCTATTCTTATATTTAGGGTAAATAATAGTTTAAATTTCCATGAAAGAAACTTTTTACAAAATACTAGAAACGCGGATTACATTTATCATATTCGTATTCTTTTTTGTGATCTTACCTTAGTAGCATTATTTTTAATAGTAACCGGCTATTATTGTATTAAGAAAATAGTAAATATAATAATGACTCATACACTCCAAGGTGATAGTTCTTGGGCTGAGTATATGCGATTTATAAATCACATTATTGGGATAAGAGGGTTAATTAACACTGGATGGAGTATTTTATTAGGACATCACCGAACACGCTATATGCAAACTCATGACGGGGCATGCGATACACTAGTATATATGCTTGGTATTGGGGGGAGAAATACAGGCACATTGTTTGACGATCCACGTATTGCCACATTATCTATTTCAGAAGCATTGTGGTTTGTAGTACAAAATAGAGTACAAACAATGTTACCTGGTCCCCGACTGCCCCCTCCTGCTCTCTTGCAGGCTTCTTCTCCTCCTTCTCCTCCTTCTCCTCCTTCTCCTCCTAGTCGTGGTGCTCCTGCTAGTCTTGCTGCTGCTCCTTCTGCTAGAGGTTCTACACGTAGACTTAGTGCGGAACAAATGTTATCAGAGTTAGAATGGTCATCAAATAATTAGTTGTTTTATGATTCAATTATATTATTTACCTCTCCCGGTACCTCTCCTGGTAAATTGATTATTATGTTTATTGTTATTATTTCCCTTATTATTTCTCTTATTTTTTGTGTTATCTCCTCTTATTTTGTTTCTTCTCTGTTTTTCTTTCTCTTTAATAACTTGGGCGAGTCTTGCTCGTTCTAAAAGTATTTTTTGGTCGTGAGATATTTTTTTCAAGGCGATTCCTAATAGGTCTTTATTACCTTTTTCTAAAAAAAAATTCACAGCATCTTGATCATCATATATAGAAAATGGTTTTTGATCCAGGATAGCCTTTTGTTTAGCCTCATGCCATTGCTCCATTGTTGTAGTAGAGGGATCAAAGTATATTATTTTACCTTCCGAATAGATTGTATAATAATTTGGATTTCTTGTGTCTATTTCCTCCACTCCTTGTATCAAACCATAATTACCGGTGGCTTCATTTACTATATCCGTCGGTGTATCTGCAATTAGATGTTGGTAAGGTGGTATTCCTGTTGGTTTGTCTGTATATAAATCATTTGCCATTAGTGTAGCTAAATATGCAAGTGTCATTAGTCCTGACCTTTTTCCGGTTTTTTTTAGCATATGTTTCATAATTTTGTTATTTTGTCTTATTCCGTCTTGTTGTCTTTGTTGGTGTTTATTATAATATTCTGTAATTATTTTTTCTTGATTTACAAGAAATGTAACGGCTGAGACAATCGTAAGCGGATGGTTAGCAGATTTATATTCTTCCCAATCTGCTGTAGGTATTTGTCGTTTATCCATTCTTATTTGAGTTTCTTCTATTTTTTTAATTAAGTTCTCTAATCTTTGATTCGTTGGTCCATAATCTTCTGTTCCAGCTGTCGGCATCAACAGAGCTGCATTATATCTACTTTGTGTTAGTGGGTTTTGTGTTCTCCTATTTGGCTGCGTTAATTGGTCACTTAGTGGTCTCCGATCAAAAGGGGTAAGAGACATAAGTTGGTCGCGGGGCGATGGTCCGGATAGGGCGAGGTGCGACGGCGGGGACGTCAGCGATGGCGGCACCGGCGAAAGCGGCACCGGCGAAAGCGGCGCCGCCGCCGCGTCCGCCGCCGCCTGATCATCCCGTCCATAGGCAGTGACTGCGGAGGTTTGAAGTGATGTTCGCGATTGTTTGCTTTTATGTTGAGATTTACGAAATGAGGGACTACGGCGGCGTTTACTTCCTACTCCACCGCGTTTTTTTAAATTACGTTTAGTTTTTCTACGAGGCATATATACTATAGTATTATTAAAAAATATAGATATACTATAGTAACTCTAAACAAAAGTAGCCTCTTTTCTTTTTTGTAGTTGTTTTTCCCGACAATAATTCTCTATGCTAGGATGTTGTTCCGCGAAATCTTGCATGGTAAACCGAAAGACATCCACTTCTTTGCTTTGACCGATGCGATGGCACCGCGCCACCGCCTGATCTTCCACCCCAGGATTCCAATGAGGACTCACGAAATAGATTTCGCTAAATTTCTGAAGATTAAGTCCTTCGCACCCCGTTTGGATTTGAAGAATCAAGACATCACAATCTCCTTCAAGATATTTGTTTTTGTCTTGTTTGCTGGTGCGACCGTCTACCACGTGAACGATCATGTCGTGATTTTCCAATAGCTGTTGTAGTGCGTCCATTTCTCCGTGGAACTGGCAAAACACAATTTTGCGTCGTTTGTTGTCTTTCCGTTTTACAAGAATATCCACAACACGATCTAGTTTGGATTGTCCTTCACCGCCTTTGTTTACGATGCTGGATCCTTCCTCATCTAACTGTTGTGGAGGGGTTTTCCTGACAAGTTCAGGATAGGCGCACATTTGTCGTGCACGCATGAGGAATCCTAAATGATGTGAAGCAATTCCATTGCTCCATGGGTTGGATGGTTCGCTGGGTATAAATCCTAGGTTGGAATGTATTTCTTTGGATAGGGATAGTTCAAATTTGTTTTTCCATTCTACGTGAATGGGTTTGTGAGTAGTACAAGGCGGCAGTTTAATACCCACTTCTTGTTTCGTACGTCGTAGCATGTATTCCTTGCAGACGATGGGTATATTTTCTTCTTGTACGTAATAGTTGGGATCCATATCCAGAATAGCAAAGAGGGAAAACAAATCTTTGCGGGAGTTTTGGATGGGGGTACCGGTAATAAGCCATACGCACTCTTTTTGTAATGCGAGGGCGCCTTGGTGTTGTTTAGTTTTTGGATTTCGTAGGTGATGGGCTTCATCAAATAGCACGCGATTCCAAGTTATCTCGTGGAGCAACGTTTTTTGTTTTGCGATTTCGCCGTATGTGGTTAAAATGATAGGACACCGTTCTAGAAACTCTTTGGTATATAACAGTTTGTCGCTTCCGTGGTAAATGGGTGCGTTGTACCCGCACGTTAGGCGAATGGTTTCATACCATTGGTGCAGTAGTACTAGAGGTAGTACAATAAGAGTGTGGTTTTTTGGTCGTGCTTGGATGACTGCGAGCATGGTGATGGTTTTGCCGAGACCCATTTCATCGGCGAGGATACCTCCATTGTGTTGAGCGTTTTCGTGTTCGCGGGTTAAGCACCATTCCACGGCTTCTGATTGGTGCGTTTTTGCGTCATATCCAGCTTTTTTTACAAAAGAGTAGTAATTCATGGTGTTGAATTTTAGTTACTTTAGTTACTTTTGTATTTTTTTTTTCAATTCGTGTTTTTTGCTTTTTTTCGTTGAACTATGCACGAATTGAAAAATATTTTTCCATCTTTTTCATAACTAGTAATCCCATGGCGACCGAACAGCGCCCAACTGTTGACCCCTACACTCTCGCCAATTATCAACACAAACAGTTGCTAAGCAAACTGGCGAGCATGATATCCAATTACACCATTCCCCAAGAGTTAGGCGCATTACGCGCGCAACATGAAAAGTTGGATATTATTTATCAGAATTTGCTGCGTGACGGAGGTGATAAACGTCGTCATCATCGCGGCAGTCGGGAGGAGCGTTTACCGAATGGTTGTTATTTACGTCAACGTCTTTCTTTGCCGGACAAACAGGGATATCATGATAAGATTTTGTATAAGGTAAACGGTACTTATATTTGCGAGACGACAAAGGAGTTGTACAAAACCCTTCATCAAGCCAATGAGGCGCATTATATAGCGTGTGGAAAAGTATGGTCTGCAGACGACGAAAAAAAGAATCCTCGTCATAAAGCAGGAAAAGCGAGAAATGCAGTTTCGGCGTGGGGAAACGGTATTAATTCACAGGCATTTTACGCGCTTCGCGCGGGTACCGAAGACGATTATACTATTCCAATCATAGACATTAACGACGATGAGTGGTATAGATCAAATCTTTCTAGTATAGAGGTTCGTTTATCTGGCTAGATTCATAAATTGATTGTTATTATCTGATTTTTATTAATTGTACTCTTACTAAAAATGCCTAATTTTCCAATTCTACGCCGATATGGAAATATTCCAATGCAACCTCGTCATAAAAGGGGAATTGTGTGTTTTTACAGTCAACAACACAAAGAATGGTTACCGTTTATTGATCCAGACAAGCATCGTTTTACGTTGTATCAAGCAACATTAAATTCAAATCAATTGAAAACCCTTAAGACCAATGAGTTTACGAAACAATCGTGTGGGTTGTGTGGTAAAATAGGGCATACGCGGCGTTCGTGTTGGCATTTACCACATACGAATCTTCAAACCCCGGACCCCTGCGAAGACGGTTACTCGTCTCCTTGTTTTCACACATTTAAGGGTGATGATGAAAAATCACAATATGCTCGTTATGTGTTGTATTACATAGGTCATACTTTAGAGAAGGCTATCGGTATTTGTTGGGGATCGTATGTAGCAAGTGGAGGTAAACTAGGTATAGAGTATTTGTATGATGTAGGCGAGGATGAGAGTATTACGAATATTCGTGTCTTTGCGTATAAGATGGATAAGGATTATAACGTGTGTCGTTGTCGTAAGTGTTATGACTATATCGGGGAGAGACTAGGCCAATTTCCTCGATATATTCAAGAAAGGCATGAGAAGGTATCAGCGATAGACACGTCGGAGTTGCAGTTTTTGGACGATTCGGAAATCCGCGACCAGCTTAAGTTGGTAGAGATTAAATCGGATGGTCAATGTCCTATCTGTATGGATGAGATATTGAATGTAGACAAGGTGGTTACGAAGTGTGGTCATGTGTTTTGTGCTAGTTGTTTGTTCCGGAATTTGGGGACTTCCACCGTATGTCCCATGTGTCGCGAATCTTTGGCGGATTTCACGCCGATTAGCAGAAAGATTACTCAACTAGAAGAAGAGTTAGAGTTGTTGCGTGGGGAGTTAAATAATAGAATGCGGTTGTTGCGTCGTGTTCAGACTATGATCCGAGAAAATATCTAAGTTTATAGTAATGGCACCGAGATATACACCAAGAAAATGGAATACCAATCCTTATAGAAAGAAAAGTCATAATTGTTATGCTTATTTTTTAAACAAGACGAATCGTCGTTTTGAGCGTGAATGCAAGAAAACTAAAAAAATAGATAAAGGTTTGAGGTGTCGGAGACCGCAACCAGGCTATGCGGCGGGGTATCCGCCAATCAGCGATCTGAAAAAATACACGTGTAGGCGTATAAATAGGCGTCTGATGGCGGATAATCCGCGGATTCGTCGTTCATCGCGTCGTCGGCGATGTGGTCGTGGGTATTACAAGGGCGCGTTGGTCATGGATGCCCACCCTAAACCGGACGTAGACTATCATTTTTATCGGCAGGATCGTGGAGGAAAGTGGAGTCATAAAGATGCGTGGGGAGCGGCTACCAATAAAGATGCGCGAGGTAAGGTTATAGATGATCCGGCGGATGCATCACGAGATTATCGTAAAAATAAGGGACGAGGTAAGGGTAAGAATTATAGTAAGTTTTGTGGCTATTATTGTGTACCCAAGGATGATAAGAAAAAGCGCATGGCGATCTAGCATCCATGGCGATCTAGCATCCATGGCGATCTAGCATCCATGGCGATCTAGCACCGATAGGTCCATTCACGTGCTTTGTAGGGTATGATTTCGCAAGGTAATTTAAGTTGATTGTTTTTAACATTAGCCATTTCTGGTGCGTGTGCTTTTATTTTTTTATATATTTGAAAAAATATATTGTATTTTGCTGCTACATGAAGGGGTGTATCACCTTCAACATTTTGTAAATAATTGTTGTCGGTTAAACAATAGTGTTGTATGTATTCATCTATAAGGTGGTTATTAGGTTTGTAGGATAGCGGAATTTGATGCATGCCGATGCGATGAATTTGATAATGTAGGTCGGAGTTTCGTGTAGTTTTGTGGAATTTAAATCTTTTTTTTTTGGGGAAATAACTCATGATTTGCTTAAAAATGTCTACGGGAAATTCCATTATACATTTTTTATATATAAATAAAGTTATTTAACGGTATTGTAATAAACACCCGATGCGGGACTTGAACCCGCGGCCACAGGATGTCTTAGTGTTTGCTTAAAAGTCCTGCGCTCTGCCATCTGAGCTAACCGGGCAATAAAAATATATAAGTGTTTGGTTATAGAATTGAGTTTATAAATGCATTGTAATTTGTCCAATCATATATTCCTTCGGTTACTTTCATGTGATACTCGCAAAATGCTCTGTGATTGGTATAAAAGTATTCTAACTTTATTAGATTGTTTTGTAAATCGGCACGTTCAAACTCTATATGCTTTCGTTGCATCATAAGGGAGTGGAAATCATCGGGGATTACTATAGTAGGTTTCTCTAGTACGGGAGACGATTTGCTAACTTCTTCCATTTTATATAACTTATATAAAAGTTATATAATATTAATCAATTTATGATAAATGAATACGCTCCGTACAGGGATCGAACCTGTGACCTCGCGATATCTTCACCTTTCGGTTAACAGTCGCACGCTCTAACCAACTGAGCTAACAGAGCTAATTTTATGAAAAAATATATGAAATATCACGTGTGGGGTTCGAACCCACGCTCCCGAAGGAACCAGATCTTAAGTCTGGCGCATTAGACCACTCTGCCAACGTGATGTGGAGACGAAAGGCATCGATCCTTCTACCTCCCGCATGCTAAGCGGGTGCTCTACCATTTGAGCTACGTCCCCTATTGAAAATATATAATAGTCTCGCGAGAGTGATTCGAACACCCGGCCAACGGAAATCTTTTTTACCTCTACAGTCCGTCGCTCTACCATCTGAGCTATCACGAGTAAATCGCTACACGTGCACATTGTGACTACATTTTATATATTAACCCAGAATTACCGTCTGGGGTCGGCTGACTCTGGCTCATTTCCCCAGAATTACCGTCTGGGGTCGGCTGCTCACGACGGGACTTGAACCCGCGACTTCCGACTCATAAGGACGGCACTCTGACCAACTGAGTTACACGAGCGCCTTTACTTACCTTCTTTTTAACGAAGACCCCCTCAAGTGCGTGCACCTGCTAATACAATCTACTATATAGTGCAATCTTTAAGTTGTTTCATCGCTTAATGTTATTAATTGTGGTAACCTTTCCGCAAAACAAAATTCCATGTCGTACGCGAAAATGGGCGCATTATCTCTACTTATGGTATAAAATAAAAAGGGTTTCCATTCCACGTGTTGGGAAGTGTACAGTTTATATATTTCGTCAATGGACATGGTCGTTATTATAGTTGGGTTTTCACAATATTGGGTTTTAACGTGATATACTTTATGGGGATATTCCGTGTACCACCATCCATATAAAAGTTCGTGATGTACCTGTTTGTATAATTGTTTTTTTTTAGATATATCTAATTCATAGGTGTAATTTCTTATTTTTTCTTGAAGTTCTATCGGTAATTTACTAAACATTATGTTTTTATAATATATAGTGTTTATATCAATGAATGAATGGCATATTTACGCATTGTCTTGTATATGGGGAGCTATCGATAAACTAGGCGATGACGCCATTGATATCTATCACGCTAAACATGGAACCATGTTTATGGAATTTGGTAAAATTGTACGATTGGTCGTCATCTTTATTTTATTGTTTATACCTGAAAACATTTGGCTGTATCTTTACATTTTTATTTACTCTTTTGCTTACTCTACGGCTATTCCCGATGAATATCTGTCAGACCCCTACGCCAGCGCGTCTTCTTTAGTGTTTGCCGTTTTATCTGCTGGACTTATCATGTATCATCGCAAGGAATATTCATTGATGCCCGTGATTTTTTGTTACGTCGTTGCTTTTATAGCGTGTATTGCCTTTGTTCCGGATGGATTTATATCCTTGATGGAGTTATGGAAGATTTCTATACCTACCAAACTAAAAAATGTATTGAATGAATAAGTGGGCGTCACTAAATTAGTGATACGATCCGTTGCTTTGGGAATAAATCTATTTGTTATTTTAGTGATTCAAGCATATGTAGAATTAGATGATTTACGAATTGCTAGTAGTGCTTTTTGCATGGGTTGGGTTTGCTATTATGGTATAAGTATTTTAAGTCAATTGTATCATTTGATATTAGCACCTCATTATACGAAAAAGGAAGAAAAGAAAAATAGAAAAAATAAAGAGAAACAAGTAAAAAAATATGATCTTAAAAATATGGCGTCTCGCTTTCAAAAATGTATGAATGTTATATAAACAAGACTAGTCCTGTCTAACACATAACGACTCTGTGGTACGACGCAATTTAATGGAATCAAACAGTTGAATTGGATCAAAGGGATACGCCGAATCTTCGGTATGCCACATGTTAGCACGATGAAGCACATTGTATCCCATTATCATGTGGGTTTCACTTATCATCTGCAGGATCTTTTTTGTTTTAGTCTCGCGAATCTCATCGCATTTTTTCTTAAGGACCGACGCGCTGGTACGAGTTGACGTTGATTTCTCCGATTGAATCGCGGTAATTTCTCCCTCCATCTCTACAATGTCGTGGTAGATGGTTTCATAAAGACCTACGATTGTTGTGGGACATGCGCCACGAATGATATCGCCTAACATCTCATGACTTACGTCTAGACCCATGGGTTCCTTTTTTTTTGGTTTGGTGTCGCTGAGCGATGCACGACACAGGGGACAATTATCCGTTTCTCGCGCATTTTGAGTGAAACACGATACACAGAAATTGTGACCACACGCCGTGGTGACCCGAGCGGCACCTAATTTTTCATAGCAAACAGGACACGCCTCCTCGTTTTTAGGGGGGGCGTTGATCTGCGGTTCGCCTTTGATCGTCAAATTAAACCATTCATCTTCTAGTTTTTTCATATCTTTGAACCGGCGGTCAGCACGACCGGAATGGGTCAGGCGAGGATTCACGACGCCGCGCTGTTCAAGAAAAGAAGCGAAGGAAGACATCTTTGTAATGGGTTGTTGTTTTTGTCGTGTTTTCTTGAAATGATTTCAATTTATGAGTTTTGCCGATTAATAAGGGTGTATGGATCTTACTCTACGCGCATGAGTGATCTTCGCAAGATTGAGTTGATTTCCTTGATCTCTCCAATAGTTGGTGTTGCGCTTGTCCTGTTTTTTTTCTTCGGCGGTGGCTTTTCGCACATATTCCGCCGGAATGATGTACCATTGACCGTTGTAGTTGAGCTTAAACAACACCATGGTTTCAAACTGGTCGTAGGGATTTTTTCGCTTTACTATGGCGAACACTTTGCCTACGCGATTGTGGACGCCGTAAGCGTTTTCATCGGTGCACACCGTAAGAGAGTTTTTCTTAAACGAAAGCGACATTAGGGTATCTGGATTGTTATGCAATGGGTAATTTGAAAAAAAGTATTTCAATTTATGAATGTCTATATGTTATAAATTGAAATATAAAATAAACTACATACTAAAGATATAGTACATGTTGTCGTTGCAAAACACCAATGCATTAACCTTTATGGAACAACTGGAACCAGAAAGTATCCACTTAATAGTAACGGATCCTCCTTATATTATTTCCAAAGATTCTGGTATGGATAAACAATACAACCTGGTGCAAGAGGTGGGCGACGGTTATACAAAAACCGATGCGGAGTGGGAGACTTATAAAGAAAAACAGGGGATACAAGGAGATGATAAAAAGGAAAACTATATGCGCTACGGAAGTATTTATGGTAAAAAGTATGCGGTGAAAACTCAATACGGCGACTGGGACAGTGACTTTACGATGCAAGAACTAGAGTTGATTATTGAACAATACTATAAAAAATTGAAAAAAGGAGGAACGTTGATTATGTTCTTTGATCTGTGGAAAATTGGAGAACTGAAAACCATCATGGAAAAATACAAATTTAAACAACTTCGCTTTATTGAATGGATTAAAACCAACCCACAACCACGCAACAGTTCTATCAATTATCTTACCAACTGCCGAGAAATCGCTTTGATGGCGGTGAAAGGAAGTAAACCAACCTTTCATAGCAAATATGATAACGGTATATATCACTATCCGTTGCAAGGCGGCAAAGGGCGATTTCATCCTACACAAAAAAATTTGGAAATGATTAAGGCGTTGATTGAAAAACATAGTAATGAAGGCGATGTGGTATTGGATACGTTTCTTGGAAGCGGAACTACAGCGCTGGCGTGTCGAGAGACGGGACGGACGTGCTTTGGTTGTGAAGTGGCTCCGGAGTATTTTGAGAAGATGAATGCGTTGTTACATTCATGAGGGTAGCGTGTTCAATTATATATTTTTTTGGAATAGTAGCGCCCAAACGAGGATCTTTCCCTTTTTTTTCGCGATGATATTGTGTATGTAACTTGGGTACAATATAGTCCAATACTTTATCGGCAGACATCTTGTACAGTTCAACTATGTTTGCTCCATCATATCTTGCATAGTAATGATTTTTGTATTTTCCTATTTTGACTGATGTTAGATACGCTAGTTGTTGTTCCCAGGATGGTTGTACGGATATGCCGTTGTAGGTTGCTTGTATCTGTGGACCTATAGTGGACTTGTATTCGCATTCACCGTCTTCATCGATAGCATCTGCCCCTGAAAGGGTTGAGGCAATTTGATGTCCAAGCGTGTTTGCCATATGAATTTCGCGAGAACGAGCGTAACTAAAGGGGTCTCCCCATTGTTGTTGTTCGCATATTTGGTACATGCGTTTAAATAACGCAGCAAATTCTTGTTGCGGAGTCATGAATGTGGTTAATTTAGAATTAAAAATTTTAATTATTTCAATTTGTGGTCTATATATATATATATATATGAAGCAGCATATAGTGGTAGTAGGAACAGGTTGGGCAAGTGATCGTTTTTTAAAAGAGATTGATCTATCGCAATATACTGTTACGGTTATTTCCCCTGCAGATTATTTTTTGTACACCCCTAAATTAATTTACTCTGCTTTTTCTGACTATAATCCCTGTTTCCAATTACCTATAGATAATACTATAGACTATATTAAAGATAAGGTATCAGATGTTTCCTTTGAAGATAATACCATTTACACAAGTAGTACTAATAAACCAATCTATTACGATTACCTGGTATTTGCTCATGGTGGGGATGTCCAAACGTTTGGTATTAAAGGTGTTGAAGAACATTGTATTTGTATTAAAGATTTATCCTCTACTACATTATTAAAGGAAAAATTAGTAGGTGAAAATAAAAAGGTTGCGGTTATTGGTTGTGGACTTGCGGGAACCGATATCATAGGACTATTGATTGATCAAAAAAAACATTTACCCATAGCAATAGATGGATTGAATAAACCTTTAGGAACGATGCATTCCTCTATTAGTACTTATACCATGGCTGTTTGGCGAGACCATGATGTAAAAATGTATTTTGGAGATTTTGTAAATCAGGTCACTGATAAAGAAATTTATATTGGTAAAGACATAAAACAACCTTATGATGTAGCGGTGTGGTGTGGAGGTATTAAACCAAATATACTAACACAAAGTATTTTAGCGAGATTAAATAAGGAACATAACAAGGGGATACCGGTTGACCGTTTTCTTAAAGTTCAAACATTGCAAAATGTATATGCTATTGGTGATTGTGCAAATACGGAATATTATCCAACAGCACAAGTTGCTTCACAACAAGGTCGTTACCTAGCACGATATTTTAATGAACAGTTTACGAGTAGTGCTTTTCACTATAAACACAAGGGTGCCATAGGCTATATAGGAGGAGGAGAATCCATCTATCAAAATGGCGATTTTGTACTTCGTGGAAAAATAGTTACCCTCGCCATGCCTTTTGTACATTTCTATACTCAATGGGTTAGTTGAAAGAATTCTTTATAAAGCGAATTAGCGAGAATTTCCCGTTCTCGCAATTCGTGGTCTACAAGAATGGTTGGGGTGGGCGGCGGAGCCAAGGTCCATGTGCCTGGTCCTTGTTTTTGATATAATTCGGTGGGAAGGCACCAGTGTTCGTTTTCACTAATCGTGTAGATAAAACGAGTAACGGCGGATTTTTTTGCTTTGTTGGTATGACGATCTTTTGGCCAATACATGTACCAATGATCCGGGTCTAATTTGTAGTGGCGCTTGTATTCTTCTTTGCGAAGGTCTTTTATTGGAATATTTAACTGAGATGCACCATACGTATTTAAATTATCATCACACAACGCGTTTGGTATTAGTTTAGCACGTTGAATCTGTGATTGATAGATTTGATTGCTTTCTGGGTGGATACATTTACGAGCGACTAATGTGCCCACTACTATTTGGAGTGGATTAAAGTGTTCGCTTCTTGGGGCGAGAGGGAGTGTAGGGGTTCGTTCAATGGCTTTTAGGGCGCAAGGTTTGCTGAAGTAACTTAGCACAAGGTGAGGTGTATGTGCGTGATTGTGTAGTTTGTTGGTAATGGTTTTTAAAAGGTTTTCTATGGCTTGTAGGTAGATCTTTTGTTTTTTTATGTGTTGCATGAGTTGATGCACGTCGCGTAGTTCGTGAAAGAGGCGCCAGTTGGCGGGTTTTAAGATGGGGACGTTGGACCGGTAATGTCGGCGCAAGGATACGTGACTTGCACTTCTTGACGAAGGCGATGCTAGAGTTTGCCGTACTATTTGCGAGTCGTATTGGTGGGCATCGGGGGAACGGGCTATACGGCGGTAGTTTCCTCCGGTATATTTGTGTTCTTGGTAGTGTTGTTTTAGAGCGGTGGTTACTTGGCGGATCATGCTATGAGGTGTTTGATTGTATAATTGTGTTTTTGGCGTGATTTATTTCAATTTATGTTGTACAGTGGTGAAAGCGTCCGCCTGCTGCTGTTACGCTTGGGGTTTTAAATATTTACCTTATCTATTATAAAAAAATGTTTGTGTATTGGTCCATGCTTACCAGTCTATTGTTTTTTGTTATGGGATTTTATTTATACCGTAATGAAACATTTCCAAAATTGATTAGCGTATGCTTGATGGCATGCGGCATTGTCTCTACTTTTCACCATGCTCGTCGCTATGATGAACCGGGTTGGGAAAAGGACGGCATTAGAGCATTGGATTTAGCATTTGTGGCGATTTTAGGTGGACTTTTTATGTATTATTACGGAACACGCCGCCTTTTTTGGTTGGTTAGTGCGGGATTGATTGGATTTCGGGTTGCGATTGGTTGTTTGGATACGTGCGAAGAAAAAACGATGTGCCATGCGTGCATGCACCTTTTTGCTTTAGCGGGAATAGTAGGGTTATGGTGGACTAACAACCACACTCACAATTAGGCTGCTTGTTGGTCCAACCTGCTCCGGGGCGATTAAGATTGAGGGGTTGGGAGGCAGAGGGTTTTAGGTGAGGATATTTTTTATAAAGGTGGAAGAGGGCTTGCTCTTTTGCCTTGGCTTCTATCATGATGTCTATGGGGGTATTATAGCGAGAAGGAATGTCTAATAGATAGGGGGGAAGGGTTTCCACATAATCACTGTGGTGACCGGTGCGACCGCTTCCTTGTTCGCTGACGTGGCATTTGGGTTTTATGTTGCGGCGTATCCAAAAGGGTAGGAGGTGTTTTATGTAGAATTCGGGAGGGTGAAAGGATTCATCGGGGTGCAGTTGTTGGTAGCAGGCGAAGTGGTGGGTATCAAAGACAATGGGGATATTGACTTTTATGGCTATTTTTAGGCAATCTTTGATGGAGAAACATTTCTCGCAATTTTCTATCCCCAAACGCTTTTGCACATTTAGAGGTAAACGATGGTATTGGCGACACCATCGGTCTATGGTTTTTGCTTTGTCGCCATATATTCCTCCGCCATGAACTACTATGACGGAATGTTGATCTAGTTCCATGAGGTCTAGCACATCGGCGTGGTATTTTAAATCTTCACACGTTTGGAGAAACGTTTTTTCGTCGGGGGTGCCCACGACATTGTACTGACCGGGGTGAAAGGTTAGGCGTTGTCCGTATTGTTTTGATTTTCTGCCGATTTCTTTTAGATAGGGAATGGCAAAGTCAAAACTGTAGTCTTCTACTTTAGGATTGGATTTGTGGGGAAACAACTCGCTGCTGAGACGAAATACTTTGATACCGTGTTGCTCGTTCCAATCCATAAGGGTAAGGGTATCTTTGAGATTTTGAACTATTTTTTCTTTTAAGGCGTCGATTCCTTTTTCTTGGATGGATTTAATGATCATTTTCCTAGAGGAAAATACGGGTGGTTTTTGCTGCCGAAGAACGGTGTTCATGCAACATAGTCCTAGTTGGACTTCCATGGAAGAGTGTTGCTGACGTGGTCGGCGAGTAACTACTATTCAATTTATGAAAAGTTATATAAAGATATAGTATATGCCGCGGAAGCCGTTGCGCAAGTTTAGGTGGAGACGTTTTACTAAGCGAGAAAAAAGTGAAGTTAAAAAGACGATTGACTGCTTACAAGATCATAGAAAAATGTTGAATAAAAAAAAAGAAACAAAACGACTCCTGGAAGGGCATAAACGATATATACAAAAACGGGGTTATAATTTATCGTTAAAACAAGTAAAAAAAACTAGAAAACAACTTAAACTTAAAGGTGATCAGTTCGCAACTATTACAAAAGAAGAGA
>MDTG01427259.1_pt1 | contig 26355 bp, 28 predicted proteins | sample 811421 | NCBI WGS metagenome assembly MDTG01 (sample SAMN05326645, study PRJNA326480) | marine metagenome | isolation source: seawater | place: Pacific Ocean: South East | collected 2011
AGATAATATCATAGCTTTATATTTGCATAGGTTAATCAAAGGATATGAAAATTTCATACAACTGGCTAAAACAATTCATCAATATTGATTGGACGCCAGAAAAAACATCAGAACTTCTCACAAATTTAGGGCTGGAGGTTGAAGGAATTGAAGCATACGCATCTATCAAAGGCGGATTAAAAGGCATTGTTGTGGGTGAGGTGAAAACTTGTGAAAAACACCCCAATGCAGACCGATTGAAATTAACTACAGTCGATGTTGGAGATGACCAAATACTAAAAATTGTTTGTGGCGCCCCTAATGTTGCTGTTGGTCAAAAAGTTGCTGTTGCTACCATTGGAACCACTTTATATACTGCAGAAGGTGAACCATGGAAAATCAAAAAGGGAAAAATTCGCGGTGAAGAAAGTTATGGAATGCTTTGTGCTGAAGACGAATTGGGTCTTGGACCCAACCACGATGGTATAATGATATTGGATAAAAATTTAACCACAGGAAGTCCTCTTTCAGAAAATTTTAATATTGAAAATGATATTGTGTTTGATATTGGTTTGACCCCAAACAGAGCCGATGCAATGAGTCATTACGGCACAGCTAGAGATCTCAAAGCAGGCTTGATTCAAGAAGGTTTAAATCCAGAACTGATGAGCCCCTCAGTTTCAGGTTTTCATGTTGACAACAGAACTTTAAAAATTGATGTGGTTGTTGAGGCGAAAGACAAAGCTGCACGTTACTGCGGTATAACAATCTCCGGAGTTAAAATCGAGGCCTCTCCTGATTGGATGCAACAGCGCCTAAAAGCGATTGGACTCAGCCCTATCAATAACATTGTAGACATTACAAATTATGTACTTCATAGTTTAGGTCAACCTTTACACGTATTTGATGCTGATGAAATAAATGGTCAAAAAGTTATTGTAAGAAATGCCAAAAAATCCGAATCATTCACAACTTTGGATGGGATTAAACGCAATTTAGATCCTGAAGACTTAATAATATGCAATATAGATTCTCCAATGTGTTTAGCTGGTGTATTTGGCGGATTAGATTCAGGGGTAAAAGAATCTACTAAAAATATATTTCTTGAATCAGCACATTTTGATGCAGTAAGTATTAGAAAAACTGCAAAACGACATGGACTTTATACAGATGCTTCATTTCGTTTTGAACGTGGTATAGATCCAAATATTACAAAATACGCATTAAAATATGCAGCCACTCTTATTTCTGAAATTGCTGGAGGGGAAATTTCAAGTGATCTGATTGACGAATACCCAAAAAAAATCAAGGACAAACAGGTGTTTTTAAGTTTTGAAAGCACAAATAAACTTATAGGGCAAGAAATTCCAAAAGAGACTGTAAAACAAATATTATCCTCTTTAGAAATTAAAGTCAATAGTGTTACTGAAGCTGGATTGGGTTTAACTATTCCTGCTTTTAGAATTGATGTTGAAAGAGAAATCGATGTTATTGAAGAAATTTTAAGAGTTTATGGTTACAATAATATAGAAAGTCGACAAAAGCTAAACACATCTATTTCAAATATATCTAAACATAGTAGTTATAAAATTGAAAATTCATTAGCTAATCATTTAGTTAGTCTGGGGTTTTTTGAAATTATAAACAACTCTTTAACAAATAATAAATATTCTTATTTAGTTGAGAAGACAAATAATAATAAACCAATTGAAATTTTAAATCCCCTGAGCAATGAGCTTTCAGTTCTAAGAACATCAATGCTATTTTCTGGATTGGAAACTATATTATATAATTTAAATCGTCAGCAAAATCATTTGAAATTATTTGAATTTGGAAAAACATACCACTTAATTGACGGGAATAATAAAGAATTTAGCCACTTATCTATATTGATGTTGGGGACAAAAACTACAACACATTGGAAAAAATCTAACGACTCAATTGATTTTTTCTATGTAAAAGGTATCGCATTAACACTTCTTGAAAAAATTGGACTTTCCAAAACTAAATTTACATATCAAAAAAGTCATATATTTAGTGAAGGACAAACTTTAAATATTGGGGGGAAAAATATTGTTGACTATGGTATTGTAAAAAAAAGTATTACTCAAAAATTTGATATTGAACAAGTTGTATACTACATTAATTTTAATTGGATTGCAGTGCTAGACTCATTGAAATCAAACAATATAAAATTCAGTGAAATCCCGAAGTTTCCTATTGTAAAACGTGATTTTGCATTACTTATTGATAAAGAAATTAGTTTTGAATCAATTTACAAAATTGCAAAAGAAACAGATAAAAAAATTCTTAAAGACATAAATTTATTTGACGTTTATAATGGTAGTAACTTACCCAAGGGGAAAAAAAGCTATGCCGTAAGTTTTACTCTGCAGAATATGTCAAAGACTTTAAACGAAAAAGAAATTGAAAAAGTGATGCTAAAATTACAAAAAAGATTAGAAAATAAACTCGGAGCTGAATTAAGATAAATTAATTATTCTTAACTAACACTCACTCTTTAGAAGAGAGATATCGCTCAGCATCTAATGCAGCCATACAGCCCGTTCCAGCTGCAGTAACTGCTTGTCTGTAAACATTGTCTGCAGCATCACCGCTAACAAAAACACCTTTTACGTTAGTTTTGGAAGTCCCAGGAATATTAATAATATAACCTGTTTCATCTAAATCTAAATAATCAATAAAAATATCGGTATTAGGTTTATGACCAATTGCTACGAAAAAACCAGTAGCAGGAATATCCTTAACATCATTAGTTAGTTTATTTTTGACTCTTACTCCATTGACAACTTGGCCATTACCTAGAACCTCTATTGTTTCAGTGTTGTAAAGAATTTCAATATTTTTTGTGTTGATAACTCTATTAGACATAATCTTGGAAGCTCTGAAAACATCACGTCTTACGAGCATTGTTACTTTTGAACACAATTTTGAAAGGTAGTGGGCTTCCTCGCAAGCAGAATCACCAGCACCAACAATAACAACATCTTGATTTTTATAGAAAAAACCATCACAAACAGCGCATGCGGATACTCCACCCCCTAGTTTTAGATACTTCTGTTCAGAATCTAAACCAAGATATTTAGCTGATGCTCCTGTAGAAATTATTATACTATCGCACAGGATTTCCTTTTTATCGTTTACCCAAACTTTAAGTGGAGTTGATGAAAAATCTACTTTGGTAACCCATCCATCCCTAACGTCAGTACCAAACCTTGTAGCCTGTGCTTGTAATTCTAACATCATTTCAGGGCCTGTTATCCCATCAGCGTAACCGGGAAAGTTTTCAACATCATTAGTTGTTGTCAGTTGTCCTCCAGGCTGAGTTCCCTGGTACAATACTGGAAACATATTAGCGCGTGATGCATAAATTGCAGCTGTATATCCAGCGGGGCCAGAACCAATAATCAAACACTTTACAGATTCGATAACTTTAGACATAATTTCAAATATTTGAGCACAAAAATAAATGTTTTAATCATATAAAATCATCTAAGTTATTAACACTTTAGTTTAAGTTATTAATTCTAAAAATACATCAAATAAAATATTAACTTTGTTAGTGGATTTATATTTTCAAGTATGATTATCATTGGAGTTTATGGAGGTACTGGTAGTGGTAAAACTAAAATTGTAAAGGAAATAACATCAAAATTCCCTTCTTCAAAAATTCAAGTTATATCACAAGATTCATATTACAAAGACAATTCTAATATTACATTCAAAAAAAGATGTCTTCTAAACTACGATCATCCATATGCTATTGATTTTGACCTTCTTTATAAAAACATTAAAAAATTAAAAGATGGGGGTGAAATTAAACAACCTATTTATGATTTTAAAATTCACAATCGTACTACTAAAACAATTTTAATAAAGCCAAAAAAAATATTAATTGTTGAAGGAATTCTTATCATGAACAATGAAAAACTTAGAAATCTGTTTGATTTTAAAGTTTTTATTGATGCAAATAGTGAAATACGTATGGAAAGACGTATTAAAAGAGATATTTCAGAACGTGGAAGGACTCGTGAAGAAATCATGAGTCGTTTTAAAAGCACTCTAAAACCAATGCACGATAAATATATTAAACCAAATATAAAGCTTGCTGATTTAATTATTGAAAATCATGATAATTCAAGCGTGAATGTAAATCAAATAATTTTAAAATTAAATGAAAAATAAATTAATTCTTTTTAAAAAATGGCTAAATATATATAGAAATATATTTCTATTTACATCATTTATCTTTATAATTTGGATGCTTTTCTTTGATGCAAATTCCTGGTTGATTCATAGAGAACTAAACAATGAAATCGAACAATTAAAATCTAAAAAAAGTTTTTATAGTGGTGAAATTAAAATGGATAATAAACTAATGAAAAAATTTGAAACAATTGAAGGTTTGGAAAAATATGCTAGAGAAAAATATTATATGAAGAAAAAAAATGAAGATATATTTATTATAGTCTCGGACACAGTAAGAAAAAAAAATTAATATTACTAAGTTAATTTATGATTTTAAATTTTAAAAACTTCTAATTAGTAAAAACAAAAAACTTTGTATTTGTATAGCTTTCTAATATTGTAAATTGTTAATATTGTTCTAATCTATAGCTATTTATTAAAAGCAAATAATTGTATTTTTACATAAAAGCAACTTTTTATTAAATGTGCAAAATTATCGCTGTCGCTAATCAAAAAGGGGGAGTAGGGAAAACCACTACTAGCATAAATCTAGCAGCTTCTCTTGGTGTATTAGAAAAAAAAGTATTGTTGATTGATTCAGATCCTCAAGGAAGTGCAAGTTCAGGACTTGGTATTGATATTGATAATTTTAAATATGGAACATATGAAGTGATAGAACAAAGTTGTGATGTAAAAGATGCTATTATAAAATCATCTGCAATTAATGTAGATATTATCGCTTCAAATATTGATTTAGTAGCGATCGAAATTGAATTAGTTGATATTGAAGATAGAGAGTATATGCTCAAAAAATCTTTGAAATCAATAAAATTAAAATATGACTATATTATAATAGATTGCGCCCCGTCATTAGGACTTCTAACAATTAATGCTCTTACTGCTTCAGATTCAATTATAATACCAATTCAATGTGAATATTTTGCCCTTGAAGGACTTGGAAAGCTTCTTAATACGATAAAAAGCATTCAGAAAATCCATAATTCCTTGCTTGAAATTGAAGGACTTTTATTAACTATGTATGATTCAAGACTAAGACTTTCAAATCAAGTTGTAGAAGAAGTTAAAAACCACTTTAACAATATGGTTTTTAAAACAATTATTCAAAGAAATGTTAGCTTGGGAGAGGCGCCAGGTTTTGGTGAAAGTATCATTAATTATGACGTCAATAGTAAAGGTGCTTCAAATTACTTAAGTTTGGCAAAGGAATTTCTACTTAATCAGAATTAAAAATGGCAAAAGCAATAAAAAGGCAAGCTTTGGGACGTGGACTTTCAGTACTCTTGAAAAAACCAACAACCGACAATGAGCAGGACGAGTTGAATAAGGATAGTTTCACAACTGGTTCTGTACAAGAAATTCCAATTGAATTTATTGAACCTAACCCATTTCAGCCAAGGTCAAAATTTGATAAAAATTCTCTTCATGAGTTAGCGATATCAATCAAAGAACTAGGACTGATTCAGCCAATAACCTTAAGAAAGGTTGACGATGATTTATATCAATTAGTCTCGGGCGAAAGAAGATTTCGTGCATCTAAAATGTTGGGTAATAAAACTATTACGGCATATATAAGATTAGCTAATGATCAAGAAGCATTAGAAATGGCCTTAGTGGAAAATATTCAACGAAAAGACCTAGATCCTATTGAAATTGCGCTGAGCTACAAGCGATTAATTAACGAAGTCAAACTTACACAAAGCCAAATGAGCCATCGCGTTGGGAAAAAACGTTCAACTATTGCAAACTATCTTAGACTTTTAAAACTTGATCCAATTATACAAACTGGTATTCGTGACGGATTTATTGGCATGGGACATGGTCGAGCAATGATAAATATTAATAGTACTAAAAAACAAATAGAAATATATGAACTGATTATCGAAAAAAAACTTTCTGTTAGAGCAACAGAAAATTTGATTAAAAAAATTAATAAACTAAAAGAATCTTATCCTAAAAATAAAATTAAAAATCCTAGTTTTATAAATGATGGAATTGAGACTATTTTAGAACTCTTTGATAAAAAAATTAAAGTTAAAATGAAAGGGATCGATAATGGAACTATTTTAATTCCATTTAATTCCAAAGAAGATTATAAACGCATAATAAGACTTTTGAAAGGTGACTTATAAAGCATTTACTCTAATTCTTTGCTTTTTTACTTGTTTTTGGGTAAAGTCCCAAAACAGTTCAATTGATAACAATCCAAATATTCTTATCAAAAAAGTCAAGAAAATTATTAATGATCCTTTAAGGCCATCAAAAGCCGCATTTTTCTCAGCTGTTATGCCTGGTCTGGGTCAGGCTTACAATAAAAAATATTGGAAAATACCAATAGTATACGGCGCTATTGGTACTGCTCTTTATTTCTATTTTGAAAATGATAAATTATATGATAGCTATAGAGATGCATACAAAAGACGATTAGCAGGATTTACAGATGATGAATATTTTGGTACTGGAGTAACTCCGTTTATATCTCAAGAAGCACTAATTAGAGCTCAAAGATCCTTGAAACGAAACAAAGAAATGTCGATTTTAATAGCAGTAGGGATGTATGCTTTAAATATTATAGATGCAAATGTAGATGCTCATTTACTTCAATATAATATGGACGAAAATCTAACAATTGAGCCTTTTATTGATTATAACAATCCTAACTACAATACGTATTTTGGACTTTCACTAAACATAAAGTTTTAACCTATGAAAATCATACTGTTTGGATATGGAAAAATGGGTAAAGTTGTAGAGAAAATCGCGATAAAGAGAGGACATAGCATTATAGGTATAATTAACAAAGGAATTACTGATTTAAATATTAGCGATGCAGACGTAGCGATTGATTTTAGCGTTCCATCTGCTGCTGAGAATAATATCAAACACTCACTAAATAACGACGTCCCAATTGTTTCTGGAACAACCGGATGGTTAGAAAATTTTAATAGAGTAAAAAATTTATGTATTAATAAAAATGGTAGCTTTTTGTATGCTCCTAATTTTAGCTTAGGAGTAAACCTTTTTTTTGAGTTAAACCAAAGATTAGCAAAGATTACAGCTAGTCAATCATGTTATGATATCAAAATTGAAGAAATTCATCACACTCAGAAAAAAGATAATCCATCAGGAACTGCAATAAAACTTGCAGAAACAATAATTGATCATAGCAGATATAAAAGATGGACCGTTGAAAAATCGATTGAACCAAATCAAATAAATATTAAATCAAAACGTAAAAAAAATGCAACTGGGACTCACACTGTCAAATATGAATCCGAGGTTGATATCATAGAGATTAATCATAGCGCTAAAAGTCGTCAAGGGTTTGGATTAGGCGCAGTTATAGCTGCTGAATGGTTAGTTGGAAAAAAAGGTGTATTTTCAATGAAAGATGTTTTAAAAATTCAATGATTAATAAATCCATAAAAAATAACTCTAAATACAAAAACAATAAATTATGTCTCTACAAGAATGGTTTTATTTTGGTTTATTAGTTCAAATAATCCATGGTTTTAGTACATGGAAATTATACAAAAAAGCAGGTGAAAATTTCTGGGCAGCTTTTGTGCCTGTTTACAATGCAATTGTATTATTTAAGATTTTAAATAGGCCTTGGTATTGGATCTTCTTTATATTTCTTCCTGTAATCAATTGTATTATGTTCCCCGTGATATGGGTTGAAACAGCAAGAAGTTTTGGAAAAAACAAAAATCAAGACACTGTATTGTCAGTATTAAGTCTTGGCTTTTATAGCTTTTATTTAAATTATTTTACCAATGTTCAACATGTAAAAAACCGAGGAAGAGAACCAAAATCTTCAGCTGGACAATTTATAAACTCAATTCTATTCGCAATAGTAGTTGCGAGTACTGTTCATATCTATTTCATGCAACCATTTGTAATACCTTCTTCTTCATTAGAAAAATCTCTACTAGTTGGTGATTTTTTAATAGTAAGTAAAATGCATTATGGCGCTAGAGTACCAATGACAACCTTAAGCTTACCAATGGTACATGACACAATACCGTTTGTTAAAAAAAAATCATACCTATTTAATGATCGAAAAGAGGAAAACAAAAACTCTTGGTTAAATAAATTTCAACTCCCCTACCTTAGGATCCCAGGATGGGATAAAATTGAACGTAATGAGATTGTTGTATTCAATCAACCCGCTGATACATTGTTAGACATGAACGATTTCACACCAAATCGTAATTATTATAAACCGATAGATAAGAAGACGAATCTAGTAAAGCGATGTGTGGGGTTACCTGGCGATTCACTTGAAATTAGAAATGGATTTGTATTTACAAACGGCAAAAAAAATATACTTCCAAGCAGAGCAAAATTACAGTTTAGTTACGAAGGCACTATAAAAGAAGGGAAAAAATTTAGCAGGAATATTGATAATCGTCTAAAAACTTATTATGATATTACTGATGGCATCCAAAAATCAGACTTTGTTTTCAGATTATCAGCTTCAACAGCAGAAAATGCAAAACTTTTTAAAAATCACCCTAGTGTAGAAAGTATTCAAAGAATGCCAATTCCTAAAGAATATCAGGATAAAAATATGTTTCCACAAGATGCGGAATTTCCTTGGAATATGGCTCACTTTGGCCCAGTATATATCCCCAAAAAAGGGACAACTATTAAACTGACCACTACCAATATGCCTCTGTATAAGCGTGTTATACAGGAATACGAAGGTAATAGCATTTATGCCAAAGGGAAAAAAGTATATGTAAATGGAATTGAAGTTAAGCAATACACTTTTAAACAAAACTATTACTGGATGATGGGAGATAATAGATATAATTCTATCGATGCAAGGCGATGGGGCTTTGTTCCAGAAAATCATATTGTTGGAAAGCCTGTGTTTATATGGATGAGTTGGAACTCATATGGAAAGGGCTTTAATAAAATTAGATGGGAACGTGTTTTTACTACTGTACATTTCGAGGGTCCAAGGAGGTCATACTTAATTCCGTTTTTGATTATACTAATGATTAATTATGTATATAGAAAGTTTAAGAAAAGACGGCAAGTTGTTTAATAAAAATACTTGTATGACCATAATTTATCCTTCATATCTTCCTAGTATCTCTAATTATATAGTTTTTGTTCATTCATCAAAAATTTGTCTAGAAGTGCAGGACAACTATCAAAAACAAACCTTAAGAAATCGTTGCTATATTTATGGATCAAATGGAGAAATGGGACTTCATATTCCTGTACATTTCACACAAAAAAAACGTCAAAAAACCGGGCAAATTTTAATTGACAATAGCACTAAGTGGAAAGCTGTCCATTGGAAATCTATTACAAGTGCATATAATTCGTCTCCATTTTTTGAATATTATGAAGATGACTTACGTCCCTTATTTGAAAAGAGTGATAGCTTATTGTTGCCATTTATTCTTAGTTGTATGGAAACCATTAATAACTGTCTCGGACTAGAAATTTCTTATAAAAAATCAGAAGATTTCTCAAAAGATTTGTTAAGCATGGATTACAGGTTTTTAATAGAAACTCATTTAAATAAAATAATTAAAACAAATATATATTCACAGGTATTTCAATCAAAATATGGGTATATACAAAATCTTAGCATATTAGATTTAATGTTCAACCTAGGACCTCAAACAGTTCCTTTTTTAATGAAGCATCCTGCTGTATAGCAATTATTTGAATACTAAGGAATAGTGAATTTACTAGATATTGGGTAATGATCAGAATATGAGAATGTGAAATTAGTATGCTCTAGAATTTTAAAACTCGGATCAGATAGAATAAAATCTATACGCAAAGGAAAATAATCTATAGAGAAAGTACTACCAAAGCCATTTCCAGCTACTTCAAAAGAATCTAACATATTACCCCTTAAAATTTTATAAACATAAGAATACGCAGTATTGTTAAAATCTCCACACACCACAATCTTATAAGGGGAAGTTTCTAAATGTGATACTAATAATTCTGCTTGTTCTTGTTGTTTTATAAAGCTGGTACTTAACTGATTAACTAATTTATCAGATTTATTAGCATCTAATTCTTGAATATCGATACTTATCCCTGTTGACTGTAAATGTAGATTATAAATGCGTATGGTATCAGATTTAATAATAAGATCAGAAAAAACTGCTCGATTTGATGAATTTGGAAAATCGATAAGACCTGAGCTAATAATTTCAAATTTTGAGAAAATTACAAGTTCAGACTTATTCTTGGATCTAGGACCATAAAAATATGGATAGTTTAAATCCAGAGCAATACTACTCTTATACTCCTGGACACATAAAATATCTGGAGATTGAATTTTTATAAATGAAAGGAACTCACTAGGGACATTTATTGAATCAATCCAATTATAAAGGTTTAATAAATGAACATTGAAACTCATGATCTCAATTCCGGGAATATTTGAATCATTTATAGAATTAAAATTGAATGAAGATTTAATATGAGAAAAGCCCAAAACTAAAACAAATAAAGATAAAATTAATTGAAACTTCATTTTAATAAGCCAGTAAAGAACAAAAATCATATTGATGAATAATAAAAACGGTGCAGCTAGACTTAAAAGCGATAAAAAAGAGAAAGATTTAGGTGGTAGAAAAGGTAAAATATATGATAACATTAGAAGAGTCGCTGCAATTGAGTTAAGCAGAAATACAAACTTATCTAAAAAACTTAATCCTTTCAACTATTTATTTTTTCCAGCTCTAAATAAAAAGTCTTTTTCCTTTTGAGTCAAACTTTCATAGCCGCTTTTACTAATTTTATCTAAAATTAAATCAACCTGCCTTTGGTTAGTAAAATCAGCTCGCCTTTGTTTTGAAATCTTACTATTCATATTCTTTTTTTTTCTTTGAGACATTTTAAAGAATAATTTAGAGTTAAAATAATCTAGAATTTTATCTAAAACTAGGCCTAACTCTTTACCATTTTGTAACTGGTTAGCATAAAAGTAGCCTAAAACATATCCACCAATATGAGCAATAGTTCCCCCAGAGTTGGTTGAAAAAAGACCAGGTAAATCCAAAATAACCATTAATATACCTAAATATTTAAGCTTAAAACTAAATCTAAAAAAGCTAACTAACTTTGTAGGCATGTAAACACATAGAAAAATAATACATGCGCGAACCCCTGCAGATGCACCAACTAAGGGAGCATTAATTTTTATAATACCCGGAATTAAATAAGAAGTAATTGAAAAAAACAATGCTCCTGAAATTATTCCTAATAAATAAACCTTTAGAGCCAAGCGTGGAAGAAATAGGTTTGAAAATGTCTTTGCTAAAAAAAATAAAACTAACATATTAAAAAACAAATGTGAAAAACTGTAGTGAAAAAACCCATAAGTTAAAATAGTCCATGGGTAAAGCACTACTTCCCAAATGTCATTTGAAAGCGAAAATATATTTAAAATTTGATAACCAAATTTACTACTTAATAAGCTTAAAAAGCTTGATAAAATAAAAACTATTGTATTAATAACAATTATTTGCTCTAATACATTTAAACTAGTGAGCTTTGATTTAATATCTTGATATAAACTTGTCATTTAATCCCAACGGTATTTATTAAATTGATTTTTTTTCCAAAAATACATGATTAGGAACCCAGTAACAGCCCCTCCAATGTGAGCAATATAAGCCGTATTGCTAGGGCTAAAGAAAGACAGACCGGTAGTAGCTGAAATCAAGTCTAATACAATGATTCCAGGGATGAAGTATTTGGCTTTGATTGGAATTGGTAAAAAAATCAACATCAATTCTGCATTGGGATTCAACATGCCAAAGGCTACTAAAATACCCATAATAGCGCCTGAAGCTCCTACCATTGATCCATTACTTTTAACATTTAGATCAAAAAGCGCTTTGAAAGATATGCTATCTACTTGACTTAAGGACATCCCATTGTAATCCAATAAAGCTTGCATTTTATTTGCCAAAAGTTCTCCTTTGAAAATATTACTTTCTATAATGTTAAGTGCTGTAATTTCTTTAATCAGATCGAAAGAAAAGCCATTTGCTTCCAGATTGGCAATCAATGGGTAAATCTGAATAAAATAAATCAAAAAAGTCAAGGTAACTGCACCAAAACCGCAACTCACATAAAAAATTAAAAATTTACGAAAACCAAACTGTTGTTCAACTGTAGTACCAAACATCCATAAAGCAATCATATTAAAAAGCAGGTGGGTTACGTTTCCATGCATAAACATATGGGTTCCAATTTGCCAAAACTGAAAAGCGCTACTCATCGGATAATAAAGTGCTAAAATTCCATCAAAAAAATACTTATTCCCCAAAGAAGTGCCTGCAAAAATTATGACATTTAATATTAAAAGATGTTTAACAGCAGGGGTTATTCTCATTATATTAATTAAATTTAGAGTCTAAATAAGAACTTTCTAGAGTGATGAAAATGGTTTTATTATAGGGAGTGAGTGTGGGCTCTTTACATGCAAAAAGCGCATTGATAATAAATTCTTGTTCTTGTGTGCTTAATTTTTTTCCATTTTTAGTTACAAGACTTTTGGCAATAGATTTTGCCAGCAAGTCACTTTGACTAAAATTAAAATCGGGAACTTCGTTTTGAACATCGCTTACTAATTGGTCAAAAATATTTGAAACAAATACGTCTTGAACTCCGACAGGTAATGCCGTAAGTTCCAAGGAATCAGAATCAATGGCTGAAAACTTAAATCCCGCTAGAATAAGTTGTGGCTTTATGTTTTTAATAATAGTCAATTCGTGGGTTGAATACTCTAATCGTAATGGAAATAATAATTGTTGACTAACAGGATCTTTTAAAGTAATTTGTTTTAAGTAATCTTCGTATAAGATACGTTCATGCGCACGATTTTGATTAATAACAACCAATCCAGATTTAATGGTAACTACAATGTATTTATTCTGAAGTTGAAAGGTGTTTTGGGCACTTTGAAAAGACTCTTTTTCAAAAATACTAGATTGAAGTGCATCAGATTCAAATTGAGATTCGACATTTGGATTGAAATCAGAGTTGGATTTTGATTCAAGTCCCAAATAAAGTCCTTCCCAGTTAGAAAAATTGTTTGAGGGACTAGCTTTTGCTTGAGTTCTAAAAGGGTTAAAAGATGAATCTACCTCTACTTTAGGTAAAATTACATTCTTCAAATTTTGCCTGTAAGGGGTATCCATAGATGAGTCTCTTTCAAAATCTAAGGCAGGTGCAACACTAAATTGTCCTAGACTGTGTTTCACAGCGGCACGTAATATGGCAAACAAAGTGGGTTCATCATCAAATTTAATTTCTGTTTTGGTAGGATGAATATTGATGTCAATACTTTTGGGATCAACCTCTAAATTTAAAAAGTAGCTTGGAAATTTATTGGGAAGCAGCAGGCCATCAAAAGCAGATGAAATAGCGTGGTTTAAGTACGAACTTTTAATAAAACGATTGTTAACAAAAAAGAACTGTTCACGTCTGGATTTTTTAGCAAATTCGGGTTTTCCTACAAAACCTAAAATCTTGAGCAGCTCGGTATCCTCTTGGACTGGCACCAATTTTTCATTCATTTTAGCACCAAAAATATGAATGATTCGCTGTCGAAACGTTTCTGACCTCAAATCAAACAAATCGTTGTCATTGTGATGCATAGAAAAATTGATTTGTGGATGGGCCATAGCAACTCTGTGAAATTCATCCATAATATGTCTTAATTCAACAGGGTCAGACTTTAAAAAACTTCTCCTTGCGGGAATGTTGAAAAATAAATTTTTAACAGACACTGAGGTTCCATTTGAGGTAGACACCTCCTCTTCGGACTTTAGCTTACTGCCTTCAATTTTAACCGAAGAACCCAAAGATTCACCCCTTAATTTTGTTTTTAATTCAACATGGGCAATGGCCGCAATACTAGCCAGTGCCTCACCACGAAATCCATTGGTATTTAGACAGAATAAATCCTCAGCAGAAGTTATCTTGGAGGTGGCATGACGTTCAAAACTGAGTCGGGCATCCGAAGCACTCATTCCATTACCATTATCAATAACTTGAATAAGTGTTTTCCCAGCGTTTCTTATGATGAGATTAATTTGTGAGGCACCAGCATCAATAGAATTTTCCAATAATTCTTTCACCACAGAAGCAGGACGTTGGACTACCTCACCAGCTGCAATTTGATTGGCTACATGATCAGGAAGAAGTTGAATAATATTCGCCATTAATTAAAAAAAATAGTTAGTTCAAAATTAATAATAAATAAAAAAATAAAAATAAAAATTAGCACGATCAAAGCAATGGTTTTAGTGGATTTTTGATCTCTATTCTTTAAATCATTTATAGCATTGGTTAAAGTTCGTTTTAAATTTACTTTTTCAACCGTAACCCTATGATCCTCAAACTTATGCTTAATTTCAAAAGGACTGGTACTACCCTTGTAATAACGGGGCTTGTAATTGAATTTTTTATTTTTTCTAAGTTTAAATAAGCCCATTTATTTAAATTTTTGCTATAATATATAAATACCAATTTAAAATTATTAAAATCAAAACTAACAAAGGAGGCATGGATATTAATGAAGATCGTCTAGACCTTTTAAATTTGAGGGGATGTGTTGATTTTTTTAATTTTGATTGGAATAACATAAAATCTTGCAATACAATAAAAATAATTAAAATTTAAGCAGAAATAAAGCCAGAGATCAGAAATTTGCAAACAGGGTTTAATAGCTCTTTTTTAATGCAGCCATTTTAATCGCAGTAATAGCCGCCTCTACCCCTTTGTTGCCAAGTCTACCGCCACTGCGGTCTAAGGATTGTTGCATACTGCTATCGGTTAATAAACAAAATACAACAGGCACATTGTTTAAAACGTTGAGGTCTTTAATTCCTTGTGTAACTCCTTGACAAACATAATCAAAATGCTTGGTTTCACCTTGAATAACACATCCAATGGCAATGACAGCGTCTACATCACAAGCCTGCATTATTTTAGCTCCGTAAATCAATTCGAAGCTGCCAGGAACGTATTTGATGGAAATATTTCCTTGCATCAAGCCACAGTCTTCAAGTGTTTGCAAAGCGCCATTTAAAAGACCATCAGTAACTTTATGATTCCACTGTGAAACTACAATACCAATTTTAAAATCTGTGGACTTAGGAAGTGATGATTTGTCGTAATTAAATAAATTTTTGTTTGACGTTGCCATGCAATTTAATTGATCTCAGCCTGTGCTTTTCCAATAAAAACATCAATATTTTCAGCTTCTGGACTATCAGGGAAGTCTGTCTTTATAGATTCAAAATAGTCAAGTGCTTTTTTGTCTTTGTCAATTTTAAGACCAATAACTCCGGCTTTGTAAAGATAAATAGGTGTGGTGTAATTATTGGTTTTTAGTTTAGCAGCTTGAACATAATAATCATAAGCTTCTTCCAATTGCTCTAATTGAACAAAAGCATCTCCAATACCACCTTTGGCAATAGGCCCCAAGACGTCATCATTGGCATCAAAAGCGTTTAAATATTGAATGGCATTAACATAATCTTTCATGTTCATGTAGGCCATCCCAGCATAGTAGTTGGCTAGATTCCCAGCATTGGTACCAGCATAAATTTCTGCAATGTCCAACATACCATACTTGGAACCATTGCCATTGAGAGAAAGTGTATAAAGTGAATCTTTATCTGTAGAAGAAACGGCTTCGTCAAAATATTTTTGAGCCGAGTACATATCATTCATGGCAGTGCGCTCGTTCGGCTCTTGAATGTATTTGTCATATCCCAAAAAGCCTAAAATTAAAACGGCGGCCAATCCAATAAAGATGAAAATGTATTTCTGTTTTGCGATAACCCATTGTTCAGTTTTTGAAACCCCCTCGTCCAAACTGTTAAAAACCTCAGCCGTAGTGGATTCATCCTCTATGGACTGTTGAATATCGACCTTTGTTCTGGGCTTACCCCCGCGTTTTTTGTATGTTGCCATAATATTCTTAAATTCTGATGGCAAAAATATAATTTTATTCCATAAAAAATACTAATTTATTTGTTATTTTTCAATAATTTGCAACTCAATTAACCAAGAACGCTCATCCCGTTTATTACAAAATATTTTGCTTTCACAAATGCGCTTAAAAACGATAAATCTTATTAATTACAAAAATTTTGAACATCAATCCTTCGAATTTAATCAAAAAGTAAATTGTTTTGTTGGTCCCAATGGTATTGGAAAAACCAATGTTTTAGACGCTATTTACCACCTTTCTTTTGGTAAAAGCTATTTCAACCCCATTGCCTCACAGAACATCAAGCATGGTGCAGATTTTTTTGTAGTTGATGGACGTTATTTCAAAAATGACAAAGAAGAGAAAATAGTTGTTTCATTGAAAAGAGGGGAAAAAAAAGTCATCAAACGCAATGCCAAAGCCTATGACCGCTTTAGCGACCATATTGGGTTTTTACCGCTGGTTATTATCTCACCTGCAGATCGAGATTTAATCACTGAAGGCAGTGATTTGAGACGAAAATTCATAGACGGAGTAATTTCTCAAGGTAATAAAAGTTATTTGGAACAATTAATTCAATACAACCGAGTTTTAGCCCAACGTAATGCACTGTTAAAACATTTTGCTTCCAGCCGTACTTTTGATATTGAAACAATAGAGATATACAACGATCAGCTTATTGAATTAGGCACTCAAATTCACCTTAAGCGACAGGCCTTTACAGAAATTTTTACACCTATATTTATTAAACAGTACGAGTGCATCAGCAATCAGAACGAGATAGTTAGTCTGAAATATAAAAGCCAGCTTGCTGAACAATCTCTTAGAGATCTTTTAAAAGAAAACATCAACAAAGACCGTGCCTTGCAATACACCACGGTTGGAATACACAAAGACGATATCGAATTTCAAATTGGGGGCTACCCCATTAAAAAATACGGAAGCCAAGGCCAGCAAAAATCATTTTTGATTGCTTTAAAATTAGCACAATTTGAAGTCCTTAAAACTCAAAGTGGCAATACGCCTATATTATTATTAGACGACATTTTTGACAAATTAGATGCCGATCGCGTATCACGGATTGTAAATATGGTTAATAATGCCAATTTTGGGCAATTATTTATTTCGGATACCCATGTAAAACGAACTAAAAATGCAGTTAAAAGTGTTCATGAATCATATGAGATTTTTAAATTATGAAAAAAATATTGCTGATTATTGTTTTGTTGGCAATGGGCTGTAAATCCAAGCCTGAAAAACAAATTGAATTTATTGAAGGTTACTGGGAAATAGAAAGTGTTTATATGGAAAATCAAATGCTTAAAACCTTTAAAATCAATAGCTTGATAGAATATTTTAAAATAAATTCAGATTTACAAGGCTTTAGAAAAAAATTAAAGCCCAATTTCAATGGTACATTTGAAGCTTCTAAAGATATCCTTAACTTTAGAATTGAAATTCAAAACAATGCTTTATTTTTGAATTATAATGATAATAGCACTAGCTTTATGGAAGAAGTTCTATTAGTTAACAACAAAAAACTTGTTTTGAAAAATAGATTTGGACTAATTTATCATTACAAACCTTACGAACTATTAGATTTAAGTCAATGAGTAAACGTTATAAAGACCACAATAAAATTGGAGTTATTTTAGCCAATTTTGTTAGAAATAGTAAATTAAAAAATGGGTTAGAAAATGTTCAAATTGAAAAAGCTTGGCAAGAACTTATGGGTAAGGGTGTTCAAAACTACACTAACTCTGTAAAAATACATAAAGGTACTCTTTATGTTTATTTAACATCTTCGGTTCTTAGGCAAGAATTGGGATATGGGAAAGATAAAATAATAGCCTTGATAAATGACCATATGGGAGGTGAGGTCATAAAAAAAATAATCTTAAAATAACTTTTTTTAAATATTTTACTTGTCTCTGGTGATTAAAACATTTCTCGTTCAGAAAAATGAAATGCCCCTTCAATTACAGCATTTTCATTACTGTCACTTCCATGGATAGCATTCTGACTGATAGAATCTGCATAAATATAGCGTATTGTACCCTCTGCCGCTTCTGCAGGATTGGTAGCACCAATCAAAGTTCTAAAATCTTCGACAGCATTATTTTTTTCCAATATTGCAGCTACAATTGGACCACTAGTCATATAATCCACTAGCTCTGGAAAAAAAGGTCGTTCAGAGTGAATTGCATAAAATGCTTGTGCATCCGATCTGGTTAGTTGAGTTAACTTCATTGCCACAATACGAAAGCCTGAAGCGGTGATTTTTTCTAAAATAGCACCTATATTTCGATTTTCGACCGAATCGGGTTTTAGCATTGTGAATGTTCTATTATTTGGCATAAATGTAATTTTAATCCTACAAAAGTAATGATTTTGAAATGAAAACACTTTATTAAGCTATTTATAAATATTGTATCTTTACCAATCATGAAACATTTAGATTTTAACGAAGTAAAGTCACTATTAAATTCACCTAAAAAAATAGTGATTATCCCTCATTATAATCCCGATGGAGATGCTATTGGATCAGCACTAGGGTTGTATCATTATTTAATACAAAAAGAACACAAAACTAATATTATAGTTCCAAACGATTATCCTAAATTTTTAAAATGGTTAACTGGGACTTCCGTGATAATTAATTTTGAATCTTATATAGAAAAGGCAAATGAAATATTACTTTCAGCAGATTTAATTTTTACAGTTGATTTTAATGCTTTACATAGAATAGGAAATATGAAATCAATTTTAGAGAACAATACAGCTCCAAAGATAATGATTGACCACCACCAACAACCTGAAGATTATGCAGCTTACATGTATTCAGACGTTGAGATGGGTTCTACTTCTGAAATGATATATCATTTTATAAATCGAATCGGGGATTTAGATATGTTAAATAAACCGATTTCTGAAGCATTATATACTGGAATTGTAACAGATACAGCTTCATTTAGATTCCCAAAAACTACACCCACAACTCACAATGTGGTCGCAAAATTAATGACTTGTGGAATTAATCATTCTGAAATTCACAACAAAATATATGATTCAAATCGTTTTGACAGGATTAAACTTTTAGGTTTGGCACTCAATAATTTAAAAATAATTAAGCAACACAACGCAGCTTATATTACTTTATCTCAATCAGAATTAGATTCGTGTAACTATCAAAAAGGGGATACTGAGGGCTTAGTGAATTATGGTCTTTCCATAAAAGGTGTTAAATTAGCTGCTATTTTTATTGAAAACAAATCAGAGGGAATAGTAAAAATTTCTTTTAGGTCTAAAGGGAATTTTGATGTAAATAAATTTTCGAGACATAATTTTAACGGAGGAGGACATAAAAATGCTGCAGGTGGTAAAAGTGATTTAAGTTTGGAAAAAGTTGTATCTAAATTTGAGTTTTTATTAAAAAATAATGGCGCTTCCATAAGCAAATGAATAAAATCTATATTTTTTTAACCATTTTAATCACAATTAGTTGTGAAGATACAAAAGCTAGAATGCCTCTTCAACAAAATTCAGGTAGTTTTATAAATACTTCCATTAAAATAAATAAATACATAAACAGTAAAGAAAAATTGAAAATAGAAGAAATTGTTAAAGATCCAAAAAATAATTTTAAAGCTTCGAATTATGGTTTTTGGTACAGGAATGAAAAACAAAACACAGACTCATCTTACACTCCTAAATTTGGAGATCAAATATTCTATAAATGTGCAATTAAAAACTTGAACGGTAATTATATATACGGAGAAAAAAAAATGCTAGAAAAAATATATATTATGGAACAAGAAGAATTATCTTCTGGTCTTAGAGAGGGTTTAAAATTGATGAGCAAGGGAGATAAAATGACTTTTATTTTTCCTTCACAACTAGCATTTGGATTTTATGGCGATAATGATAAAATACCCCCGAACACAACTTTGGTATACGAAGTTAATGTTAATAAAATAATTAAAAACAATTAAATAATAAATCATCATGAAATACATAAAAAAAACTATGTTTATTTTGAGTACGGCTTTAATATTGACGACACTGTCATGTCAAAACAAATATCCCGAACTCGGAAGCGGTTTGTTCGCTGAATTTGCAACTTCTAATGATACGCTAGTTGTAGAATTATTTTATAAAAAAACACCGCTTACAGTTGCTAACTTTGTTGCGCTTGCGGAAGGTACCCATCCAAATTTGGCAGACTCATTAAAAGGAATACCATATTATAATGGAACAATATTCCATAGAGTAATAGATAAATTTATGATTCAAGGAGGAGATCCAACTGGAACAGGTTCTGGAAGTCCAGGATATTCATTTGGAGATGAATTTGATGAATCTTTAAAACATGATAAAGCTGGGATATTATCAATGGCTAATTCAGGTCCAGCAACAAACGGTAGTCAATTTTTTATCACTGAAGTTCCAACTCCTTGGTTAGATAATAAACATACTATTTTTGGTCAAGTTGTAAAAGGTATAGAGGTCCAAGACTCTATTTCAAATGTCAAAGTCAATCCAGGAAATAATAAGCCTGTTGATGATATTACTATTTTATCATTAAATATTATTGCTCAAGGTATGGAAGCCAAGAGATTTAATGCTGCTAAAAGCTGGGAAAAAGAATTACCCCTACTTGAAGAAAAAAGATTAAAGAAAGAGGAGGAAGCAAGATTAGAGAGAGAACGTCAAAAAAAATTAGCTGAAGAAAAAATTGAAGCTGCTGTTGCTCTATACCTACCCCTAATCAAATCCTATAAAAACAAGGCTATTACTAAAGACTCAGGTCTTATGGTTTACACTATTAGTGAGGGTAATGGAGAAAAACCTAAACAAGGACAAACTATAAGCTTATTTTATGAAGGATACTTTTCAAATGGTAAATTATTCGGAACTAATGTTAAAAAAATAGATGAGGACTTTGGATCCTTCAGTATTCAAAAAGAACAAAGAGGTTTGTATGAGCCAATGCCGATGCTTTTTAGTGCAGAGGCTCAAATGATTCCTGGATTCAAGGAAGGAGTTTTTGGAATGACTAAAGGTGAAAAAGCTTTTTTTTATTTACCTTCATATCTTGCTTACGGAGAAAGCGGTCGAGGTCCAATAAAACCAAATACAGATTTAATGTTTATTGTTGAAATGCTGGAGGAATAAAAATAGTTTTAAGCTGGAGGAATGGCTTTCAGAACGGCCTTAATAAACACCCAAAATTTCTGAACTGAAGAAATTTGCACCCTTTCATCTGGAGAGTGGGCTCCTTTAATATTAGGTCCAAAACTGATCATTTCCATTTTAGGGTAATGTGTTCCTAGAATGCCACATTCAAGTCCTGCATGACATGCGGCGACATGTGGTTCTGATTTGTTTATTTGTTTGTATAAATCGGTCAATACTTTCAAAATAGACGCTTCCATATTCGGAGTCCAGCCAGGGTATGCGCCTGAAAATTCAACTGAACACCCGGCCAATTCAAAAGTTGCTTTTAAGATTTGGGCTAAGTCTTGTTTGGAACTGTTAACAGAAGATCGCGTTAAACAGCCAATATGAATTTGGCCTTTTTCGACTAGAATGCGGGCTAGATTGTTTGAAGTTTCAACTAAATTTTCAATATCCGAACTCATGCGATAAACCCCATTGTGGGCAACATTTAAAACTTTAATCAAATGCTGTTGTACAGCTGATTCCATCACCGTTTCAGGTAAATTACATGGGTTAAGCGAGATTATGAGATTGGGTTCGATAGTTTTAAATTCTTTTTTGATAGAATTAATTAGAGTCTCTGTAGCTCTTACAAAGGAGTCTTGGTATACGGCATCAACTGCAACAATAGCGGAACTTTCTCTGGGAATCGCGTTTCGTAAACTACCTCCGTCTATTTTTGAAATACGCAACCTATAAAGATTAAAGCTATCGTAGAGCAATCGGCTTATCAACTTATTTGCATTTCCAAACCCTTTATGGATATCCATTCCAGAGTGTCCGCCTTGTAATCCTTTAACTGATAATGCAAAGCCAACAAAGCCCTCAGGTAATGGCTCTTCAAAATAGGTGCGTGATGCAGTAACATCGACTCCTCCAGCACATCCAATACCAATTTCATTGTCATCCTCAGTATCTAAATTCAAAAGAATATTACCTTTTAAAACACCTTGTTGAAGCCCCATAGCGCCAGTCATTCCAGTTTCTTCGTCAATGGTGAATAAAGCCTCTAGTGCAGGATGTGGAATGTCTTTACTTTCCAAAATTGCCATTATGGTTGCAACACCCAAGCCATTGTCTGCGCCAAGAGTAGTTCCTCTAGCTTTGACCCAATCACCTTCAATGTACATTTCAATTCCCTGGGTTAAAAAATCAAAATCCGTAGCTGCATTTTTTTGATGAACCATGTCTAAGTGCGATTGCAATACGACTGTTTTTCGGTCCTCCATTCCTCGAGTGGCATGTTTACGAATGATGACATTTCCAATGGCATCTTCATAAGTTTCCAAATCTAAGCTTGCACCAAATGCTTTCATAAAAGCAATGATACGCGCTTCTTTTTTTGAAGGACGTGGGACTGCATTCAGAGCAGTAAAGTACTTCCAGATGGCTTGGGGCTGTAAACTTAAGATCTTTTTATTCATTAATTTTTTTTGCTCAGCAAAGGTACACATATCCTATAAAACAAAATTATATTTACTACATTTGATTTATGTCTAAAGCATTTCGATGGCTTCTGGCCTTAAGTATTTTTCCCCAAATTCTAATGCTCAAGCTTTTGACGTATTATCCTCAAATTGTGGAAACCTACTACAGCAATCTTCTCTACCCATTTATTTCGAGACTATTCCATCTTGTTTTTGGTTGGCTGGCTTTTTCAGTTGGAGACCTTATTTATACCATGTCTTTAATTTTTATACTTCGTTGGTTATATAATTTAGCCAAAAAAGGATTCAAACAACAAGGATTGAAGGACGATTTAATAAGGATTATGGTGGCCGTATCCTCAGTCTATTTTATGTTTCACCTGCTTTGGGGCTTGAACTACTATAGGATACCGATCGAGCAGCGCCTGAATCTAAATTATGAATATAAAACCAAGACATTAATTGAAGTCACTCAAAAGCTTATTCTGTATTCAAATAGCTTGCATTCAGAAATTTCTAAAGACCGCTCAAAACGGTTTGAAATTCCCTATGATTTTAAAAAAATAAGTAAGAAAGTAGCTCAAGGGTACAAGGCTCTGTCAATATCCTACCCTTTTTTGGCCCATGGCCCACCAAGCCAAAAGCAATCGCTTTATAGTTTACCGCTAGCCTATATGGGTTTTAGTGGCTATTTAAATCCATTCACAAACGAGGCGCAAGTTAATTCAAAAACGCCAGTAAATTCAATGCCGCTAACGTTGGCGCACGAGCAAGCACACCAATTGGGTTATGCCGCAGAAGACGAAGCCAATTTTGTAGCTTTTTTAGCAACCCACAATCACAAAGATCCCTATCTCAGATATGCGGCCTATACTTTTGCCTTGCGCTATTGCTTGAAGGATTTGTACAAGCGAGACAAAACAACTTTTGAAGCGCTCACCAATAATATTCATTTAGGAATTACAAAAGACTTTAGAAACCGTGAAAAACAATGGGCACAATTTGAAAACCCTTTAGAGCCAATTTTTAAACGTGTTTATGGCGGCTTTCTTAAGGCTAACCAACAAACTCAGGGAATTGAAAGTTACAACCAAGTTGTTGCACTTGTTGTGAATTACATGAACTAAGAATTGATTTTAACTTTACCAGCTAACCTCAACAGTTGTTTAGCAATCTATCAAAGTTTATGTGTATATTTATCTTACTAAAAAATTTAAAATGAAATTGAAACTTACTCTTTTGAGTCTTTGTTTTGCTCTATTTTCAGTAGCACAAGACTACCGCCCAAAAAATGATGGAGTTAATGCAAATCACAAGAACTATACCGCCATAACCAATGTTAAAATTCACGTCAATCATGAAAATGTGATTGAAAATGGAACGCTTTTAATTCAAAATGGATTGGTTGTTGAAAGTGGCCAATCTGTAAATTTACCCAAAAACAGTTATATCATTGACGGAAGAGGAAATTATATTTACCCTTCATTTATTGACGTGTACTCAACTTATGGAATCAAGGACGCAAAGCCTGCTCCTGGCTATGGGCGTTCCACACAATACGATTCAAACCGATCGGGCTTTTATTGGAATGATCATATTCGTTCTGAACAAAATGCCATCTCAGATTTTGAGTTTGATGAAAAAACTGCCAAAGCCCTTTTAGAGCAAGGTATTGGATTGGTTAATACCCACATAGAGGATGGTGTTGTAAGGGGGACTGGAGCACTTATTGCCTTGAATCTCTATGGAGACGAAGCCATGCGAATCCTATCAAATAAATCGGGACAATACCTTTCTTTATCAAGAAGCGTACAATCCAGACAAGCTTACCCAACTTCTGTCATGGGTTCAATGGCGTTGTTAAGACAATTGTATTACGATGCGGATTGGTACAAAAAAGGAAATATTAAAACCACTGATCTAACTCTTGAAGCGTTCAATCAAAATACAAATTTAACCCAAATATTCGCCGCGGGTAGTCGTGCCAATGCTATTAGAGCAGATAAGGTAGGAGATCAATTTGACATTCAATACACTATTTTGGGCGGTGGTGATGAATTTGAACACATAAAAACTGTTAAAAATACAAATGCGATATTTATAATACCAATTAACTTCCCAAAACCCTACGACGTTGAGGATCCTTTTTTAGCGAACAGACTTGAACTAGAAAGCATGCGAGAATGGAATCAAAGACCAGCTAATTTGAGTGCTTTGGAAAATAACGAGGTTCCCTTTGCTATTACCATGCAGGGTTTAAAGTCTCCTAAATCTTTTAAAACAAACATTTTAATTGCAATTGAACATGGCTTAAGTAAATCTGAAGCTTTAAAAGCCCTAACAACAGTTCCTGCACTAATATTAAAAAATAATAAAATTGGGAACTTAGAAAAAGGAAGTTTCGCAAATTTTATGATGACTTCAGGAGATTTTTTTGAATCTAATACCAATGTTTTAGAACATTGGATTCGCGGATCGCGTCATATTTTTGAAGATTTAACACAAAAAGATATTAGAGGTAGATATAATTTTACAGCTGAAAATGATTCTTTAATATTGGAGATTACTGGGAGTAAACACAAGCCCTCAGCCACAGTAACTAATCAGCAATCAAAACGAAGCAGCACTTTAAGCTACAGTAAGGACTGGGTTCAAATTTTATTTACTTCAGCCGACACCACAGATCAAAGATTTTTAAGATTCAATGCAAAAATTACAACCGATGCTTCAGATTTGAATGGAGTTTTACATCTTGTAGATGGAAGGAAGCAAGCTTTGATAATTAAAAGAGAAAACAAAGGATCGCAAGAAACTGAAAAAACAGATAATAAAACTAAATCAAAACTAAATAAAAGAACAGTGCAGCCAGTCACCTATCCCAATGGGGCCTACGGAAACCTTAAACTTCCTGAGGCAGAAACCTTACTATTTAAAAACGCGACGGTTTGGACCAATGAAACACAAGGGGTTTTAAAAAATACGGATGTTCTGGTGAAGCACGGAAAAATTTCAGCTATTGGACAAAATTTAAATTCAAAAAAAGTGCGAGTCATTGATGCGACTGGAAAACATTTGACTTCGGGTATTGTAGATGAACACTCGCACATTGCAGCTGCCAGCATCAATGAAGCAGGGCAAAATTCATCTGCAGAAGTTAGTATTGAGGACGTTGTTGAAGCCGATGACATCGATATATATCGAAATTTATCAGGAGGGGTAACAACCATTCAAATTTTACATGGATCGGCCAACCCAATTGGGGGACGTTCAGCCATCATCAAACTCAAATGGGGTATGTCAGCTGAGGATTTGATTTATGAAAATTCTCCGAAGTTTATCAAATTTGCTTTGGGTGAAAATGTCAAACAATCCAATTGGGGTGGCTACAGTCGATTTCCCCAAACAAGAATGGGGGTCGAACAAATGTATATAGACTACTTTTCAAGGGCAAAAGCTTATGATATGCAAAAGAAAAGCGGCAAGCCTTACAGAATAGACGCTGAA
>MDTG01169272.1_pt1 | contig 26354 bp, 19 predicted proteins | sample 811421 | NCBI WGS metagenome assembly MDTG01 (sample SAMN05326645, study PRJNA326480) | marine metagenome | isolation source: seawater | place: Pacific Ocean: South East | collected 2011
AAACTTAATAGCTCTTTGGATATTTCCAACTTTCTTTTTTCATGCGAAAATCCGAATCTTATTTTAATTCACACACAACTTTTGATCTTGATCCCAAAAGTCAAGTTCGCAATTCGAGCGTCGTGTTCTGCTGTAGTACTCATAACAACTGTGTTTTTCTCAAAATTAAAAAATTAGTCACAAAAAAAGGTTAGTCTTTCGACTAACCTTCTCTAATTTTTTAACCAATTAATTCTTACAAAGTGGCAATGTATTTTGTCAATTTCGACTTTAAGTTAGCCGCTTTATTACTATGAATAATGTTTTTCTTTGCTAAGCGATCAATCATACTGATTACAGATGGAAGCTTAGATTCTGCTTCTTTTTTATCAGTAGAACTACGCAATTCAGAGATTGCATTACGAGTAGTTTTTGCATAATATCTATTGTGCAAGTTTCTCTTTCTACTCTGTCTGATGCGCTTTAAAGCTGACTTGTGATTAGCCATAGTGTTATTAACTGTTTAATTTCGTTTTGCAGTCCGTAGGGGAATCGAACCCCTGTTACCAGGATGAAAACCTGGCGTCCTAACCCCTAGACGAACGGACCGTTTTTGTTTCCCAATTTTGGGAGTGCAAATGTAAGAGAAATCTTTTTATTGGTGCAAGACTTTTTCAAACTTTTTTTACTCTTTTTTATAAGCCCTTATTTTTCAATTTTATTTCGCAGATAATTTAGGTCGGAAACTGATTTTCGCCCTCTCCATCGTCAAAGCTAAAGCGAAAACCCAATCGCTTTGAAGTTTTCATTCTCATTCCTGAAGCCTCCTGAAGCAGCTGCCCTACGCTCATTTCTTGTACATGTCTGTAAGGAGGAGTAAATAAATCAAAATCCATGGAATACAAAATAGCGTGATGAATCACCTCTCGAATACAGGCTTTATCAATGGTGTCATTCACAAAATTGTTATAGATAAAGTTTAACTGACGTTTGCCTTCCATAAAAAAGTGCTTGTCTTTATTGATAAACGCTCGCCCGATTAAATAACCGCTATCATCGTATCGGCTATACTTAAATGAATCTGAAAGAAAGTTGTAAATATTAATCACTCCACAATAAGAACGACTAGTATCTTCCTTTACATAGGCCGATTGCTTAATCGGATGCGAGGGGTCGAAATCAAATACATTGGAGTGCATATAAAACAAGATTACGTCTCCCCCTACCTTTATTTGAAACTCAAACTCTCCGATTTCTTTATATTCTATTTGTACGTCTTTGTCGAAAGTATCCATTTTAGTCCTCAACTTTTCAACTAACTCTTCTCCGCAAGCTTTAAACCTTTCAAAGCTTTCTAAAGTATTCCTGTAAATAGCTTGTTTTAGTGAAGCTTTGCTTTGAACTCGCTCAACAATTTCTTGAAAGCTTTTTTTGGTTTTCTGATCCATAACTGAAATTTTAATAAGCCTTGGCAAAAATCACTCTTCCTTTAGAAGGTTTTCCGGAATATACACATTTTCCTTCTTCCTCCTTTTGATTCAAAGGTATACAACGAATGGTTGCTTTGGTTTCTTTCTTAATCAACTCTTCTGTTTCTGCTGTACCGTCCCAATGCGCATATACAAAGCCTCCTTTCTTTTCGATGAGCTTTTTAAACTCTTCGTAACTGTCAGCTTTGTGGGAATTCTCTTCTCTAAAATCAATTGATTTATGATATAAGTTGTCTTGAATATTTTCTAAAAGATGTTTTACCTTATTTGCTAGGTCTTTTTGCTCGTACACTTTTTTCTCCAAGGTATCTCTTCGAGCTACTTCAATGTTCCCGTTCTCAATATCTCGCATGCCCATGGCCAAACGAAGCGGCACTCCTTTTAACTCATATTCTGCAAATTTCCAACCGGGTTTGTGCGTATCTCTATCGTCAAGTTTAACGGATACTCCTGCAGCCTCCAATTCTTTTTTAATTTCCTTTAGTCGATTTACAACAGTTTCTCTTTGCTCTTCGCCTTTGTAAATTGGAACCATAGCCACTTGAAAAGGTGCTAAATTTGGTGGCAATACTAAGCCTTGATCATCAGAATGTGTCATGATTAAAGCTCCCATTAATCTCGTAGAAACGCCCCAAGAGCTTGCCCAAACATATTCTTGCTTACCTTCTTGTGAAGCAAACTTTACGTCAAATGCTTTGGCAAAATTTTGACCTAAGAAATGTGATGTTCCGGCTTGCAATGCTTTACCATCTTGCATAAGCGATTCAATACAATAAGTTTCAACTGCACCTGCAAAGCGCTCACTCTCTGACTTTACTCCTTTTATGACCGGCATTGCCATGAACTTTTCAGCGAATTCAGCATAAATATCTAAAATCATTTTGGTTTCCTCTAAAGCTTCTTCTTTGCTTGCATGAGCTGTATGCCCCTCTTGCCAAAGGAACTCTGCTGTACGCAAAAACAAACGCGTACGCATTTCCCACCGCACTACATTTGCCCATTGATTCACTAAAATCGGCAAATCTCTATAAGATTGGATCCAACCTTTATATGTATTCCAAATAATGGCCTCAGAAGTTGGTCGAACAACCAATTCTTCTTCCAATTTTGCATCTTCATCAACTTTCAGCTTACCCGGATTGTCCTCATCATTTTTTAATCGGTAATGAGTCACAACAGCACACTCTTTCGCAAAGCCTTCTGCATTTTTCTCTTCTGCTTCAAACAAACTTTTGGGAACAAACAAAGGAAAGTAGGCATTAGTATGACCTGTTTCCTTAAACATCTTATCCAGCTGTTGCTGCATTTTTTCCCATATAGCGTAACCGTAAGGCTTAATCACCATACAGCCTCTAACTGCTGAATGTTCAGCCAAGTCAGCTCGTTCTACAATCTCGTTGTACCATCTGGAATAATCCTCTTTTCTACTGCAAAGTCCTTTTGACATAATTTGTGGTATAGAATTTGATATTTTGCGTGTGAATGTTTGACAAAAGTATTAATTATTGCCGTCGAACTATTCAACAAATTTAAAAATACGCGCCATGAAAACCTTCGTTAAACTATTTAGTCTTCTTTTTACTGTAGGATTTATTTCTGCTTGTTCTACTTCATACGCGCCTTATGCTTATGATGATGTATATTACAAGCCATCAAACGATCCTATTAACAAGGTAAAAAAAGATCCTCGTGAAGATTTTAACAAAACCGACCAAATCCAATATGACGGAAGTTATCCAAACAGATACAATGAGGATGGACAGTCGAATGACTATCCTCAAAGCATTTACGACAACCGTTATACGGAAGAAGAGCGCGCTGACAATAATCAAACGGAGGATAAATCGAACGTAACCATTAACAATTACAACAACAATGGCGACACTGAATATTATGACGAAGAATATGCTGAAACCTTAAATCGCATTAACTCTCCGGTAAGAAGCATCAATACTTACGACCCTTATGTTCGAGACAGAATTATTTATACTTATGATCCATTTTTTGTGCAACCTACTTTATATGGTGGTTACAACTTTTGGAATCCTTACCCAAGAACCGGAATTAGCTTTGGCTACAATAGTTGGAGTGGATGGAATGTAGGTTTTGGAATTGGATACGGTTATGGTTATGGTTATTCACCTTGGAGATACCGCCACCCTTTTCACGACCCATTTTATGATCCTTTTTGGGGATACAATGCATGGAACCCTTGGAATCCTTGGAATAGATTTGGCTATGGATACGGCTTTGGTTATGGAAGCTACGGCATGGGTTATGCTCATGGTTATAATCACGGATTTTACAATGGCTACTACGGAAGCGGTTTTGTTGGAGGCGGCAGCAGCGGCGAAAGCAACAGTGGTGTTCGTAGAGTAAGTACTCCGAGAGGAAACAGCGGTTCAAACACTTATCGAAGAGCCGGAACTACAACAACAAGAGAGAGTCGCTCAAGTGGAGCTTCTTTAAGGGAAAAAGAAAACAATGAAAAAATTGGAACTCGTCCTGATCGTGGTGGTAGTCGAGATGAAAATAGAGGAAATACAACACCTTCGGCGCGACCAAAAGTTCAACCCAAAGATGAGCCTACGCAAGAACGACCTGCTAGAAATGTAACGCCTGAGAAGTATAAAATCGAGCGCAGCCCTTCTGATTACAGCAGACCTGAGCCGAGCAGAGAGCCTGCCAACCGCCCTACTGAGCGTCCGAGCAGAAACTATTCTCCATCTTCTACGCCAAGCAATACGCCTTCTACAAGACCGACTACGCCTAGCACAAGACCGGAGAGTAAACCGAGCTACAGCAGGCCGTCTTACAGTCGACCTTCGTATAACCGTCCGAGCAGAAGCAATAGCTACAGCCGACCAAGTACGCAACCGCAGACTCAGCCTCAGGCGAGACCTCAAGCTCAACCTCAACAAAGTCGACCTTCGTATAATAGAAGCCGACCTTCATATAACAGCACCCCCTCCTACCGCCCATCAGGCGGTGGAGGCAGCCGCAGCGGTGGAAGTGCACCAAGTAGGTCAACTAGACCTTCTAGACGATAATATTTAATCAGAGAAAAATGAAAAAATATATTTTAACCTATAGCTTGATTATAGCAAGCCTTGGAGCTTTTGCACAAAACTATACAGATGCGCTCCGCTTTTCCAGAATGCAAAATTTGGGTACAGCAAGATTTAACGCCATGGGTGGCTCTTTTGGAGCACTCGGTGGAGACTTATCTGCTATCTCTGTAAACCCGGCAGCAACTGGAGTTTACAGAAACTCTGAATTTACCTTCACTACAGCTCTTTCCATAAGAGACAATGAAAGTTTATACAATAACAGCTTTAGCCAAGACAGCAGAGCCAATTTCAACATTGGAAATATTGGTTATGTAGGTTCGTATAAAGGCAATCAAAACGGCTGGAAAAATTATTCATTTGCCATTGGTCATAATAGAATAAATAATTTCCACAATAATCAACGAATTAAAGGAAACTCTTTAAATCAATCTTCCATTATTGATGATTATGTGAATTACTTAAATAGCAACCAAGTTGATGTTGGCGTAGTTGAAGGCTACGGAAATAATCAAACTGTATTTGGCCCCTCGCAAGCTTATTGGCTATATTTAATCAACCCAGTAACAAATACCCAGTATGAAAGAGAAATTAGAAATACTTCAGCAGTGGAACAGATTGAGAGCTTGGAACAAAGGGGTCATCAGTCAGAAACCTACTTCAGCTTTGGAGGGAATTACCAAGATCGGCTATATGTAGGTGCTAACATTAGCTTACAAAGTATGCGTTTTGAATCAAACAGATTATTTGAAGAAAATTATATTTACCCCACACCGGCAACTAGCAATGATAGTGTTGGTATTTATTATGCTGAAGAAACCAATCTACTTATGCAAGGAAATGGCTTCAACTTTAAATTAGGAGCCATCTATAAAGTAAATGAGAGTATTCGATTAGGAGCATCAGTTCATGCACCAACATTCTATAATATATCTGAAGAGTATACTTTTGATGCAATTTCAGAGTTTTCTGAAGGTACAGCTTATGAAGAAGAAACCGTTATTAATAATTGGAACTACAAGCTTCGTACTCCAATGCGTTATATGGCGAGTTTAGCCTATGTGTTCAAAAATATTGGATTATTTAATATAGAGTATGAGTATGTGGATTACACTCAAGCAAAGTTTGATGACAAAAGACGCTACGAAGCAGATTACTCAGAAGCTAATCTTGGAATTAGGAATACTTTAAAAAACACACACAACATTAGAGTAGGTGCTGAAGTGCGCGCAGAACCATTTGTCGTTCGAGCCGGTTTTCGATACGAAGACAACCCCTACCAATCCAACGAACTGGAGTTTAGACCGGATGAAAACCGAAAAACCTACTCATTGGGAGCAGGGTTTAGAAGTGAAAACTACAACATCGACTTAACTTATATGTTGAGCGACTGGCAAACGGTGAGTCAATTATATCAAAGTGTCCCCTCAGAAGCATTAATCGATAATCGACATCATCAAATTATGCTAACGATGGGTTGGAAATGGTAAAGAAGTTTTTAATCTTAAATTTCTAATTGTCAATTAAGAGTGAAGAATTAAGAACTTTGTGAGCTGTCAATGCCTAAATTTGATTGTCTTTTTACCCTTAAAAGTGAAGGCAAAATAAGGGTTTCATTAAGGTGGAATTATTTGAGCGCTTGATATTCAACCAACTTTTAACTCTCTTTTCTAACTATAATTGCTTCTAAAAACTTAATGACTTCCTTAAATCCTTCATGTTCTTAATGTTTAAAGTTTAGTGTTCCATACCTTACTTTTGTCATCATTTTGGTGCAAAATGCCGCCAAAAGTTGCATTCGCCTTCTAAATTCATCCGGGCACTGACGTACCCGGCTATTAGATGTCGCCCTTTCAGGGCTTTGAAAAATATGAAATATGAAAGCGGAAACATTGAAACTGTCGCGCTGTCGCAAGTTTTGGTAAATTCTACGCAAATTTTGTTAGAAAGAAAGTCCTAGGGCACTTTGCGCAAGCTTAGAAATCTTAGCGGTTAAATATCTTGCTTCTAAAACTTAATGACTTCCTTAAACCCTTCATGTTCTTAATGTTTAAAGTTTAGTATTCTATACCTCACTTTTGTCATAATTTTGGTGCAAAATGCCGCCAAAAGTTGCATTCGCGTTCTAAATTCATCCGGGCACTGACGTACCCGGCTATTAGATGTCGCCCTTTCAGGGCTTTGAAAAATATGAAAGCGGAAACATTGAAACTGTCTCCTTCATCCTTAGGCTTTTATCCTTTATCCAATTTAACATTTCTTCTTGCAGCGAAGCGGTCTTGTCTCTAAACTCTATTAAAGCTATTCTCTCGGTTTCTTTTTTCTTAAATACAACTTCTCACCCACTTTAGGTTGCTCACCTTTTTCCATGCGGTTTTTACGATAAAGCTTCTTCAACTTTATGCCGTATTTCTGAGAAATATCCCACATTGTTTCTCCGGTGGCTACATAATGATAGCCCTCTTGAGCTTTATTGCGTTTTGGTTGTAAATACAAAATTCCCTCTTCAAAAAGAGCCTCTTCTTTGTCCCAATCATTGTATTTGTATAATTGCCACAAGCCCATATTGAACTCATTGGCCACTTTTTCAAAATCATCTTCAGGCTTCACTTCAATGTAACGAATATTATTGTCGTGCATTTTCACAGTATGACTACCTCTTCTTCCGGCAATTTCACTTTTAATGGTTGTTGCATTCTCCTCTTTTTCTTTCCACAGCTTTTTACCCTCTTCCTTTTTCGGTGCTTTTGCTAAGTCGTATTGATGCAAGTTATTATCTTCAATAATTTTTATCAATAATTGAGGGTATCGAGGATTAGTAGCATAGCCTGCTTTTTTTAATCCTTTAGCCCAACCTTTATAATCTGTTGGTTTTAATTCAAATAAAAAGGCATAGCGCTTCTTCTTTAAAAACTCAGAATGATCATGATATGACTCTAAAACATTTTTGTATTTGCGAAAGCATTCATCTTTGGCATCATCGTCTTGGTGGTACGTTTTTCCTTTCCAGTCGCTGTGACATTTTATTCCAAAATGATTGTTTGCCTTTCTAGCTAATGGTGAGTTTCCATCACCCGACTCAAGTATTCCTTGAGCTAAAGTAATACTCGCCGGAACACCGCTTCGCTTCATCTCCCGAATAGCATCGTCTTTATACATTTCAATGTATTCTGCCCTACTGATTCTTCTCTCAGAAGGTTGCGCAAACAGTGGTAACCCAATAAAAAAGATTAAAAATGTACTTAAAACTCGCATTTATGAACAACTGTTAATAACTATAACTACAAAATTAACGCAGTATTTGGCACATTATCAACAGTAATTCACAAGATATTAACAATGGTTTCTTAGTGTTAAAAGATTAATTTAATTCCTTTGTTCTTAAACCCTTCGTTACCTTGTAAACCTCCACTGTGAATAAATAGAATTTTTGATTGTCTTGGGAAATAGTCTTTCTGAATCAAATCATACAAGCCATACATCATTTTAGCTGTATAAATTAAATCCAAAGGTAGTTGATGCGCCTCATAAAAAGAGTTAGTAAAGTCAACTAAATCAGGCTTAATTTTAGCATAGCCACCAAAATGATAGTCGTTTATCATTTGCAATTGACTCTCTATATTTGCATTATTAAAATAACTAAGAATATCTGATTTCAACCCGTCTCCTCCCTTTAAAGCAGGAAATACTAACAATTTTTGGTTCTCATTTAAAGCGTTAAGAATACCGGAAGCTGTTGTTCCGGTTCCGGCAGCACAGCAAATAAAATCGTACTCTTCATTTCCTTCCGCAAGGATTTCAGCGCAGCCCAAAGCTCCAAACTCATTGGCTCCACCCTCAGGAACTAAAAAATAAGGTCCAAATTCATCTTTTAACATCTTTAAAAATTCATCTTCGGTTTTTCTCTTGTATTCATTCCGACTAACAAAATGTAGGGACATCTCATTTTCTTTTGCGAAAGAAAGTGTGGTATTTAGGGAAGAAAACTCATTTCCTCGAATCACTCCAATTGTTTTAATGCCGGCCATCTTCCCGGCTGCTGCTGTTGCCGCAATGTGGTTAGAGAAAGCACCACCAAAAGTTAATAATTGATTATTACCTTGCTTTTTTGCAGCTTCAATATTGTACTTCAATTTTCTCCACTTATTCCCCGAAATATCTTTATGAATTAAATCATCTCTTTTTACCCACAGTTTTAACTGTTTATTTTTAAGCAATTCACTATTCAACAGATGGCTAGGTGAGGGAATATTTAACAGCTCTTGCATAATCTCCATTTTCGAATGGGGCTAAGTTCATTAACTTTGCAGAATTATGGACGGTTTTTCTATCAAAGATAAGTACGACAAAGAAGATTATTACCTCAGCAAGGAAGGATACATCGTTTTCACGGAAAAGTATCATCTAAAAAGAGGCTATTGCTGCCAAAACGGTTGCAAACATTGTCCGTATGGCTTTAAACGGAAAAAGAGGTAAATTAATATTATTTGTAGACATTTGCCCAACAAAAAGGCAATATTTCATTGAACTTAAAAGAAGCATTAAGTAAAATCTTACAATTCGGGCCCTTTTGGCTAAGTTTGATTTGCTTTATCGGAATTGTTTACGACTTTGGATTTAATCAAAGTTCTTGGGAATACGAGCTACTTCACCAATTCTACACCCTTACACTTGCAATGGGCGTAATTTCGACAACCGCTCGCTACATTCGAAAAATGCAACGACCTCGGTTCACTGTTTTGCTCTTTGATTTATTGAGCATTACTTTATTTATCAGCTTAATATATATAGAATACAAACCCGAGGATGACAATCAATACCTAACTTTTTTAGATCGAAAAGGACTGCTTTACAGCGCATTAATTCTAGTTTTTATTCGAGAGTATTCAGCGCTAAAAATTCAATTTAGCCGTTCTGTATTGAACCCTGCTCAACTGTTTGTTTTAAGTTTCTTGAGTATTATAATTCTAGGTGCAGGTATGCTCATGTTACCTAATGCAACACATGAAGGAATTAGATTTATAGATGCCTTGTTTACATCAACCTCTGCTGTTTGTGTTACAGGATTAATTGTAGTTGACACAGGAAGTTATTTTACTCTTTTTGGGCAGTCGGTTATATTGGCTCTAATTCAAATAGGCGGTTTAGGAATAATGACTTTTGCCAGCTACTTTGGTTATTTTTTCAAAGGAGGCACATCATACGAAAACCAGCTCATGTTGAGAGACATGACTAATTCAGACAAACTAGGAGAGGTTTACGAAACATTAAAAAGAATCATTTTTATAACTTTATTAATTGAAGTGATAGGAGCTCTTTTAATTTTTTCCTTTTTAGACTTTAGCCTTCTACCCTCTTCCATAGATCAAACATTCTTTGCCGTTTTTCATTCTATTTCTGCTTTTTGTAATGCCGGATTTTCAACTCTTTCGTCGAGTTTATACGACATTGGGTTTCGATTTAACTATCCATTACAAATAGTGATATTAGGTTTATTTATAATTGGTGGGCTTGGGTTTCCTATTGTTTTTAATTTGTACAAATACATAAAGTACATCATTACAAAGAGGTTTATACCATTTGTTTTGGGTTTAGATCGCGAAAAACACATTACCCCCTGGGTATTAAACCTCAATTCTAGAATAGTATTGATTACTACTGGAGTTTTACTATTCGTGGGTACAGCTGTGTTTTTTGTTTTTGAATACAACAATACCTTAGCTGAACATTCTTATTATGGTAAAATTGTAGTCTCTCTTTTTAATGCCGCAACCCCCAGAACTGCCGGATTTAACAATGTTGATATGGGCGGATTACACTTTTCAACATTAATGCTTATTTTTTTACTAATGTGGGTTGGCGCCTCTCCGGCATCTACGGGCGGTGGTATAAAAACCAGTACATTTGCTATTGCAACACTTAATTTTTGGAGCTTAGCAAGAGGTAAAGAACGAATAGAGATCTTTAGGAGAGAGATTTCTGATATGTCAGTTAGGAGAGCATTTGCAATTATTTCTCTCTCATTGGTAGCCATAGGAAGCGGAATATTTGCCATTGCCTTTTTAGATCCGGAAAAAGATTTATTAAGTATTGCCTTTGAATGTTTTTCAGCATACAGTACTGTAGGTTTAAGCGTTGGAATAACTCACCAACTTAGCATGGGCAGTAAATTAGTAATCATTGCATTAATGTTTGTTGGAAGGGTGGGAATGCTTTCGTTATTAATTGCCATTCTGAGAAAAATGAAATACAAAAATTATCGTTACTCAAAAGAAGAAATACTTATAAACTAAGCTATAAACAAATGAAATTTATCATATTTGGATTGGGAAACTTCGGTTCATCATTAGGTCAAAAACTAACGGAGCAAGGCAATGAAGTTATTGGAGTAGATAATGATATGAATAAAGTAGATGCCTTTAAAGAAAAAATATCGCATACAGTTTGCTTAGACTCAACAGATGAAATAATAGTTTCAGGTCTACCTTTAAAAGATACAGATATTGTAATTGTTGCCATTGGAGAAGATCAAGGTGCCAACATCATGACTACCGCAGTATTAAAAAACCTTGAAGTAAAACGTTTAATTAGTCGAGCTATAACTCCACTGCACGAAACAGTTTTGCAAGCAATAGGTGTTGATGACATCGTTCACCCGGAAGAGGAAACCGCTGAACGTTGGGCAAAAAGACTCTGTCTTCGTGGCGTAGTAGATTCTTTTGAATTAAGCGGTCAGTATAGTATAGTTGAAGTAAATGTTCCTCAAAAGTACGTTGGTAAAAGCCTTCAAGAGTTGAGTTTTAGAAGAAAACACAACCTACTTGTATTGACTACTATTAAAAAGGAAGAAAGTAAAAACTTACTGGGGCTTAAACAAGATGAAAACAAAGTTCAAGGAGTAGCTTCACCAAAAACTGTTTTAGAAGAAAATGACATTATGGTCATTTATGGTGCAAATAAAGATATTAAGAAGCTACTAAACGAATAGATCCTATTTTCCTGATTTAAGATGATTTAATACATTCTTAACATGCTTATCTGATTCAAATAAAGCATCAAATGTATAAACCACTTTGCCATTTTGGTCAACTACAAAGGTTTTTCTAGAAGGCAATAGTCCAAAAAACTTTGAAGCTCCAAATAGCTTTCTAACTTTTCCTTCAGAGTCACTCAGTAAAGTAAAGTTTAGTTTGTGTTGTTTAGAAAAAGAACTATGCGATTTTACACTATCGCTGCTTACACCAATCACTTCACAACCGTAACTCAATAAATCATCATACCAATCTCTAAAGCTACAAGCTTGATCAGTACAAACTTTTGTATTGTTCTTTGGATAAAAGTAAATGACTCTAACCTTATCAGCCTTTGGTGAAATTTTTACGTTTTCTCCATTTTGGTTTTGTAGTTCAAATTCCGGTATTGTATCTCCTAAGTCGATTGCCATAAATTGAATTTGTCAATTAAACCACTAATTGCACTTATTGTTTATCATACCCCTTAGCATTTGACTCAATTTTCTCCCACTCAATTGAATCAGCGAGTTCGTCAATTAACTTTTCTAACTCAAGTAGTAATTCCGGACCTTCATATCTATTTGCTACCACTTTAAATCCCGACTCCCCTTTTAAAGTTGTAATGGTGGAAGGCAAATCGGTTACATATTCATTATCGTACTGGTTATCCATCTCATAAAAACCGACTTCCTTTGCTTTACTAATAATGTTATTCAAATTACTTTCTGTGACTCTACCTTTATAAAATCCTTCCTTTTCTACCCACTTTTCCCCTTTGTAAATAGCTGTTCCATCTTTGTAAAAACTCAAAGTGTAAATAGGGCATCTACCAAAGCAGGCTGTTCTTTGAAGCCGAACAACCAAGGAGTCGGGCAGATCTTTTTTAGCTTGCTCAATAAATGGAGTTGATTCTTTTTCAATCACATCTACAGTCTCTTTTTCAACTGCTTTACTCTGTACTTTTTTGCTTTTGCAGGAAACACTAAGGCTGACAACTATGGTTAAAAGTAGGATAAATCTCATTTTTTATATTTTTGTACAAGATAAGAAATACTGAACTAATCAAATCATTTTTTTTACACTTCCTGCAAAAATGCCAAGGTATCTACACCATCAGCATAGTCCCACAATTCAGGTGTTTGCGCCTTACCAAATGGCGTATGTGTAGCCTCATTTAAATGAGAAACAATGGTTTGAATTTCCTCTTCCTGAGTTGACAATTTATCTTTAAGTACTTTCCAATCAGCGTATGTTTCATAAAATAATACACCTACCGGGGAGTGTAAATTTTCATCCTCCTTTAAAAGTAAAAAGCCATTTTCAATTAATTCAACCTTATTAAGCATATAAACCGCTTTATTATAGTCGTAATTATTAGCGTATTTATTGTGATTAATAATCTCCTTCCATGAGTAAAAGGCTTCAAATAAACGATCTTTATCAAAACCTTCAGGCAAATAAACTTTAGTAACATTTCTACAGCCTAAGCCAAAATAAGTAAACACATCTTTAGCTAGACCTTCTAATTGTTCTTTACTTTCATTTCCATCTAATACGGCAATAGAAGTTCTATTTTTCCGAATTAACTTCTTTTGATTTCTAAAATAATACTCAAAATATCTAGCACTGTTGTCGCTTCCGGTGGCAATTAGCGCATCTACTTCTTTTAACTGTTCAACCTGCTTTATTTTTGACTTCCACTCTTCTCCAATTTCCCCTAATATGAATAAAACAGTTTCCATTAAAATACGGTCTTTAGAAGAAAGTTTAGCATGCAATTCGTGTCCGCTAATTAATACACTTAAAGCATCATGTAAACCAACTAGAGGAATATTTCCGGCCATAATCACTCCTACCTTCTTCTGCTCTATATCAAAATCATAAGCTTTCAGCCAAGCATTTAAGTTATCAAGGTTTAAAGCATTCCCCCATGCATTAAAAGCCGTTTGAATGGAGGAATCGGTAAACCAACTGTTTTGTTGTTTAGCTAGGGCGGTTTGCTCTACTAATTTATTTACAAGTTCATGATCTGACTCTTTCCCCTTTTCAAGAGCATTAGATGCTTGTAGAAAAAGCTCACCCAAGTTGCTTAAAATTTCAATTTTTCTTTGATTTTGCATAAGATTATTTTCGGTCTAAAAGCTTAATTTTGTCTCATTCGAACTAAAATCGGTTTAGTTCGTTTGGAAATGCAAAACTACAAACTAAAAAAAGACCGCAATGGCAATTATCATAACAGACGAATGTATTAATTGTGGGGCTTGTGAGCCTGAATGTCCAAACAATGCAATATACGAAGGAGGTGAAGAATGGCGCTTTTCTGATGGAACCGGCGTAAAAGGTGAGTTTACTAGACTAAACGGCGACAAGGTGGATGCTGATGAAGCTCAAGAGCCAATCAGTTTGGACTATTACTACATTGTTCCTGATAAATGTACGGAATGTGTTGGCTTTCATGACGAGCCACAGTGTGCAGCAGTATGCCCGGTTGATTGCTGTGTTGACGATCCGGATGTTAGAGAAAGTGAAGAGCAATTGTTAGCTAAAAAAGAGGCAATGCATCTTTAACACTCAGTCAGAGTATAATTTGATTTGAATTTCCGTTTATTTACGCAAATTGATTATCAAGCAACTAACCTACTTTGTTTTCAGTACTCTGTTTTTACTTTTTTCCATTCCCGATAGCAATCGGGAGAAAAAAGTAAACAAAAAAATCTAGGCCTGTTCCCTAATTTAAGCCTTCCACTCCTAAATGGCGATGATTTCAGTGATCTCCAAAGATTTCCTTTGGAGCTTCTTCAATCATTAGCCCCATTTAGTTCGCTCCAAACTTAAATTATGAAAATGGCCATCCTTCTTTAAAAATCTTTCAACAACTATTTAAATCAGTTTTAGATATCATTCTGGATATTCAGTTATTGTTTTACCTCTTTAGTTATCAGCATTCAACTTAAAATCTGTATCGCAGAATAATAATTTGGATTAAAATTTGTTAGTTTTAAAGACTAAAATCCACTGCTTTGAAAACAACTTTTGCATTTACTGTCCTCTTTCTTTCTTTTTATTTAACTTTTGCACAAGACAATAATAGAAACTTTCAAACAAGCAGCTTTAACGAGCTAGAGCTAAATAGTTATGTTGAGCAAATATTGAGTATTGAAGATGATGAGCAAAGACTTTCTATTAATGAGGCGCTCAAAAGTCTTTTAAAAACTGAACTTCAAAAAAAGGGAGCCTTTAGTTTCCCCTTTGATTCTCTCACTTCAATGAGTGTATTAACTCCTGCAGACTCTGCTTTTCGTTTGTTCAATTGGAGCGTACCCATGAATGACGGCAGCTACAATTACGAATGTTTCATGCTTCAGAGAGGCGAGAATGGAAATCAACTCACTATCTTAAAGCCAATACTAGTTGATACAATTGATGTGGAGTTTGAAAAGTTTAAAGGAAATGCTAATGAGTGGCCTCAAGCGCTTTATTATAAAATTATAAGTAAAGAAACTTTTAATCGAAAATACTATACTTTACTAGCCTGGGACGGACATAATCGGTTGACAAAACGCAAATGGATTGAAGTATTTTGGTTTGACCGGAATGGCGAACTTCAAATGGGAGCACCAATTTTTAAACAAGAACGTAAAGCTAGATTGTTACGACCCGTTTTTCGATACTCGGCACAGCATGCCATGAAAATGGATTACAACCCTTCAAAGGATCGCATAGAGTTTGATTATTTAGCCCCTGAGAACAGTCGCTTAGAAGGTGTATATGAATATTACTTTCCCGATGTAACTCAAGATGCTTTTCGTTGGAATAATGACTATTGGGAGTTTGAAAAACTCATAGACAACGAAGAAAAAAGCAAGCGCGATAAAAAGCGAATTGAAAGGCAAAAAAAAGAGATTATACTAGAAAATGGAGCGATTTACGAGAGTAATTAATCCAATAAAACTTAGTAAAGCCCTACCTTAACTCACCGACTTCACAATCTCTTCAATAATCGCTTCAATGCTGTAACCTTCAGCCTCAGCTTTGTAGTTACGAACAATTCTGTGTCGTAATATTGGTTCAACTACGGCTTTTACATCTTCAATATCTGCGGAGTACTTCCCATTAATTGCAGCATGACATTTTGCTCCTAAAACTAAAAACTGTGAAGCTCTTGGCCCTGCGCCCCAGCTTAGGTATTTATTGACAACCTCTGGAGTTTGCTCTCTATTTGGTCTTGTGCTGGAAGAAATTTTAACGGCAAATTCCATAACATTGTCAGGAACGGGAATTTTACGCACTAACTCTTGGAAAAACATAATTTCTTCACTATCCATCACCTTATTTACTTGAACTTTCAAGTTTCCGGTGGTTGATTTAACAATGTTCAACTCTTCTTCTAAGGAAGGATAATCCAACCAAATGTTAAACATAAAACGATCGAGCTGTGCTTCGGGCAAAGGATAAGTTCCTTCCTGCTCGATGGGATTTTGCGTAGCTAAAACAAAAAATGGCTTAGGCAATTGATAAGTTTTTCCACCTGTAGTAATTGCTTTTTCTTGCATAGATTCCAACAAAGCCGACTGTGTTTTCGGTGGAGTTCTGTTGATCTCATCCGCTAAGATTAAATTATTAAATAATGGCCCCTTAACAAATTTGAAATTTCTATTCTCATCTAATATTTCAGAGCCAATAATATCTGAGGGCATTAAATCAGGTGTAAATTGCACTCTATTAAAACTCAAACCCAAAACCTGAGAAATGGTATTCACCAAGAGTGTTTTTGCTAAACCGGGCACTCCCACTAATAAACAATGACCATTGCTAAAAATGGAAATCAATAAGTCTCTAATTACATCTTCTTGACCAACAATAACTTTCCCGATTTCTTCATTTAAAGTTTTATACTTTTTTACTAAAGCATCAACTGCCTCTGAATCTGTAGTGTATTTTTGAGTCATAGTCTAATTCTTTTTTGCCGTCCAATCTTGCATAAAGATACAGCCTTTGCTGTAATCCTCATCTAATTTTATGTAAGTATCTCCAATGGTTCTTCCCATCCACTCTTTTAAAACTTCTTGTTCCTTTTCACTTGTAGCTGCTGCTTTCACTTTCTGATAATCGTCTTTTAAGTTTGCGCGATGCGGTTGAGTTCTCTTCATTAACTTAATTAAACGATAGCCCGGCTTTTTTCGTGGATTCTGAATCTGAACCGGAGCAGAAATATCTCCTTCCTCCATTTTATCAATTACGAAAAACAAGGCCGGTTCTAAATCGTCCATTGCCGTCATTGATGAAGCCGTGTAAGGATTTACAATAATTCCACCATTCTTCTTTGTATCATCATCTTCAGAAAACTTCCTCGCTGCTTCCTCAAAGGTATACTCCCCTTGATCAATCATTTTTGCAATACTATCTAACTCTTCTTTTGACTGATCCATAGCAGCCTGAGTTAATTTTGGCTTCAACAAAATATGACGAACATTTACCTTTGTTCCTCTTCGTTCAATCAATTGAATAATATGAAAGCCATAATTCGTCTCAATAATTGGCGAAACCTGTCCATCTTTTAATTGAAATGCAGCCGCGGCAAATTCAGGCTCTACTTCTGCTCTACCAACAAAACCAATTCCCCCGCCTTTAGTTGCCGAGCCTCTGTCTTCAGAATAAAGTACCGCCAAAGTTGAAAATCGTTCCCCCTCTTGAATGCGTTCCTTAAACTCTCTTAAGCGTTCTTTCACATCCTCCACAGCAGCACGTGGAACTTTTGCATAATTAACGATATGCGCCACCTCTACTTCAGCACTAATCAAAGGCAAACTATCTTTTGGTATGCTATTATAGTATGTTTCAACTTCTGATGGAGTTACCTTTACCTCTGCTGTAATTTCTTGCTGCATGCTTTGCATTAACAGCTGATCTCGAACTGACTCTCTTAATTCGTCTTTTAATTGAGATACTGTTTTCTTATATGTTCTTTCCATTTGTTCCTGAGAACCAAATTGATTGATAAAGTACCTCATTCTCCGATCCAATTCGGATTCCACTTGGTTTTCTGTAACCTCTAAACTATCTAGCTTAGCTTGATTGAGTAACATTTTAGAAAAAAGCAGATCTTCAAATACTTCACAGCGTGAGTTATCCGTAATATCCATTCCTTTGCTAATCATTTCTGCATAGCGACTCTCCAATTCAAACTTCGTAACCGTTTCATCTCCAATAACAGCGATTACCTCATCTAAAACCACTTCTTTTTGACTCAAAAGCGATAAACTCAGCAACAAACTGCTAATTAGTAACAATACTCTAGCGATATACATCATATTTCTTTTTCAAAGTTGCCTCCTCATAAATCTCTTGCTTGGCATTTGCAATGAGCTTTAAACGGCGTTTATTGCGAATTATTCCTTTAATCTGCTCTTTTACATACTCTACCGGAGCAGCTTCTCCTGCATTAATAATTGCCTTTACATCAAGCAGCAAAGTAGCTGTACTGTCAGAAATAATATTGGCTCCCAAACTTAAGTCTTCTATTAATTCTGTTGAAGATTTTGAAGGAAAAATAGTTGAAATAGATGAAATAGGTACCCACTGACTTGTATCAAGCTGACAATTGGAAGCAAACTGGGTACAGTAATCGGCAAGATTTAAGTTAAAGTCAGCTAACTCGCTAAACAGCCAATACTTTAAGCTATCTTGCCCGGGTGCTGTATTAATCAATTTTATATATCGCCCTTTATAGAGTCTTTCGCTAAGATCAAAATTTGACTTATTATCTTCATAATATTCCTCATCTTCCTTTTGGCTAACCGCTGTATCAAGTTTTTGCTCAACCAACTTATTCTCATAAGTATAAATGATTAGAGAGTTGCGGTAGCTCTCCAACTGTTTCTCAAAGTTAACTTCATCAGTAGATAGATTTTGCATTGCTTTTTGAATCAATAACTGCTCTTTTACCCAACTATCAATGTAATTTTCAATTAAAGTACTGCTGTCATCTACTCCTTTTAAGCTAATCGATTCATAAAGCATTTCTTCAGTGAGATAATGATCACCAACTCGGGCAATCACTTCTTCATCGCCATTAGCACTAAAAAAGCCGCAAGCGGTAAAAACCGCTGCGACTGTAAAAACTAAAGTATGTGTAAAGATCTTATTCAATGGACTATTTCAATTCAGATTTAAGCTCTTCTAAAATTGTTGAGTCTACTGAATAATCATATTTCTCTCGAAGTGACTTAATCCATTCCTTTTCCAAGTGATTTTGATAATCAGAAGTGATAATTCCCCTCGCATCTTCAAGTGTTTTGTATGTCGGCTCTAACACCTCTTTAATGTGAACAAAAAACTGTCGCCCACCTTTTTCTATATCTTTAGAAATGCCTTCTTCCCATTTTACAGCATCTACAATCTCATTATTGCCCTTTTCGTATTTCTTCATCTCCGTTTTCAGGTTTAATTGAGAGCTTTGATTGATTTCCTCAACAATCTCTTTACGGCTCAAGCCCTTTTTAATCAAAGACTTTACTTTCTTTGCTATTTCTTTATTAAGCGCAGAATAAACTACAGCATCTACTCTTTCTCCCCATTTATACTTTTCTTTATTGGCTTCGTAGAAAGCTTCTAAACCCGTAGTATCTTCTACTGCTTTCGACCACACTTTTTTATCCGTTAGGTTAAAAAGCAAAATCCCGTCTCGATACTCTTGCATTAATGCTGCAAACTCCGGTTGTTCCTCCTCCAAGCGAGCATCTTTATAGCTCATTAAAGTTTGGCGAACAAAATCTTCATACTTATTATTCACCAATACTTTTACATCAATCTCATTTCTTTTTCTTTGAGTTTGATTTAAGTAATTGGCAAAGTCTCTCTGACTAATTGTCTTATCGCCAATAGTAAATAAATCTTTCTTTAACTTTTTTGCTAACTTAACATCCCATTTTCCTTGGAAATAGCTATTATCAACTACTTCATAGAAATCGTCTCGTTCTTTTAGTTTTTGAGAAAACCCATATTGCTTTTTGATTTTTCTAAGAACTGCTCCTTCTGTTAACTTCGAACGACCGTCTCGTTTAACTCTTTGAGAAAGTTCATTCTCCATATCTTTGTATGACTGTACCTTTTCTTTCCCAAGAAGTTTAATAATGTGCCAACCATACTGAGTTTGAAAGGGCTCTGAAACTTGCCCTTCTTCCTTTAAACTAAATGCTACCTCTTCAAACTCAGGCACCATTCTTCCTACACCAAAAGCTGGCAAGTCACCACCTTGACGAGCAGATCGCGTATCATCTGAAAAGTTTTTGGCTAAAACATCAAAAGGGTCTCCATTTTCTATGCGATCATAAATTTCTTGAATTTTAGTTTCTGCATCTCCGTCTTTATTAATTTGAGGGTCGGTAGAAATCAAGATATGTGCTACGGAAACTTTTCCATTCGATGGACGCTTGTCCAACACCTTTAAAATATGATAGCCAAACTGGGTACGAACAATTTCTGATACTTCGCCAACATTTGTATTGTAAGCAGCTGTCTCAAACGGATACACCATTTGGAATGCCGTAAAATAACCCAACTCTCCACCATTGTTTTTCACCGATGGATCTTCAGAGTATTCTTTCGCTGTAACCTCAAAATCAGCTCCTCCTTTTAATATTTTTAAAACTTTCTCCGCTTTTTTGTATGCTTTCAAAGTGTCTTCAGGAGAAGCCTCAGAATCCACAGAAATCAAAATATGAGCTGCTCTTACCTCTTCTTGTAAGCGATCATAAGCTTCTTTTTGCAAGCCCTCCATCACTCCATCTGCCGAAAGATAAGGTTGAGCTAATTGTTTACGATAACCGGCTAGTTCTTTTTTAAAGGAACTTACTGTATCAAATCCTAATGCTTCAGCTTCTTTTACTTTAAGCTTAAAATTAACATAAAGGTCTAAGTACTCATCAACTGTACTTTTACTGACCATCTCTCCGCTGTTATTCTTTAAATAAACGCGTTTAAACTCCGCTTTACTTACTTTTTCATCGCCAAAATCGATGAAAGTTTTACTCTCTTGAGCAGTTGCCATAAATGAAGCGGCAATTGCTACAATGGATAATAATGACTTGACTTTATTCATAGTTTTAGTAATATAGTTTAGTAATGATTATCTGCTGTAATTAGGTGCTTCACGAGTAATGCTCACATCATGTGGGTGACTTTCGCGAATACCGGCATTGGTAATTTTAATAAATTTCGATTGCGTTTTAAGCTCTTCAATGCTTTTACAACCACAATAACCCATGCCTGCGCGAATTCCGCCAACCATTTGATACACCACTTCAGTAAGCGAACCTTTAAAAGGAACTCTGCCGCTAATTCCTTCGGGAACTAACTTTTTAATATCGTCTTCCATATCTTGGAAGTAACGATCTTTTGAACCTTTTTGCATGGCTTCTAAAGAGCCCATTCCTCTATAGGCTTTAAATTTTCTACCTTCGTAAATGATGGTTTCCCCCGGAGACTCTTCCACTCCGGCAAATAATGAACCGGCCATGGCTGTATCTGCTCCGGCTGCTAATGCCTTTACAATATCTCCTGTAAAACGCAAACCACCATCGGCAATTACGGGCACTTTGTAACCTTTATCTTTTAAAGCGTCTGCTACCATCATCACCGCTGAGAACTGAGGAACACCTACTCCTGCAATTACACGAGTAGTACAAATAGAACCGGGACCTATACCTACTTTAATGGCATCTGCTCCGGCCTCAGCCAAAGCAATAGCGGCTTCTGCTGTGGCAATGTTTCCTACAACTACATCTATTTCTTGAAATTTTTCTTTTACTCTTTTTAAAGTGTCAATTACTCCTTTAGAATGACCGTGAGCCGTGTCGATAATTACAGCATCAACACCTACTTCCACAAGTGCACTAATGCGCTCCATAACGTCGGCTGTAACTCCTACTGCAGCTGCTACTCGCAATCTACCGTATTGGTCTTTGCAAGCATTCGGGCGCTCTTTTAGCTTGATAATATCTCTGTAAGTTATCAGTCCTATTAATTTATTTTGCTCGTCAACTACCGGAAGCTTTTCAATTTTATGCTCCTCAAGTATGTCTTCCGCTTTTGATAAATCTGTATTTTTTTGAGTAGTAATAATGTTGTCTTTCGTCATTACATTTACTACCGGCTCGTCCATTTTCTTTTGAAAACGCAAATCTCTATTGGTTACAATTCCAATCAATTTATGCTCATCATCAACCACGGGAATTCCACCAATGCTATTCTCCTTCATCAATCGCAAAGCATCAGCCACTTTAGCATCTACATTTAAAGTAATGGGATCTTGAATCATGCCGCTTTCTGAGCGCTTCACTTTTCTCACCTCAGCTGCCTGCTGTTCAATACTCATATTTTTGTGCAAAACGCCAATTCCACCTTCTCCGGCAATGGCTATCGCCAAAGCAGATTCTGTAACCGTATCCATAGCTGCTGAAACTATAGGTGTATTTAAACGTATATTTTTCGAAAATTGCGACGAAATATCAACTTGTCGGGGCATCACTTCAGAATAAGAAGGAACCATCAAAATATCGTCGTAGGTTAAGCCTTCCGGCAGAAATCGTTCTAATGAATTTGAAGTACTCATCTCAGTGGTTTTAAGATGCGCAAAAATAAGCATTATGCCATGACTGTTGCTGTTAATTAAAATAAAAAGGGCTCCCGTCGGGAGCCCTTTTTTAAGTATTGAATAATCTGCTTTTTATCGAATAACAGTTACCGTTCCTTTGCGCTTATGCTCTTTACCATCGGCATCTTTAAAGCGAATAGTATACACATAAGAACCTAGTGGAACAATTTCACCGTTATGGGTTCCATCCCAACCTTCAGTTACGTCACGCGTAATGAAGATTTGCTCTCCCCAACGGTTGTAAATTGCCATCTCATACAATGAGAAGTCAAAGAATTGTCCTTTTGGCATGAACACCTTATTTATTCCGTCAGGAGCGAAAGCATTCGGTACGTAGAACAATGGCTTTTGAGTTGCACAAGCTTCGTTTGAAACCGAAGTGGCTGAATTAATCAAACCATTAAAGTCATCGTTAATCGGTCCTTGTACAGCTTCCACTTTGTAGCAATAACGACCTTTTACATTGGTGTTATCGTACACATCATCAACATAAACATTCATCGGTTCATCCGTTGGTGCTACTACAGCAATTAAATCTTCCGGTTCTCCACCATTAAAACCTCTGTATATGTTGTAGTAGGCTACTGTACTATCCCACTCAGTGTACTCATTCCACTTTAAGGTATTCGTTAACGCCTCATTATCTGCATCAATAGTTAAATGAATACTACTACCAAAGTTGGAAGTATCTACATTACCACCGCATTGATTTTCGGTAATAATTTTGTAGTAATACGCCATTTGGTCGGTGCGAGCAGTAAAGTCGGTATACTTAAAAGTAGAAGCTTTAAAAATACCATCTGCATCTACTCGGTCAATTCGCTGCATTTGTCTCAAGTCTTTTTCAGCTCCTCGATAAATGGAGTAACCACCTTGTCGAACTACTGTGTCTTTTAACATTTGAATTTCTACTGCTTTATTTGGTGTTACTGTTGCGTAATGCAAGTACCCATAAAGTGGTTCATCTTGATAGTAAGCAGAATCTCCATCTATATTTGAAATAGATGCAAATGAATTCTCACTGCTCGTTGCTTTTATATAGAAACGGAAATTCATGTCTCCGGTATACACTTTATGACGATAAGTGGTGTCAGTAGTTTCACTTGAGTAAATCTCATGGAAATTACCATCCCCAGTAGTACTATCAACATAAACAGTGTAAGTTACCTCATCACCACCTTCATTAAAATAATGATAGCCTGTCCAGTTTAAATCTATCGTTGAATCACATTGATTCCAAACAGCATCTAAATCCATGTTTCGGTGAAAATCAAAATTAGCATAATCACTATCAATTTTTCCACAAGCATCAACCGACTGAGCAGAAATCCATATAGATGTATCTCTTACATCTATAGAGTCAATTGGGATTGTTAGTCTTTGTGGGTTGGTATACCAATTTACACTATCAATTATTCTAAATGGAATTGGTTTGTCGGGTGTTGATTGAATAAAATTAATTTGATAAATATCCTCACTTGGTTTTTCACTCCAGTAAATCTCTAATTCATTGGTTTGTGGATTTACCGTTACGAAATCAATTAATTGAGTTAATGGTTCAATAGCATCTTTTACTCTTATCGTATCATAAGCAGAACGCGACAAACAATAAGGTTGGTTATTGATACTATCATTTTTTGTTTTATAAAACCAATTTGATACATAGTATCCGTTTAAAGTATCACAAATTGCTCCATTGCTGTAATCAATTAATCCTTTATCCGAAGTAACGCTAAAAGAATCCGCTGAAAAGTAAGGTGATGTTCCGTCAACGCCCATTGCTTTATAAACAGTATACTTTGATTCCCTATAGTCCGGATTATCTGGAATTTCAGCTTCATTCCAGCTCAATACTACTTCTTTGTCAGGATTATTTGCATCAAATGAAGGATCTACTTTAATTGATTTTAAGATATTTCCATCAAGAGATGGTTCAGTCCCTGAACAGCCGGACAATGTTCTAGCCATAAATTCATATTGATTACTAATTGCATCTATTCCTGTTATGGTTACTTCAAAGTCCTGACCATAAATTAAATTATTGCTATTAGCAAACTCTTGCCAACTTCCGGCTCCTACCTGTCTGTAGTAAAATTTGTATGACTTTCCATTATTGGTAGAGTCTCTTTTAGGTTCAAGGAAATTCAAAGTTACACTTCCATTATCCTCCACATAAGAGCAGACTAATTCCGGAGCCGGAACCACTTCAAAGGTTCGCAAATCGTTTGGAGAAGAGTAGTTTTCAATTTCTGAAATATTTACGGCTTCTGAATTGCTTACCGCAATTACTCTAAATTTATAATCAACGCCGGCTACAACCTGAATATTAGCAACTGTAGTATTTGCATTTGTTATTTGATCAACTCTTTCAAAGCCTGTATTTGCAGAATCTAGATAAACATCATACCTACGAATTCCATCCGGAAAGCCTAAAGGCTTGTTCCATCTTAATTCATAAATTGCAGAACATCTAGGAGTCAACAATCCTCCATCTAACTTTATAGTCGTGTACACATCACTAAAAGCTGTGTTGGTTAAATCACAACGATCAAATGATTGCACTAAAAAGCTGTCTACTGTATTATTTATGTTAACACCGGTGTATAAAAATGAGTCTACTCTTGCATTAAAACTTGCAATCTCATTTTTTAAATTAGAAGTATCGTTATGATTAAAAATCTTAAAGCTTTTTACCGTACCTGCATTAGCACGATCGATTCTAAAATAAGGTTCTCCATTTTCATTTACCATTATGGTATCTAATTGAGGATTCGGAATAAACCCTCTATTTTTCATATAAACCGTATCAATCACACTAAAAGTGCTAAAAATTAAGGTATCAATAGGCTGACCCGCTCTAATTTTACTTCCTTGCTCATAAGTAATAATGGTATCTCTAGCTTCAACTCTAAACCCAATTTTACCATTACAGGTGTTGGATTCAACATCAAAGTTTGTGGAGTAAGTACTCCCTCTCAAATACCAATTATCCGGATCGGCTTCTCCACCAATGTACACTCCTGATTGTTCAATAGAGTCATTTTCCCAAATGTAAAATTTGGTACGTGATTCGTATATAAAATAGGGATAAGTATCCGAGAACAATGGTTTTGGGCGATTCCAGTTTAAGGTTACTTTTGACCTAACCGGCTGAGGTAAAACTCCCGAAGGAGTAGCTTCCACTTCCATTAATTGAACCGGTTCAGACATACCCGTTTCATAATTTCCACTACAGCCTGAGGTTGTAGCCATTTGATAATACCAATCTTTGCCCGCACGTTTGTTTAAAATATTCGGACTGTTATCAGGATTAGTCATAAAAACACCGCTAAAGTTTGGAATCAAATTACGCTTGTGTTTATAAACATTGATATTCGTTCCGTTTAGCCAAGCCCCGGGAGGGTTCCCGTCATTTACAGCGGCAAACTCTAATCTATATTTTGTAAAAGTTTCGGCACTATCAATAGGCGGTGCCCATTGCATAATAATTCTTCCATCTAAGTCTACAGAAGCACCTTTAAGAATTGGCTCTGTTAATGAAACAGGGTCTTTCACTCTTACCGTAATTGTTGGATAGTTAATTCCGGGAATTGGACAAAAGTTATCAGATGTACGCATGACAAAGTTAAAAATCCCTTCATAAGTACCGGGAATTCCCGTTTCAGGAACTTTAAGGTGTTTACATTGCGGCTGCCACACAAACTCTGTAGAAACCACACCTAAGGCACTTATGGCCTGAGCCGGAGGATTTAAATTTGAATTTAATATAGGACTCTGATTTTTTAAGATGGCACAAGGCCTAGCACCAGTAACACAATTAGTAGAGTCGATAAAGTCATTAGCAAACATAAAGCCATCAGGAACAACAGAAACAGTTTGTAAGCCTGTGGGACTGGTACTTCCAGCATAATCATAATCTGATGCCTGAAAAGGGACGCTCACCGGTTGTCCTGCGACCACATTAACTATATAGTTTTCAGCAGACTTACCATCGATAAAAATTTGCGGTGGTGAATTTGGTCCACCTCCAAGACCTCCCGGCCCCTGCTCCAAGTCTGGGCAATCAAAAAATACAATTGGAATTTCTCTAAATACCGAAGCAATTCGCTTATTATCTCTATAAGCATCTACTCTCACTACCGTTAAGTAC